>Ga0222712_10002014_pt1 | contig 24058 bp, 18 predicted proteins | sample C33_657DmetaG_FD_165043 | JGI IMG/M metagenome (GOLD analysis project Ga0222712, IMG submission 165043) | Estuarine water microbial communities from San Francisco Bay, California, United States - C33_657D | ecosystem: Environmental > Aquatic > Marine > Unclassified | place: USA: California... | reverse complement strand
AATCGATGCCTGTGCAATCGCTTTGGAAAAGCAACTACCAGAATTGGTAGCAGACAGAGAAGCTTTTGAAGATGCACTAGATGTACCAACAATGAATCGCATTCTTGAAGTTTGCGGAGGAATTAAACTTGACGACCCAAACCTACTAGCGGCAGCGGTTCTGGCTGGTCAGAACTAGATTTAGCCGCTTTAGAAGGAGAAGTTTTTCTACTAGGACATTGGAAGAATTACCAAGACTTAGAAGAAAATTTATCAATGCCAGAGCTTGTAAATACTTTAAGAGCTTTAAAGAAAAGGGACCATGAAGACAAAAAGTTCCAAGCATCTTTAAAGGGAGTAGATATAGGTGAATACGAAAATGATAAAAAGGGAGGCCCTAGTTTCGAAGACATAGAGTTGAGAGCTGCAGGAATAAATGCAACTAGCAACGATGTTGTTTCTCTTCAAGGAAATTTTGCAGCGCAAGCTGGATTTGGAATTGGAGCAGGATTAGGATACTCCAGGGAGTAGTTTGATATAAATGGCTGACGAAACAATCAGTACCCGCATAGTCGCTAATGCCGACTTTTCAGCTCTTATTGCCGATGTGCATAAGGTTACTGCCAGCCTATCAAAATTACAAGAGCAATTAGCTAACTCTAATAAGATGTTGGCAAATCAAATTGCCGTAATGAATAGATCGTTTTCAGATACATTAAGAAGTACAGGACAATTCTCCACACACTTTGTAAGCCTACAATCAGATGTAGAAAAATTTGGTAAGAATCTAGATGGCGGAAAACTAAAGTTAAATCAATACTTTAATACATTTAGAGATCATGCTAGAACATCTGGTGGGCTTATTCGTGATTTAGCAAAACAACAGGTAGCCCTTCAGAACTCAATATTACAACCGCTAGGCAGAAACGCACAAGGACTTATGCAGTTCAATGTGCATGTTCCAAGAGGGCTAGACGAAGTAAAGAATAAGGCAGCAATCGCAAGACAAGAACTTCAGATTATGAATAAAGTTCTTCAGGATGGTGCTGGACAACTTATTAACTGGGGTAAAAATACACAGTGGGCTGGTCGTCAGCTAACAGTTGGTTTGACTGTACCTCTTGCAGCATTTGGTGCACAAGCAGCAAAAGCATTTAGAGAAGCAGATCAAGAGCTTGTTCGTCTTACAAAAGTTTATGGAGACGTTGCAGGAACTTCTGCACAAGAGCTTGGAAGAGTTCGTAGAGAAGTTACAGATACTGCAAAGCAAATATCTGCAGCAATGGGAGTAAGCTTTAAAGAAACAATTGGTTTGGCAGCGGATATTGCAGCAACTGGAAAAACTGGAAATGAACTATTAGGTTCAATTCAGGAAACAACTAGACTGGCAGTACTTGGTGAAGTAGATAGACAAGAGGCAATGAAAGCAACGCTTGCTATTCAATCTGCATTTAAGCAGAATACAGAAGAGCTGTCTGAGTCTATTAACTTCCTTAACGCAGTTGAAAACCAAACATCAACTACCCTAAACGATCTAGTAGAAGCAATTCCAAAAGCTGGTCCAGTAATTCAAGGATTGGGCGGAAGTGTACAAGACTTAGCTCTTTACTTAACAGCAATGCGTGAAGGCGGAATTAACGCATCAGAAGGTGCAAACGCACTCAAATCAGCTCTAGCTTCTTTAATTAACCCAACAGACGTTGCTGTTGAAAAGTTTGGTGCTCTAGGCATAGATCTATTAGGAATAGTAAATAAAAATGCTGGTGACCTAACTGGTACATTAATGGCATTACAAGGATCATTAGATAGACTAGACCCTTTACAGAAACAGCAGGCCATCGAGCAGTTGTTTGGAAAGTTTCAGTTCTCAAGACTAAATGCATTGTTTGAAAACTTAGGTCGTCAAGGAAGCCAGACTCTTCAAGTATTAGACTTAATGAAAGCTTCATCATCAGAGCTAGCATCAGTTGCTGATCGAGAATTATCTGCAGTAACAGAATCTGCTTCTGGTAAATACCGCAGAGCATTGGAAAGCTTAAAGGCTTCGTTAGCTGAAGTTGGCGAACAGTTCCTAACAATCAACACTGTTCTTATTCAGGTTATAGATAAAGTTGTTCAGTTTGCCAATAATTTGCCAGGACCAGTAAAACAAATATTGGCATTGCTTGGCGGAATTACAGCAATTATTGGACCAGTAATTATGTTAACTGGTGTACTTGCTAACTTCTTTGGATACTTGTTAAAGGGTGCTTCTCATATGAAGGCATTCTTAAAGGGTGGAGAAGGATGGAAATATTTAACTCCAGAAATGCTAGCAGCAGAAAAAGCTGGAAAACTAGTAGAGCAATCATTTTATAGCGATGCTAAGGCAGCAGCAGTTCTGCAGCAAGCATTAAGAAACTTAATTGATGAGTTCGCAGTACTTGAAGCAAAAGCAAAATCTGGTGCAATAAGTGTTAACCCAGCAGTTTCAACTATGGCTGGAAATCTTGTTATGGCTGCAGGCGGACAAAGAGTTGTAAACCCACAACATCCATTAGCTGGACCAATGGGAACAAGAGCAAGCTCTCACATGGTTCCAAGAGCTGGAATGACTGAGCAAGAAAGACTTTCACAAACAATATTTGGAATGGTTCCAGGATCTGGAATGGTTAATCAGAAGATTGGCCAAAACCCACAAATTTATATGAACGATGCTTTGCCAAATGTTCCTGGATTAACAACAGTAGGCGGAGTATCAACTGGCGTAGTATCTGGAGAGGCGGCTAGATGGCATGCTATGATGGCAACACTTGCCATGCAGTCAAAGGCAGAGATTGAAGCATTAAAGAAACAAATTGTAGCAACTGGAGTAGTAAGCAAAGACTTTATGATGCAGTTTGACGACATTCTTCCAGTTGTATCTAAATTGACAGATAATGCTGCACGGGAGTCAGCTGTAATTGTTGCAGAACTTAGAGCAGGTAAGATGACAGTTGAGGCTGCAAAGGCTAAGATTATTGCATTGAACCTTGAAACAGAAAGAATGATTGCTTCTGCAGTTGGTGCTCAAGCTACGGCTATGGGCAGAACAATTAATCCAACAATGGTTCCTACACTAAATCAACCTGTGGTTGACGCAGCTGGTAAATCTAATATGAGAGAGCTATTTAAAAAGGGTAAGACAAGAGACTTTATCAATAAGATCGCAGGCGCTCTTGGAGTAAGAACATCTGGTGCTGGATATAATATTGAAACAACTATTCCTAGAAAGATGAATTCTGGCGGATATGTTTATACAATGAATGATGGAAACATTGTTCCAGGCCCTAATGTAAATGCTGACGTAGTTCCAGCAATGCTTACACCAGGAGAGTTTGTTGTAAACAGAGAATCTGCACAAGCAAATCTACCTCTTCTAATGGCAATAAATGGCGGCGCTGGCGCTGGTGGCGCTGGAATGATTACTGGTGGACAGGCTAAAAGCTTAATCAATTTACCAGGAGAATTTTTAAGAAGAATTAATTTAGTTAGTGGTGCAAGAAGAACAGATACAAGATCTGGAAGACAGGTCTTTAGTCCAGGAGCACTTAATTATGATCAAATGGGATCAAGAGCTGGAAGAGCATCGGTTTGGCAAAATCCAGCACTAGCAGTTGGAAGACCAGGTCCTGATGAAGTAGTTGGACACATATATAGTAACCAGTTCTATAGACAATATGGAAGACCTGGAGGTTCTGGATCTGCTCCACGAGCAACAGGATCACAATTTGAATCTTTAACTGGATTGTCTTTGCCACCATCAAGATCTGGATATTCTGGAACATACGACATTCTTCCAAACCAGTTTATGACAATTCCAAAAGCATTTAATACAAAATTAAATCGTGGCGGAGCAACTCCTGCAGACTGGTTGGCAAGCCCAAGAAAACCAGAACACTTGCTATCTCTTATGCAGCTGCTTACATCTCAAGGAATTACCCCATTAAAAGCAGCGGGCATTGCACAGCAAGTTCTTAATAGAATAAATACTAACATTTCAAAAATGCCACCAAACGCTATTTTGAATGAAAGAATGTTTGGAAATATTGTAACAAATAGTACAAGACAAGAAATGATGCGTCTTAAGGCAATTGGAGAATTAAACGAAAGACAAAATGCTGCAAGATCTCCACTTCCTAGAGGCACATATACTCCTGGAGCATATAGAGGATATAACAGAAGAAATTCAGGTGGAATGATTCGAATGAACCGTGGAGGCATGGTTCCTTCTGCCAACGGACAAAAGTATAATATGGGCGGAATAGTTTCAGGTTACAACGCTGGTGGATTTGTTCGATCAATGGTTGGCGGATCAGCGATAATGATGGGTGGCCAGATGCTTGGCAATCAAATTGGTGGCGGATTAGGCACAGCAATATCAATGGGTTCTGGAATTTTAGGATCTATGTACGGCTTCGGCGGAATGGGTGGAGGCAGAGGCGAAGGCGCTGAAAGAGGAATCTTTGGAAGACAGATGGATAGGATTCCAGCACAACTAAAGCAACCAGTTGGACCATTAAATAGTTTATCTGCAGCGGCATCAAAAACAGCAGGAAACCTAGGTGGCATTGCAAGAATATTTGGACCTCTTCTTAAAGGATTTAGTTCACTTCTAAGACTTACTAGTCCGCTTGGATTAGGATTAACTGCCGTAGGTGCAACAGTTGCCTTCCTTATTAAGAAGCACAAAGAGCATACAGAAGAATTAAGAGTAAATAGATTTGCATTTGGTATGACTGCAGAGGCGGCAGAAAAAGCAGGATACAAGTATACAGACTATAACAAGCAGATTAAGGGTGCTATTGAAGATGCTAAGGCATTGAAGGCACAGAATAAAATGATTTACGAAAGCATGACAAATGCGAACGTTCCAATCAAGATGACTATCGAGCAATACAAGAAGCTTAAAGAACAGGTTAAGTCTACTATGGGAGACTACATTAAACTATTTGATCAAACAAATAGAAAAGATGTAGGACAGGTTGCGGTGCAATTAAAGGCACAGTTTATGGCTGCTGGAGATACAGCAGAAGAAGCCACTGCAAAAATTTATGCCCTTATATCTGAATCTAATAAGGCTAATATGGCTGGAAATGCAATTGGAAGCAAGGCCTTCCAAAGCATACAAAATTTACAGCAAGCTGCTATCCAGACAACAAAAACATTTGAGGCAGCACTTGTAGCATCCGACACAAAGGGCCAAGCAGCAGCCTTGCTAAGCTCTTTCCAGGCAATTAATGCATCAATTGATGATACAGTTTCAAAGAGCGAAGCAGCGGCTGAAAAGGGCAAGGGAGCCGCAATAACAGTTGGTCAAGCCACAAAGAATCAAATAGATTCTCTAAATTCTTCTTATAAGAATCAGTCTAATCTAACACAAGACATTATTGATGAAATTGGAAAGCAGGACCCAGAGCTAGCCAAGGTATTAAATACTACAGACAGCCTCACATCATCTTGGGCAAAATACCAGCTAATTGTTCAAGGCGTAAATATTGATGTTGGTAATCTTTCTGGAACAGCAGCAATAGCTGCAGTTAAGCTTTCAGCAATTGTTACAGACCAAGTAAGAAGTAACAAGGCTGTTGCAGCACAATACACTGCTTACGGCAAATTAAAGAATCAAATAAAGGATCTTGAGAAGGCTTCACGAGGACAATCTGCTAAGCAGCAAATAGACAGCAGAGATGCTATTGCGGCTCTAAATAAGCAGATTGATAAGATTAGAAAAGCTGCTCAGGAAAAAATTGATGGTATTCGTAAAGCGACTGAGGCAGAAAATACTCAGCTAGAAATTCAAAAGGCTCAGCTCAGAGCACAGCAAGCACTTGCTACTGGAAATATGACTGCTTATGCAGAAGAGCAGATGAGCATAGAGCAACTACTAAATGATGCTAACCGTAAGGCGGCTGAAGAAGCCATAATGACTAAGGCTGAATTGGATATCAAACCACTTCAGGATCAGATAGATGCCCTAGGCAAAAAGAACCAGAAGCTTGCAGATAAAGCAGCACTTGCTGGAGAAAGTCTTGCTAGCCTTCAAAAGAAAGCTTCTACACTTAATGATAATCTAACTAGTTATACAACAAACCTTTCTAATATACTATTTAAACTTCAGACTCAAGGCGAAGACTTTAAGATGACTGATGAGTTTAAAGAAACGATGAAGGCTCTTGGCGCAATGGGCAAGACATTAGGAATTAAAGAATCTCCTCAGTCAATCGTTGATGCATTAAGTACTGGTTTAAAGAATGTTAAAAACGTTACAATATATACTGATCAAGTAAATAGCGGTAAAATATCTTATACTAAAGCAGATCCACTAGATGCAGAGACACTTAATCTTGGAAAATTGGCAACTAGAGATGGCGGCATATTAACAGACGACTCAAAGAAAAAGGTTGTTCAAGAAGCTCAACTTCAAAAGGATGATTACTTTGAGTATAAGGGTAAAACCTATAAGGTAAAGAGTGTAACATATGTTCAAGATTCTACTGGAAAGAACTGGGTAAATAACTATGATGTTGTCACTCAGAAGTCATTAGGTGGGCCAGTTGTTGCTGGACAAAAGTACCTTATTAATGATAGAATTAATGCATTAGGAGTTCAGGGCGAAGGCTTTATTCCAAATGTATCTGGAACAATATATCCAAATGCGGCTACAATGCCAAAGTTTGATATGCCTACAGATAATAACTATAGGATTCCTAATATAACAAATAGCCCAAATAGCAATAATATGTACAATATAGACATTAACCTAAACGGAACAAATGTAACTGCTGATGATGTGATGCGTAAGTTTAAGCAAGAGCTTGCCTTGATTAATGCCAAAGAGGGCATAAATAGATATGTTGGAGGAAATGTTTAATGAGTATGTATTTGCCTAGAGGCTCAATCTTAAACATAGAGGCTAAAGATTTACTTGCTACTCCAGCTGGCACAACAAAGGTCTGGAACAAAGTCACAGAGCATAATCGTTCTGACTTATCGGTTTCTGTAGAAAGAATTGAGAAGGTGACTAGGACTTCAAATGGAACCCTTAGAAAGAATTATATTACAGATAAAAGAACTTTCTCCGCTTCCTGGACCATGCTCCCTTCATATAGAACATTAACAGTAGATGGTGGATGGGGAGCAGAGGACCTAAGATCATTCTATTTGAGCGATGAAGGAAAAGAGTCATTTAGAATAAGAATTAATTTAGCTAAGACTGGCACTGATCAAACCTCTTCTGGTTACGAAGAGTATACCGTAATATTTGGAGGATGTAATTTTTCAGTCGTAAAGCGTGGACTGCAACCACACTGGAATGTTTCTATTGAATTGGAAGAAGTCTAATGATTGTAGCACCAGCGGTCAAGTCTTTGCTAGAGCAAAATACAACAATTAAAACTAATGTCGGTTGTACTATTGAGTACAACATGAACTCATTGGTTGATAATATGACTGTTGTTGGATCAGAATACACCAGAGCAGATCAAACAAAGCCTTATAAAAAATTATTTCCAGCATCCTCTGTTACTAAAGCATTTAGGCCAAATGGGGCTGGAGTCAGATACGGAATATTTGGAGACGTAGACTCTAATACATGGAAGAACCCAAAGACTGTTGATTATACACTTTCATACAGAACTTACTATCCTGGAATAGACACATACTATAAGTACTGGCTTTCAGAAAGAGGAACTGGAGCAGATATAACAATAACATATCCCCAGTCAATCTTAACTAATAAGATAGTTGTAAAGTTTGAAATTTCTCATTCTACTCCATCTACATGGACTGTATATAAAGAGGGCAATGCAGTTTTAGCAACTGGATCTGGATCAAGCATCGTTGCTTTTGGCTCTGGGGTATATAATGCAGGCACACTAACGTTATATTATAACGGAACTTCATGGACTACAACAGAGCCTGCATCTCCAGCAACACCAGTATCAATATCATCTTTAAAGCTAGCAACATCTGGAACTTCGGGTCTACATGTTGGAGTTATAGAGTTGTCTCCAAGATGGGTAGTAGATATTACTTCTCATGTTGCATCATTTTCAACTTCACAAGAATCTTCCACTAGCGCAGATGACATATTGCCAGTAGGAAAAGTTTCAGCAAACTCAATGTCTGCCAACTTAGTATCTTACGAGACAACTAGAAAAATTGTTCCATATGAAAAAGGAACTGCATTTAATGCCTCATCAATTTATCTTTATAAGCATGCAGAGCTAAATCCATATATAAAGGTTTACTATTCTGGTGCCCCTTTAACAGACTCAAATGGATCATATCAAAAAGTAAAACAGGGTACATTTTATTTAGATAACTGGACAACCTCAGAGTTCGGAGACATTTCATTAAATGCTCTAGATGGAGCAAAGATTCTTCAGGAAATTGTTGCACCTGGACTTGTTTGCCAGAACAGCTCAGCAACATCAATTATTAGAAAGTTGCTAGATAATGTTGGTTTTACTAATTATAAAATTAATTACAAGGCCACTGGAACTACAATAACAGACGATTCAATTCTAAGTCCTATCTATTGGTGGACTGACGACTCAAAGTCTGTCTGGAATGCTCTTCAGGAAATTTGTAGAGACTCGCAGATGGTTGCCACATTTGATGAAAACAATGTGTTGCAATTCTATACACGAGACTACCTGTTTTCTCAAACAGATCCACACTGGAACTTTAAATATTCCCAAGATGGAACTACTTTACCAAACATAATGTCTTTGCAAAAAAGGGATTTACCATCTATAAATCAAGTAAAGGTTTTATGGAATCCAGTTGGGTCCAGCGAATTTCCAGGTAGCGCACAGCCTTTATGGAAAGCTGGAACTTCTTATCTAGGAGCATATTCTTTAGACGAAACACTTAGCTCTACTACAGGCGCTGGTCAATGGATTAATCTTACACCAATTACAGTAAATCAATCAACCCAACAAATATTTTATAATTATTCTGGATATTTAATTATTGGCTCTGAGATTATAGAATATGATGCTATTGAATATCAGTATATTAATAAAAATTTAAGTGTTACAAAGATACCTATTGAAAAAGATATAGATCTGCAAAAGATTGCAAACGACATTACAACAGCTTTGCCAGCAAATAAATCATTTGGACAAACTGGGCGAGTTAGAATTAAAACAAGAGGTGCTCTTGGAACAACTGACGCAATAACCACACACACTGCGGCTGGATCAGGGGCAACTTCAGGATGGTCTGGCTATAATAATATATTTAAAACTAATAGCACTACAGACACTACATCTGTAAGTAGCACTCCGTCTAATGTTATATGGTCTGTTGCTACCCCACCCTCGCTTGAAATTAAAGAACCATCTTCTGAAGAAGCAGTTCCTTCCGTAAAGAAGGTTCAGAAATCTCTTTTCCAAATAACATGCGACTCAAAAAATAAAAATCTACATTCTATTGCAGTAAAAGATATGGATATAAGTACTAGCGGATCCTATTACACATTCGGAACAGGAATGTTTTTTAGAAGTACGGTTAAAGAGGTGGACGCATCTGGAGGTATAGGATTTTTTACTAGTTCTAACGGAATGAATGGATACTATGTGTCAATGGAGACTACAAGTAATTTAGCTGATAGTGGCTCTGATAGGGCATTGGCAATTTTTAAGATAAAGAATGGCGTAAAAACTTCTCTTACTGATTCCCAAAAGGATAAGCAAAAGACCTTAAACTATGTTGCAGGGTCAACTTCTTATAAGGTAGACATTCGTGTTAATCATGATGCGGCTGCAGGAGCAGTACTAATAGACGTATTTATTAATAACTTTAAGATATCGGCAATAGATACATCTGACATAATTGCTCCTACAAAAAATTTAGCAATATATTCTTCAACAGGATCTGCATTTTTTGATTACGTATATTCCGTTCCACTAACTGAAGATCAGTACCTAAAGGGAATTATGCAGGATCAATACTACGGTAGATTTGGAAGCACAACATTAAACTTTCTTTATGGAGATAAGCTAATAAGCAATTTAGACAAGTCCGTAGTTTCTGGTGGTAAGGTTGATGAATTTGGAACAGTTGCCAGAGAATTAAAAAAGATAGCAATTAAATACGATTCCAGGCCAGGATTCCCAGTATTTGCAAGCACTGGTCTAAGTCAGTTTGTTGAAGTCTTGGGGCAAAGATTGACCTCGTTTGGTGCAGAAATTTATGTAGTAAATAATGCTGGTACCTTTATACCGCTGGATGATTCTAAATTTGCTTCCTTTAGCATTATTGGAAACTATGTTGTTCAGTCTGGTCAAAATGAGTATATTGACAAGACTATAAATGAATTTTCTAATCCAGAACAGGCAACTTTTGAGTCTACATGGATACAGTCTGAACAGGATGCAAAATCATTATCCGATTGGATAAAAAATAAATGGTCTAAAAAACAATCTGTTTGTGAAATGGAAGTGTTCTCTAACCCATTGATTTCTGTAGGAGATCTTGTTACAATTAACTATCCATCTAATGGACTAGATGGAACACAGAAGTTTATAGTGACTGCTATAAATAATACATTTGATAGGGGGCTAAGTACCAAAATAACAACTAGATCAATTTATAGTTGATAAATGGTATAATAAAAAAATGAAGTCTCCTAAAAAGCCAACTAGCTCTCAACCAGCGTCAGCCCCCCTTGCCACAGTTGCTGGGTCAGCACTAGACAATACCGTAAACACAAATTATTTGGCTTACGTATCTGCCGCTGCAGCGGCTGCAGGACTAAGGGTTCAGCAATCAAACGATCAGCTAGATACAGGAGAAGCAAGTCTAGAAGATGACGGTAGCACTGGACTAGGAGACACTGGCGGAGATAATGATAATAATGGAGACGATGGGGTATTTAAAAAGAAAAATACTCCACAGTTGTCTGATATACAGGTAGTGTCAAATGAGGTTGTATATGATTCAGCAAATAATCCTACGGCAAAAATTGTTTTTAAGGTTAAAAATAGCAGCGGAGAATTGCTAAAAGCAGTACAAGTAAAGGTAGAGAAAAAATGATAACTAAATTTGGTAAAAGATTTCTAACAAGCTATCTGGCTGGCAATAGCAGTCTATTGTCTAAAGAGCTAGCCTTTGGAATTGGCTCTACTGCTCCTAATGCTAAGGGTAACGATACAAGGCTTGAGTTTGAATTTTATAGAATTCCAGTAGAGCTATCAAGCCTAGACATAAGCCAAACTGGTGTTGATATAGACGGAGACCCAGTATTTTCATACAGCGTTATATACAAGTCTACAATCCCACAAGACATATCTGGAGTAATATCAGAGATTGGATTGTATCCTGGAGGAAGGCAGTCATTTAATAATTTTGATAGCCAGTTTATAACATCGTTCACAAATAACTTTAACTGGTTTGACGGATCTGAAAACCCAACATCTCAAAGTAATACTCAGGATTCTAGCGGAGCATATACATTCCTTTCTAAAATAGGAGATACCATGGTAAGGTTTGACGCATCTTCTGGCTCAACAAAAGAGTATACAAATTCTCTTATATCTTATGATATATCTGGATATAGCGTAAACGATACTATTGCAATTGCATACAAAAAGGCAGACGACAATCTTTCTAAAATTAGAGTGAAGTTTTATAGTTCTTCTTCAGCATATTATTACGTAGACTTTACTCCAGAATCTGGAACTGGAGATAAGATACAATATTTATCCTTAAATAATCTTTTCTCAAACTATACAGCAGCTCCAAATTTACCAGACCCTTCATCAATTACAAAGATCGGTGTTGAGATAACTGCATCTGGTGGTAACAGTACTGTGTATTTTGATGGAATAAGAATAAACGACGAAGACACCTTTGATCCATTTTATGGAATAATTAGTAGATCTATACTGTCAACTCCACTAGTTAAAAAACCTGGAAGACCAGTAGATATAGAATATAAAATACAGTTGGACTTTTAAATGGGCGCATTAGACGAAGCAAACTGGGAAAAGTACTGGGGTGGAGGAAATTATTATCCTTCTGATTTAGCTAAAACCGCTAATGATCTTCCTGCTAATCAAGATTACTTTACTGTTTCGGTCCCAAACCTAAAAACAAACTCTGGGTACTCATTTGAATTTCAATGGGTGTATTCAGATGGAAGCGTAAGCGATTGGTCCCCAGGATATTTTTTAAATACATCAAACATTGCAACTCTCCCAAAGCCTAAATTAACTTCTGCTAACATTTCTTACTTTCAAGGAATTTTAAGAGTAACTTGGGACGGAACAGATTATAATAACACCTCATATGGTAATGGTTTTTCTAGAATATTAATTTGGGTTAGAGATAACACTACCCCAGGTCAATTATTTAAAGTAGTTGGAGAGCTAAGTAAGCCAGGAACCTGGTCTCTTGCAGTTCCTCCAAAGTCCCAAACTGTTAAACTAAGCGCTATATCGGTTAATGGAGAAGAGTCTCCATACAGCGATGACTTTACAATTACTCCAGTAATAGCTCCACCCATATCCCCTACTGGATTAACTGCAGCATGGTCTGGAACAGACTTTACAGTTACATTTTCTCACACACCATCAACATCTTCAAATGAATATTTAAAAGAATACCTTATAACCTTAAACACAGCAACGTCTGGAACAAAAGTTTTCAGCCTTCTGCCAGTAGCTGGGTCTACTCAAAAATTTGCATTGAGCCTTGCTCAAAATCAAGCGGCGTTTGGAACTGCTGAGCAAGCATTTTCTGGAACAGTTGAAACTTTAGATATATATGGGAATAGGGGCACTGCCGTTACCTTTTCCAATACAGTATATGCAAGCTCATTAGCAACACCAACAATTACAGCAACTGCAACTACAAATGGATATACTGTTTCCTATCCTGAACAAACATCAAATACATTTAAATCTATATCAGTAGAAGAAGTTGTTTCAAGTGCATCTACGGATCCAGGAACGGGATATGCAGGAGTTGCAACTGGTTCCGTAAACCCAATATTTGTACCAGCTTCAAATACAAATAAGCGTTGGGTGAGAGCTAAACTGTTTGATACATTAAATAGTTCTACAAGTTATTCTACAGCAGTAGCAGTAACCCCTCTTAGTCCAGTTACAGTAGATAATGATGGGCCACCCAATGTAGCATCTGTAACAACTTCTGGCGGACTAGATAGTAGCGGAACAATTGGATTTAACGGATACGCAGATATATCTTGGCCTGCCGTAACAACTGGTGGAATACGTGGATATAGAATAAGATATAAAGCAACAACTTCTTCTGTATATTCTTACGCAGATTCACCTGGTTCTGGAACTTCTTATAGGCTCACAGGACTTGGTGCTGGATTAACTTATGAAGTTGCTGTAGCAACATATGATGAATATAACAACACCTCATCTGAATATGTATCTGGGACAAATGTTGCAGTTGGAGGAACCCCATACATTGCAAGCACTGTTGACGTTACTGGATTCTTTAAAGCAAAAGCAAACCCTACAGATGCAGACAGCACAGCTTTTAAATTTGGATACGGCGTAGATACTGGAAAAAGAGGTTTAGTATTTAATGCCAACAACTATTGGTATATAGATTCTAGCCAATCAGCATCACTAAAAGTTGGCGGAGCAACAACAAATTATATTGAATGGAACGGTGCATCTTTTGTAATAGATGGAGATCTAAGAGCTAAAAAGGGATCGTTTAGTGGAAACGTAAGTATTGCAAGCGGCGCATCTTTATATAGCGGAACACTAACTGGAAATACTGTTACCACTACTGGAGATACAGGCGGATCTTTGTCTGGTGCAGGATACATATTAAATTCATCTGGGCTTACATTTAACTCAGCATCAATTTCTGGAATAACAACTATTGACGCTACAACTGGTTTATTAACATCACAAAGTGCAAATATAGGTGGATGGTTGATAAGTCCATCTACAAATGTTGGATCTTTATATAAGACTACTGGAACAAATACAGTTAAGTTAGACTCTGCTGGATACATAACTGTATCTGGAACAGGATATGAAACTGGTATTGGATATCCTTCTTCATCTGGAGCAGATGCAAATATAGTTATCTGGGCTGGTGCAAGTAAAGCAACTGCTCCATTTAAAGTTTTTAAAGACGGATCAGTTTCTTTACCAGCAGCAACATTTAACGGATATGCAACAACTGGAACAACAGATGCACTCAGCGCTTCCCTTTCTGGTAAAATAAATACAGGTGGTGCAGCATCAGATGTAAATAGCAATGCAACAACAATTAACGGTGGTAAAATTAGAACTGGATCTATTCAGTCAACTACATGGTCTGGCACAGTAACAAACGGTTCAGACTATTCAACAAACGGAATGAATATAAGTCTTGATAATGCTGGGTCTATAACTGCAAAGAATTTTAGAATTGATGAATCAGGAAATGCATTTTTTAAAGGAACTTTATCTTCTGGAATTTCTATTGATGCTCCAATAATTACTGGAGGAACTTTAAATATTGGAAATGGACAATTTACAGTATCCTCACTTGGAGCATTAGTGGCGCAATCAGCAAATATTACTGGACAAATTACAATTGATTCAAATAATACATGGGGTCCATCTGGATTTAGAATGGGTTCTAGTGCAAGCTATATTACATATACTGGATCAACAGTTACTTTAAAATCTGGTACAACTTCTAATCTAGATGATAGTGCTGGAAACCCAGATGGAGGAGGCACAACTCCTAACTCAAGAGATGTGAACTCAGAAATTATATTAAATGCTGGAAGCACTGGTCTATCTATTAAGGGTATCCCATCGCTTGGTAACTATACAAGATATGCTGGCGGTGGACTTTATACAAACGTTGAGGCTAATGATAACAACTACCTTTATGGAATGGGTCGTGCAGCACGTCTAAGAACAATTGTTCAAGATTATTATGATGACAGATTATACAGAGGCTTTGCTGTTTATTATGGAGTTAGATCTAGTGCTCCTACTGGTTCTACTGGTTTAGTTGGAGATTTGTGGGTAAGCTGGTAATATGGCTAAGGGTTTCTGGGTAAAGACTGGAGTTGGTCAATTATTTGACGACGTAAGAAATTTTTATGTTAAAACTGGTATTAGTGGATGGGCTCAAATAACAGATGCCTGGGTAAAAACTAGTACAACAACCTGGTCAAAGTTTTGGGAAGCTTTAATGTCTCCAACAAGCAGAGTAGAATTACTTTCAAGTTACGCTGGAACAAATAATGAAACTTTAAGGCTACAGGGTAAAAATTACAAATGGGTTCCAGCTCCACAAACATTAAAGTATTATTTTAGATGGATTCCAGAAGGCGGATCTACATACTATATTGGTGCTAGCGGATCAAGCGGTGACACTACATTAAATCCTGTAACATCAACTATATTGCCAGGAACAACTTCTTATATTACAATTTCTCCATCTGGAAGTAACTACGAGCTAGGAAAGATAAATAGATACTATTTTGAAGTTCGTGCAACTGGTGCATCTGGATCAGTATATTCTTCTGTAAGCCAGGAAGATGTGACTATTGTTTCTCCAAAAGCACCATCTCTATCATTTACTGTTTTAACATCTACAACAGTTAATTTAGAAATAACAGCAGCAGACTATACAGATTATTTTAATACTGGAAGATATATTCTTTATACTTATGATTCTACAGATGGGTTTGTGTACAGCGGAGGCGGAAGAGGTGGTTTTGCAGCCAACTCTCAAGTTTTAAATAGAACGTTAACTCTAACTTCTGGAAGAACTTATACAGTATATGTACTTCCTGTTACTGGAACTACTGGAACAACTCCAAGTAATTATAGCGGTTATCCTGGAATAGAAGCATCTCTTTCTAATGTTAAGACAGGAAGCTCAGATCCTCAAGCATTTACCACAATATCTTTTACTAAAGGATTTCCTTCATCAAGTTCTCAGGGCGTTGTCAGAACTACAGCATTATCATGGAACGCCTCAACAAATGCTACTAGGTATGAAATTTTATATGAAGGCAAAGCAAATGCAGGAGATGCATGGACAACAGTTCAAACTTTCACAGCATCACCATATGAAACAAATACCTCTCAATCTAAGTCATGGGGTAGTCCTGTGCCAGCAGGAGGATTTGCCTATTATAATTTTATGCGGGCAAAAATAAGAGCATCTAATCCAGATAGCACAGTAACAGTAATATCAGATAATGATGCTTACATTGAAGCCACTGGAACTGCTCCAGGAACTCCCACATTTGGCACAATAACTTATCCAACTACTACAAGTGCTGCAATACCATTCACAGTTGGAACTACTGGAAGCAACTATTTGGATTCTAGTATTGAGTATATGTCTAGAACAGATTCTGGTTCATATCCAGCTTCATGGTCTACACAAACATATACTGCATCAAATGGTCAGGGCACAATAACACTTTCAACAACTGGTGGCACAAAATATTGGGTTAAGATAAGAACAAGAAATCAAGACAATCTTTATAGCACAGAAAATGAAACAAACTTTACTCAACCATCAGCTCCAACACTAACTACTGGAGTAAAAAGGTCTATAAATACTGGAACTACATTTACAAATTCAAGCACAACAATGTATGTTTCTACAAATGGATACATAGCTTATGGTAATAATACTCCAGGATCTATATCTATTCCAACAACTGGATATGTGCTTAACGTTTTTGGACCAAATGATTTGAGTCAGACTAACACAGGTGGAACAACAGTAAACGTTACATTTAAAAATGGTAGCAGCTACTTTGTAGTACGTTGGGTTGGAAGATATCTAGGATCTTCAACAGAAACTCTTGAATATGAAGCTAGGTTTTATTGGAATAGTGATTTAGTAGAAGTTAACTGTATAACAAATAATTTAACAGCTTTACATTATCAATCAGATAATGCTGTTTACAATAATGGTTCCGCAACAAAAACTTGGAAGGACAATTCGTCTAGCATAGCATCTTGGACTTTAGAGACTGGAATGGGTTCGGCTGGGGTTCCAACAGCAAGCGATGACGGATACACTGCAATAACAGCAACCAAGCCAATTATTAAAGGCACTGGTACTAAAAGAATTATCCCCCTTGGAATTACAGTAACAAGTGGATCTACTACTGCTTATGTTTCTACAAATGGATTTATAGGATTAAATTCCGATCCTCTCAATAGTATTTCTATCCCAACCTCTGGTAGATACTTAAATATCTTACAGGGTGATTTAAAACAAACTGCTTTATACACTAAAGCTACTTCAACAACCTATGCAATTAGATATCAAGGTCATCAATTAAGTGATACTGCTCAAACAGTTGACTATGAAATTTTATTTACATTTGGAAGCACTTCAGCTCAAGTTTATATTATAACAAATAATTTAACAGCAACTGCATCAGATATTGTATTAACTGTTGATGGAGCTGGTATTAATACTTGGTCTGGGACAAATGCTAGCACAATGTCAGCGTCAGCAGATACTGCAAATACATTACAAAATGGTGTTGATGATAATAGAACTTCAATTATTTTAACTGCTCAAGCAACAGGAACAGCCCCTAGCGGTGGTGCAGTAACATTAACTCCAAGCGGTACTCAGCAGGCAGGCACTCAAATTTCAGCAAACGTAACTGCAATGTCTGGTACAGCAACAATAACATATACAACAACAATTCGTAAAAAAACAGGCTCTTCTCCTACATCAAATACTGATGGAACAGAGGTAGCAAGCGGAACTGGAACTGGTAATGCTGTAGCTTCTCATACAATTACTGCTTCAGAAGCATCTGGTACTCCAGATCAATTTAGAGCATTTACAACTGGAACTAACACCATTGGTAGCAATACCGTGTCATCAAATACAGTTATATCCACTCCAGCAACAACAGTATCAGCTCCAGGGGCGCCGACTATTGGATCTGTATCTGGAAGCGGATCTGTAAGCTGGACCGCTCCAACAACTGGTGGAGCAGTAGCAAGTTATGAGATAGAATTTTATACTGCATCAAATAGCTCTGGTTCTGGTGCTGCAGGACCTTATTCTGTAACTGGAATATCATCATCTCCATATCAATTGATTAGTCCGTATGGTGGATCTGGTGCTAACTGGGCAAGAGCAAGGGTTCTTGCAAGAAATACTGGAGGAGCTTCTCCATGGTCAGCTTGGGCCCCATCTGAAACTACTTATGCATAGGAGAATATATGATAACTAATGAAGAAAAAATAAATCTAGTTATTGCTGGCTTGGTTAACGTTGAAGGCAGTATTAATTCATTTATTGACCACGCTGAAGCATTTAAAGATAAATATTCTTTAGAACATGAATTATCTATATGTAATGCTAAAAAGGATGCATTGATGAGCGTCTTAAATGACCTTGGCGGCACTTGGCCAATACCTATTGACTAATCAACGCTAAATGATATAATATGAAAGGAGGCAAAAATGACACTTAGTATAGAAGAAAAGCAGTCCTTGATTGGGCAACACCAGCGTAGCATGGAGCTAAATAAGTATAACCTTGAGCTAGCACTTATTCAAGAAAATGCTTTGACAAGCCCAAATGCAAGCACAGTTAGTTCTCTGCAAGATCAAATTTCAGACTGTGACAAAAAGCTTGCTGCTTTAGCTGCCGAGCTATCGCAATTGAACTCTTAATAGAATAGGAATAAAAATGGCAGAAAAAGCGGAATTAGTAATTACCGCCCTACAACAGCGCATAGGAGAGATTGTATCTAATTATGAAACTCAAATTGCATTTCTACGGGCAGAAGTTACTAAACTTATGGAAGAGAAAAAGGAAAAGGTTGATGCTATTCAAGCGTACGAAGACCACCTTGAGAATATCACAGCCGACTAATTTTCCTTCAGGTATTGCTGTTAAAACAGATAAAGATACATATTGGATTAAAGATGGTAAAAGATATAGATTGATTTCGGATAGGGCCGCCCAGTCTTGGTGCTTTACTACGGTATTGGCAACTGAGGCGGCATTATCAGGAACCAAGCTTGTAGGTAAGCTAGGGTTTCGTGACGGTACGTTGATCAAGAATGTCGCAGATGGTAAAATGTATCTAGTATCACAAAATAAACTAAGACACATTGTAGATCCAGATTCGTTTAATCGATATGGTCTCGATAGGTCAAAAATGATTGAGGTTTCTGAAAAAGAAATCTCGGCACATGATTTAGGAGAAAACTTATAATGGCACCAACCACATTTAATGACGGAGATCCAATTGATGCTTCGACCTTGCAGAGCCTGGTAACAGAAATTGCAACACTTAGATCATCAATTCCAAGCGGTACAACTGCTGGCACTAAAATTGATTTGTCTGGTGCAACTGGAGCAGTTGACACTGTTATCCCTAAATTTTGGGGTGGAATTACAAAACAAGTTTCTTTAACTCCTGGCGTTAGATCGTATTTTGATATTGATTATTCAGGAGCTAAATTCGTAGGGAAACCTACATCAATAACACTAACTCCAGTTTCAAAAGATAAAAATGAAACTATGGGAGTTCCTTCCATTGTTAGTGGATCAGTTTCACAAACTGGGGCAAGAGGCCAGATACTTGGAATTGGTGTTGCAAAAACAATAACAATATATTTTATGGCGATTCAAAATCCATCTTAGCCTATTGACAGGCTGATTTAATATGCTACAATTTGATTAATATCTAAGTCACGACTCCGTGACTTTTTTTACGCAGGGAAGTTAAATGACAAACGATTTAAAATGGATGTTGTCATCCGATCAGCAATTCCCTTATCAAGACGATAAGATGATTGCGCTATGGTTTAAGGTTATGAAATGGTTTAAGCCAGATGTTGTAGATTATCTTGGCGACACAGACGACCAGGCTTGCTATAGCAAATATACAGAAGGAAGATCTGCAGAGTTTCTTCAGCTTCATAAGGATGATAGTCGTGATTTAATTGTCCCAATGATGCGACATGAGGCAAAGGGTGCGAGAGACTTCTATGCAAAAACTCGTGAAATGCTTCCAGATGCACAACTATTTTCAGCATTAGGAAACCACGACATACGTATCTTTGATTACATAGACAAAAAGCTTCCAGATTATGCAAAAGATGTTACCCCTGAATCATTGTGGTCTTTAGATTCATTGGGATATGAATATATTTATTATGACTCATTGCCTAAGCGTCGCTTTGGAGATGTTCACGTACATCATGGAATTTCTATTGCAGCAACTGGATCTGTTCGTAAGGATATGGAAGACCTACAGGTATCATTAATTAGAGGTCACTCACACAGAATTGCTTCGCATATGGTAACATATGAACTTAGAAACGGTGGCGAGGGAGAAACTCTTCGTGGCTATGAGATTGGTCATATGTGTGATGAAAAGGGGCCAGGTATGAAGTATACTCAGCACCACGATTGGCAAAAGGGTTTTGCTATTGCTCATATCGTAAATGATTATCCACATATTCAGATGATCCACATTGCCCCAGACTATTCTTGCGTTGTGGACGGAAAGACATTCTCGCTATGATGAAATGCGGAAGGTGTAATGGAAGAGTCTTTATCGACAGAGTATTTTCTCAAAAACTACACACAGAGTTGTTTTGCATCCTATGCGGAAAGCGTTGGATGATCAATAAGGAAACGAATGCATTCGGTAAATGGCTAGAGAAAACAGACAGCGACTACGCAAAAAATTCGTCTATTTCTTCTTAAATGGCAAAGTACATAAAGTACTAAGGCTATCTAGAGCTAAAGACGAAGTTGTTGCGTGGTGCTACCCAGATAAGAAAAGATTAATGTATTCTTATTCTCAGGTAGATAAAGGTATGGAGCGAGCATATACTGTTGTGGAGGCTAGCAAAATATTGGGCAGGCACAGGGTAACAATTGAAGAATACATTTTGCAGGGCAAGATAAAGCAGCCACAGAAAGTATATCCAATTAGTAACCCAGATAGTACTTGGTCTAAATATATGTTGAGCGAATCGGACATTTTGGACATTCATCAGTTTATCATTGATGCTGGACATATTAGGGATTTGCCTTCAAGATCTGAATTGCAGGCTATTCTCAAACACAATTTAATATTGTATACTAAGACAGAAGACGGAAAGTTTGTACCTGTATGGAAGGCGGAGTAATGTCAGAGACAAGAGTAAAGGTGGACCTATCGTTCACACGCAATCTAGGAAACTACGAGAGCATCAAGATTGGTATAGGCGTAGAAGACAATGTGCGTAGTGGAGAGAACGTTGATACTGCCACAGAAAGAGTCTATGCTTTTGTTGAGAACAAGCTTATTGAAAAGACTCGTGAAGTAGAAGAAGAGCTAAAGCGTGGCAAATGAAAAACAGCCCTATGTATTAATTGGATTGTATGAGTCCTTATACTTAGATAAGTATGGCAAAAAGCCAAGACTTAATAAGTTTCGTGAGAAGTGGGCTATGCAAGATGTTATAGATAGCGTAGGCTTTGACAGAGCCAAAGATCTTTTAGTATACTATTTTAAAACTAACAAGTCTGGTCATCCTCTTAGCTTCTTCTTTTATAACTTTGATAAGATAGATTATTTAAAAGCAGAGCGTGAAAAAGATGAAAAGCATCGTCGATTGCTATTACAGGCAACGAAAGAATTAGTAGAAGGCGGAAGCGAATGAATACAGAAGCAGAGTTGTTATCAGCAGTATGCAAAAATAAAGATATAAGCACACTTCTTGCAGACAACGTTGATGAGATTTTTACATCACATAAGGATATCTGGGATTCGCTAAAAGCATATTATTACAAGTTTAAGGCTGTTCCAGAAGCTGGAATTCTCATGGAGAGGTTCAAAGACTTCGAGCCAGTTGAGACAAAGGCTGAGACTGGTTACTATCTAGATAAGCTAAAGAATGAATATTTAACTAGTAGACTAAAGAATATTATTCTTCAAAGCGGATCTGCTCTAAAAGAAGATGCTGCATCCAGAGTGCTTGGGGACTTACAAGCAAAGCTTTCGCAATTGTCCAAGTTTACAAATCACGTTCGTGACGTAGATATCACAGATATTGAATTAGCAGAGAAGCACTTCCTAGCAGTCAAAGAGCGTTCATCTATTATGGGCGGTGCTCCAGGAATCCTAACAGGCTTTGATGCAATTGATAAAGCGTATCCTACAGGAATGGCTCCAGGACACCTTATCGTGGCTATTGGTTGGCCTGGCCGTGGTAAGACTTGGTTTACATCCTACCTTGCTTGTAAGGCATGGGAACAAGGATTCAAGCCTATGATTGTATCTCTTGAAATGTCTCCAGAGAATATGCGTGACCGTATTTATACAATGATGGGTTCTGGTTTATTCCGTGCATCAGATTTTGCAAAGGGTGACGTTAATGTCGATACCTTTAGATCTTGGGGTCAAAAGAGATTTGAAAACAAGAACGGATTTATTCTAGTGTCTAATGAAGGTATGGGTGAAGTTAATGCAAATACTGTTCAGGCCAAGATAGATCAGCACAAGCCAGACCTAGTTATCTTAGATTATCACCAGCTATTTTCTGATAATAAAAGAAGTACTGGTGCAACTGAGCGTAACATGAACGTGTCTCGTGAATTTAAGATGCTTGCCATGACAAATAACATTCCAGTAATTGATATTACCGCAGCAACTATGGATGATATTACAGATCAAGATGCTCCACCTATGCTATCTCAGGTGGCATGGTCAAAGGCTATTGAGTATGATGCAGATATGGCTATTGCTATTCATAAGTACACAGATACTAATATGATTGAAGTTGTTAGCAGAAAGAATCGTCACGGACAGGAGTTCAATGTATTCTTAGATTGGGATATCAATAGGGGTATCATCAAAGAGATTTATGAAAATCCTTTTGCGAATGACCCATCGAAAAATTAAAAGATTTCAAGTAGATGTTGAGTTTCAGGATAATGCACAGCTTATTAGCTTGAGACCACAGTATGAAAATTTGTTGATTCAGGACATGAGAGGTAAAGGCTACGTCAGAGTACTTGACATAGACCCAGCCTTTTCGGTAGAATTCACAGGCGAGACATGGAAGTTCTTAATGAGCATTCATGGTGTTTATGTGGGAAAGAAGAAGGCATGGCAATTAGAGGGTATAACACAAGGGAAGTCGATACCACGCACTACACGCCGAACCATATCAAGTCGATCTTAAAATCAATAGGGCTTGAGATAGTTGGCGAAACTGGTAATGACTTTCTATGCTACTGCCCATTTCATTCTAATAGACATACGTCAAGCTTTAGCGTAAGTCGTGAGAAGGGTGCATTCATATGCTTTAATCCTTCATGCGGAGAAGCTGGAACGCTACAGGAATTGGTAAAGCGTGTTATGCATAAGAATGACTTTGAGGCTATGAGATTTATTGCCACAAAAGAAACAGAGTCTTTAGAAAACTTTGACGAGTTATTGGCTGAGTCAATGCAAGAAAAGCCAGTCTTTGAAGAATTTAATAAAGATATATTAGACAAGCTTTCTTCAGATAGATGGAACAGTGTAGAGGCATGTAATTATTTCTTATCTCGTGGAATAAGCCATGAGTCTATGGATTATTTTGAGCTTGGTTATTCAAGCAATATGGGCATGGTAACCGTTCCAGTTCATAATCCAGACGGAATGCCAATTGGAATTGTTGGTAGATCAATTGAGGGAAAGTCTTTTAAGAATAGTACTAATCTTCCAAAGAGCAAAACATTATTTAATATTCATCGTGCTAAAAAAATTGGGGCACATGTTATTGTTGTAGAGTCTAGCTTTGATGCAATTCGTGTACATCAAGCAGGGTTTCCAAATGTTGTTGCCACACTTGGAGGGTTCTTGTCTACTGAACAGCAAAATCTTTTGAATAGACATTTTAATAAGATAACTATTATGACTGATGCAGATCAAGCTGGCAGGGAGCTAGGCAAAAGCATAGTTAATAAATTAAAATTCAAAGACCTCTTGTGGGCTTCGTATGAATATGGTAAGATATATCCTCATGATGCAAAAGATGCTGGCGACATGACCGATGAGGAACTA
>Ga0222712_10002013_pt1 | contig 24065 bp, 28 predicted proteins | sample C33_657DmetaG_FD_165043 | JGI IMG/M metagenome (GOLD analysis project Ga0222712, IMG submission 165043) | Estuarine water microbial communities from San Francisco Bay, California, United States - C33_657D | ecosystem: Environmental > Aquatic > Marine > Unclassified | place: USA: California... | reverse complement strand
TACTTGCAGCACTGTTAACTCTTGAAATAGTTTTAGGCGTTGACAACGTAATTTTCATTTCCATTCTTGCGTCAAAACTTCCAGCAGAACAGCAAGATCGTGCGCGCCGAACAGGACTACTTGTAGCTGCTGGCACGCGGCTCTTGCTTTTGCTAGCCGTCGGCTGGATCGTCACACTGAAGAAAGAGTTGTTTACAGTTGGCGACCTTGGATTTAGCGGTAAGGAACTCATCTTGCTGGCGGGTGGTCTCTTCCTCATTTTTAAAGCGACGAAAGAAATTCATCACAAATTAGAGGGCGAAGCCGAGCACACCTCTTCACGTGTAGCACCAACGTTTGCTGCAGTTATTGCGCAAGTCATGATTCTTGACCTCGTTTTTTCAATTGATTCGGTAATTACCGCTGTAGGAATGACTACCTACGTGCCAGTAATGGTGATAGCAATCATTTTGTCGGTAATGGTCATGTTGGCTGCCTCTGGTCCGATTTATCGATTTGTGAACAACCATCCTTCAGTCAAGGTGCTTGCGCTGTCGTTCTTGCTTTTAATTGGAATGACGCTTATCGCAGAAGGATTTGGGCAGAAGATTCCAAAGGGTTATGTGTATGCAAGCATGGCTTTCTCGGTTTTGGTTGAACTTCTCAACATTGGTGCGCGCCGCAAAAATAAGTCTCAGCCTGTGCACTTGTATGAAAAGTTAAGTCCTACCGAGTAGACAGTGAGTCGGATAACACCATCCACATTGCGCAAATTCCGCACACAGTCCACGCAAGCGTGCGGATGAGGTTCACTGTCATCAATTGATCGTGTATGGATGTGTCAAAACCGTCTGCAAGTTTTGCGTGTGCCGGCGCTGACCAAAAACCGCTGATCACAAGAACCACCGCCATTGCTGCACCATTGATGACTGCTGGAACTCGCAACACTTTGTGTGTACCAAGAAAGGCGAGTGCAAGAACTCCGATCAAGGTGATTCCCTCGGTTAGCCAGGGAACAAACAGCAGTTTTCCAATTCGTTCAACGTGAGCAGCCTGAAAACTGGCATATGTTGACTCACCGACGTAAGCAAACAATGGGTAGTGGACATAATGAATGGTCCAAATCAGTCCAACCATGAACAGGGTCGCTGCGAGGTGAATGACCAACAGTGTTCGCGAATTACGTTGCAGGGCTTCCATTGACTCAGGCTAATTCAGGAAGAGTGGCGAGCGATGCTGTCAAGAATGTGCGCAACACGTATGGAATCTGCACTTGGCACAATCCAGCCTTCTTCACCTTCAATTACGCGACTGACGTTTTCAACCATTTCAACGAACGCATTGGTGATCGGAAAATCCTCAACTGCGTCGTTGATGTGTAGGGAGCTGGCTTCGTTCCATGTGGTGAACGACTCACCATCTCCAGTGCGCATGGTTCCACTTGAACCCTGAACAATGAATTGCTGCTGGCTTGACAATGCAAACGAACTCACCGCGTGTGCAGTAACTGCACCGTTAATACGCACCGATACGTCGGTTGTCAGGTCAACACCCGTTTGCCCCATGACTCGCGAAAGGTCCTCAATTTCCAAGTCAATTGCGCCGTTGGTGAGCGCCACCCAAGCATGTGCTTGGTAACAACCCACGTCAAGTAGCGCGCCGCCACCCATCAAAGGATTCAATCGATAGTTGTCGGTCATCTCAGAAGTAAAAGTAAAAGCAGTTTCAATGTGTTTGATGCTTCCAATGGCTCCACTAGCAACAACCTCAACCATGCGAGAAAAACGTGGGTGCCATCTGCCCCAAACCGCTTCAACCAGAAGCCGACCACTTCGGGATGCAGTTGCGAACATCTCTTCTGTCTCTTGCGCATTCAACCCAAGAGGCTTCTCACACAACACATGCTTGCCGGCTTCTAGTGACTTCGTCACCCATTCAAGATGTTGGCTATTCGACAAACTGATGTACACCGCATCTACGCGATCATCGGCCAAAAGGCTGTCATATGTTGCGTGAACGCGTTCCGGTTCAAGAGATGCAGACCGCGCTTCATCGCGGCTGGCGATGGCGTATAGATGTGCTCCGCGCGATGCGTGAACGGCTGGGGCAAGGCCTCGGCTGGCAACGTAACCAGCGCCGAGAAAGCCCCAGTTCACCGCCACTGGCTAAGACCGCCGAAGCACTGGCACAACAGGCATGGCATTGTGCAGAGCCGATTGCTCGGCAGCTTGCATGATTGCCACAACATTTCGAGATTGCAATGCATTGACTTCCATGGGAGTTCCATTGTTGATGTATTCAACGATGGAACGATGGAACTCGTGTGGCGCAAGTGGCTGCAACGGTGCAACTCGCGAGGTGCCATCTGTGTGATGCACGGTGAGGATTGCTGGTAAGTCGGCAACTGCCGGTTCGCCAGCAGGGTCCCAATCGCCAATGATTGCTCCTTGTGTACCCAGAATATAAAACTTAGGTTTGCGAGCAGCAGCAAGATCGGAATGAACAAACGTTGCTTGCTTGCCGGTGGTGAAGGTGACCGTGACATGTGCGTGATCGGCATTTGTCGCATGTGTCCATACGCGCTTGTGGTTCTGTCCACTCACATGGGCCACATCATCAGGGATGATGTTCAGAATCTGGTCAAGAAAATGACTACCCCAATCGAAAATTGCACCGCCAGACACTTCAGCGTTTGAGTGCCAGTAATCGCATGGTCGTGAATAACCACCAACAAAACTGTCGTAGTGATACACGTCGCCAATTTCGCCTGAACAAATGATCTGGCGAAGCGTGACAAAGTCATCATCGAAACGGCGGTTTTGATACACCACAAGCATGAGCTTCTTGCTTGAAGCAAGCCCAATCAATTCGTCGCACTCATCGGCAGTAAGTGCCATCGGCTTTTCAAGCACAACATGAATGCCACGCGAAAGTGATTCTTTTGCCCACTGAAAATGGCTGTTCGGTGGGGTAGAGATAACGACTAGATCAAGAAGGCCAGAATCCAGCATTTCGGTTGCATCACTAAATGTTGTTGCCCCTGGAGCAAGCGCAAGTGCTGCTTCAACGCGCTCTGGGTTCGTGTCGCATACGGCTGTCAGTTCGAGACCGGTGGTGTTTTGGACTGCTTGGTTGTGCTCGTGCCCAATTGCGCCATATGCAAGGAGTCCAACGCGAATATTGCTGTTATTCATCGTCAATGAGATTATCTCTCGCCCTTGACAATGGGCGAGGCGTGCTTATTGATAGTGAGAAGTTGGCGTCGCAGCATGAAACCATCACCTGGTCCGAGGATGACTTTTTCAAAAAGCGATCCGAATGGAAGTTTGATATGAGACCGCATGCGCGTCACTAAGCGAGTTCCCTGCGGATCATCACGCAACTCGTAGGCAAGAGTGAAGTGAAGTTTTGGAGATTTCTTACCTAAAGACTTAATTTCAAGCACAAAATGTCGCGGAGCATCAACAATGGCAGCAGTGAATGAAATTGGACCAGAGGGTACTTTGTCTCCCGATTCAACCGCCTGCCATTCTTCATGCACTCTGGTTGCACTTTTGCGACCAAGATTGTCGAGCCAGTCGTAGCTGTACCAGCCGGCACGCCCAAAACCCATTTGCCGAATCCACGGAAAAACTTCCTGTGGTGGCGCGCTTATGGTGATGGACCGTGTTGCAATTAGCGTTGCCTCAGGACATAAGTTGTCGCCAACAACTGAACCTTGAATCTCTTCGGTTGTTGCACCCCAAAATTGAAAGATCATGACGGTTTAAAAGCGTAATAGGAGAATTTGTGAGTGTGCCAGTGTTCGTGGCCCAAGAAGTTGGGCACACCTTAAGTGATGAAAATATATGGCTTCCCACTGTCACCATTGATACATCGCAGTCGCCAGAGGTTGCAGACCTTGCTCGGGTGCATGCGGTGGAGGGAATTGGAGATGTCAGCACCCATGCGATTCGCCAAGACGACGCTGTCGTGGTTGGAGTGCAATTAACAAGCCCAGTGCAGGCGATGTTTGCGGTCGCATTTAGTTACGCATTACATCGTGATTTTCTCAACGAAGTAGCCGATGCAGAATCTCTCATTTTTGCAACAACAGATACAGGGTCTGCACATGAGGAACACCCATTGTGGCTGAGCGTCGATATTGACGGAGCCGCCTTACGTCAAACGATGAATTTGGAAGTTGACTGATTAGGGCTCATAAGGGGTTAGTAACCTGATACGGCAAGGCCCCCGTGAGGCTGGTGCGTAATTCCAAACCCCAGTATTGATGGGGTAGTGGTCGGGGTTTCAGTACATGTTTGGAACGCGAAACGGCAGTTCTTGGAACGCGGGTTTGATCATCTTCCTAAGAAAGAGGCGGAGTCCAGGACAGACAGGGTGGAGCTAAAATCTCATAAACTGCGGTATAGATAGGTCATAAACTGCGGTACAAACTGATCATAAACTGCGGTATGCTAATCGTAGATTAAGCGAAAGCACTTATTACGCGCGTAGTCAATATGGAGGGTTCAAGTGAAATATCAGAGCCGGATCGTCGACGATGAACTGACCCGTCTACTCAAAGTCACTGGTGCCGTCGTTTTGGAGGGGCCAAAGGCCGTCGGTAAGACGTGGTCCGCTGGACAACTCTCTGCTAGCAACGTCTTTCTCGACATTGACTCCGGCGCACTTCAGCTAGCAAAAATTGACCCATTTTTACTGCTCAAAGGTTCCACTCCGCGTCTCATTGATGAGTGGCAAATGGAACCAGATCTATGGAACCACATCAGACGTGAAGTCGACCGACGCCAGTTGCCCGGCCAGTTCATACTGACGGGCTCAGCCGTTCCAGCAGACGATGTCGCTCGCCATACAGGAGCAGGACGTTTCTCACGGATGAGGATTCGTCCGATGACCTTGTTTGAGACCGGCCACAGTACGGGAGATGTCTCAATATCAACGCTGTTTGCTGGCGGCGTACCGAGCGCAACTGACTCGGGGCTAACAATCAGCCAAGTCATTGATCGTGTTTGCATCGGGGGTTGGCCTGCCTTTGCAGGATTGCCACCCGATGAAGCCCAGAGAGCGATGCGCTCTTATCTGGATGAAATTGCACGAACCGATATCCGGCGAGTGGATGGAGTTCATCGTGACCCGTTAAAGGTCAAACGTGTCCTCCAGTCGTTCGCACGCAATGTCGCAACTCAAGCCGCAAACTCAACTATTGCTGCCGATGTCGGTGGAACTGACACCACGGTTGGGCGTGAAACTGTTGGCGAATACCTCACATCACTTGAGCGACTGATGATCATCGAAGATTTACCTGCATGGGCGCCAGCGTTACGATCCCGGGCATCGCTGAGGGCGGCTGCTACTCGCCACTTCATCGACCCGTGTCTGGCCGTCGCTGCCCTGAATGCATCCCCAGCCAAGTTGCTAAAGGATCTCAATTTCTTCGGTTTGTTGTTCGAGAGTCTTGTCACCAGGGATTTGCGGGTCTACATGCAACATGCCGGCGGTCGTCTTTCGCACTACCGCGATAGCGACGACCTCGAGGTTGACCTAATTATTGAAATGGAAGATTCGAGTTGGGCCGCCATTGAGGTCAAACTCGGTCCCAAGCAGGTAGACGATGCCGCAAAGACTCTTCTCCAGTTTGCCAAAAAAATAGACACCGCGCGCTGCGGTGAACCCGCATTTCTGGCTGTCGTCACGGCTACTGGGTACGGGTATGCGCGCGCCGATGGCGTGTTCGTTCTTCCCATCGGAACACTCAAACCATAGGATTTTTGCTCTATTTAATGGAGTTCGAAGCCTCCATTCTCAACCGTGTGACGTGTCGGCACATGGGTCACACATTGGGCGGATCCCAACAGTGCTTATCATCGTGAAGAATTCGATCCCAACCGCCGGATCATTCTTCATTGCATGCCTGGCAGATTTGAGTGTTGGAACCAAGAGGGACGTCTAGTGCTTGATGGTCACAAGAACAGTTAGGTTGCTGAATTAATTTCTGCATTGGCTGATGCGATCACGCGAAGTGCAGAGCGTATTAGGAGCAACACGACTCCCAGTGCAACGACAGTATCGGGCCAACCGGAGCTGGTTAACCAGACAGCGCCAGCTCCCACAAAAACAGAAATATTTGTTGCGATATCGTTTCGTGAGCACTCCCAGACCGAACTCATATTTACATCTTCGCTGCGGTGGCGCCACAAAAGAAAAAGGCAAATCGAGTTTGCGGTTAAACCAAGAAGACTGAATATTCCCATAACCTCAAATGAGGGCAGGCTTAGGTCAGCAGCAAACCGATAAACGATTTGCGCCACAATTGCAAAAGCGGCGAGAAGAATAAGCCAACCTTTGAACAGAGCAACTTTGGCCTTTACAACAGGACCTCGTGAAACCGCAAAAAGACTAAGACCATATGTTAGTGCATCACCAAGGTTGTCAAGACTGTCCGCTAATAAGGCCGATGAATTTCCATAGAGCGCAGCGACAACAATTACGAAGAACAGTACAGCGTTGATGCCAAGAACGATTTGTAGCGTTCGGCGTTGCCGTTCGCGCAACGGATTTAGAAAACAATCTTGATCATCACACCCGCTCAAATCAAAAACCTAACGCCGATACCAGTGCGGATGCAGTTACCATGTCAAGTCGTTGCAACCTTGATGGCTATCTGGTTCGACCTGCAATGTTGCGTGGGTGATGCCATGTCGCTCGGCAAGTAGAACACGGGCTTGATCCAACACTCCGTGGGTGTCCACGCCAGAAGCGACCATTAGATGAGCGGACGCAACATCCATCTCTGAGGTCAGAGTCCATACGTGGAGATCATGCACATCGACAACTCCAGCAATGGTCGCAAGTTCAGCCTGAAGCGCCGCGACATTGAGATGTTCTGGGGCCGATTGCACCAGCACGCGAATTGCAGTGCGTCCCAGTTTGTATGCCCTCGGCAAAATAAATACTCCAATCGCGGCGCCGATTACCGGATCAACCCATGTCCATCCGGTGATGCCCCAGATGATCGCCGCGGCAATTACTCCGACCGAGCCGAGCATGTCCGACATCACCTCGAGATAGGCGCCTCGCACATTAAGACTTTCCTTCGACCCGGCGCGCAACAGTTTGAATGCGATCACGTTGATGACCAAACCGATTACACCTACAACGAGGACTGGCGTAGATGCCACATCACGTGCATTACTTAAACGGTTTATTGACTCGAATCCGATGTAGCTGGCAACACCGAACAGCAATACGGCATTTACCAACGCGGCCAGAATTTCGAGTCTGTACAAACCGAATGTTCGCTGTGAATGGTTCCGAGCATTTGACGCTGCTTGTATCGCGGCCAAGGCCATCCCGAGCCCGAGCACGTCGGTGGCCATGTGACCAGCGTCGGACAACAATGCCAACGAACCAGTAACGAATCCGGTGACGACCTGCACAATCAGGAACGCAAAAGTTAATCCAAGTGAGATCAACAACGGTCGAACATGTCGGGCACCAGCGCGTGGTGCCAGCGCGCCGTGATTGTGGCCGTGGGAAGTGCCGCTCATTTGCGACCATCTAAATCAGGGTGTCCGAACTCAACAGCGAGTTCGAGTTCACACAGAATCCGCAATGCTCGGACAAGTTTGCGGTCAGCAATCTCATAACGGATTTGACGACCCTCGCGCGTTGCGCGTACCAGTCCACAGCCGCGTAGACACGACAAATGGTTTGACACGTTCGCCCGACTTTCGCCCAACTCATCGGCGAGATCGGCAGGGTATGACGGCCCGTCAAGTAACCGCACAAGAATTTGTCGCCGCACTTCATCAGCCAACGCCGTGCCGACTCGGCTGAGCGTGTCTAGCCGAACATCACGACGAACGACAGTAACCATTGACACGAGATTAGTACATTGTTCACTGTATTACAGCCTTGACTGAACTATTAAGGCTTGTGACTTTCATCAAAGGTGTAGTCGGGGTGCAACAGTCCGATGCGCTTGTTCAGTTCTGAAGCAGACATTGCTGCCGGTAAACCACGCCCGCGTTACCTGCGTTCGATTCCATTGAACGACCCTGACTTCTCACGCCTGTACGGCTTGCGCGAAGACACCGAGTCGATGCACAACGATTACAAATCACGCCTCGTGAACAGGCGAGCAGGCAGCGTTGGGTTAGCGCGACGCGAGATGGACATCCGTGGGTATCAGATGTTCCAAATGGTGGTGGCATTGATGGCTTGGAAGATCCGTACTGGGGGAGACGTGAGTGAGTTCCTTGGGCAATGGGAACCACCCGAACGAGCCCGACGGCGAAACGACGCCTAACTCCTCTTTAAATAGACAAGAGAATTGGTTCGTTGACGCCCTGAATGCGTTTTCGCAGGCAAATCAGTGGCCACAAACATGAACAGCGGATTTTGAGGGCATTATTCCTTCTGTGGTCATGCCCCACTAGCCTTACCGATGGTGATGCAAGGTGTGTCGGCGAATTTCGCACCACATTTCGCACCATCCCCGGCCCCCGTAGCTCAGTGGATAGAGCGACGGTTTCCTAAACCGCAGGTCGCATGTTCGATTCATGCCGGGGGCACTAACGAAGCGTGGCCCACACGGGCTGATGATCGGACGCATCTGTAATTCCGTCAATGTGAGCGTTGAGTACTTCAAAGTGTGGCGAAACAAAAATAAAGTCAATGCGCAAGTCGCGGTCGGTTCCTTGTTCAGGGTTTTTCTTGAATGTCGCAGTTGATGCCGCAGTCGCTTCAGAGAGTGACCATGTGTCAATAAATCCTGAATCGGTCACACGTTTGATCACGTGTGAATCAGGCTCGTCGTTGAAATCGCCAGTCAGGATGACCTCAATTGGCATTTGCGGAACAGTGTCGTTCATCTGCCAATGTTCGCGATACTCATCGTTGCCCTCATCGCCATTCCAGGCACCGCCTTCAACCGTTGCGGCCGAACAGTGTTTAAGGAGTGATTCGATTTGTGTAATTCGGTTGGCTTCGGTGACATCGGTGAGATGAAGGTTGATGACCCGAATCTGTCCCTCGGGTGCAATGATCACGGCTTCAAGAGCAACGCTCCACATGTTCATATTGACACCCGTGTCATCTTTTGGCATATGAATTATCCGTGATGATGCAATGGGATATCGACTGGCGATCATTTGACCGCCTTGTCGCCGGCGGTTTTCAATGGTTCCATCGGGGTGTATTTGGCTCGCATCAACATCGATAGACGGCCCAAATACGCAGTATCTGTCAGGAAGTAACTGTTGAATCTCGGCAAACTGGTCAGCCATATGGGTACGGCGCCAATTGCGGTCAATCTCTTGCAGGCAGATGATGTCGGCGTTGCGAATCGGTTCTATCGCTCGCGCGAGGTCGTAGCGGTTGTCTGCTCCTAATGAATACTGGATGTTGTAGGAGCAAACAGACAGTGATCTCATATTGCACAGCCTATTGAGTGGTTAGTGTTGGTTTCATGCAAAACAAAATCATTCTTCGTATGTTCGTAACCGCAATGTTGTGCGGATCGTTGATGCTTGCTGCGTGTGGCAGGGCCACAACAGTCACAGGAGTGTTACGAGTTGCAAATGATGCTGGTTTCGGTGGTGCCGAGACGATGGATCCATATGACGGCAACAGAACATGGCCAACTATCAATATGGTGTTTGACCGTCTCATTGGTGTTGACAAAGACTTCTCGCCAATTCCAGAGCTTGCTCTTTCGTGGTCATCTAATGAAGAATTGAATGAGTGGACTCTTGTTCTGCGTGAAGGTGTTTTGTTCCATGACAGCAGTGAATTCAATGCCGATGATGTTGTGTACTCAATTAATCGCATGATTGACCCAGGGTTCGACTCGCCAGTGCGCGCGGTGCTTGGAGTGATTGAGTCTGTTGAAGCACTTGATAACTACACCGTCAAGCTTTCGTTATCAACTGGAGAAGCAGATCTTCCGTCGTTGCTTGCTGATTACCGCGCGCTCATGACACCTGTCGATTCACAGGAAACAATTGGTAAAGCACCAATCGGCACGGGGCCATTTCGAATGGAAACATTTGATCCGGAAGGAACAACTGTTCTTGTAGCAAACGAGAACTACTTCTTTGGCAAGCCTGAACTCAGCAAGATCGAAATCATTACGTTTGCCGATTCGCAGTCTGCTGCGCAGGCACTTGCTGGAGATCAAGTAGATCTGCTGCTTGCCATTGATGGCAAGTCATCGTCAATCTTTGGTGACACCTCTAAATACACGTTGCAGACAATCCCATCTGGTGACTGGAATGCAATCGATTTCCGTGTTGATCGAAAGCCATTTGACGATGCACGGGTGCGAAAAGCATTGCGTATTGCTGCAGATCGTCAAGTAATTGCAGACACCGTGCTCGGAGTGGGCGGCGGAGTCCCAGCATGCGACACGCCTGTTTGGACAGCAGACCCATATAGATGGGACGGACCATGCGCGAAAGATACCGAAGGCGCAAAGGCATTGCTAGCCGAAGCTGGTTTCCCAGATGGAATTGACATTGATATCTACACCAGCGATGTTGAAGTGCACATGGTGGAACTTGTTGAGGCATATCAACAACAAGTTAAAGATGCAGGAATTCGCGTGACCATAAAGATGGCTGATGCAAGTGGATTCTGGGATGACGTATGGATGAAGGAGTCTGCGTTTGTTGATAGCTGGGGTCAGCGTCCTGCTGCCCAAGTACTCAACGAGGTGTATCGCAGCACTGCCGCATGGAACCCGACCGGCCAGGTGGATAAAGCCCTTGACGCAATGCTCGATGATGCCAGATCAACACAAGACTTGGCGCAACGCAAGCAAAAGTACATTGCGGTGCAACAGCACATCTTTGAAAATTCTGGAATTTTTTTGCCGTATCACAAGACTCTTACGCGAGTAATGAGCAGCAAAGTTAAGGGAATAGATCCAATCGTGATTGATGCAGTGCGATGGGAGCGAATCAGCGTTTCGTGATAATGGCATGAAGAATTTGGCACGAAGAGCGCTGTTCACAATTGGTGCATTTGTATCTCTTGCTGTTCTGTCATTTCTAGGAATTGATGCCCTGCCAGGTGATGGTTGCACCGCACTACTTGGTCGATTTGGCACAGAAGCCAAGATCGCCGAGTGTCGGGTGGAGCACAATCTCAATGACCCTGTAGTCGTTCGTCTCGGAAGTTGGGCGAGTGATGTTGTGCAGGGAGATCTTGGCTACTCAATTAAGCGCGACGAACAGGTTGCGCAGATAGTTTTGCCACGAATACGCAATACCGCGATGCTGGCTTTGGTCGCCGCCGTTATGGCGTTTCCAACTGCAATTGTGGCTGGTTTGCTCATTGGCCGCTTTCCACGAAGTCGCATCGGTAGAGCGATCAACACATTGGGAGTAGTCGCGATGACACTTCCCGAGTTTGTTATTGCCACGATTTTATGGTTGGTCTTTTCGATCTGGATCCCAATATTTCCTGGCGTAACGGTTGTGCCGAGCAATGCAACATTTATGGAACTCCTGCCACATATTTGGATGCCTGCGCTCACTCTGGCAGCAGTGGTGTTTGCGCACTCAATGCGCACCATGAAAGCTGGAGTAACAACGATTCAGGCGATGCCTTTTGTCGAAAGCGCCCGGCTGCGGGGAACTAAAGAACGAGTAACTCTTCTGCGCCACATTTTGCCAGCAGCATTGCCACCTGTAGTGAACACGATTGCAGTAGATGCCGCCTGGCTTCTTACTGGCACTTTTGTGACTGAAGCCATTTTTAATTATCGGGGTTTAGGCAGATTGACCATTGATGCAATTTCAGATCGCGATACTGCGGTCATCTTGCCGATTGTGCTCTTTAGTCTCGGTGCGTATCTAACGATGTCGCTCATTGCAGACACGGTTGTTCGACTTCTCGATCCACGACTAAGACAGCATCAATCATGAGCAAATCATCACAACATCGTTCAACGCGAATTCGAACATTTGTGTATTGCGTACTTGGGTTTCATGCAGTTGTGGCCCTCATTGCGCCGTTTCTGCCGCTAATGCCCACAGACAAGCAAGATTCTGGTGCAATGTTGCAAGGTTTCTCGTCTACTCACTGGTTGGGAACAGATGCATTGGGTCGGGACGTCTTGAGTCGGGCGCTCCACGGAGGTAGACCATCTCTTGTAATTGCGATTTTGGCAACTGCGCTCTCTGCGGTCATCGGCATTGCACTGGGCTCACTTGCTGCATTGGCTGGCGGTTGGGTGGATGAGGCATTGTCTAGGTTGATTGACTTCTTACTTGCATTACCAACATTGATATTGCTGTTACTGATTGCAAGTTTCTTTGGGCACGATCCATTCATCTTGATTGTCACTCTTGGTTTCATGTACGCGGCCCCAATTGCGCGAGTAGCGCGTGCAAGTACGCAAGTGTTACTGGCTCGCGACTTTGTGCGAGTAGCAAGACTGCAAGGCGGTCGGGGAGTCAATATCTTGCTCGGCGAGGTGCTGCCCAACGTATGGAGAGTGGTGTTTACCGAAATTGCGATGCAATTCACTTGGATCATTCTGGCGTTCAGTTCGCTTTCATTTTTAGGACTAGGCGCTAGCCCCCCAACACCAGAATGGGGCTTGATGATCGCTGAGGCACGTTCGTATATGACGATTAATCCGACTGCCGTCATTGCACCAATCGTGATGCTTGCTTCTCTTGTGTTGGCTGTTCAGGCACTGGTGGACCGCGAATGAATGCCATTTTGCAGTTTGATCACGTGTGCGTAGAGGCTCGAGATGGAAATCGGGTTGTGACTCCGATTCTTGATTCAGTAGATCTCACAGTCAAAGCGGGCGAGAAATTTGGCATCGTCGGAGGATCAGGAAGCGGAAAGTCGACGCTGTTGCGTATTGCGGCTGGAGTGTTATCGCCAGGCTTGCATCACACATCGGGGAGTGTGTCGACGGCAGGGGTGAGCATGCTTACTGTTGCTCCCAAAGTTCGTCAGCAAATGTATGGCAGTTCAGTTGCGTTGGTGGCGCAATCTCTCGGCGAAGCGCTTACGTCTCACTTAACTGTGCGAGCACATTTTCGCGACACGCTTGGTCGTGATGTTTCCGACGAAACAATATTGTCGTCACTCGATGACGCTGGTTTGGATGGTGCGAAATATCTGAATCGCTTCCCGCACCAGATCTCCGGAGGAGAACGCCAGCGCGTGTTGCTCGCTCTTGCACTTGTGCGGTCGCCGTCATTGTTGTTGCTCGACGAGCCAACCTCAGCATTAGACGTTGGAATTGCTGCAGATGTGTTGGCAACGATTGTCCGATTGCAAGAGTCGAGAGGTTTCGCACTTGTGTGCGTGAGCCACGATATTGGTGTTATCGGAAGAGTGTGTGATCGAGTTGCGGTCATGAGCCGTGGCCGAATCGTGGAACACGGTGCAACGAGGCAAGTTCTTGCTGCTCCAACAGATCCGTATACGCGTTCGTTGCTTGCCTCAATGCCGCGCTTAGATATGCGAATACGAGAACCCCATGCACGCGTGCAACAACCAGTTGTGGTGGTGCGCGATCTCACCGTCATCAGAAGCGGGTCCTCACGGGCCCTTGACTCAATCAATGTTGAGGTTGGGAAAGGTGAAGTTGTTGGAGTTATTGGCGAATCGGGGAGTGGCAAGTCCACGCTCCTATCAGTCCTCTGTGGGCTTGTTCCCAGCACCTCAGGCTCAATTCACAATGCACATGGCTTTGATCTCACGACGCCCTTGCGCGATCGGCCTGCTTCAGTGCTTTCCGAAATTCAAATGGTCTTTCAAAATCCAGATGACTCCCTAAATCCGGTACGAACCGTTGAGCAGTCAGTGGCGCGCTATACCCACGCCAATCGAGAAGAGGTGTTGGCGGCGCTTGATGCGGTGGAGTTGTCTGAACAGTTTTCAACACGTCGCCCTAGCGAAATGTCGGGTGGAGAAAAACAGCGTGTAGCAATCGCGCGAGCGTTGTTGGCGCATCCACAGCTGTTGTTGCTAGATGAAGTCACATCCGCACTTGACGTAACTGTGCAGGCGTCTGTTGTGAAGATGCTTGCAAGCGTGCAAGTCGCAACGGGAATGTCAATGGTGATTGTGTCGCACGATATTGCCCTGATTGCGTCATTTGCCGACAGACTTATTGTGCTGAGAAATGGTCAGGTCGTCGAACAGGGTTCTGTTGGAGATGTAATTGATTCTCCGTCAGATCCCTATACACAACATTTAGTGAAATTGGCTAAAACAAATAGATTCTGATTTGAGCAAGGAATTAAGCAGAATACCCAGCAGCAACAACTGCATCTTTTACTGCTTGTAGGTCAAGTGCCAGGTCAGATTCAATATCGGCAATTCCCTCAGCCAGTTTCACATTGACACTGTTTACTCCAGCAACTTTGGAGATCGCATCAGTTACGTGACGCACACAGTGATCGCATGTCATTCCTGAAACTGCTAATTGTGTTTGAGTCATGCGCTAATGGTATCTACTTCTACGAGCGATGAGTTGCTGATGCGGCGAAACCGAATGCGAGCGACGTAGCCACTGCTAACCAGAGTTGGTAAGGCAGAAAAGCAAAACCAAGAACTGGAGATGCACGAAACGCGAGGACGAGAAGTGGGATCGTGAATACGGTTGCAAGCACGAGAGCAAAAGCAGCTGCAAGAAGCGAGTGTGGCACAAAAAACAGCTTTGCCCAGGAAAGCGCTGCTATCACGCTCAGTGCGAGCGATATCAGCCAAACCATTTGGTTTGTGGTTGATAGTCGGCTTGCGACGAGCCATGTAGCGACGACAAGCATCGTGAAGTTGTATGGCCAGATGATTCCGAACACGAAGCCGGGTGGCTGCCAGGCCAGGCGAGGTAGTGAGCGATACCACTCTGCATCTGTGGATACCCAACGACCAGAGCCGATCGCATAAATGGCAACAATGGCAGTCCCGATTATTCCAACAACATATTGATTCATATTTAAGTTTGTCACGGAGTGATTATCCGTTTTTGTGATCGTCAAACCATTCGCGGGCAGCAGCCAGTATTTGTGGCTCAGTAAGCGCGGGAACATTCACGTCGAGTGCCGCAACTACCTTTTCCGCAGTCTTTGGCTGGTGACGCTCAAGATGCTGAATTAGCTTCAGCATTGAATTCGACTTTCCCTTGCCGTGTCCAACGAGAAGAATCTGTCCAGCTGGAGCAAGGGCTGCAGCAACGCCTTCGAGGTACGGGTGTTCAAAGCGGTTGGTTTCATGGTCGCGCGTTGTTTGTTCTTGGCGCACGTGATGATGCACATGTTCGGCAGCAGGCCGTGCAACAACTTCAGGCTTATCGCCTCGCTGTGCATCAGTTGCCCAAATGCGAGTTTCAGTGTGTGTTACTGCTGCTACGACGAGTTTTCCGGTGATGTCCATGTGATGTCACCATACGCCTATTTGGCGCACTGCAATAATCAGTCAAAACCGATAAACGAGGCAACCTTGTCGTTTGGCGAGCGGCGTGATTTCACATCGTTCGCTACAAACGAATCGTCTGGATAGCCCATTGCAACACAGGTCATGATTACTTGGTCTTCAGGGATGTTTGCGTTTTCACGCACAACTGAAGACTGCATAATTCCTTGACCATTAATTACAGAGCCAATGCCTTTTGACCAGGCAGCAAGTACGAGACCGTATGTGGCAGCGCCGCAGTCGAAGTGGGCGATGGTGTCTTCTGCAAGTGCTTTGTCAACGGTGATCACAATGGAGACAGGTGCATCAAACTGTCGGAAGCCGCGCATCACCCAGTCCATTCGACGCTCTTTGTCGTCGCGTGCAATTCCCATTGCTTCAAAAAGCTGAACAGCTATTTCAACTTGCCGTTCGCGATGTGGGCCTTCATAACCATGGTTCAACTTGATCTCGCGGTCTACTGAGGAACCAGCCATCATCTTTTCGGTATTGCCTTTACGAATACGTTCAAGTGGTTCGCCCGTGAGCACATGGAAGTGCCAGGGCTGAGTGTTCATGGACGATGGCGCTTGTTTTGCAATGTGAATGATCTCTTCAAGAATTTCACGAGGGATTGGATCTTTTTTGTATCCGCGAATACTCCTGCGGGCCTGCGCGATGTCTTCGTAATGCATGGACGAAGCCTAGAAGTGATGGCGCGAGGGCAACGAACTAGAGTTTTTCCATGACTGACCTTGCACCACAACGACTAATCGACCATATGCGTGGCGTTCGTTACGGCGAAGTACTTGCCATGTTTTTGCGCGACACCGGGCTTGAAGCCGAGGTGTACGGCACACAGATGTTGAACGATTGCCCACAGGAGTTATGGGAAACGCTAGATGCGGATGCCATTACGAAAGACATGGGTGCCGTGTTTGTGAAGTTAAACGGCCCTCGTTATTGGCTGCTTGATGGATTGGGCTCAAAGGTTGCGGTGGTGGACCCCGTGTTTAAAGATTTCAATGGAATTCAAATGCGTCGCATTGCGACTCTTCCGATTGGCGCCGATTTTGCAGCAGGCCCATACACGATTCGTTCTGTGAATCGTGGAGCAGTGTTTTTCTGGGATGCGGGGAAACTTGTGTATGAATTGGTCGACCCCGATGGTCGTGCATTTGTTATGCAAGCGCGTTGCGTGGGTGTTGACACAGCCATGACCGAAGAATCGTTGGCAAACCTTGGCGAGCGCCTTGCGCTTCCAGAGGGTTGGTCTTATCGCACGCGTGTGCTTGATGCTGAATTAGTTGTAGACACCAGTGCAACGCTGGCCACAGTGGTGCAAGACGAATACGAAAATACCTACACCTTGCCCTATTAATCCCACAAAGCTCCCTTTCTGATGGAGCGATAATATTGGTTCATGAATATTGGCGATCCAAAGGCACCGATTGTGGCGATTCCCGGTGGTGATCAAATGTCGCCGGGCGTTGAAGAGGGTTGGATAACACCGCCATCACGAACTGGGAAATTGAATGCTCCTTTGCACTTGCTGTCACAGCGCCGATCAATAGATGTGATTAGCGAGGATCGTGGCGAATGAATACATTCGACATTCGTCAAGCAATTGCTGCGAGAGCACTTGGGTTTTCTGTAGTCGGTGCCTAATTTAAGAGAACGACAGGATGTTGCCGATTCCAGGCGACATTTTCCCGGCAACGAGCTGCGAGTAAGTATCGCTCACTGAATCTGCACCGTGCAGATGCTCAATGCGTAGCCACTGTTTTGAACCTTCAATAAAAGTGGTGAGAGCAGTTTCAAGTCGATTGTTTAGTTCTGCACGACCCCATTCTTTACTGCGCTTTGAAATTTGGCTAGGGGCAAAAAAGAACTGTGCTTTTGGCCCAGGTGTATCCACTCGGTGGCTGGTTTGGTCCCAGTGCGTTGCGCCAATGCTGCAGGAATACTTCAGGGATTCACCAAAATGTGTGTGAACAGAAGCAACGATCTCTGGGTTTCCCGCCATATCAACGATCACGGTTTGGACTGATGGATTGAGTGAAGAAATCTCGCTGTAGGTAACTACGTCGTGGTATTCGCCAACGCCATTTACGAAGCCAACATTGGCATCCGATGTGAGCCCGACGACGCGCATTGTGGAATGTGCACGCAAACAATGGGCAAGTGCAATAGAAGTTTTACTGGATGCGCTGGTGATAACCACTTGAGTTGCGTCGTAAAAGTTCGATTCGCGCAGAAAGTCCTCTGCAAGAAACGAAGTCATGAACAGTCCTCGGAAAATGAGCATGGCGTTGTCGTTTTCGCCGACAGCGTCAGCAACGCGGTCAAAGGTGCGATATGCCATGGCGTGTTTCTCGCGGTGTGCTCCGATGTCGATGAATCCACTGCTGGAAGATTGTGCGTGCACAATGTGTTCGTTGCTAACGGGGAAGAAACCGAAGTATCTGCCGCCCACAGCAACGTCGGGGTTCGCCGATTCGCTGACAATTCCGTAGCCCATTGCAGGCAACCGACCCCAGCCGGCTTCAGCAGGAAAGAAACCCCAATAATCCAACAAATCGCCGCTTAGGGCGTAACTGATGTTGTTCGAAGTAAGCGCGAACCGTTCAAGTGTTAAACGCACTTCGCCAGGTTCAAGCACAGCAGGTTCAGTGGTGTGCATTCGAAAGTGTCGAATGTTGGATCGGTCAATTTCGAGGTAAGTCACCTCGCCATTATTGCCTTACGGAATGAGCAGAACGCGACCGAAGGCTTTGCGGTCTTCGATGTAGCGGTGAGCGGCAGCTGCTTCCGACAATGGGAAGGTCTTGTCAATCACTACGTCGAGTTCTTTTTTGGCAATACGGCCAAGCAAGTTCTCAATCAATGCATGTGTGCGACCTGGGTTCATTCCCATTTCAGCGCCCAAGAACACACCCGTAATGGTTGCATTCTTTTGCATGATTGGCCATACCTCTGGTGGGCGCTCTTCGCGACCTGCGCGGCCAACCCAACTAATGCAACCGCGGTAGGCGAGTGAAGCGATGCTGCTTTCAAGCGTTGCGCCACCAACTGAATCAAGCACCAAGTTCACGCCAGCACTATTGGTCAGTTCCATCACCGTTTTTGCGCAATCAACCTTTGTGTAGTTAATGCCATGATCAAGGCCGTATGTCTTCAACTTCTCTAAGCGCTCGTCGCTTGATGAGGTGGCAATCACTGTTGCGCCTGCAGCTTTTGCAAGTTGAATAGCTGCAATACCAACGCCACTTGCGCCTGCCTGAATAAGTACCGTTTCGCCAGCTTGCAAATGTCCAAACTCGAACAAACAATCATCTGCAGTACCAAATTCAATTGGCACTCCAGCTGCTTCTTGTAACGACAAACCATTTGGAATTGCCCACGTTGAAACAGCCCACGGGCAAATCACTTCTGCGTGCGAACCAAAGCCCATGGTGGCAACAACTGCTTGACCAGGTGCGAAGCCAGTTGCGTTTGCGCCAACTTCGCGCACGATTCCGGCTGCTTGATAACCAACGATGTGTGGTTTTGAAGCAAGCACTCCACCTAAACGGTTCAGCGTGTCGCCGCCTTGAATGGCAATTGCAGCTACGTCAATCAGTAATCCATCGGCGAACAATGTTGGCTCTGCAACATCTTCATATTTCAAAACTTCAGGTGCACCTGTTTCGTAATAGACAGCAGCTTTCATTTTGTAGACGCTAACTGTGAAGCATTCCGTAAATACAAAAGACCCGCCCTTTCGGGCGGGTCTTTCAACTTCTTATGAAAAAGAAATTACTTCTTCTTTTTTACAACTTTCTTAGGAGCAGCCTTTTTCGGTGCTGGCTTCTTTGGAGCTGCAGCCTTCTTCGGTGCTGGCTTTGGAGCTGGCGCCGCTGGCTTTGTGTTCAACTTCGGGGCTGGAGAAACACCAAGTGCGATGTCCTTGAAACCCTTCAATGCGGTGATCTTTGCAACTGTCTTTGCCTTGATCTGGATCGTCTCACCAGTGGCCGGGTTGCGACCTTGGCGTGCTGGACGCTTGATCTTGGCGAACTTTGCAAAGCCCGAGATGTTCACGATTTCACCCTTGGCAACAGTTGCCAGGATTACGTCGATCGTTCCTTCGACAGTCAACGTTGCCGTCTTCTTGTCTACGCCAGTGTGAAGTGCTACTGCTTGAATGAGGTCACGTTTTTTCATAACCGAAAATGTATAGCAATTGTGTGGCTCGGTAGTGGATAGTGCCCGTTTTCAGGGCACTTTTGAACAGTCGGGATAGCCTGACCGCCATGACCTCCCTTTTTGATTCTGTTCCGCTTACCCGTGGCCCTGCCCTCATTAATCGATTCATGCTTTCCCCGCTCACCAATCATCAGAGCAATGCAGATGGCATCTTGTCTGATGGGGAGCATAAATGGCTTGAAATGCGGGCAAATGGCGGGTTTGGACTGGTCATGACGTGTGCTTCCCATGTGCAAAAGGTGGGGCAAGGGTTCCCTGGGCAGTTGGGTTGTTTTGGTGACCAACACGTCGCTGGCCTCACTCGCATTGCCGACACCATTCGGGCAGCCGGAAAGGTGTCCTACGTTCAACTGCACCATGCGGGAAATCGTTCGCCAAAAGACCTAATCGGCGAGGCGCCAGTGTGTCCGTCTGATGACGAGTCAACAGGTGCCCGCGAACTCACGCATGCCGAAGTTGAGCAATTGATTGCCGACTTTGTGGCCGCGGCCGTTCGCTGCGACAAAGCGGGTTTTGATGGCGTAGAAATTCATGGCGCGCACGGCTACATCATTTGCCAGTTTCTTTCCAGCGACATCAACAAGCGCACCGACGAATTCGGTGGTTCGCTTGAGAACCGGGCACGCGTGTTGATGCGCATTGTGGATGGGGTGCGCGAGCAATGCAGACCAAATATGCAACTTGCTGTGCGGCTTTCACCAGAACGCTTTGGCTTGAAAGTGGACGAAATTCGCGAAGTGTTTTCGTGGCTTGTTGCCAGTGGCAAAGTTGATCTCATCGACATGTCGCTGTGGGATGTGTTTAAGGAAGCTCATGAGCCAGAGCATTCGGGCAAGCAATTGCTTGAACTGTTCACCTCAATTCCACGAGGCAACGCGAAGCTTGCTGTTGCTGGAAAAATTGCAACACCGCAAGATGCGCAAAAAGTGATTGATTTAGGTGCCGATATTGCCGCTTTGGGCAGGGGAGCCATTTTGCACCACGACTTCCCAAACAAAACAAAAGCCGATCCACACTTCACACCGCGAGCACTGCCTGTGGCAGCCGAAGTGTTGCGTTCCGAAGGGCTTTCGGAGCCCTTCGTGAACTACATGAAGTCGTGGACCGGCTTTGTAAGTGAGTAACTAATTACGAACGAAGTCGATCGTTCTTTGGGTCGAACAATGGTTCTGCACCAACAGTGACTGTTGAGCGCTTGCCAAAGATTTCAACTTCCAACTTGGTGCCTGCTGCTTCAAACTCTGGGAACACGTAACCAAGAGCAACGCTCTTGTTCAGTGTGAAGCTCCAGCCGCCTGAAGTGGCAATACCAATGCGCTTGTCACCATTGAAGATTCCTGCGCAGAACGGAACGTCTGCGTCACCATCAACATCGAGTGTCATTGGCACGAATCGGTACTTCGAACCATTCTTTTTTTCTTCAACGAGTGCTGCTTTGCCCACGAACTCTTTGTTCATGTCCACGAAGCGATCGAGTGAAGCGTCGAATGGTGAGAATCCAATTTCAAGGTCGCCCTTCCAGCCGCGGTAGCACTTGTCGAGACGAAGGCTGTCTACTGCGTAAATACCCATGTCGCGAATGCCGTGCTTTTCACCTGCTGCTGAAATCTGGTCGTACAACGCAACCATTTGATTGTTTGCTGCGTGCAATTCCCAACCAAGTTCACCGACATAGTTCACACGCAATGCAAGCACTGTGCCAACAGACGTTTCAATCAACTTGTGTGACAACCATGGGAAGTCAGCGTTCTCCAGTGAAGTAGTGGTGACCTTGGAGAGCACTTCGCGTGCCTGTGGTCCTACCAAGATGAGTGAGCCGTAATCCTTGGTGACATTCTTAATGGTGACGCTGCCATCTGTTGGCATTGCCATTTCCAAAACGTCGAGGTCATGCCATTCCGAGCTTGCTGCGCCAACGAGGTAGAACTTGTCTTCTGCCAAGCGGGCAATGGTGAGCTCACTGAGCAACTTGCCGTCTGGCAACAGTGCGTAGCTGAGGCTTAAGCGGCCAACCTTTGGCAACTTGGTGCAAATGAGGTTGTCGAGGAAGGCAAATGCGCCAGGCCCTGCAACTTCAATTTTGGTGAAGCCGGGAAGGTCGAGCAGTGCAACCGAGTTGCGTGCTGCATGACATTCTTCAGCAACAACTTTGCGCCAACCGTTTTTGCGGAAGAACGACAAGGTGTGATCGGTGACTTCGCCCTTCGGGTCGAAATAGGTTGGACGTTCCCAACCACCACGAGCACCAAATGCTGCGCCTTTTGCCTTCAATTTGTCGTACAACGGCGACATATATGAAGGACGTCCTGCAGGACGCTCTTCGAATGGGAAGCCCATTGCATATTCGTTTTGGTACACCTCGAGCGCGCGGTCAATGGTGTACTGCGTTGTTGCGTACTCCTTGAAACGACGACGATCGATTCCCCAAATGTCGAACTCTGGACGACCATTCAACATCCACTCTGCAATTGCTTTTCCTGCACCGCCACCTTGAGCGATACCGAAGCTGAACGTGTTGCAATGGAAGAAGTTGCGTAGACCGCGTTCTGGTCCGAGGTATGGGTTGCCGTCTGGTGCGTACGGAATTGGTCCGTTTACAACTCGAGCAATTCCGGCTTCTGCAATCAATGGCACGCGCTCGCCAGCGTCAAGAATTTGTGGTTCCAAACGCTCGAGTTCTGCTGGCCACAACTTTCCTGCGAAGTCATCTGGAATTCCGTCAAGCCACATTGCAGTTGACTGCCACTCGTATGGTCCGAGAATGTAGCTGTGACGTTCCTGACGCAAGTAGTACGAAGTGTCTACGTCGCGAAGCAGTGGAAGTGGCTTTGACAGCGCTGCAAGTTCTGGAATTTCTTCCGTCACCAAGTACTGGTGAGCCATGGTCATGATTGGCAAGTGGCGACCAAGAAGTGCCATCACTTCGCCTGCGCGATAACCAGCAGCGTTCAACACCATTTCGCATTCGATGGTTGCTTTGTCGGTGGTCACGATCCATTCATGGTTTGGCTTTTGCTCAAGACCAATGACGCGTTCGTGACGACGAATTTCTGCACCTAATGCACGTGCAGCGCGAGCAAGTGCTTGCGTTACCTGCGATGGGTCGATGTCTCCGTCTAGTGGGTCCCACAATGCGCCAACAAGATCGTGTGTCTCTACGAATGGGTAAACCTTTTGCAATTCCGAAGGAGTAAGTACGTCGTACTCCATTCCGTTTGCGCGAGCCATTGACTTCACATGCTTGAACTCGGCCATGCGCTCTTCGCTATGTGCAAGACGTACGGAACCAGTGACGTGGTAGTTGATGGGGAAGTCTGGGTCCTTGGCGAGTTCGGTGTACAACTCGGCTGTGTACTTTTGCACCTTCATGACTGACCATGAACCCGAAAACGTTGGCACGTTGCCGGCCGCATGCCAGGTTGAACCTTCGGTCAATTCATCGCGCTCAAGGAGCAGCACGTCGGTGCAGCCCATCTTTGCTAGGTGGTACAGGGCGCTCACGCCCGCAATGCCGCCGCCGATAATGACAATCCGTGCGCGCTCACTCATATATATGTCCCCGATTTCGTCAGATCAGGCCCGAGTCTGGGCCGGCCAGTGCGTGATATATCTCGCCGTGACATACTAGACAAGCAATTATTCGATGCCAATTTGTGCCAGTCCGTTCGAGGAGTTTCCGTGTCAAATCTGCCAAGTAGCGCCAAGGTGGTCATCGTTGGCGGCGGGATTGTTGGTTGTAGCATCGCCTATCACCTTGCCAAGCGCGGTGAAACCGATGTGCTGCTCCTCGAGCGCAAGCAGCTCACTTCGGGAACCACCTGGCACGCAGCAGGTCTTGTTGGACAGTTGCGCGCAACACAAAACCTCACGCGTCTTGCGCAGTACACCACAAACTTGTTCGCCACGCTTGAAGATGAAACGGGTCAAGCAACTGGTTTCCAACAGCGCGGTTCAGTTGCCATTGCAACGAACGAAGAACGATTTGAAGAATTGAAGCGCGGCGCGTCAATGGCGCGAGTGTTTGGTTTGCCAGTAAACATCATCACTCCTGCAGACGTGAAGGAACTTGTTCCACTTGCTCGCGTTGACGACTTGGTTGGTGCAGTGCACTTGCCTGGTGACGGCGTGGTGAACCCAATCGACGTAACGCAAGCTCTCGCAAAGGGTGCGCGCGCTCACGGAGTGCGCATTGTTGAGAACGTAAAAGTAGATCGCATCGTTGTTGAAAACGGTCGCGCTGTTGGTGTTGAAGTTGAAGGACAAATCATTCGCGCTGAAGCAGTAGTAAACGCTGCAGGTATGTGGGCTCGTGAACTTGGCGGCCAAGTTGGAGCAACTGTGCCATTGCATGCAGCCGAGCACTTCTACATCGTGACCGAAGCTGTTGAGGGAATTTCTCCAACCATGCC
>Ga0222712_10002012_pt1 | contig 24075 bp, 32 predicted proteins | sample C33_657DmetaG_FD_165043 | JGI IMG/M metagenome (GOLD analysis project Ga0222712, IMG submission 165043) | Estuarine water microbial communities from San Francisco Bay, California, United States - C33_657D | ecosystem: Environmental > Aquatic > Marine > Unclassified | place: USA: California... | reverse complement strand
CCGGCAGCGGTCGGATAGTCCAGCATCTTCCACTGGTACTGATTGCCACCTTCCGTGGTGAGTCCGACATCATACCAGGTCGGGAACTTCTCCATAATCTGCGTGTGGCGATCCTGTGCGGCTGCCTGCATCTCGACGGCCTTAGTGCCTCCAGTACGACCCGGAACGATTCCAGCGTTGTTAATCTTTGCCTCAACCTTCTCGTTGAACGTCTTGAACTTGCCAGGTGTAACAGGCTGACCGGGAGCGCCGAACTCGACGTTAGTCTTGAGTTCTTCGGTGGAGGCAGTAGCCCTGCTTTGAGCAGCCTTCTCAGCTGCACGTGTTTCGTCGGCAGTCTTCTGGAAGGCGGCGAGACGGGACTCAACAGAGGCTACGTTGGCGTTGTACCGATCCACCTTCATCTGGTACTGGGTCTTGGCTGTCGCTTCGGCGGCCTTGATGTCTTCAGACGTAGCACCCATAGCCGTGAGTCGGCCCATAGTGATTTGATAGTTGGCGCTAAACATCGCTGCTTCCTTCTGCCATTCATTATCCAACTGAGTGCGAGCCGACTGCAACTTGGGAATCTCGGTGATGTAAGCCTTGCTCGCATCATCCGCATTTGTGGTTACAGGCATCGGCTCTGTAACGGCAGCCGGAGCCGGAGCCGGAGTCACAGGCTTCGGAGTCGTCGCTACGGCAGGGGTCGGAGAGGCCGTCTTAAGGGTCGTCGCCAGGGGTACGCCAGCCTGGTAACGCTCAGGAGTAAATCCAGAAGGGGCGTTAGAAGTTCCAAGCGTAGTACCGCCGAACTGTGGCACTGTGGGGGCCAAGAACGAAGACACGGAAGGAGCCGACGCTGTAGAGGGAGTGGCGCTGATGCCAGTCGGAGCAGGCATTCCTGTGGTCGGAGCCTGGTAGGTGGACATATCCTGACCAGATCCAAACGCCCCAAGAACACCACTAATGCCAGCACGTGCGTACTTCTCGGCTGCTTCAGCCTCAGTCTTACTGATGTCAGCAAGCAACTTACGACGCTCAAGCGCAGCTCCTTCCTTCGCAGCTTGGTCGGCCTCATACTTCTTGTCGGCCTCAAACTCAACGGAAAACCGGGTAAGGGCATCTCCAGTCAACTTGCTACCATCACCGCCGGTCTTGTTGAAGAAAGCGATAGCATCAGCCGTCTTGACCGGGTCGAACCTATCTTTGTTCTCTTCAGGCAAGTAAACATTGCCTTGGTCGTCCTTCTTCAGATCGCCATTGGCGAGGAAGGCGTTAACGCCCTGAACACGGGGGTCACGCTTGAGGTACGATCCGATGATGGCCTGTTGCTTTGCTTCTTCCTTTTTAACCTGGTCGGCTTTCTCCATCCCTTGTGCAATGGAGGATGCTGCACCGGCGATGCCTTGACCAATGGAACGGCCTGCGTTTCCGTAGGCTTCCACGAAGCCTGGGGCTAGCTGCTGAACCTGTTCGGATTGATACTTGGCGAAGGGGGAGGCCATTAGGCGTTAAGGAGTTTGAAGCGGGGTTCGACAATGATATCCATCGCCTTCTTGACGATGAACTTGAGCAAAGGCTTGTCGGAGATGAACTTAGCAAAACGCTCGCCTTCCTGCATATACAGGTCAAGAAGCCATTCTGGGGCTTCGGTGAGGAGCCACTGACGGAAGACCATCCACTCGGCGCGGTCTTCGCCGTAAACTTCGCGCGCGACCCAGCAAACAGCGGCGGCTCCGATAGTGCCAGCGGCCTGAAGAGCGCCACCGATGATAGCACCAGAACGCTGGGCGTTGGCAGACTGAATAGCAGTCTCCATTTGGATTCGGTTTGCACGGATGTTGGCGAGGTACTGGGATTCCGGCTGGAGGAAGGGAGACGATCCGACATCGGCGTACATCCCGGTAGCGCCACCGGCGAGGCCAGTGAGACTGTACTGCTGGGAGGCGGCGAAGGCGGGATTAAGGAAGCCGGTAAGACCGACCTGTTGCTGTCCTGCACCCATCTGGTAAGCCTGCTGTGCAACACCTTGGCGCTGGGCAAGACGACGCTGACCCATATTGTAGGTGTTAAGGATTTCGAGGTCAGCACCCTGACGGCTGAAGGACATACCACGGGCAGCTCCAGCGGCACGTGCAGCCTGTTGAGCCTGGGTCGTTTCTTGGGCTGTCAGGCCAGTGCCAGCCTGAAGGTCAGTCAGAGCCTGCTGACCGAAGGTGGAGTAGATGCCACGGGTAGTGGGGTCAAGAGACGCAAGGGCGGCTTGGGTAGCCTGACCACCCATTCCACTGAGCATAGCCATCTGGTCTGTGGCGTAACGCTTCTGGAGAGCCTGGGCAGGCTCGTACAAATCTCCATAAAGGCCCATCAGACCTTGAGAGGTGGCCTTGAGGCCAGCCATCCGGGTATTGATGAGGGTCGGGGCAAGGCGTTCCTCAAGGACAGCCTGTTCGGGCAGTACTGTGCTTTGTACCTTGAGGGCATTTCGTGCCTCATTCAGATACTGATTGTAGTCTGCTTGAGGGTTAGGTTGAGGAGTTTTAGCGGAGCCGCCCATTAGATTGTGTGGATTAGGTTAATGTATTTGTTAGAGATTTCGACCACCTTGTCGAATTGGACTGCCCATTTCTTCTGGTTTTCCCAGTTAGGGTAGCGTTGCCGGAACTTCCAAATCAGGCTGATACGGCCTGCGGCGTTTACGGCACACCAGTCCATAATGCAAAGGTCTTTGCCAGCCTCCTCGATGGGCTGGACTTTAAAGTCAGGGTTCAGTGCATCCTCATCCCCGGTGTAAGGCTCTCCAATAGGGTAGGCCACGCCCACCCCGGCGATCCGGCCTTCGTCATAGGCCACGAACAGGTAGTCGTGGAGGAACGCCCAACGGAGGTAGTTGCGGGTATCGTTAATGCCGAACGCCTCCCTGCGACCCTTGTAGCGGTTCGCATCGACGAAGGAGGTTAGTTCGGACAGGAGCATTAGGAGACTCGGTAACGGATGATAACGATGCCGTCAGCGCCAGAAGATGCGTATCTATCTGGGTCAGAGAAAAGTGAACCCCCGCCCCCGCCACCGCCAGAGTTTGCGACTGCGACACTTGCGTTGGAACTTCCCCAAGCGCCATTAGCACCACCAGAAAGTCCAACACCGGGAGAGTTGGAAGATCCTGAATATGGAGAGCCACCACCACCACCGCCACCACCATAGGATTTAAGTGTTCCGCTAATAGAAGACCCAAACCCTTCACCTCCAAAGTGTCCTCCTGCGGCTGTCCCCAAGCCAACTGTTTTAGCGCCGCCACCGCCACCGCCGCCAGAAGATGGGCCACCATTACTTCCAGCATTAGCAGTTCCAGACGATCCCCCAGAATATCCAGACCCGGAATTACCTCCGGGGGAAGTAAATGTGCTGAAGTAAGAGGTTCCACCGCCGGAGCCGGAAGCGCCACCAGTGCCAACTACAACAGAAATTGGACTCGTATTCTTGGCGATATTAATAAATCCAGAAACAACAGCACCACCACCACCACCGCCTCCGTGAGGGTTATAGTTTGCGCCACCACCACCCCCGCCAACGACAAGTACTTCGACCTTACCCTCTTTGGTCAGCGAAGGAGTGAAAGTACCAGAGACAGTATAAGTGTGGATCTTATAGCCATCAATAGTCGTAATCACACCTCCGCTAGCGTCAAAAGGGCTACCACCCACCGCTTTCCATTCAGTACCCGAATAGATTTCGGCCTGGTCTAGTGTGGAGTTGTAACGCAGATGTCCGGCAAGAGGGACTGTAGGGCGGTCGCCAGTGATTCCGACTGGAATCTTAATTGCCGTGTTTGTGTTGAAACTTGCAGAGCCTCCGACAGCAACATTAGCAAGTTGCGCTTCACCCTGAATGGTCGCATTGCCAGTAGTGGTAAGCGTCTGGGCTTGAATGAGTCCAACCACATCAACCTTCTGGCTGGCAGCAGGGGTAATTGTGAGGTCTGAGCCAGTTACGCCAGTCAAGGACGATGCAACCACCGGACTTCCGCTTCCAAGCAGTTCGGTGACAGTGGCCTTACGGAGAGCCGAAGCAGAGGCATCGTGGACGATGAGGCCGTCGCCAGAAGCCACACCGCCGGAAATCGGGGTCTGGTCTGTTACAGCGCCGGGCAGCAGCACTGCCCCGTTGGTCTGATTGTTGAGGCGAGCTGCCGTGACCTGTTGGCCGTCAGCATACGTTTCTGGGGATTGGATTTGAGCCATTTATTTACGGGTTTGGGTCATCTGTCCAGGTACGATGGCTTCAACAGTCACCGACCTAATGGACGGACGGAGGTTTTGGGTTGTGAACTTAACTTGGGAATAGTAGCCAGACTTGCGAGTCGGTAGACGCAAAAGAACGTCCTCGTCGGTTGGAGAGCCGTAGTTGCTTACTACAGTCGTATAGTCTGGGTTTACTGTGGTAAAGGAGGTGAGCATACTTGCCCCGGCGGTAAAGGTAGCGTCGATCTGAACGCTAGAGAAACGCTTTTCACGGGTCGTCTGGAAGGAGTAGGCGCGAGTAATGAGTTCTCCTTGAATCTGGATAGGCTCGAAAGATAGGGGGTTCAGCACTGTAGGGATGTAGAACGGAAGCATTGGCGTTCCGCTGGCATTGCCGAACTCATCGTATTCTAGTTCCTCAAGAAGGAACACTCCCTCTGTCTCATTTACCATAAACATACGGCGGCGGTTGCCACGCTTGGCTACGATAAACTTCTTGAACGAGAATGAGTTAGCCTTCGCAATCAGGCAAGCGCCACCCCAGTAGAACCCGGACGGCATAGCCAAGTCGTTTGTATACGGAACCTTGATGTAAAAGTATACAGAGTCGTACGGGTAGGCTTGTACGACATAAGTCCCAGACGGGTACTTTGTAGTAACGCCTGTAGGGCCACCAAACGTCTCGGTAAAGGAGATGTTTACGCTATCCCCAATTGCCAGGCCGTGGCCGTCCTTGTTGATCTGGACATTGATGAAACCACCACTGACATAGGAAGCCGTGCTGAATGTAGCAGTCACTGGGGTAGTGACATTGCTATTCTCAGGGTAGGTGTCTACAGACTCCCACGCCTTGTTAATGAAGTTATAGACAAGCGTTACGTTATTCCGGGTGCTGGCATCTAGCGGTACAGACAGATAGTAGCGATTCTCCCAATAGGTGGCAACGGCTCCACCTACGGCATTATAGTTAATGCGGGAGATGATATCGTTGATAGGTGCGGATAGCGGTTCGGCCAACGTCAGGAGTCGCATTCCTTCCGGCGTATTGGCAGCTCCATTTCCAGCCCCGGCAGGGTTGAGCATATAGACCCCGTTATCCGAAAGGAAGATGATGCCACCGCCAGCCTGGACGATGGAGTCCTTGGCAATACAGCCGATGTCTGTAGCAAGGGACTTGATGTAGGAGTCACCTTCTTGTGCCGGGTCGCCGACGGCGTTAGCGCCTACGCCAGCTGCTGCGTAGAAGATGCTCCCACGCATAAAGATGACGAACTCGTTAAGCGTCCAAGGGGTGATGGCTACGATGCTGTCGTTACTTCCATCATTGATAGTAAAGACATCCAGCGCAGACCAATGGTCGTCCTGAAGGTAATGACTGACCTGAATGGTATTACGATCAGTCTGAACGATATGCCGATTGCCGTAGTAAATTGCGTGACGGCTATTCGGATAGTTATGGTGAGTCCCGGTTACGGGAACAGCAATAGTCGTAGCCCCGTCCCAGCGCAGGGTGGACTTATTGAATCCACGCAAGATGTAAACATAGCCGATACCCGTGGCCTGATACAATTCAACCTCATCCTCTGGAGCGATGAAGTTGGTAGCGTTATAGGTGGCAGTCCCAGTGCTTGCCGGACGGGCTGCCGAAATCGAATATGTGAAAGTATTCGTAGTTACGGCAGTAATTGTAACCACGCCTCCGTAGCCTACAACCGATGTGTTGACATACAGTTTAGCACCAGCAAGCAGGCCGTGGGCAGCATTGGTAATCGTAACAGTAGACCCAGTGCTGGAGTAGGTAGCGCCAGAAACCAGGCCGGGAAAATTAACCTTAAACGAGGTCGTCTCAGTGTCAGGGTTAAATGTATACAGGCCATCGGCTACGCAAACTACAATCAGTTCCGTGCCTGTAGCGGTAGAGTAAGCACAGGCTCCGTAGATCGTCTCACCCAGCAGAGCGCCAGTCGTGAGGCGTTCAGCACCCTTACGGACAGTGGCGATGCCACGATCCATACGCATATTCTGGGACTTAGAAACGAAGTTCTTGCCCAGGTTGACCGGGTTATCACGGGAGTTCAAGCCGATGAACCCCTCGTCACCATCGACTGCGTATTCCCGTGTCGGCATTATTTACCTGTGATGGAGTGCCAGATGTCCTTCAGTTTATCAGAATAGCGAGTGCCTACATAGACACCGCCAAGGAAAGAGATAGCGAGCAGGAGGATCGTAAGCATATTAGGAAGGGAGAGAGACTTTAAGCCGGGTGAGTTCGGCAAGAAGTTCTTCTTCGGTAGGCTTGGACACGATGGTCAACTTGCCGAAGTACTTGCCACCCTTGGGGAATTCACGAAGCACATAGCACTTGGTTTCGGCAACAAGTGCAGTCCAGCCGACAGGAATAATTCTAGATTCAATTTTCATAAATATTAAATAGGCACGGAATAATAACCGCCATCACCATCCCAGAAATAGTAGTAAGCACCATCGTCATAAATTGGGGTATCTTCAGCCCAGAAAGCAACGCCATATGCTCCCCAAGTATAACTTCCGCTTCCATCAGAAAGTGCGGCATACTCTGCGACATATTCGGAATCGTAGTAAGTAGAGGACTCAGAAGGAACTTCTACAGGGGTCTGCTGGGTGGGTGTGTTATCTCCAATAAGATAAGTTGCGTTTGGCTTGTAAGCAACATTTGTGACATTCGACCAATCTGCGACAACTGCATACGGAGGAAATGACTCATAGATGTAATTTACATCGCAGATTTCGATGGGAACATATGTCGAAACTTGTGTGATTTCTATTTCAGCACCACCCTCTGCTACTGGGTATGTTGCTCCATACACAGTATAAGCAACGCCAGAAGGGACGCTTTCCCCAACAGGGCCAAAGATGGAAGCCCCGCTGGGTTTCCCGACAGGGATATCCTTGTCACCCAAATATTTGAACCAGACCGACATTAAATGACGGCGTAGGCAATGTGCAGGGTCGGAGCGCCAGAAGCAGACTTCGCCCGGACAGCACCCTTGTAGGAGTCGAGCGAAAGCGAAGCGCCAGCAGCCAGGATGAGGCCGGTAGATCCAGAGCCGTTAAGGATGATTTCGGCGGCGATGCTGGCATCCTTGTTCTGGATGATGAGCGAGACTCGCTTCTCAGGGGTCACGGAGGCGGCGAGAACCTCGGCGACAGTCGTGCTGAGTGTCACATCGGAATGGACAAAAGCCGGGACGAACGGGGCGGTGATGGAGATATTGGCGGACATATTGGTTAGTAAGTTCGGTTCATATTGATGCGATTGACCTGTTTCTGTTGGCGCAGGATTACGTCAATGGCTTCGGTGAGAGTGTTTTGGGCTTCGGCTTCGGCGACTTGGGCGGCTTCCAGCTGCAGCTCGGACTTGAGCCAGTCAGAGAAAGCACCACGGGCAGCATAAGAGGCGAACAGATAGGGGATCTGTACGATCTGCCATTTAGCCGGGTGAGTCGAAGGAGATTGACCAGCCGTCGTCGCTTCCAGGCAATTATAGAAATTGCCATAGTGAGGCTTACCAGGAATGGGGATAAGTGTGCCAGTGTTGCTACCGCTGTCAAAGTAGACCTGAGCGCCAACGGAATAGGCGATGGACGCTCCGTACAAGTCTCCGACTAGATCGGGACGCTTGATGCGATAGTCGGCATACACAGTGCCTGGGTCGCTGGGGAGGACGAGTTTCTGTACAGTCCCGTCGTCGTATAGACGGAAGGACAGTTGAGAAGCCCGTGTGCTGACAAGGGGGTCTTTGTCGTAGCACGTAAGAACCTCACCGGCATCTGCGGGGATAGCAGCAGTAACAAGTCCGTTGCCATCGTCGGTAACGACGAGTTGGGCTACACGGATAAGGTCAGGCCAGTCTTGGGACTCCCAGGCGTGGCGGACACGCTCGTTGATGAAGTCTCGGAACTGGGCGAAGGTTTCTTCTGAAATGTTGTGCCTATCCTGCCCGGAGTACTGAAGGGCGTTGAAAAGGATCGGCGAAAAGTGGGTGGTTCTCATCAGGTGAGAAAGCCGTCTGCTGTGAAGATAGCACCATTGACTGTGGTGCGCTTAACTCGGTTGGTCACAGCGACCTCCGGGTTATGCTTGATGAAGTCGTCTAGGAACTCCTTCTCATTCCAGCACTCGTAACCAAGGCGTTGGCCCCAGTAGTGAAAAGCAGAGAGGGGAATCTGGGCTTTTAGTTCCCCGACCCCCTCAATGCTGGATGCCGCGTTTTGATGACGGAAGGCCGCCATCTGCTTCGCCTGCGAATAAGCAGCCGCCTCTTGCATCCTCCAGCCTGTCAGAAGTTCCCGTTCGACTTGCTTTCGCATATCGTCGGGGATTGCTTCGGACAGAGACTGGATGATGTCAGACAAGGCAGTCTGATTAGGCAGTGAAGTCGAACTTACCGAACGCCAGCGGGTTGTAGACGCAGAGGCCGGCAACCGCTTCGATCAGGCGAGCAGGGCCACCACCATTGTCCTGCAACTCGGAAACCTGGGCGACGTTACCGCCGTAGCGGACTTCGACCTGGTCGAACGGGATGATGTAACCGCTGAAGTTGTTCTTCAGGAACAGGGACGGGTGGAGGCGGATGCGGCCGAAGTCACCTTCAAACACATCGACGGACGAGACGTAGGACGAAGAGTCGGCATCACGATTGAACGTGCGGACGCTCTGGTACTGGTTCGTGCCGGAGGCTGTGGTCGTGAAGACGAGGTTCGTGAAGGCACGCTTGAGGGTCGGGCCGACGAGAGCGTCGTAGTCCTTGAACTGGCCGGTCTGGGAGTAGATGCCGGTCAGGATATCCTGCACGACAGTCTCGGTAAGAGCAGCTGTGCCGACAGAGGAAATCTGCGAGGCAGACGGGCAGAAGGCCGAAGCAGCAGCCGGGAGATCGACAGTGTCGATATTGGCGGCGGCGACGATCCACTTGTCAAGACCACGGGTACGATAGCCGACAGTGCCGTTATCGACCTGAGCAGCCTGGTTGCCACACATCGCCACTTCCATATCACGCTTGATGAGCGTAATGGCCTTGGAGACGTTGTTGGCGAGTTCGTCCTTAACACCAGCGATGTTAGCGACGTCCTGGGTCAGTTTCGAGACACGGACAGCCTTGCGGAAGATCTGGATACGATTGCTCAGTTCAACACGGAACTGGGTCGTACCATCGTTCACGAAGTTAGTCGTGCCGGTGTTCGGGTCAACGTCAGTACCATCGACGATGGGTGTCGGGGCAGTGGTGGCGGGGAGGCGGTCAGCCTGCCAGCGGAAGATCGTGTTACCGGGCTGCGCACCCTTCTTCGCCATCGAGGTGAAGGGAGTGTCCTTCGCATCGACCATAGCGATGAGGTTGGCGAGGTCTTCACGCTTACCAGCGTTGACGATATTCTTTTCGAGAAGTGAGGGCATAGTAGTAGGGGGTAGGGGGGATTAGATGAAACCTTTGGACAGCAGGACTTTGGCGAGGTCATCTGCGGAGGTCGATTTTGCGAATCGACTGACGGCTTGCTTGGCACTTGCTTCGGTTTTGCCAACTTTTACCGGGGCGGCAGTAGGACGAACGGGCTGTACGGGGGCTTTCTTCTGGGCCTGGGAAGGCTTGGAGTTGGCCTCACGTGCTTTCATTCCTGCAATCGCATCACCGACCCACATTTGCCAGTCGGGGAACTTCTTCAGTTCTGGTGCGGTGCGAAGAATCTGTTGCGCCATCTGGTACTCTTGCGATTGGGGGGCTTTCCACCACGGATATGTGTTCTCGGCAATCGGTCTAATCTTTTCCTCGACCTCGATACGAGCCAGCTGCTTAGGCAGATGCTCTTCGATAGCCTTGGTAGAATTGACCAACATTCGTGTCACATCTTCCGGGCCATACTCACTTTCCCCAAGGATAAACCCGTTAGGGTTCTCCATACACTTGTAACGCAGCCATCGGGCTTGTTCGATCTCCTTGTCCACTTCAGCCTTCGATTTCAACGTCGAGAACGGATTTGATGCGTCTGTGACGCTATTTTCGTTCTTGGCGCTCGCTTGCTGGGACTCGGCTACCGCTTGCTTCAGCGACTCAACCTCCTTGCGGAGATTCTCGGCTTCCTCCTCGGCTTGCTTTCGCTTGGCCGTGAGTTTGTCGATACGCTTCTGCACACCCTTCGGGAGATCGCTGTCTCCCTCGTCGTCTTGTGCTTCCTGTGAATGAACTTCGTCGCCATCCTCGGCCTGGGGGACTTCTTCGGTTGCGTCAGCATCAGATGCCTCCGCTTCCACCGGGTCGTCCTTGACCTCCGTCTGGTCTTCATCCTCGTTCTCGGCCTGGGATTCTACCGCCTGCTCGTTATCGGCGAACAGTGTCTCACGCAGTTTAAGCGCAAGGGTTTCCTCGTTTAAGCCCGAAGAGGGGGCGTTCGACTGTGCCTCGATGTTATTTTGAGCCGGATCGATATCGGCATTGTTGGAATCTGACATATCAGGGAATTGTTGCTCCCAGGGGCGTAGGGGCATTAACCCCCGAAATCAATAGCCGTCAAAGCCCGGAAAGGGCTGTTGTAGGTTTTGGCAAGTTTCTTCACGGCTCACTTGCCGTACTTGCCTTCTCGCGCCTCTTGTTGCTGTAACAGGAGGAGGTCTTTGAAGTCCTTTAGGGATTCGGCACGTCCACAGGCGTGGATACGCTTTTCGCCCTCTGTGCTGTAGGAAATCGCACGATCTACCTCGGCTTCGACGCTGGCATCAAGGAAGGCCAGGACTGCGTCAAAAACCTCGTTACTATCGAACGAGAATACCCGCTTATGGTCGTCGATGCTCTTAGCCATTCTGTTGCTGCTGGCTGAACTGGTCGGACACCGGGGTCACGCCGATACGTCCGATGGTCTTGTTTTCCTGCTGAGAAACGCTCATTTGGAGGTTCTTGAAGTAGTTCTGGAGGAGAGCCTGGAACTGCTGGTCGCTTTGGGCGGCCTGTTGAGCCTTCGGATTCTTCTGCATAACGTCCTGAGCGAATTGCAGCTTGGACTTAGCTGCCGGGTCGTTCTCGACGTACTGAGGCTCCATACCGGCCATCATCTTGGCGATGTCGTTCTGGACTTGCTCGTACATACGCTGGGAAGCGGAAGCCTGATCCAGAACGATGTCCTTGGCGGCTTCAGGGCTGATGGCTTCGACGAAGCGAGCCGTCAACTTGTTGCGGTCAATGACACCTCCGCTGTCCATCGGGACGACGAAGGATGCGATGGCCTTGAGTTTCTCCATCACATAATCCGTATCGAGTTCACGCACGTTGTACGACACATTGAAGTCGTAGGCGTGGCAGATGTCGTTAGGGCTGATGACGATGGGAGTACCGGCGACACGCTCGATTTGAGCGCCATCCATATACTGGAGTGTCAGAGAGACAATTTGCTTGAAGACCTTGCTCCAGGCGTTGAGCCAGTTGTTGACGAGGAACTGCTGGGTCGTCTGGGTCTTGACGGGCGGGATATTGGCGTGGTACAGGCCGAAGTAGGCCGCGTTTCGAGCCTCAACACGATCAATGAGATTGAAGGCGAGTGCAGGATTGCCCGAAGGCGGCGAAAGGAACGTATAGTCGTCAGGCGTGGTGACGGGCAGAAGACCACCCGGCTGGATGATATTCTGAGTGCCAAGACGCTTCTTGACCTTGATGGGAGGCAGAGTCTCGAAAGCCGTGCGGTCACGGATAGAGTCGTGCTGGGCCTTGATTTCCATCTGGTCGGTATAGGCCAGTTCGGGGATGCCGCGGGACTCGACGATAGATCGGCGGAGGTGTTCACGACGCAGCTCGACGAACGGGTACTGGCCGTGGGCGTAGTCCAGCATTTCGTGCTTGGCGTAGTTGTCCTCGCTGACCTGGGGGCAGAAGACTGTGTAGTAGATGCAGGGAATGCCGTCCGGCCCAATCTGGCGCGTATAGGCGTAGATAATCTCAACGAGGTTATCCGCCCGGTGAAGGGTATTCGTGATGTTGGTCGTCGTCGGAATGAGATTCGGGTCGGCATACCACGAAGACTTACCGGCGGCGTTGGCAGCCTCCTCGACGAACGCAGGATCCCAACCATCAGTCTCGATGAGTTCACGCATCTCCACTTCGGTCATATGGGTGCGACGGAAGATGACACGGGCATCCTGAAGGTCTAGGGTTTCAGGAGGGAACGTGATTTCGTCGAACGGCTTGAGGGCGGCGACGACGGGCTGGCTGTAGATATCGTACTGCTCACGGAAGGTGGACGTGCCGGAACGGATGAGTTCGTCAATGACACGCTCGACTTCGCTTTCTCCGACGGCGTACATCGAACGGAACAGCTGCTTGTTGTAGTCAGTGACTCCGTTGGACTGGAAGTTCTGGAGAAGTTCGGAGGCGATGCTATCTCCGTTCATAGCCTTGTTCTCAATGTCGCCGACAGTCACGACGGCATTGCGGATGCCAAGTTTGCGTTCCCAACCGATGTGGGTGACGGCCCAACCGAACTGCAAGGCGTACTGCGCCCAGAGTTCTACCTCTTTGGTCAGTTCGGACTTCATCCGATTGTTGACCACCCAGTTGGCGAGGGTCTGGATCGCACCGGCGGTGGCGGCGTTGTCGTAGTTGTTGCCGGAGACACGGAGGCGACCCAGCTGCCAGGAGGAGACGAGCAGGACGACGAGTTCGTTGATGGTCTGGTCAACCAGGCGACAGCGGACATCGGAAGCCCCCTCGAAAGGGAAGACGGACTCACCTTCAAGGCCGTTGGACGAATACTTCTTGCCGTCGTCGCTCTGGCCCTCCCACCGGGCAAGGCGGATGTCGTCGTTGCTGTTCAGGCGAGCGACATTGCCCCCATTGTACAGGGAACGCTCAAGTTCCTTGCGGAGATAGACCAAATCGGGCGTTTCGGCGTGGAACGTCAGTTTGTCTTTACGGGAGTCTCTGTCGAGCATAGCGGGGATGATTTAGATTCAATGTAGGATAAAAGGGATGATTTGTGGAAGCGATGCTGTCCACCAAGGGTAGTATAACACCGAAGAATGCCAGACTTGCGTAATTTGTCCAATTCTCGCACATCAATGCCAGTCAGACGCTCTGCGGCCGATCTGGAGAGCAACATCGGGTAGTCGTCCGGGTTTTTCATCAGTAAGACCCCCCTCGCTTGCACTTGAACGAATCTTGGTCGTATTGCTCCGGCTGCATCACCGCCAGGTAACGCAGGCAGTCGATAGGGTCTTTGGAAGCACCCTTTTCTCCGTCAGCGCCAGTCCACTCACGCAGGGAGTAGATTAGGTTCTCGCAGGACTTGGCGATATACAGTTTAGGCTCGTTGATAGGGGATAGGGGCTGGCCGGGGTCGTGAGCCAGGGCATCATTGATGAGGGTGACCCCATCTTCGATGCGTAGACCCGCAGCTGGCTGGAATGACATCGGCTCTGGATCAGAATCCAGAAGTTCAATCAGCGACGTGCCGCCTTCTTTGCTGGCCGCTTGGGTCGCGCCCGCACGGGGGTCGATGAACCTTTCTTCGACGACTTCTTCGCCTTCAAGACTGCGGATGAGTTCTTTGTACTCGTTGATTCCACGACCACCACCGGCTCTTTGGGCTGGCCCCGCTTTGCCGTCGAGTTTGCTGTCTGGCAAGGCCCACTCTCCGTAGGAAGCGTCGGGCCACTCTCGGTAGATGAACCACTTGGCGTTTTCACCTTGGCCGACTGCCCGAAGCCAAAGCATAAACCAGTTTCTCGCACCAGCCGGGTCAACCACCATATAATTAGTTCCTTCTTCGGGAATCTTTGCATCATCAATCTCGTTGAGGTCGCCAAATCTCGGAAACTGTGCGCCAGCCAGTCCATCAGCCCAACCATATGCTCGGATTTTCTTTTCATAAGTTGTTTTGCCTTCAAGGGTGCGACAAAGTTCGTCGAAAGGGTTATAAGGGTTGAATTGGGAGTGAAACCACATCACTCCGGCATCCTTGCCTCTTGATTTGGCCCGATAGGGCATATGTCCGTGCGGAACGCCAGGAACGTGCTGGATTTTCTGATCCAGAACCTTCGCTACCCGACTTTCCAGCACTTTGCATCCAGAAATATACTCCTTTACGACGTTAGTGTAGCCAGAAACCGGGGTAAAAGTAACAAGCAGCTTGCCCCGTCGAGTAACGACACGATAACGGAGTGTTTCGATCCAGTCCAGAGGTACAAGTTCGTCGCACCAGATGATATCGCACTCGCCACCTTCGATAACTCGCTTCTCTTGGGCATAATTCATAAAATGGCACTGGCTGCCATTTGGAAAGATGAAAGTGCCGTCCGAAAAGCCGTTCTTCTGGGAGTATTGGATGTTGGTCACACGTCCTTTCTTCAAGGACTTGAACTCCGGCGGGATGTACTTCCAGATGACGTTCTGTTGCATCTGGATTGAGGACTGGGAAGTGGTGTGCAGACACCAGACACGGGCGTTCGGGATGTTGACCATCGCCGCAACCACCCGTTTGGCAGCCCATTCGGTCTTCCCGGCTCGATTGCCACCCAGGATGCACAGTTCTTGGTGCGACTTCAGCAGATCGTCAGCGTCCTTCCAGTGAAAAGGCTCGTAGCCGTGGCGGTACGGGTCGGTTTTCTCCGCCAGAATCTTCTCCTCACGGATGCGAAGCACCCGCGCCAACTCATCCGCCCCCAATTTCTTGGCAAGTACCTTCAACTCATCAGTCGAAGGCAGCTTAAGGACTGGGTGCGGAGACAACTTCACCAGGCTTTACAACTCCAGTACCTCGGAGTGGTCTTGTCCTTGGCGGTGGCACAGTTATGACGGGCGCGGAAAGACTTACGACGGGCCGGATTGCTCTTCTTGATGGTCATATTCGGGTCACCGAAGCGGACAATCTTGGTCTTGCTGCCGGACTTGACGTACACAGCGGACTTCTTCGGGCCACCCGGAGTACGGAATGGCTTATTGAGGGATACCTTGCGTCCTTTGTAGTCGGCCATTGGTAGGGTTCTTTAGAAAAATTATAGACTGGAGGTCTGCCATATCAGGCTCCCACTCATCATCTTCATCGAGATTGAGTGGAAGCATCGGCGTTACATCTTGCCCTTCTTCGATCCGTAGGGCTTGAAGCCAGCGCCACGACTCTTGCCGTGCATCGCCTTCTCCATCTTCTCCATACGTTCGTGCTTCTTGCCGTGTCCGGCTTTGCCACAGGATTTCTTCATTGTATCAGCAAACTACCTACACCTGGGCCACTGTCAAGTTGGAGCCTTGGGCCGGAGTCGAACCGGCAACCCCCTGTTTACAAAACAGGCGCACTGCCATTGTGCTACCAAGGCGTTAACTTTAGGCCGTCCACTCCGTCGCATCCCCAGGCCCGTCCTCGATAGCCATAACCCCGGCTGCAAGCACGTTCCCCAGGACTCGGTGGAAATTATCGTCCTTATCGCCACCCCCGAAGGAAAGCACCTTCCACTTCCCACTATTAGCCTGGACGATGATTGCACCCTCGGTGCAGTAAAACTTTAAAAGTTTTAAACTAGCCAGTAAAGCCCCTTCCAGCTGCTCGTCCTTATGGATAGCCGTCGGGTCTTCCTTCTTACGGACGACCTTCTTCTTCCGGCTGCGCTTCTTCTTAGCCATTACCAGCGTCCTCCAAATCGGGGGTGCTTGGCCGCTACCCATCGCTGACCATCAGATCGCAGAGGAACCACCATCCCCTTCACAAAGTTCTTACTGTCCCGTACAAGGACGTTCACATCCTTCTTGGCCTTACCCTCCTCAATCTCGCAGAGGATAATCCGGGGATTCACGAACTTGCCCTTCACCACCCCAGTCTTCGGCTTGTCGTCAGCCTTAGCCTCCCGCAGCTCCTCCACAACAGGAGCCTCCAGGCCAGCCTTGCCCTGCATAAACTCAATGCCCTCCTTCGTCCAATAGATCGGCCACAGATGCTTAGGGCCATTCCGGGGCTTGCGGATCCAGTGCTTACCCTCAAGCGCCGTCTCCCTCAATCCCTTCAAATCAGCCCTGTTCAGGCCGGTCAACCTAATGACCTCACTTTCCTTGTAGATGTCTTCCATACCTTAAGGAAATACAAGTTACCTTGACTCCGTCAATCTGTCTCCCCAGGAGTTATGTCTTCGATTCTCTACGACAATAACCCCTTCCCCCTTGGGGGACTGAGGGGGGAGAGGGGGATTATTAAGGGGGAAATACACCAACCTGTCAAGCCTACCCCAATACCTATTAGATGACCTTATCGTAGATATCATCAATACTTACAGGCCATACGTATAGGTCATTAGACGATCTATCATAGGCCATTAACACGGCTTATTGCAAAAAAAGTCCATATGGGTTAACCCGCTGGAGCTGCCGCCCCTCTCCCCCTGGGCAATCCCCCCGCCGGGGTGACGTGCTAGGCGCGTTCTATAATTCTATAATAGTTCATTCTATAATAATATAATATAGGGTTATAATAATATTATAGAGTATCCAGGCCGGTGTCTGGCGCGTGTAGTTATGATCTCATTACACGTGTATGGCCGGTGTCATTACGTATGTATCGAGTTATTGCTTACGCAGGCAGCTGGGCCTGTACGGGTTTTCTCCATACGCAACCCATAGGACCGGCTAATGGGCGCAGCGACGCAGGCACAAAAAAGGCCCAGTTTGACCTGGGCCTGTTTCTGATCGGGCGAGTGTTTACTCCGAGTCAGGTAGTTCGTTTACTTGCTCTAGACGTGCGGGGGAATCGTGTTCAGTGGGTTCTTCGCCGTAGTTCGATTGCCTCTGTAGCCGGTCCATACGTTCGTCGTCGTCTTCGCCTTCCTGGGTATGCTCGTGCGTGTTAGTGCGGAGTGTGTAGGAAGAGGAAGCAGCGAACGCACGTTGGAGATAGTCGTCGCTTGCTTCAGTCTCTCCGCCTGCCTCCAGTTCTTTGGCGAGTGAGACGAGTGCCATAGCACCGGCAGTTAGTGCGTCTCGCTCTGCCTGGGTGCGTTCGCCGTCAAGGGCGAGTTCGTGCAGGGCGCACGCAGTATGCTCCATAGCACCGGCGACAACTGCCAGGTCTGCGGGCTTGTGCGTGTACGAAGTGAGACGCATTAGGGCCATTTGTATTGGATTCAGTTTCATATGTGTGTGGGGGGAAGTGTTTACTTTTTCCTGGCTAGTCAGAGAGAGATCATGTCAGGACAGAGCAATGTGAGCCAGGTTGAAGCCGGCCCAGATGAGGAGCAGGACAGAGAAGACCACTAGGGCCAGTTCGATATGGTAGCGCATAGGATTAGGCAGGAATGGAGTGCCAGGTCTCGCCGTCGATTAGGAACGTCTCGCCCACACGACGGGCAGCGACGAGTAAGCCGGCGTCGGCAGCTTCGGCATCAGTGATGAACCAAACCCAGTCTTCGCCTCCGATTGGCCCGACTCCCGGACCAGTGGCGCAGAGCCTTCCAGACACGCAGACCTGGTTTGCTTCTGGCAGTTGATGGGCACGTGCGTAAGCAACGGCCCGTTGTTTGGTAGTGATACTCATTAGGATTAGGTGCATCCATACAGTAAACAGGCACAAGCCGGTGTAAAGAGAGATCAGAGAAAAATGGCACTTTTGGCCCGTTTTCCTGGCTCCTAACTCGAAATAGGCCGTAAATACCCCTATTTTCGGTTGTAAGACGGGTTTACTTTGCCCGTGTCCTGCTATGGACTGACCCCTGAAACGGCCTCTGAGGGCCTGCCAGGCCATACTTTTTCAGAAAGTCATAAGTCGTTACTAATCAGTTACTTATGAATGCACTTTCAGGTTTATAATATTGTTAAAAGCCGGTGTGACTTGGCGCGGTTACTGTACACCCCTTTAACCTGTAATCCTGGGTAATGATGTAATGTTAAAAAGTTGTAAAGTTGTAATCATTAGTAAGGAACCCAGGATTAGATCAGGCAATCCTGATAAGATTACCCAGGATTAAAGGTTAAGACCCTGCCTAATCCTTATAACATTAGTAATGATTCGGTAATTTAGGGGTGTTTTTACACTTTTTTACAAATTGCGTAAGTTGTTGATTATCAGTGATTAAAAAATGCCCCCAGAATCGCTTACAGGGGCCGGTCTAGGGGTAGATATAGGCAAAAGTAAACCCGTCTCTACGGGCCTGCCAGGCCCCTCTAATGCGATTTAGTGGTTTTCTAATCTATTTAATTCCTGACTCTGACTTGGCGCGGGGTCTGTACGGGGTAACCCAGGACCTGGGTTGAGATCAGAGAAGGGCAGCTGGTCACCAGTCCGGCAACTGGGCCAAAGGAAAGGGGCCGATTAACGGCCCCTTGCGAAGTATGCTAGTACCAGGACTAGCGCGACGAACAAAAGCACGTCACCAGTTCCGCCGTGTAATGAAGTGACGTCCCTCCCAGACTGTGACCTGGTAGTCGTGGCGCAGGAGTGACTCCCAGTAATGGCCGAAGTCAAAGCAGCCTAACAGACCGGCTTTATCGAGTGCCTTATAAGTGTCCCACTCACATTCCTCCAGGTGCGTCTGGGCAAACTCAATTTCGTTTTTCACTTCGCCGTGCCAGACTTGATTCCAAATCTTTAGCAGCCGGTCCGGCTCATAAGACTCGGAATAGGTCGAGCCTATGGTAGTCCTGGCCCATTCCAGAATCAGATCGGAGGGGACTGTCTTCCCGTCTTCCATAGTACCCAGGTCGTCAGACTCAGCGCACAGTTCCTTAAACTTGCGTAACCATACCTTGGGAGGGATTGGGTAGTCTTCCAGGTACTCCTCTTTAATGATGTACCCACAAGTTTTCCCGTACTTCAGGAAATGCCAGTTGTCTCTGTACTCGTCTGGGGTTTCGTGCAGTACCCAGGGGTTGGTGACCATTACCCCGTCTTGCCTGCACGTGCCAGGCACTCGGATGCACATTAGCCCTTTTGGGATTGTGTAGTTTACCCCGTCACTGGTGACGTACTCCAGTGCCCGGGCAGTTCGCTTTTTCGGTTGTTTGCTCATATGTGTGGGGGGAAATTATTCGTGGCCGGCTTCCATTGTGTTGATTGCAGCTTGCCGGAACTGTAGCGCGAGAGTCTCGCACACGGCAGCGAACTTATTCAGTTCCTTTGCGTACTGTTTATAATGCATAGAGTTGTCGAAATCGATTTCACAAACGTGTTCAACTACCCGATAATAGTACTCATTCGTTTCCAGGTTAATCCCGTCTTCCGTAAGGCAGGAATTAGCATAGGAGCAACAGGTCTGCAGTGCGATTGCCAGTTGTTCGGCATCATCTTGCTTTGCCTGCCGGTGTAGGGACTTGCCCGTGTGTTTCTTTTTACTCATATGTGTGTGCGTGTGTGTGGGGGAAAAGATCGGTTAAGACATAGGGACATTACCGGCGACGTCGTCAACTGCCTTTTGCAGTGCCTGGTCAAACTCCTTAATGTGAGGCAGGAGAGACTCCGTCTCATCATCCGTTCCGACGTACTGCCGGTTCTGTTCATCTTCATATTTAGCCGCGTACTCGGCATTTTCCAGAATGACCTGGGCCAGTTCAACCAGGTTGTAAGCCAGGTTAAGAAGACCCTGGGGGCAGGAATTGGAATCCCTGGAGGCATTAAGGAAAGCCTGCCGGACAGTCTCATCTGTTGCCTGATGGTTCAGGTACTTCATTAGACGTTCGGCAGTTACATCAGGATTAGGTAGGCGCATAGGATTAGGTGCAGTCAGGAGTGAATGCCCGTGTGCCATAGAGTAAAGGAAAAAGTAAACCTATTTGCAGGACTGCCAGGAGAGTTAGGAAGCCGGTGCAGCGTCCGCACGTACTCATTTTTTCATTACGTCTTCCAGGCGCACACCGGCGACGACGTAAGCCGGGACTGCCAGGCTCCTGATCGCAACGGCAGCTGGGCCAGGCTCCTGATCGGCGACGGCCCGGACGTGCCGACGGCAGGCACACACTGGCGCGTGCGTGTGCGTGCGTGCGTGTATATAGCATACCCTACCCCTACCCCAGACGGCACAAAAAAGGGTACACATACCCGTGTACCCGTGTACCTTGCCCGGTGATTCCGTTACATCATCCGAGTCTCACGTTCCTCCAGGTGTACCCCGTAACCCCTATAGAGGGAAAGGAAGTTACTGTCCTTCTTATAAGCCGGAGGAATCTGGTTAAGCCAGTATGTCCATTTGCCTTCCCGTTTGGGAAGGTTTGTGGCGCGACGCACTCGCATACCGGCAGGAATCTGGAAGACGTGCAGCTGACCGGCCAGTCCGTACCCCAGATCGAACGCAGTGACACGTCGCTTACCCATTTTGCTCTTCCTCAAGTGAGGAATTGTCTAAGATTGCTTTTTTCGCTTTGTCAGTCTTCGGATACAGGTCTTCGTCGCCGTAGTCTTCCTCAGTGTATTCGTCTTCGTCTGTCACTTCGTCGTCGCAATAGTTATTCGACGCAGCGTCTGCTACCATCTCCTGCCACTTCTCAGTGGGAAGATTCCGGTATGCGTCCTGTGCGTCTTCCTCAGACGTTGCGACGACCTGGAAGGAAACGAAAATCGTTTCCGAGATCGTGTAGACTTTAACTTCCTTTTTCTTTTTTGGTTTGCTCATATGTGTGTGTGGGGGGAAAGGTTACTCGATAGGAGTGACATACTCTTCTGGCAGATAGTCAACAGTTATTTGATAACCAGACTCTAACATATCCAGGTCGTCCGGCTTCAGATCGTCTTTAATGTGGCGCACGTCGTCTTCGCTTTGGACATACGTGTCTGCCCATTTGCCTTCTGCCTTCCAGGTATACTTGCAGCCGGCAGCAAGCACGTCACCGGCCCACATATGCAGGCAACCCATTGCGTCTTCCTTAATCGTTATTTTCATTTGGAATATTTGTCAGTTAAAAGTTTATACATCAGATGCACTTCCTCATCCGGCTCATCTTCCAATTCCATTTCATTACAGGAATGATAATCAATCCGGCATATGGCCTGGTACAGGTTTGAATGTTCACCAGAATAATTGTGTGAGGCAAAGTAATGTGCAGCGATTCTGAATTGGTAGTTCGCAACATAGTCAGTCCAGTCAATCAGACTGCCGGTGTTCTGGCGCAGGAAGTCTTCCATTTCCTCTAGTGTGGGATCGAGACTCATTTTAGTTAGATGCGTTAGTGGCAAGCCGGTGCAGTTCAGATTCAAATCCAGATCGAACCCCACATTCCCATTGCTCACATAAATCGTCCAGAATGTCTTCCAGTTGCGTCTGCTCATATTCACTGGTGACATTCATATAATGAAATACGTCTTCCAGGATTGAGCGCGGGGTAGGAGAGTCTGCCCATTCGCCGGAGAGATTCGGCAACCCGTCATAAAGCCGGTCGTCGCAATCGTCGATTGCCTTAAGCACGGCACGTGCAGCTTCAGCCTGATTGCCGGTGCAACGTCCGCCGAACAAATCTTGCTCAATCCAGTTTGCGTGTGCCTTTCCGTATTTTTCACCCAGGTCGAAAGCGCACACTTCGGCACGGGAGAGTAGATCGTCTAGAGATTCCATTATAGTAAATCTTTATAATATTATTCGGCAGTGTCCTTACGTTTGGCGCGTTCCTCCAGGTGACGTTCATATTCGACGAAGTCACTCAAGTCTTTAGTGTGATTCATATAGGCAATGGCAGCGTCGCCGGGAATACGGCAGTACAAGGCACTGGCAACCTGGCAGGCAAAGGACAGTGCAATCATTACGGACTGAGACTCATCCGGCTGGATCGAAAGGCAGCTGGTGCTAACGTACCAGGTTCCCAGTGCGTACTCGTGTACGTTCTTATGCTTCCAGTTCCTGTTGACTCGGAAGGAATGATAATTGCCGGACGCATCAGGCTCAGTGTTGAAACTGATTTCACTGAGAGTGCCGGTCTTCCAGTCCAGTTGAATCTGCACACGCAGTTTGGCGCAACCCGGCTTAGGCTGGTAGTACACGTCGGAATAGTAACCACTGCGTTTAGAGTTATAGTCGATTAGACCAGGCAGACCGGCAGACTCCATTGCAGTGATTACATAATGCAGAACGTGATTCCGCAGATCGTCTTCGATTGCCTTAGCGTATGCACCGGCAGCCGCGTCGAACTGTTTCTTAACCAGTTCGTGTTGACCACTGAGGAAGGCTAGTTCCTCCCGTTCGGAAACCTTCAGACGACGTTCCCGTTTGATGTCATACAGACCGGCAATCTTATTATTAAGAATGCACAGTTCGGCAGTGGCATTATCCCAGGCAGCCTTCAGTTGCGTCTGGGCCGGAGTAAGCGCGAGACGGGTAAGGTCCTGGTACTTTTCGATCGGGGTGTTAGTGTGTTCAGTGTCCATATGCGTGTGTGTGTGTATTAGGGATATGTCAGTTAAGACGTACCCACACAAAGGACCTGGTACTACCCAGTCAACCCCTAAGTTAAACTATTTATAAATAATTTTGAGCCGGGGTTTGGCGCACTCTGCCAAGGGAATGACGTGCTTCTGTACCCAATCGATTATGTCGCAACGGGCCATACGTGTGTGCCGGTCAAGTACGTCTACCAGCAGATCGTAATCATATGCCAGGAGCCTGGAGCCGTGAGTTCCAGGAGCAGCTGGCCGCACGAGTGCCAGGTCACACAGGCACGTAGGGCGTATGTATGCGTACCTACCTACCTCACATACCTTGAGCCTACCTACCCTACCTACCCCGCCTACCGCTTCCGCTTGCCTACCTTGCGACGTACCTTGTGGGGTAATCCTACCTCTGGGTAGTGTACCCCGAAGTAGGTTTCGACGCTGTCGTTCAGCCCTAGGATATTGTACTCTACCCATTCGATTGCGTCTTCCATCGGCTCGTCGTGCAGGCGCATACATACCTCAACCAGTTTCCAGTAGTCATATGTGATGTACCCGTCACGACGTTGTCTGTGGATTGCTTTATCAAAGTGCTTGGCCGGTTCGATACGGATGTAGTCGGGCATACCCAAGGGATACCTACCCCTTGGAGTTGCTCAATTCGGAAACCAGTGCATCGACCATCTGGATACGCATACCGATCCAGCGCATCACATTAGTCGTCATACTATTCCCGATACACTTGTACCTTGCTCCGTCCGGGCATTCGCTGGCAGGCTTGCCACGCCACGGGATTCTAGTCCAGCCAGACGGGAAGCCCTGCAACCTCTCACACTCCTCAGGGGTCAGACGACGTACCGCCATCGGGGTGGCGATGTGGGGAATCTGGTCACCCATAGAAGCCTTGAGCGTCGTGGTGGTTTCAGTGTTAGGCTCTGCACCGGCAGCTCGACGAAGGTTGCCAGGTTGCCAAGAGATTACCTCGCCAGTCTTCTGTACGAACGGCACGTTGCCACCGCCCGTACCGAAACGTGCAGCAATGGTAGGCGCAACGTCGTGAGGGCCGGTGACACGGCTGTCGTTCGGATGGTTCTCGTAGACTACCTGTTGAGGGGTTGCTACGAACTGGTCTTGGGTTGCGGCGACAGTGAAGGTCTTGTCTTCGTAGTGAAGCATACCAGTACCGCCACGCTCATTAGGCTTAACCTCTCCGCCTTTAGTGCCGGAGTACTCGCCACCACATCGAACCTTGAAGGCGATGGGCGGGGGCTGGATGGCGTGAGGGCCACGGGCTACCAAGGCAGGCACTGCATTGTCGTGCTTGATAAGCGGATCGTACTTGGCGTTGATGCCTTGCGAGTAGGCCGCACGATCTAGGACTACAGGCAGTTGCTCTACCAGTCCTGCGTCTCCTCGGTCAGCGACTCCGGCGATGAGGTTGTAGTGTTCATCTCCTGCTGGGCCTCCGCTTCCTTTGCTCCACTTGTTTGTGACTGCCCCAGAGATTCCAT
>Ga0222712_10002011_pt1 | contig 24082 bp, 21 predicted proteins | sample C33_657DmetaG_FD_165043 | JGI IMG/M metagenome (GOLD analysis project Ga0222712, IMG submission 165043) | Estuarine water microbial communities from San Francisco Bay, California, United States - C33_657D | ecosystem: Environmental > Aquatic > Marine > Unclassified | place: USA: California... | reverse complement strand
AAGCAAAGAATCCCAGATACATCGAGGATAAACCGATTGCTAGTAATCCAAAGAGTGCATCACCATGGAATGAATACTCCGCACTGGTGCGCACATAGACAATGACTGCTGCAGGTATAGCAATTGGAAGACTGATCACCACAACCCATGAAATAACTTGCCACCCCGGCATGAAGGAAGTCAGCGATGCACCTTCGACATAACAGTAAGAGGAGGCAATCACAGCGCCAATAATGAGCAGATCTGTCTTTACATCTGCGTTGGTGCCACCACCACGAGTGATGGAAAACGTCACAAGAAGTACTGTGCCCAGAGATGATGCAACCCAGAAGGAAAGTCCCGGGTGTTTCTTATGTTTGATGACTGCGATGATTGCAGTGACAAGGGGCATAACAGCTGCAATGACTGACACATGTGCAGATGTAGTTCTCTGCAAAGCGAGTGCAATCAAAATCGGCCAACCAAAGACTGCACCTGCTGCAGTAAATGCTGTGGGCCTCCACAGATTACGCGGAAGCTTGGGGACTTTGACAATCATCATCAGTGGAATAGCGATGACTGCTGCAATAACAGGACGAGCGAAGGCAGTAAATAGCGGATCAAAGCTCTTTAGAGCAAGTTTGGTAAAGGGAAGTGAGAGTGAGAAGGCAAAGATTCCAAGGAAGGCAAAGAGAAGACCGTTTCGTTGGGTCTTACTCGTAGAAGCGAACACGGTCGACTATAACTCAGAATAGCCAAGGTCAAACGGGAGATGCAATTCTGAGGGTAGGTAAGGGGGATTGGGGATTGGCTGAATCACTGCACCTAGAGTGTAGATTTTCAACTGAATCCTTAAATCACTCAACCTAGGGCGTTGGGCTGAGAAAATTCAGGCCGCCGATTCCCAGGGCATAAAAGAGGCAAAAGTTACTAGCACGTGCTAGGCAAGTGTAACAATCTCATAACAAATCAAATTCAAATGCTTACATTTGTTTACAACTGTTACTTTCACTCAAATTGGACAGCCGTTAGTCAGTGACTATCGCTGGAGTTTCGGTCAAAGTGATTTTGGCCCGATCGGTTGCTGAAAGTGGTTTTCAGTAAATCTCAATGATCCATCGAAAGGTCGGAAAATGAAGAGATCTCGTTCATTAAAAATCGCTGCTGCATTTGCAGTCGCGGCACTGTCAATTACCGGTTTGAGTGCCCCTGCAGCAACTGCAGCGGGTAAGACCATTTATGTTCTAGGTGGCGGAGATGCTTTTTTTGCAATTGTGAAGAATGGAATAAATGCAGCCACACCAGCAGCTAACAAGGCAGGAATTCAAGTTAAATACCTTGGTCTGAAAAACTATGACAACATTGGTCCAGACATGGTGAAGTTGATTCGTACTGCTGTATCTCAAAAACCAGCTGCAATTGCTCTACCTAACTGGGTAGCTGCTGCACAAAATCCAGAAATCAAGAAGGCCGTTGCTGCAAAGATTCCTGTATTTCTATACAACTCTGGGCAAGATCAGCTTGAGGCAACTGGCGCAAAGGCTTATATCGGGACAAACGAATACCAGGCTGGAATTACTCTTGGTAAATACCTTGCAAGCCAAGGTTCAAAGCACGGTCTCTGCATCAACACATCACCAGGTGCTGCAAATATCAAGCAACGCTGTGATGGTATGGCAGAAGGCATGAAGAGTGCGGGTGGCAAGGGAGAGACTCTTGAACTATCAGCAACTTCATTTGCTAACGCAACAGCAATCTCAAATGCTGTGAAGGGTGCATTGACCAAGGACACATCAATTGATGCAGTCTTTACAATTTCCTCAGTAGATACTGATGCAGCAAACGCAGGCATTGAAGCGGCTGGAAGCAAGGCGCTTCTAGGATCATGGGATGTTTCACCTAACATCTTGATACGTATCCGCGATGGCAAGTCCGCGGCAGCTGTAGATCAGCTTGGATGGCTTCAGGGATACATGGCTGTGAACTATGCATTTACATGGGTCGCATTCGGAATGCTTCCTGGCACCAATGAGTTCCTAACTGGTCCTTCATTGATTACCAAGGAAAACGCGGGAGTGATCATCGCAGCCGCAAAGACTGGCCAGCGCTAGAAATAGCAATAGTAGGTTAAGGTTTGGATTGCATGGGTCGTGAAAACGGCCCATGCAATCCAAATTTCCATTATATTTTTGAGGGAGTCTAGTTGTGGTTAGCCCAATGAAGAATAAGTTCGATCTTGGATTGATTATTCGCCGACCTGAATTTGGTGCTTTTATGGGACTAGTCTTTGTTTATGTTTTCTTTGCAATCTTTGGCGGTCAGACGTTCACGGCGGTTGGAGGTTTTGCCAGCTGGATGAATATTGCGGCTGAACTTGGAATTATTGCTTTGCCTGTGGGTCTGATTATGATTGCGGGTGATTTAGATCTTTCCGTGGGCTCAACACTTGCGGCCGGTGGAATTATGACTGCAGTGCTATCCGGTTTCTATTCCCTCCCAACCTGGATAGGTATTTTTGCAGGAATTGCTTTTGGGACTGTAATCGGATTTATAAATGGCATCATTATCGTGCGCACTAATTTGCCCTCCTTTGTGGTTACTTTGGCAACAAATTTTTCAGTATTTGGTTTCATTTTAGGAACATGCAAATTACTCACCGGAACTGTTGCGGTAAGTATGAAACCCGATTCCATCTCAAAATCGATTCTTGGATCTTTGCTATTTGACCAATTTGAAAGTGCAATTATTATCTGGGCTGTTGTCGCCGCAATAGTTTCCTGGATTCTGTATAAGAGCCCATGGGGTAACTGGATTTATGCAATTGGTGGAGATACAACTTCAGCACGATTAACGGGAATCCCAGTCGATAAAGTTCGAGTAATCCTCTTTGTTTGCTCTGGATTTGCAGCCTCCCTTGTTGGAGTTATGCAGACCGTGCTCTATGAGAGTGCGCAAGTCAATGCTGGTCAGTCATTCGTCTTTAACTCAATTATTGCAGTGGTGATTGGTGGTGTATCTCTCACTGGGGGTTATGGCTCAACTGTTGGAGTAATTCTCGGAGCAATGACTTTTGCGATCGTAAATCAGGGGATTTACTACACGGGTTGGGAGTCGGACTGGGCTTCATTAATTCTGGGTGTCCTGCTTTTAATTGCAGTACTTACAAATAATACGTTCCGCCGGTTGGCCGTTTCTGGTCGCAAAAAGAAGAAAGACAAAGTAAATGACAAATAATTCACACAATTTTGCAAATCCAATCATGCGGATGAAGAATATTTCAAAGAGCTTTTCTGGTTACACGGCATTGAAAGAAGTCTCACTTGATGTATTTCCAGGTGAAGTACTCTGCCTTCTGGGCGATAACGGCGCAGGTAAATCAACTGCAATTAAAGTGCTTTCTGGCTTTCACGGACCAAGCTCTGGAACGATGGAGTGGGAGGGCGGCGATATAACTTTCAATTCCCCTCGTGATGCAAATGAAAGGGGTATAGCAACCGTTCATCAATTCGGTGGAACTTTTCCACTCATGTCTATTGCTCGCTCCTTCTTTGTTGGCTTGGAGCCAACTAAAGGCCGGGGCCCTTTTAAACGTTTCGATAGAAAATACGCAAATGAAGTAGTAGTACGGGAGATGCAGGCGTTGGGTATTACTCGCGTTACGGACGGCGAGAGACTCATTGGTTCACTATCGGGTGGAGAGCGTCAAGTTTCTGCAATCGCTCGTGCTGTTCATTTTGGAGCTAAAGTTTTGATTCTGGATGAGCCCACTGCAGCTCTCGGAGTAAAAGAGTCCTCTCACGTTCTTCGCATCATTATGCAAGCAAAGATAAAAGGAATTGCAGTTATCTTGATTACGCACAATGTGACTCACGCTTTAACAGTTGGTGATCATTTTGCTGTTCTTATTCATGGTGAAAAAGCTGATGATTTCCGCCGCGGAGAGCGAACTCGTGAGGAAATTATTGATTTGATGGCGGGCGGAGAAGCCATGGCTGAACTCGAAAAGGAGATTGAAAACCTCACAAATGGCTCAAGATAAAAGGTTTATTGAGGAGCAAATTCAGTGAAGTTCAGAAATTTTGGAAGTACGAATTGGCAAGTCAGCGAGATTGCTTTCGGAGGTTGGCAACTTGGGGGCAGCTGGGGGCATGTGGACGATGATGAGTCCGTTAAGACGCTTCTGCACGCTTATGAATGTGGAATTAATTTTGTTGATACCGCCGAACTCTACGGTGCAGGACGCAGCGAATCTGTAGTTGGAAAATCTTTACACCAATGGACCGGAAATAAGATTTATGTTGCCACAAAAATTCAACCCCTAAAGTGGCCGGATGCAGATGATGACAACCCAGTTATGCGGGGTAGATATCCGAGCTGGCATCTTCGAGAAGGAGTTGAAAAGGCACTTACCCGATTAGGGGTAGAGCAATTAGATTTACTGCAATTACATTGCTGGGCACCTGACTTATTGAACTCTCTGGACTGGCTTGAGACGTTAAACCAATTGCGGCTAGAAGGAAAAGTAAACAAGATTGGAGTCTCAATTAGAGATTACCGGCCCAATGAAGGAATAGATCTGGCTAAACTTAATTTGGTATCTTCTATCCAAGTAATCTTTAACATCTTCGAGCAACGTCCGGCAACAGAAGGATTATTTCAAGAGTGTGGCCGGTCTGGAACAGCGGCTATTGCCCGAGTGCCATTAGATTCCGGTTCTTTATCTGGCCTTTGGACGAAAGATACTCCGTCAACGTGGGTTAAGGATTCTGTGCAGGATCAACTCTTTGGTGGAGATCGTTTTACCAAGACTTTCAAGAAAGTTGAAGAATTAAAGAAAGTTATAAAGCCATACTTCTCGTCATTAGGTGAAGCAGCCATGAGATATTCATTGAGCGCTCCCCAGGTTTCAATAACAATTCCAGGCATGAGTAGTAATACAAGCGTTGATAGAAATGTCTCATACTCAGATGGTCAAATATTTCCTTCGGACCTAGCTGTAAAGTTAGCGGAATTTAACTGGCCTAGAAATTACTACAAAATTAGTAGCCCCGCGTGATAATTCGAGAGAATGCGAGTTAAGTTGATGCCAAATTTTGAACATGTAAGAGCAGAGTTAATGAGGCCAGAACAAATTCGTGATGCGCTGGCCATAAAATCAGTCGCATATATTCCTATCGGTGCTACTGAGTTCCATCAAGAACATTTACCGATTGGCCTCGATACATTGAACGCGCAAGGGCTAACGTGTATGACAGCATCGAGAACTGGAGGAATAGTATTACCCCCACTTTACGTGGGAACAGGAGGGGGTCATAAGTCTTACCCCTGGACAATTATGATGGAGGATTCGAAAGAAATCCGAGCAATTCTTGAAAATACACTTAGACGACTTGAGATATTTGAGATTGAACTGGCAGTAATCTTTTCTGGACATTTTGCACCCGAACAACTGGATTTGATTGAGTCGATAAGTAAAGATTGGAACTCTTCAGGAAATAAAATGAAGGTATTAGCGCTTTCAATAAATATGGAAATTAGAGATTCTATGGCTCCAGATCATGCAGGAATCTTTGAAACAACTGTACTTTCATATTTTCATCCTGAAAGTGTTGATATTTCGGCTCTGCCAGATGCACAAGAATTCCCACTCGAAGATATTGATGAAGATGTTTTCGGATTACAACGACACGATCCAGCTCACATCTTATGGGGCGTTTTTGGACCAGATCCACGGAATTATGACCCCAGTATGGCTGAAGCTTTGGTGACCAAAATTAGTCATGCTATCGAGCAAGAAGTTTTAAGAACACTCAGCTAGTTAAAGTTAGTCCCGGTCGGAACAAACTTAACTGGCAGTTTTGAGAAACCTCTCACCAGCTGCTTTACCCATCTTTCTGGAAAGCCCACTATTCGAATTTCATCAGGCTGCTCCAATAGGACTTCAATGGTTATTCGCGTCATAAGACGGGCAAGGGGCGCACCCATGCAGGCATGAATTCCCTCACCAAATGAAGCAATCTTGTTAGTTTTAGAAAAATCTCGTGTGACGATGAAATCATCAGGATTTTCGAATACTCTCTCATCGCGATTAGCAGATCCTTGTAGAAGCATCACGCGGGAATTAGCAGGAATTGTTACGCCTGAGAATGTTAAATCGACAGTGGTTTGACGCGAAACATTTTGTCCTGGCGTGTCATATCTCAGTACTTCTTCAATAAAATTTGGAATCATTGAAGAGTTTTCTCGCAGAAAGACTTGTAATTGAGGAAATTTATCAAGGACAGCCACACAGTTGGTTAATAAAGCCGAAGGAGCATCCGTGGAAGCCGAATAGACTAAATGGGTCAAGCCAACCATTTCATCAGAGTCTACTTTCCCCTTCTCCATAGCAGCAGAGACTTGTGTAATTACGTCAGAAACATTTGGATCACTTCCTGCAGCTAATTCATTTAATCGCCTTTCAACAATTTGATGAATGTAGTCCTCGGCTTCGATGTTTGATTGAGAAGCATCTTGAGGAACTCCATTTTCTCCCACAGTACGCTGCATAGAGCGAGTCAGGTGATCAACAAGCCATGCAATGTCATTCTTGCTACCGGGTAATCCGATTAAGCGCGTTGAAATCGCAAAAGCAAAAGGTAATGCGTACTCAGTCGCAAAATCTCCTCCACCATTAGCTCGCATATCTGCAAGAAGTTTTCGTGCTACTTCGCGTATTCCGTCTTCCTTTGCCAGAATTTCACGTAGGGCAAATACTCGACGAACCGATTGACGCAAAGCTGTATGTCGCGGTGGGTCTTGGGCAACTAAGTTGCCCTTCCCATATGAGTCATGTGTGCCGTCGATGTCATTACCAAAAGCGTTAATCATCTGCTCATGATTCTTGAATGCAGCTTGAACATCTGCATAACGAGATAGAACATAAACTCCCAGTCGAGGGCTGAAATAGACAGGGGCTTTATCTCGTAACTGTTTGTAGATGTCGTATGGATGATCATAAACAGCGAATTCGAGTGGGTCGTAAAAAACATTGGCCCCAACCGGTGGCTGAATCATGGGTTGCTTTGCAGTGGATTCATCAATCTCATTTTCTAGGTTCATTGCAAAATTTCCCTTCCACGTTATCCAATATTAAACTAGCACGTGCTAGTCTATCGGGGTTTCTAACCCCCTCTGTTCCTTTTAAAGGAGAACCATATGGCCCAGGATTCAATTCCGTCGGTTGCCATCGTTGGCGCAGGGCCTTCAGGCTGCTACTTAGCCCAGTTTCTTCGCAAAGAATTTAATGAATCCCGGATTACCATTTTCGATACTTTGCCGGTGCCTTATGGCTTAGTTAGATTCGGTGTTGCACCTGATCATGTTGGGACAAAGGCAGTAGCAGTTCAATTCGATCGCTTATTTGAACGCGACTGTGTGGAATTTATTGGTAACACAGAAATTGGCAAGGACAAGACTTTAAATGAATTAATGAATGATTATGACATCGTGGTCTTGGCCACAGGCCTTGGTGGAGATCGAAAAATAAACATCCCAGGAGAACAATTAAGGGGAGTATTTGGCGCCGGCCGAGTAACTCGACTTATAAATTCACATCCATTCGAAACCCTGGATGAACTCGAGGTTGGTTCTCACCTTGCGATTATCGGACATGGAAACGTCGCTATCGATCTCCTTCGCTTGAGTTTATTGGAGCCAGAACAGTTGGCTCAACATGGCGTTGATAAAGATTTGGCAGATGTAATTGCTCCTAATACTTTGAGCCAAATCCATGTCATCGGTCGGTCTGCAATCCAAGATGCAAAATTTGATCCGGCCATGATTCGAGAATTATCACGAATTCCAAATGTTAGATTCACATCAGATGCAGAAAATTTTAGCGTTGATAATGCTGAGGCAAAAAAACGTATCGAGGTAATAAATTCCCTCGTTGCTTCTTCTACAGTAAATGCAACACGGACAGTTAATTTTTATTTCGGTTGGCAACCACTGGAAATTTGTGGGTCTACTAAAGTTGAAAAAGTTAGATTTAAATCAAATACCGATGAGATACTTGAGTTGCGGGCAGATGCAATCTACTCAGCAATTGGATTTGAACAAGCCAAAGATGCCGCAATTCAAATTGAGACACTGATTTCAAAAGACTCAGATTTAGAGCACGGGTTTATTTTTGAGGGACTATATTGCGTTGGTTGGCTACGTAGGGGACCTCAGGGGACTATTCCCGTAAATCGTACCGACGCAAAAAAGATTAGTGAGAGAATTATTCAAGATTTCAGAGAAAAAAACCTAGTGAAAGTACGAGAATGATGGTGAATAAATCAGTAGTAATCCTTTTTGGAACCGAGTCGGGTAATGCAGAATTTGCAGCTGAAGATATGGCTGCGGAAGTGTTAGATCGGCCAGTTGAAGTAATTGATATGTCTGACTTCGACGTGAACTCCTTTTCACATGAAAATCTTTATTTGATTATTTGTTCAACACACGGGGAAGGTGATTTACCCAGCGGTGCAATGCCATTGCACGAAGCTCTCGAGTCAGTTAATCCAGATTTGACTGGAATCCAGTACGCGATGTTTGGCTTGGGGGATAGTTCATACGAAAATTACAGCAAAGGAAGCGAACACATTGATCGCAAACTTTCAGCTCTTGGGGCGACCAGAGTGGGGGAATACGGGCGCCACGATGCCGATACAGGCACGCTGCCTAGCGCCCTTGCAGTCAAGTGGGCAAAGGCAATTTTAGGGGCTAATTAAGCGCAATAAATGGCTTAGCACGTGCTAGTAAATCACAAGTTTTTTACTGTTAATTCACGATTCCTAGTGATAGCCTCTCTCCACTCAAGTTGGCTTCAGTTGGAGATGAAATAAAACTTGAATTCTTACGGAAGCCAAAAGTTGGTACTTCAAAACTGCGAGGGGAAAGTGAATTATGTCTGATCTGAGAGTTGCCGTTGTTGGAGCAGGAATGATGGGCTCTGATCATGCGGTTCGCATCGAGAATCGAATTGTTGGAGCTACATTGACCGCGGTGGTTGAGCCAGACGAGACGCTGGGTAAGGCTGCACTTGCCAACGCCTCAAACGCCAAGTGGTTTCCAGATATCCACGCTGCTATCAGTGCAAATGCAATGGATGCCGTGCTTATCGCTACGCCAGGTGAATATCATGAGGAGGTACTAATTCCGGCTTTGAAAGCTGGTTTATCAATTTTGTGCGAAAAGCCTCTCACTCCTGATCCTCAATCTGCTTTGCGCATTATCAATGCTGAAGTTGCGGGCGGAAAACAATTAATTCAAGTTGGATTTATGCGTCGATTTGATATCGGCTATAAGAATTTACGGGCGCTCATCGAAAGTGGCGACCAAGGTAACTTACTAGGTTTACATTGTGCTCACAGAAATCCGACTGTTCCAGATTCTTATCACAATGACATGCTAATTTACGACTCAGTTGTACATGAAATTGATGTGGTTAGATTTCTTACAAACTCTCCAATTAAATCCGTTCAAGTCCGTCATTTAAAACGCAACACGCTTGGACCTGAGAAACTCAATGATCCAATCCTAGTTTTACTTGAAACAGATTCAGGGGTCTTGGCTAGTGTTGAAATGAATGTGTCGGTTCAATTTGGTTATCAAGTTAAGACCGAAGCTGTATTTGAGAAAGGAATTGCTGAGATTGGAAGAACTTCTGGGATGACTAGATTCTCAGAATCAAAAATATCCGTTGACGAGCACACTACTTTTAAGACTCGATTCGCTGACGCATTCGACTCTCAAGTGCAGAGATGGGTATTAGCGGCTAAGAAAGGGACTATTGATGGTCCAAGTGCTTGGGATGGTTATCTGGCAGCCGCTGCGGTGGAGGCTGGATTAGAAGCGCTTCACACCGGAAATCAGGTTAAATGCGTCTATGAGAATAAACCTGGATTCTATAGTTAGCCTGAAGTTGTGATGATGGCGCCAAAGCCAAAATCTAAAGGCGAGCAAGATCGACCTGTCACCATGGCCGACGTCGCAAAGAAGGTTGGGGTATCTCGGCAACTTGTCGGGTTTGTTTTCAGCGGGCAACCTGGAGTCGGCACGGATACTGAAGCGAAAATTCGAAAAGCGGCCAAAGATTTGGGATACCGACCAAATTTAGCAGCGCAATCGCTAAGACGTGATGAGACCAAATATATTGGCTTGATTTTCTATGCGGCGGAAGCCGTAATGTCCGAATTGCTTCCTGCACTTCAGCGAGAGGCGCATGAAAACAATTTCGATCTGCTTTCCAGTGCGGTGACAAATGCCGAGGAAGAAATCATGGCTATCGAGTGGCTTCGTGGCCACCGTTGTAACGGATTAATTTTTATCGCATCTCACTTGAGTACGAATCGACTTCAAAAACTTGCGCGGGAGATTCCCATGGTAAGTATAGGCCGCAGATTAGAGAAGGTGCGTTGTGGAATTGTCTCTTCACATGCCGAAATTGGAGTTGAGTCAGCGGTGCAACATCTTATTGATTTGGGCCATACTGAAATAACTTATATTCAGGGTCCAGATATGCTTGATTCAGAATTCCGACTTGTAGGTTACAAAAAAGCAATTCGTCGGGCAAAAATCAAAAGTGATGTTATTTCCTTACCTGGTGATTTCGCAGCAAGAGGTGGATCTAGAGCTGCAGAAGTACTTCTCAAGAGAAAGACTCTTCCGACTGCTGTAGTTTGCAACAATGATGAAAGCGCCATGGGCCTTTGGCATCGATTACTTCAAGCAGGAGTTAAAATTCCACATGATGTGTCCATAGTTGGATATGACGATTCAGTCGCTGGCTATCCTTATTTAGATATGACAACTGTTAGACAAGATCCAAACGAGCTTGCTGCAGCGGCAATAGCTGATCTTTCAGCGCGAATACTTGGAAGCAAATATCTTGCTCAAACTTTCCTAACATCATCGAAGCTAGTTGTGAGGTCAAGTACCGTCAAGCCGAGAAAATCCAGGTAATGATCCTAAAAATTAACTTTTACAGCCTTGCCTGTGCGAGCTGATTCAAGTGCTGCATCAGCCAAGATTAGCGCAGCTCGTCCGTCATCATAGGTCGAGCCAAGATTGTCACCTTCTTGAATACCTTGGATAAAGACTTTCAATTCGTTGCGGTATGAGGCTGCATAGCGCTCGAGAAAGAAATCAAGGTATGGTTCACCAGCAGCGGTTGTGTCTTTATTAAACAACTTAACTGTTGATGGGCTGAAGTTCGTAATTTGTAGCATTCCCTTATCGCCAAAGACTTCAATTCTCTGGTCGTAGCCATATGAAGAGTGACGTGAGTTAATGATTGTGACGAGTTCGTTTTTGGATCCTTTCAGAAGAACGCTCACGCTATCGAAATCGCCTTCTTCTTTGATGTAGTCACAGAAAGCATTTGCGCCAAAGGCAATTACTTCTACAATCTCAGGAATAAAGTTACGAGCCATATCAAAGTCATGGATTGTCATATCGCGAAAGATTCCGCCAGAAACTGCGATGTAACCTTGAGGTGCGGGTCCTGGATCACGACTTGTGATGACTACTTGCTCAATGTTTCCGATTTCACCTGCGACAACGCGTTTCTTAACCGCCCTGAACTCAGGATCTTGGCGACGATTAAATCCGATAGTCACATTTGTCTTCGCTGCATTAATGGCCGCACGATTGGAATCCACATTCTTAATATCCAAGTCGATAGGCTTTTCACAAAGCACGTGCACACCAGCTTTTATTGCTGCTTTAATAAGTGGGATATGAGTTGGTGTAGGAGAGCCAATGATGACCGCATCGATTTCACCAGATGCAATGACAGCCTCTGGATCGCTAGAAACCTTGCCACCAAAGGCTGCAACAACTTTTTCGGCTGCTTCCTTAAATGGATCGACGATATAAACGATTTCAGTGTTGGGGGTATCAAAGACACTTCCTGCGTGAACATATCCAATACGGCCAGCACCAATAATTGCGAATCTCAGTTTCGAAGTCATGTGCGAAATCTTAAGTCCGAATTACCCAAATCGGGTCCCAATCTGAGCACCAATTTTTAAGGCGGTATCAATATTGGCGATTGATTCATTGTGGGTGTAGAGGGGTGCCTCTAAGAGCCCTTGATCTACATATTGGGCAAAGGCATTGAGCTGATGGACTAAGCCCAAATGCTCAACTAGACCAGATTCATCTGTCCACGTTTCAATTGCAGCAGTTAATCCGTTTCCATGAATCGTGATGGATGAAGGAGTGAACCAAGGAGAGCCAAAGCTAATACTCCCCTTTGGTCCTGAGATTCCAGCCCAACCGGGAAGTGATGTGCGAGCAGAAAGTACAAAGTTAGAACGAGCACCATTAGCGAAGCGCATGAAGGTATGTGTCTCTTCGTCAATGTCGTTGTGGTGCAACTTTCCAAATGCATGGATCTCAGTTGGATTACCAAGAAATTGTTGAGAAAGGGCAAGTGGATAAATTCCCATATCGATGATGGGGTTTCCTCCACCGATTGTGTAAAGACGGGGGACGCCTAAGTTTGCTTGGCAAAAATTAGACACTACGAGTTCAACTTCACCAAGATCTCCATTTGCAATCACCTGGCGAGCGATATCCATCTGAGGCAAGAAGCGAGTCCACATCGCCTCTACCGCTAAGACTTTATGAGCTTTGGCTGCAGCATAAATTTGCTCTACTTCGGAGACATCCATTGTAATTGGCTTCTCAATCAATACATGCTTTCCAGCATTGATTGCAATCAAGGCAACTTCTAAGCGATCCGAAGGCAGAGTTGCAATATAAATTGCATCAATATCATCGCGGGCTGCAAGTTCCTCATATGATTTATGTGATGATGCCAGATTCCACCTCTGAGCAAATGTTTCAGCTTTTCCCGGCGTACGCGATGCTATAGCCACAAAATCTTGCTGAGAATTTAGCTGCGCAGTCTTGACCATCGCCTCGGCAATCCAACCGGCACCAAAGATTCCCCATCGGAGTTTTTTGGAATCTTCAGGCTTAAAAAGATGTGGCCTTGGCAGCTTACTCATGGCGGCTACTACTTTCTCAATATTGGGCTACTTATCGGGATTGGGAACAGTAACATCTCTTACTAGGGATTCAAGATCATTCACTGATTGCAAGAAGCCGCGCAGGGTACGCAGCGTTGCACCAAAGTTTGTGAATTCCTCGACTTTAAGTCCATCTGGCTCATACATCCTTCTAAATTCTGGAATCTGCTCGAGCATCGGATTAAGAATTCGAGGCTCGATCGGCTCATTGACACTATTGAGGTTGGGTTTAATCCCTGATTTATTAATGCGCACTTGCCATGCGTATGGGGGAGAAATTACTGAATCGCCGCCGAGGATTTCACTCCAGTGCATGTGATTACGAAAGGCTGCAGATAACAATCGAGTGCGATAGCCACGTTCTGTATAAATCTTGTGAGCATTTCTAAATACAGCAACGCCTGCCCATTCCATGACGCCTGGATCAATTGAAATCCCGGACTTTTCTGCGGAAACTTTTACCCAATCATCCACACGACCAACCATGATTGTGCAGACTGGACCCATCTGAGAAATATCAAGACCTTCGGATTCACGGCGCTTTAGACCGCGCTCTACAGCTTCAGCAACTGCAATTGTTTGCGCAACAGAGAATGAAACCGTTGCGTTGATGCTGACACCCTGGTATGTGGCTTCTTCAAATGCAGTAATTGCTTCGGTAGTCACTGGAATCTTCACAATCATATTTTTGGCAAGCTTTGAAAATTCAACCGCTTGCTGGGCGAGTAATTTAGAATTACGAAAATTGCGAGGATCGGTCTGAATTGATAGACGGCCATTGCGCCCATAATATTTTTCAAATTCTGGTTCAAGAATCTTTGCGGCATTTATTGAAAGTTCTTTGACCAACTCCCAGCCGATTTCACCCTCGGTGGCAGTCAGATGTGACTTGGCGTATTCCCTCATACGTGCGTTCCAATAATCTTTATCTGCTTTCAGAGCGCTTAAAGCAATAACTGGATTACATGTAGCACCAACAATGCCCCATGTCAGTGCATCTTTAAGTTCCTTTGGGTCCGCAGAGTCATTCCAGAGAACTGTTTTTGAGTTCTCTTTCATATACAAGAATGGTGAGTCAGTCATATTTCCTCCGCGATAAAGTCTTTCTATGTTGATATAGCCTAATGGATTGCGCTTCATAATTGAATTATGATTATCGCTTTCATTTCCTTACATTTATTACAATTGGCTATACTCTAAAATTATTAGAATTATTTTGAAGCACCAAAAACTCTCATTACTGGTGCCTTAAATAATGTTCTTAGATTGTTGCAAATGCGGTCTTTAGTACATTTGCAGCAATTTCAAGTCCTTCTACACGTCCGTAAGAAGAATCTTCATGTTCAATTGCAATATCTGTTTTTGGAGATGTTCGAGCGATAGTTTGCACGAATTTGTTCCAGAATGCCTGATCATGCCCATTCCCGAGCGCAACAAAATCCCAAGCAGAATCTTGGGGCCAGGAGTTGACCACAAACTGACCATCATGAGACAGAGGAAGAGGATTATCTGAAGTTGGTATCCGAGTGAATCGGTCATCAAGCACGCCGTGAATTTTAACCCCAGGATTGATGCGGACATCCTTGGCAGCTGCGCAGTAAACCAATTCTCCTAAAACTTCAAGCGCATAGATTGGGTCTATCTGTTGCCAGAACAGGTGCGAAGGATCCATCTCGGCGCCGATATTTTTGAGATTTCCACGTTCAACCAGTCGGAGCAATGTTGAAGGATTGAACACAATATTTTGCGGGTGCATTTCTAGTCCAATTTTAACGCCATTCTCTCCAGCAATCTCATCAATTTTTTTCCAAAATGGAACCGCGACTTCATCCCATTGGTAATCAAGAGCATCCAAATGCTCTGAACTCCATGTGTTGACATACCAAGCAGCACGTGTTCCATTTGGTTCTGCAGCTGGTAAGCCAGACATAGTAATAACTCTATCTACACCAAGTCGATTCGCAATCTGCACGGTATCAATCACGTCTTGTGCCTGACGCGCTCCGACTGACTTATTCGGGCTTAGAGGATTTCCATTGCAATTCAAGGCAGTAAGTTTGATCCCGCGAGAGGTGAATTTATTTAAATATTCATCGCGTTTATCATTTGATGACATGATGTCATTTATCGGTAAATGTATGGGTGGCAAAAAACCGCCTGAATTTATTTCTGCCCCGTTTAGTCCTAAAGATTGAATTACATCAAGAGCAGAATCTAAATCACGATCATGAAGTATCGCGGTATACACACCAATTTGCATCTTTGCACCTTTGACTAAGAATCTTTGTGTGTGAAAGATACGTCAGAAGTTCAAATGACACAAAGAATGTAAACGCGTGTAAGCCCAAATATTGGCAAAAACATGCGCAAGAAAAGAATTAGATTGCAATGGCTTTCAGGATTTTGAGCAAGGAAAGGTTCGATAATTGGGATATTTTGACTTGCGAGAGGGAAAAGTGCATGATTCTTGGATGCCAAAGTCTTCCATCTACGAGGTCGCTGCATTGGCTGGTGTTTCAATCGCCACTGTAAGCAGAACTATGAATCAAGCACACAGAGTTTCTGAGCAGACGAGATCACGGGTTATGGAAGCCGTTCACAAACTTGGCTACGTACCAGATTTTGAAGCTGCTGCACGCGCACGGCACCATAACGATCGGATAGTAGTTTTAGCCCCGCTCAATACCTACCCAGGGTTTGTACAGAGATTGAAAGGTATTTCCCTCGCACTTGAAGAGTCTCAAGCCGAGCTTATTATTTTCCAAGTTGACCCGAAAAAATTGAGCAATCCACAGAATGTTAAATTTATAGATTCACTTGCCTCTTCAGGAAGATATGACGGCCTCATTATTATGTCCATTGCAATTTCAGACCAAGAGCTCACAAGAATATCACAGACTCATTTCCCGACAGTTTTGATTGAGACTACAGATTCCAGATTTTCCTCATTTGGTGTGAATAACCAAGAAGGTGCAGCGAAGGCAGTGTCTCATTTAATTGAAAGAGGTTTTAAGAATATTGGCTTTGTTGGATTCAACCCGATTCAGAGTTATTCAATTAATGCGTCGAAAATTAGAGAGCAGGGATATATTGACACTTTGCTTCAGAACGGTAGAACAGTAAATCCTGAACACCTAATCTTCTGCGAGTACAGTATCGAGGATACCTATCAGGCAGCCTTGCAGATGCTCAAAAAACGCAATCGCCCAGATGCGTTATTTTGCGCCTCCGACATTAATGCTCTCGGAGTGCTGAAAGCCGCCCGCGAACTAAAATTGGAGATCCCCACAGATCTTGCAGTTGTCGGATTTGATGATATTGAAATTGCAGATTATCTGGAACTCACGACCATAAAACAACCACTAGAAGGCTCAGGACATCAGGCAACAATGTTGTTAAATAAACTCATCAAAGACCCAAATTCAATAAAGCCAATTCAAATAGATTTACCACTCGAACTCGTTGAGCGCTCTTCAAGTTAAATAGGGCAAATTCCAAAATCTAAAGATTAGAGATGTAATTTTTTATAGTGCTTAACTGATATCTTGCTGTCTCTTTACTTGTCTCATTCTCAGCAAAAACTGATGAACACATGACGCTCTTGGGATTATCAAGGAATCCAATTTCCTTGAGCCCTGAGAAGAACTCAGTCCAATTCACGTCTCCGTCACCAATTTTAAGGTGTTGGTGCACTCGGACGGGATTTCCTGGGGGATTTGTTATGTATCGAAGTCCATTTGAACGTTTGTGATCCATAGTGTCAGAGACGTGAACTAACCTGAGCATGTCCCCAGCTGTGCGCATAATTTCTAACGGTGGTTGATTCATATGGAAGGAGTGAGAAGCAACGTAAACAAGACCAAAATTCTTTGAATTGATTCCACGAATAGTACGAATGGCTTGCAACCCATCCTCAACAAAATCATCTGGGTGGGGATCTATAAGTACTTCAATACCTTCGCGTTCAATCATTGGTACCAGTTCTTCCATAGAACGATAGAAAGCACGCTCTGACTCTTCTGCTTTTTCTGGGCGTCCAGAGAACTCTGTATTCATTGTTTTAACGCCGAGATCCACAGTAATTTGGATAGCGCGCTTCCAATATCGCACAGCTGCTTCGCGGGCATCTTCATCGGGCCCGGACCAACGCAGCACCGGCAAAACAGATGCGATTTCTACACCTGCATCCTTGCAGGCCTTTGCCATCTTCTTAACTAACTCGTCGTCCGCCTTAGGGTGATTGAAGAACGGAATGAAGTCTGGATGGGGAGTCATCTGAAGATACTTGAAACCAAGCTCCGCGGCTACTGAAGGGAAATCCAATAGCTTGTGGGTGTGGTGGAATGGCGTTGGGTCTAGCGCAATTTTCATCTCATTCTCCAATCACGTAAGTATGTCGACTACTTAACTCGAGCTGCACGGGTTGCAGCCAAAATGTGTTCGCGGGTGCGTTGGGCAATCGGAAATGGCATATCAACTGGGCAGCCATACATATCTTGCTCAATGATTGCAAATATTTCTGGATTAATTTCAAGGGCTTTTTCAATAATTGGTGCGAATTTGGGAACTCCCTCGAATCCTGGCTCTGTCATTACACCCTCTGCGACCGCATGAACGAAAGGTAAGTCGTTCTTTAGTGTGTCAGCCAAAATATCAGGGTGCACTTGCTTGAGGTGTAAGTAGCCAATGCGCTCTGGGTATGTGTTCATTAGTTTGAGATTGTCACCCAAGTAGTAAGCAAAATGGCCAGTATCAAGACAAAGATTTGTGAATTTTTTATCAGTTTCTTGCAAGAATCTTTCAACCTCTTGGTAAGTTCCAATATGGCTATCGGCATGTGAGTGGAATTGCTGTTGAATACCGAACTCCTCAAGTAAGGCTTTACCTAGCTTGTCATGACCTGCTGCAAGTCTTTTCCATTGTTCATTAGTGAGCGTGCGGGACTCGCGCGCTTGACCAGTTTTATCATCACGCCAAAGATCCGGGATAACAACAAGGTGCTCAACGCCCAACTTTGAAACAAGGGTTGCAACTGCAAGAGCCTGATCCCAAGCTCGCTGCCATTGGCTTTCGTCCTCTTTATGGAAGCCAGTAAAGACTGTGCCTGCCGTTAATTTAAGATTGCGCTTACCAAGTTCATCTTCAAGTTGTTTAGGATCATTCGGCAGGTATCCATAGGGCCCAAGCTCAATCCAGTGGTAACCAGCTTCCACTACCTCATCTAGGAAGCGCTCCCAAGGTACCTGAGTTGGTTCATTGGGAAACCAAACACCCCAAGAATCTGGCGCAGTTCCTACTCGTATCTGGTTTGTCATTTCATTTTCCCCTATTCCCGGTCTGTAACGCCATTGCCAAGCAATGGTCGTTGTAGCTTGATTGCTTCTTGGTAGTTCTTATAGGCGTTCTGTGTGCTTTCTATGGAAGAAATCGGAGCTACTGGAACGTCCCACCAACCTTCTCCATCTGGCGCATAAAGTAGCGGGTTATTATTGATGTGAATGAGGGTGGCCCTACTTGATTTTTTAGCCTTCTTCACGGCGTTATGAAGGTCTGTGATTGCATTCGAAGTTTCTTCAATTCGAATGACATCAATCCCAAGGCTCTCTGCATTAGTAGCGAGGTCAATTGGAAGTACTTCGCCTTGCTCAAAGTTATTCCTCTTTGCATCTCGGAATCGATATTTCGTTCCGAATCTCTCAGAACCAACATCCTCAGAGAGATGTCCAATAGATGCATAACCATGATTTTGAATGAGAACAATAATGAACTTAAGGCCTTCGGCTACTGCAGATACAATTTCAGTGTGCATCATGAGATAAGAACCGTCGCCAACCATGACAATGGGAAGTGCCCCTGCACGTGCTGCTCCAACACCGGCTGCAATCTCATAACCCATGCATGAGAATGCATATTCAACGTGATACCCGAGCGGAGATCGCACGCGCCATAACTTGTGCAGGTCTCCAGGAAGCGATCCAGCTGCACAAATAACGGTATCAGTTGGATCCGATGCTGATTGCACTGCATGAATAATCTCTGTCTGGCTTGGCAGAGTCAGTTCCTGATCAATAAAGGATGCGTCAACCAATGCATCCCAGTGTCTCTTTTCACTTGAAATCTTTGATTCATATTCTTTATCAACCGTGTAACTTCTGAGCTCATTAGTAAGTTCAATAATTGTCTCACGAGCGTCAGCCACAACTGGAAATGCACTTCCATGCTTAAATGCATCAAATGAGGCAATATTTATATTGATAAAACGAACTTTAGGATTCTGAAAAGCTGTTCGGCTAGACGTGGTGAAGTCGCTGTAACGGGTACCGATTCCAATGATTACATCTGCCTCTCGTGCGAGACGATTAGCAGCAGTGGTACCAGTGGCTCCAACCGCCCCGAGACATTGGGGATGATCCCAATTGAGCGAACCCACGCCAGCCTGGGACGTTCCAACCGGAATTCCGGTTGCCTCGACAAGAGCTTGTAATTGCGAATGAGCATCAGAATAAACAACTCCGCCACCTGCAATGATCATCGGCTTCTTTGAAGATTGAATGATGCGTGCAACTTCTGTGGTAATTCCCTTATCAGGACGAGGGCGGCGAATGTGCCAATCTCGGTCGGCGAGAAATTCTTCGGGAACATCAATTAATTCTGCCTGCACGTCTTCAGGAAGACACACAGTCACCGCCCCAGTTTCGACGGGATCTGTAAGCACACGCATTGCTCCAAGCATCGCAGAAAAAAGTTGTTCTGGTCGCTGGACTCGATCAAAATAACGAGACAGTGGTTTGAAGGCATCATTGACCGAGAGAGAAGCATCATGTGGCATTTCTAACTGCTGGAGCACCGGATCCGGAGCACGATTTGCAAATGTATCTGATGGTAAAAGCAAAACCGGAAGACGATTTGTTGTTGCAACTGCCGCACCCGTGAGCATATTTGTTGCCCCCGGACCAACTGATGCTGCGCAAGCAAATGTCGCGCGACGTCGTTTCATGCGAGCAAAAGCCGATGATTCATGAACCATGGCCTGTTCGTTACGTGCTTGGTAGTAAGGCATCAGCAATGGATTTTCTACAGAATATTGCTTGAGAGCCTGACCGATTCCTGCCACATTTCCGTGGCCAAAGATTCCAAAGACTCCAGGGATTGTGCGCTCACGGTGGCTACCATCAACGGTGTATTGATGAGCTAGGAATTCAATGATTGCCTGGCTAACTGTCATCTTTCGTGTGGCCATATCGAATCCTTATCTATTCTCCGTAGGGCAATCTTGGGTCGCTTTGCTGTGATTGCCAAGTTTCACGAATCCAGGCTTGATCAGGATGATCGGTCGCATTCCATGCGCGCTCTGGATCTGGCCCTGCCATCACATTGAAGAAGTACAGGTCATATCCAGGTCCTGCCGCTGCAGGTCCATGCCATCCATAAGGAACTAGAGCGACATCGCCGGAGTGAATCTCTTCGTTGACATCGAATGGACGAGAATCTGCAGAAGTTCCCCGGAAATACCCAAACGGTGATGAGGTAGTTGGTGGGCGTACCCCACGGGTTACCGCACTTTCAAAGTAATAAATCTCTTCAAGGGTAGATTCTTTTCCTGGAATAAATTCATCATGCTTATGAGAAGGAGACCCTGACCAATTGCCCGCGGGAACAATAACTTCGCAGACAATCAAGCGATCTGCATCGAGAGTGTCGGGCATCCCCAGATTGTGAACTTGGCGAGTTTCATGACCGGCTCCACGCACAGCTACAGTAACATCGGCCTTTGCCAGATATTGAACATGTTTAGAGTGCGTCGCGGGCGACTCACCTACCGCTATCCGACCAATCCCTGAAATTTTTGCAGAAGTATAGATGGGCAGGTAGATGGAATCTGCTGGACCGTGAAAGACGGAAGGACGACCACGCAGCACCTGGCTCTTGCTTTCGCCTGCATGAAGATACTCAAGGAGAACTTCTTCACCTTCGAGAGGAAAGATAATTCTTTCATTCGAATCTGCAGGCAACTCAAGAGTCTTTCCATCCATAAGAGTTCCCACACGAAGCCCTGTGTGTTTCCAATTGTTGACTGGCGGATTCTGAGGATCCACATAGACATCCCAATCAGAGCGAGCCAACTCGCCCTGATTGAAATACCACTTGTCAGTCTGAGCCATATATGTAATTAATTCTGTGGGAAGCCAAGGTTGATACCACCGTGGCTTGGATCAAGCCAACGGGAGGTAATGGCCTTACCGCGTGTGAAGAAGTGAACGCCTTCAACGCCATGCGCCTTGGTATCGCCAAAGAGTGATTGCTTCCATCCACCGAAGGAGTAATACGCAACAGGCACAGGGATAGGTACGTTAATACCGACCATGCCTACTTGAATCTCATTCTGGAATCGGCGAGCAGCTCCACCATCGTTGGTAAAGATTGCTGTTCCATTGCCGAATGCCCCGCTATTAATCAGCGCAACGCCTTCGTCATAGCTCTTCACGCGCACGATAGAAAGCACTGGTCCGAAGATCTCCTCGGTGTAGACCTTAGAGGTTGTTGGAACCTTGTCGATCAGGGTTGGCCCAAGCCAGAAACCATTTGGCTCACCATCGACCTGTGGGTTACGCCCATCGACTACGACAGTTGCGCCATCTTTTTCGGCAATATCAACATAGGAGGCGACCTTGTCACGGTGCTCTTTGGTCACAAGCGGACCCATATCGCAGCCACGGCGACCATCGCCTGTGCGCAACTTGCCCATACGTTCAACAATCTTAGGAATCAATTGATCTGCAACAGGTTCAACTGCTACGACTACTGAGATTGCCATGCAGCGCTCGCCGGCGCTACCGAAGCCTGCATTAATTGCTGAGTCTGCAACAAGCTCAAGATCTGCATCAGGAAGGACCAACATGTGATTCTTTGCGCCACCTAGTGCTTGAACGCGCTTACCGGTGCGTGATGCGTTCTCATAAATGTATTTTGCAATAGGGGTAGAACCAACGAATGAGATGGATTCAACATCGGGGCTATTGAGCAGGCCATCTACTGACTCTTTATCACCATTGAGGACGTTAAATACACCATCAGGTAACCCTGCCTCTTTCCAGAGCTTTGCAATCCACATAGATGCAGATGGGTCTTTCTCGGAAGGCTTAATCACAACAGTATTTCCAGCCGCAATAGCAATAGGGAAGAACCACATCGGAACCATTGCTGGGAAGTTAAATGGGCTAATGATTCCCACGACACCTAGAGGCTGACGAGTGGAATAGACATCAACTCCAGTTGAAACATTTTCGGAGTAGAAACCTTTGAGAAGGTGGGGGATACCTGTTGCAAATTCAACAACTTCTTGGCCGCGAGTAATTTCGCCGAGTGCGTCAGAGAGAACCTTGCCGTGTTCACTTGTGATGATTTCTGCTAATTCACCTTTACGAGAGTTCAATAATTCTCTAAAAGTAAAAATGATTTGCTGGCGCTTTGCTAGTGAGGCATCTCGCCAAGCTGGGAATGAATCCCTTGCCGCTTTAATCGCCGCATCAATTTCGGATTGATTAGCTAGTGCAACGCGTTTAGTTTCGGTACCTAATGCCGGATCGTAAATAGGAGAAGTTCTTCCTGATTTACTAACATACTCCACACCGTTTATCCAATGATTTACTACGTTACTCATCTAATCCTCCAGGTTTATGATGAGTGAGTCTAGAGCCAAATACAGATTTTTTACATCAGAGCGTTTACAGGAATTACATGTAAGCCAAAGTTCAGTGCTTACAGACGCTTTCATTACGAAAGTATCAATTTTATTCCAACCAGAGCTGCTGAGATGAGAGTGAGATTTTGGAAGAGGTTTTGGTCTATGAGTGTGACGACTTTTTTCCCGGCAAAAGCTCCTAGAGCGATTGCTGGTAGAGCGGGGAGAATGTATATGAAGGAGTAAATATCAAGTAATCCGAGACCAAGCGTGAAAGGTAGTTTTGTAAGATTAACAATGAAGAAAAACCAGGCTGAATTTGCTAAAAAATTTAATACAGAATCACGCCGAAGGAATAAATAGATACTCATGGGTGTGCCACCTGAGTTAGCTACCATGCTCATAAATCCCGCTGTTGATCCAAGTGCCACTCGTAGAGTTTGGGGGAATCGTGAACTGAGATCAGAGTGATTTCTCTGCCAATATTGACTGATGGGATACAGGAAAACTAAAACTAATACAATCCATCCAATTACTTTCTTGAGTGATTCATCGGTAGCTTGAGAGAGAAAGAGAGCACCAATAATTAATCCCGCAAAGACTGGCTTGATGAGAGTTCTCAAGAATCTCCAATCCACATAATTTCTGTAAACTCCAATCGCAAATAAATCACCAACAATTAGTAACACAAGTAGGACACCTGTCGATTCTCGGGCAGGGATAATCTCAGTGATAAGCACTGCACAGAGAAGTCCAAGACCGCCCATTGATGTTTTAGCTAGCCCTACTAGAAGACCGATTCCCAGCATTTGAATTAGGAGTATGAGGGGCATTCTTGAATCGTAGTGGAGCAATAGTGCATAATAGGAAGTGCAGGATGCAAGGGGAGTACCTAAATACAGCTACCTCGTCAATACGGTGTGAAAACCCGGGGCGCTGGCCGAGATTCGGTTAGGAAGACCTTGACCACGTTACTACTTACGCGAGTCAAGGAGAGAAAAATATGAACGTATCACTCACAGTCTGGGCGGTAACAATTGGCGTCATCGCCCTGTTACTCATCATTGATCTATTTACCGTCAGTGCTAAACCACATGAAGTGAAGTTTAAAGAGGCTGCAAGCTGGTCAATCTTCTATGTTGGTATTGCCATCGCCTTTGGAATTTGGGTCTTCCAGCGATATGGATCAGTGTCAGGAACAGAGTTCTTTGCTGCCTATCTCGTTGAGAAGTCACTCTCTGTAGATAACCTCTTTGTCTTTGTCATCATTCTTGCGCAATTTGCCGTCCCGAGTATCTATCACCAACGTGTATTACTCATCGGCGTGATGCTTGCACTCGTTCTTCGTGGCATCTTC
>Ga0222712_10002005_pt1 | contig 24140 bp, 20 predicted proteins | sample C33_657DmetaG_FD_165043 | JGI IMG/M metagenome (GOLD analysis project Ga0222712, IMG submission 165043) | Estuarine water microbial communities from San Francisco Bay, California, United States - C33_657D | ecosystem: Environmental > Aquatic > Marine > Unclassified | place: USA: California... | reverse complement strand
GGTGATTGGAAAACTACTGTAGCCACATCAACTGACAATGTGATTGCAGCTGGTCGTAACTGGCGTGTTAACCAAGTTACAACATATACCACAGAACAACAAAAAACAGTTTTAGGTAACTATGATAAATTAAATTCAAGTTATGTTGAAACTGGTGGATTTATTACTGACGTAAGTATTCTACCATATATTCGTTCACAGTTCTTATTCTTTAATACTTATGGTTTAACTGTCAACACCGATGTCAATGCTTATTTTGATAATGATGCTGTTAACAAATACATTCGTAAACCAAACGTATTAGAATTAACGGGTGTTACTGGATCATTTAAAGATGGTGACATTATTGGTTATCTTGCTGGTAGTAATTTTACACCGGCTGCCAAGATTGTTTCTTATTACCATTACACAGATGACACCACGAAATGGCGTCTATATGTTGTAGGTGATATTGTTGGTCAAACATTTGCTACTGGTGCAACAATTCAAAATGCACAGTTCAATGCTGGTGGCCAGTATCAAACAACAACTGCAAGTGGAACAATTCTATCATTCACGCATAATTCTGGCCAAGTTGTTAATTCCAATACAACAACATCAATCACATTAGGTGCAACTGCTTCTTCAACCAATAACTTCTACAATGGTAATACAATCTATATTATTAATGGTACAGGTATTGGACAATCAGCAACCATCTCTGCATACAATGGTACAACCAAGTTAGTTACTTTGAGTTCTGCAATCACAACAGCAAATAGTGATATCTACTCTATTGGCACCATGAAAACTAATGAAGCCGGTATGATTTCTGGTATCTTTGCAGTACCTGGTGGTATATTTCACACAGGTCAAAGAACATTTAGAATTGATGATTCAATAGGTGGTAACATTGAATCGGCTCAGACATTTGCAGAGGCAACATTCTATGCTTCTGGTCTACAACAGACCAAGCAAGGTGTAAACTATGCTTCGTCAATTGATTCTGCTAAGAATACTTTCACACAAACAAGCGAAAGAACAAACATATCATCTTACACCTATACAACTGTATGGGATCCTGTAGCACAAACATTTATTATCAACAAAGAAAATTATCCAAATGGATGTTTTGTTGACTCTGTTAAGTTATTCTTTAAGACCAAAGCAAGTCAATATGCACCAGTTACTTTGTCTATTGTAGGTACACTCAATGGTTATCCAAACGGTGAAACATTAGATAACTCACAGGTGACTTTGACATCTGAGAATATTAATGTGTCTAATAATCCACATTATTTGGATCCTACCACATATACTGTGTTTAAATTTCCAGCACCTGTATATCTAGAATCAAACAAATTATATTCGTTGATTGTTAGGTGTCCTTCTTCAAATGAATACACCATTTACACGGCAGAAAATGGAGATACAGCATTAGCATCTTCTGTTAAAAATTTACCAACTGACCCAACACCAGCAACAATTACGAAGATTAATTCTGCACCTTATGTTGGTTCTTTGTTTGTATCTCAGAACTCACAAACATGGACAGCGGATCAAAACGAATCCATGATGTTCACGATTGACCGTTGTGTGTTCTCAGTCGGTACTCAGCCAACACTACAGTTCGTTGTACCAAATCGTTTACCATACCGTAAACTGACTGAACAGGACATCTCATACTACCTCAGTCCAAATACAATCAACACAAATATTTCATCAGCAGCCAATACAAATGTTGTGGTTGATGCATTTAATATTTCTACATCCGATTTTGTACCAGGTAGTACCACACTCAGTTATTCGTATGGTGCCACATTAAACTCAACTAAGACAGCTGCACCAACAGAAGGAGTTAATCCTGGTAAATTTGGTACACCAATGTATGATGACATCTATTTGAATGATGGTCTTGGTGAGCGTGTTCTTGTTGCCAACTCTAACACATCATTCTCTTTGTATGCTGTAATGTCTACTGTTGATGATGCTGTATCACCTATGATTTCAGATGATGGTTTAGGTGTTTATACAATTGGTTGGAACATTAACAATTTAGAATTATCAAATAGTATGATTACAATTGCTAATGGTGGTTCTGGTTACAATGTGAATACAACATCTGTATCCATTACATCCGCCAATGGATATGGTTCTAGTGCAACTGCTACGGCCAATGTGGATGGTGGTGTGATTAGAAACATCTATATCACCAATGGCGGTTCTGGTTATGCAACAACACCAACTATTACTGTTGTTGATGCTAACTCATCACCCGGTACTGGTGCAACAATCACTGTTGGTGGTGAAACATCATCTTCAGGTGGTAACGGAATTGCACGATATATTACCAAGAAAGTTATTCTAGACCAAGGATTTGATTCTGGTGATTTGCGTGTATACTTTACTGCCTATCGTCCAGTTAATACAAACATCTATGTTTACTATAAGATACTATCAAGAAGTGATACACAGACATTTGATTCAGGTAACTGGCAGTTAATGACATTGATTAACAATACTGATTCGTTATATTCTCAGACACGAGATAGTACCTATGAGTTTGTGGCTGCACCAGGATCTGGTAGTGTGGCACAAAACTATGTGGAGTATATTAGTAATGTAACTGGTCAAACATATAATAACTTTAGTCAATTTGCAATCAAAGTTGTTTTGGCAACATCCGATAAAACGTCTGTGCCATTCTTAACTGACATTCGTGCAATTGCTTTACCATCGGCATTGATATAATATGGCTATCGTAAAAGTAGAAGGTACAACTTTTGTGAGGGACACAAAAACAATGGCTCTTATTAATACCGATATTTCTGGTCTTGAGGAATACAAGTTTAAGTCTAAGTTATTAAACAGCCAAAAACAAGAAATAAATACTATTAAAAATGAAATCAATGAAGTAAAAGACGATGTTAAAATCATCAAAGAACTTTTACTTAAATTGTCAGGAAATCAATAATGGCCAATACAATACCAATTCTTAGTTTCACCAACACATTTGGTGATTTACTCACACAACAAAATCGCCAAGCGGTTGAGTTAAACAATTTAGCTGCAAACAATTATACGAAAGATACCGGTACATTGTTCTTAGACGGAACCGGTACAGGTTTGTCTGTAACGGCCGCTGCATTGTTAGGTTCTGGTGTTGTTTCAGGTACACTATCTGTAGGTGGAAGTATATCAGCTGTATCAAATGTGTTTATTAATGGTGCTGGTAATGCACTAGAAGTAGCAAATAATACTTTATTGCGTGGTAGTCTTATTACTAATGGAATAACAGCCAATACATTAATCAGAGCGAATACATTTAATGCTGCTGGTAATGTTTTTGCGAATGATATTTCATCAAATAATATAATTCGAACAACCACACTTAATGCTTCAGGTAATGCTTTTGTAAACACACTACAATCCAATGGTGCAATCTCTGGTGCTCGAGCAAACATTGTTGGTGCATTAATTACCAATTCATTTATCTCAAATACTTCTATTAGAGGTTCAACATTAATTATTGATGACACTGCTACTATTACAGGCTCAGCTTCAGTTGGTGGCCAGTTGGCTGTAGGTGGTAATTTTATTATTGTGGGTACAACAGTATATAATACCAACAGTTTTACTATCAATGCAAATAGTTCTGTTGGTTTAAATAGCACCTTCTCAGTTAATCGTGGTATTTCTGGTGCCAATGCATCAATTCGTTGGAATGAAACAAACGATTACTTTGAAATGAATGATGTTGATAATGGTTTATTTTATCGTGTGTTGACTGACGAATATTTAAGCAACTCAACAACTCTTGCAAGTTCATCAAATGTGGCCACATCTTTGGCTGTTAATTACTTACAGAATGTAGATAATACACAGAACACCCGTATTCAAAGTATTGAAACAATCAACACAAACCAGAATACTAGCATCTCTATTATTCAAGGTGTAGACAATACTCAGAATACACGATTAGGTTCTATTGAAACAGTTGATGTTGCACAAAATACAAGCATCTCTATTATTCAAGGTGTAGATGTTACTCAAAACACCAGGCTAGGTTCTATTGAAACAGTTGATGTTGCACAAAATACTCGTATGTCTATTATTGAAAGTGTTGATGCAACTCAAAATACACGTTTAAATTCTATTGAGACCATCAATAGTAATCAAAATACTACAATTACACAGGTTAATTCTTTTGCTGCTAGTGCATTTACTACCGCTAACGGTGCCAATGGTTTAGCTGCTGGTGCATTTAATACTGCTAACAATCGTGTCAGCTCTGTATCAGGTACCTCAGGTCGTATCACATCTACTGGTGGTTTAACACCAGTTCTTGATTTGGCCACGGCAGGACCTGGTGCCACATCAGCAACCAATTCTGCATTGACAATTGATGCTTATGGTCGTGTAACTGCTCTGAGTTCTGGTACTGCACCTGTCACCTCAATTACAGGTACAGCAAGTCAAATTACAGTAACAGGTACCACGACACCAACATTATCATTACCACAAAATATCGCAACAGATTCTTCTGTTCAATTCGGTTCGTTTGGTGTAGGTACTTCTGCATCAGGCACGACTGGTGAGATTCGTGCCACAAATAACATTACTGCTTACTACTCAGATGACCGATTAAAGACTCGTTTAGGCAATATTGAGAATGCTTTGGCTAAGGTTACGGCTCTGAATGGTTTCTATCATGAGGCCAACGAGACCGCACAGGCATTAGGATATGAAGTCATTCGTGAAGTTGGTGTATCGGCACAAGAGGTTAATGCAGTTCTACCAGAAGTTGTAGCACCTGCACCTATCGACCCACAATACATGACAGTTCGGTATGAGAGATTGGTTCCTTTATTGATTGAAGCAATCAAAGAATTGAAGTCGGAAATAGATAGTTTGAAGAAATCCTAAAATTTGAAATTTTACGTTCCGGCCTCAAAATTTTTTGTCGCCAAGTCAAAGTTTGAAAAAAGCGATTTTACTTCATGAAGTTAGACTAACTAAATACCTAAGAAAGATTATATACAGGATATAAGATGGCAGCAGCATATCAAGAACTATTTCTAGAGCAAGGTACAACATTTACCACCAATATTACATTAGATGATATTGACGGAGTTCCTTTTAATTTGACTGGAGTTACAGCCAAAAGTCAAATTCGTAAGTCATATTATTCAGCCAATACAACCGCTGAATTTACCACCACCATCAATACTCCTAATACAGGAGTCATTTTGTTGTCTTTATCAGCATCAGTAACATCCAACATTGCTGCTGGTCAGTATGTGTATGATGTGGCAATTAAAGATACCGCCAATACTGTAACACGGGTATTAGAAGGTGTAGTTAATGTTATACCTCAAGTCACCAAATTTTAAGGAACTGTCATGCCTGGACAAGTAATTGGAACAGTTAATGTTCAAGTAAACAAACAACAAAGTGGTACGGTTCGTCAGTTAAATTATGGTATTAGGTCACTAAAAGGTTCAACGGATCTAAGTTTGACTGGTGTTCAAGACAAAGATGTTATTGTTTATAAAGCAGAAACCGATAGCTTTGTTGCTCAATCTGTTAATGAATTAAATCCAGATTTGGACGCAGGATTCTTTTAATGGCCAATACAGTCATACAGATTCTCCGTTCTTATGCAAATACTAAACCTACTAGTTTAGACGATGGAGAATTGGCTTATTCGTTTGTTTCTAATACACTTTTTATTGGAACAGCAAACAGTCAAATTATTTCAATAGGCGGTCCAAATTTCATTGCCAATGTTACCATTAATACGGTAGACGGTGGCGTATTTTAATAAATATAAGTATATTATAATAAGAGAGAAATAAATGGCAAACACTAGCATTTTAATTAAACGATCTGGAGTGGGTGGATTAGGAAAACCAACATCATTACTTGCTGGTGAATTAGCATATTCATACGCATCCAACACAATCTTTATTGGTTCACCTACAGGTGACGGTGTTGTTAACGTGGGTGGTCAGTATTATACTTCTACATTAGACGCTGCTACTAGTTCAAATACTGCTGGCACATTAGTCAAACGAGATGTTAATGGGCAATTTTCTGGTCGATTAGATGGTATTGCTGGTAAAGCCGACATTTTAACCAATGGTCGCAACTTCTCTATTTCTGGTGGTGACATCACCGCTACAACACAAAGCTTTGATGGTTCTGCGGCTATTATTTTAGGTGCTTCTCTTAATGCAGTACCTTCTCTTGGTGCTGGTACATACGGTTCACAAACAGAAATTCCAATCATTCAAGTGGCCGCAAACGGCCGTGTAATGAATGTTACGACTCAGGCCATTTCTACAACTCTCTCTACTGCTGCTGATACTGGTACTGGTTCTGTTAATCTATTAAATGACACATTAAGATTTGTTGGTGCTCAAGGTATCACAACATCCGATTCTGGTAATACAGTCACATTTAATGTTGACGATACAGTTGTTCGTGCCAACGCCTTTACTGGTGGCACACAAACAATCAATACCAATTTAACGATTGGTGCAAACAACGATTTAACAGTTACGGGTAACTTATTTGTATTTGGTAATACCACAACATTAAATATTGACCAATTTGAAATTCAAGACCCATTACTACTCTTAGGTGTTGGTAATTATTTCACAGACGCATTTGATATTGGTTTTGCATCACACTATAATGATGGTGCTAATGCTCATACAGGTTTGATTCGTGATGCAGGAACAAAAGAATATCATTTCTTCCAAGGTTATACTGGTGAACTTGATGCAAACAACAACATCAACCTAAGCGACCCATCATATCGTGAAGCCAATGTTTCTGCAGCATATTTCAAAGGTAATTTAATTGCCACAACAGCTGGTGTAGGCACACTAACATTAATCAATGCACTTACGGTACCGAATGGTGGTACAGGCAAAACCTCATTTACTTCTGGTGAAATAATTGTTGGTGCCGGCTCAGGTGCATTAGTTTCTTTAGCAAATTCATCTTTTACACCAACAGGTTCAGGTGCATCAAACAATACTATCACATCGGTTACTGTTGATGCTTATGGCCGATTGACTGCGGCCACATTCTCTGCAATTTCAGGTTTAACGGTACCTCAAGGTGGAACAGGTCTATCTTCGATTACAACAAATGGTATTACATACGGTAATGGCACAGGCAATTTAGGAGTAACTGCTGCGGCCGGAGGTGCAGATCAAACGTGGAGTAATCAAATATTGACTGTCACTAATGCTGGTGTTCCAGTTTGGACAACAAATTTAGATGGAGGCTCTTTTTAGAGTTAACTATATAATTTTTTATAATAGGAGTTTGAAATGAATAATGAAAAATATGTGAATTATTATGTTGAAATATTAACAAATACTTTAACAGATGCTATAATTCGAAATGTTTCTTTACAAGCCAATGCTAAAATAAATGAAGATGTAATAAAAGATCAGTTTAATTCAGTAGAGAAATTAAAAAGCCTGGAAAATAACGTTCAAGAACATTTAAACACAATTAATTCTTTAAAAAATCAAATTTCAGTATTAAATGATTATAAAATTGAAAATGAAAATATTAAAAGCCAACTTCAACACATTGATACTTTCAGAAATGAATTGTTAAAATGCAGAGAAGAAACACAAAAAAATTTGGCTGACTATGAAAATAAAATTAAAAAATTAAAAGAACACATTGAATATTTACAATTAACTCCTGCAAAAAGAAAAAAAATTGATGAACAAAAAGCGTTGTTGTTAAAAAAAGAACAAGAACAAATTAATCAACCTAAACAACCTAAAGCAAATATCGTTAAACAAAATTTACCTGGCTTGGTTGTAAAGGACGGCGGAAGTTTTTAAGTAAATGGCAAATACATCAATACGAATTAAAAAATCCTCTGCAACGGGTATCTCTCCGGTATCTCTTGCCAATGGTGAAATTGCTATCAATACAGCTGATGGTAAACTATTCTATTCCGATCCAACAAACACAATCAAAAACATTACGAACCAATTAACTTTTGGTACCATTAATGTTGAGAGCAATCTCATACTTGCAACAACATCAACTGACACTTTAAATATTGTTGCTGGTAATAATGTCACCTTATCAGCCTGCACAGCGACCAAAACAGTTACTATCAATGCATCAGTAGGAGAAAAGACCACTCAATTTACAACTTCTTCAACATCAGAGGTAACGGTAGACAGTTTTAATGCCAGCATTTATAGAAGTGCTAAATATGAAGTACAGATGACTTCAAACACAAGTTATCATGTAATTGAATTGAGAACACTACACGATGGTGCCAATGTTTGGTTGGCACAATATGGTGAAATGTACAGTAATAATTCTTTAGGCACATTTGATTCTTCTATATCAGGTGGAAATTTAAATTTATTATTTACTCCAACATATTCAATTACAACAGTTAAGGTATATCGAAACACATTAACAATTTAATTATTATACGGATTTTTTTTGAATAAATTATTAATTCATACAATTGAACAACCCGAATCTGACACCACAACATTTGTTTTAAGTTGTGATCGTTTAGATGTTCTGGACAAAACACTCAAGTCATTTTTAGAAACTAGAGATTACATAACCAAAATGGTTATTGTGGATGATTCTGCACGACCTGGTGTATTTGAAACTTTGGTTGAACGATATGGTGACATATCGGATGTTGTTTGTTTTCCAAAAAACAGATCGCAATGGTGGGCTATGGACTTTATGGTATCATATTGTGATTCAGAATACATTTTTTACTTAGAGGATGATTGGGAATTATTAAAGCCTGGTTATCTAAATCAATCAAAAGAAATTCTTCAAAAATATAGAAACATTGGTACAGTTGATATTTCATGGCGAACATTTGAGAATGAAGGATTTGAATGTTATGAAAAAGAATTAATCGATAACCAGTTCTATTGGAAAAAACCATGGCGTATATCCGATTATCATTTACATTGGTATGGATGGATTGGTAGTCCAAATTTAAAGCGTAGAGATGATTTAATTCTTTTAGGTCGTGTTGAAAAGTGGCACAATGAATGGAATATTGATCGCAGATTTTTAGCACTAGGATTTAAATCGGTATTTTTAAACGGTGAATATGCTCGTCATTTAGGTGATAATTGTTCTAGAATGGCTGGCAAACGTCCAAATGACGGTACCACACCAGAAGATTATTATCCTGCCGAACTTCAAGCGGATAGACTATGGCCTAAAATGAACTATATGTTCTTGGATAATCATTGGAGGTCGCCTTGGGGGGTAACTATGGTGACTGCTATGTTAAACATTTCCCGTGGCGATAGGAGTTTTGAGGTTCATTATCTAGAGGGTATGAAAAAGGTATTACAATGCCGAAATCCTATGGTAGTATTTGCTGAAGAAAAATACCATGATTTTATTAAAGAACATAGAGGTACATTGCCTCTTGTGTTAAAAAATTTACAGATTGAAGATTTGGAAAATACTGATTATTTTCAATCAATACAAAATATCATTACAAAAGATGAATGGATTAATCAAGCAGAGTGGATGAAAACAAGTGTTATCAAAGACAAGTATTATATTCCACTCACATTATACAAAAATCAATTGTTAGAAAGTGTTGCCAAAGAAAATCCATTTGGTTATAATGGCAGTTATAAGTTTTATTGGATCGATTCTGGTATGTGTAACAGTTACGGAATTAATGAACACATTGATATATTTAATTTTAATAAACTATCCGAAAAATCTTTCTTTTTAACCTCTTTTGATTATTATACAGATACAGAAATTCACGGTTATAATATTAAAGCCATGGAACAAATCTGTGGAAGAAAGCCTAACTATGTATGTAGAGCAACTATTTTTGGTGGCAGATTAGAACACATTGTGCAATTTAACCAAAAATTTAACGAATACTTATATGAATCTTTGAATCAAGGTAATATTGGTACAGAAGAAAGTATCTTTACAATAGTAGAAATGAAACATCCAGAATTGGTAGACCGATTTGCAATGCCATATGGTGATATTAAATTATATTTGAATACAATTAGGAGTAGAAAGTGAGATTTCATATTTTAGGTTTACCACATACGGTGTCTAGTAAAGAGTATAATGCTTGTGCTTATACTCAAAAGGTGGTTAAATTTGGTAAGATGATGAAGGCTCGTGGACACACTATCATACATTATGGCCATGAGGATTCTGATTTAATTTGTGATGAACACGTTACCGTTACCACAAACAAAGACCTTGAAATAGCTTATGGTTCTTATGACTGGCGTAAAAACTTTTTTAAATTTGATACCTCCGATCATGCATATAAAACATTTTATACCAATGCAATTCGTGAGGTTGGCCTAAGAAAACAAAAGCACGACTTTATTCTTCCTTTTTGGGGACATGGTGTTCGGCCAGTATGTGATGCGCATCCAGATTTAATTTGTGTAGAACCTGGTATTGGTTATGCTGGTGGCCATTGGGCCCGATGGAAAATATTTGAATCATATGCCATCTATCATGCATACTATGGACTCTCAGCTGTAGGTACCTGTAAACAAGATTGGTATGATGCAGTTATTCCTAACTATTTTGATTCAGATGATTTTACATTTAAAGAAAAAAAGAAAGATTATTTTCTTTACTTGGGTCGAGTATATTCTGGTAAAGGTGTTGATGTTGCTATACAGGCAACAGAAAGAATTGGTGCAAAATTAATTATTGCTGGTCAAAGTTCACTCAAAGAAATGGGACATGGAAAAACTCCAGACCATGTAATTGAATTTGGTTATGCGACAGTTGAACAAAGAAAGCGTTTAATGGCAGATGCCAAAGGTGCATTTGTGCCCTCACAGTATGTTGAACCTTTTGGTGGAGTTCAAATGGAACTTTTGTTTTCTGGTACACCAACAATTTCTACCGACTGGGGTTCATTTACGGAAAACAATTTACATGGGTATACAGGTTATCGTTGTCGAACAATGGATCAATTTGTTTGGGCTGCCAAAAATATTGACCGAATTGATCCAAAAAACTGTCGCACATGGGCTGAGAACTTTACTTTAGAAAAAGTTGCACCAATGTATGAAGAATATTTTCAAATGGTGCTTGATGTTTACACAGGCAATGGTTGGTATGAACCTCATCCACAACGAGCAGATTTGAACTGGTTGAAAAAAGAATATCCTAAATTACCAGAAAGAATGAACTACGATAATATACATTCAGAAGAATGGCCATGGGCAAAACGATTAGCTGAGTGGATTAAAAGTGAATTAAAACCTGTAAATGTTTTAGATATAGGATGTGGACCAGGTACCTATGTTCAAGCATTAAGAAACATTAATGTTGAAACTAGTGGACTTGATATTGATGATAGAGTCCATGGAAAAGAACATTTAAAATATCAAAGTTTGTTTGATATCACTGATGAAAAATCCGATACAGTCATATGTATGGAAGTGGCTGAACATATTGAATCAGAACGAGAAGATGAGGTCGTTGAAAAGGTTGTATCAACCGTAGAAAAAAACCTTATCTGGACAGCCGCAGCCATTGGCCAAGGTGGTATAGGACACATCAACTGTAAAAATAAAGAAGATTGGGCTGAAAAAATAACTAAAGCAGGACTAGTTCGAAACTTAGAAAAAGAAAAGCAATTGGTTGAGTATGCCAGACAAGGATATCATATGGGGTGGTTTGTAAATAATATTTTATATTTTGAAAGGCCAAGTCCAAAATAGAATAAATAATAGATAATATTCTAAAAAGAACTAAGGGGAAAATGAACCTTGGCAGCTAATACAAACTATTTCATAGTTAAAAACGGCTTGGCCGTTGGAAACACAACAAATACCAAAGCTGTAGTCGATGATGCTGGCCGATGGGTCGGTGATCGATACAATTTGGATGTCTATGCCAACACGGCAGCTCCCGCAATTCCATTTGAAAATCAATTATGGTTAGATACCGACACAGGTAAAACCTACATTTATTATAATGATGGTACAAGCACTCAATGGATACTATTTGCTGACCCAACACTCACAAACGGAATTGATGGTGCCACAGGATCAACTGGACCAATTGGCGCCACTGGAGTAGGTGTACCTGGTGCTACCGGTATACAAGGTGCTTCTGGTGCTGGTTTAACTGGAGCTACTGGTTCTACTGGTGTTCAAGGTGCTTCGGGTGTTGGTTTAACTGGAGCTACTGGTGTTGGATCAACTGGTGCTACTGGTTCTACTGGTGTTCAAGGTGCTTCAGGTTCTACTGGTGTACAAGGAGCTACTGGTACTGGTTTAACTGGTGCTACTGGTTCTACTGGTACTCAAGGTGCTTCAGGTGCCACGGGTATAGAAGGTGCTACTGGTACTCAAGGTGCTTCAGGTTCCACAGGTACACAAGGAGCTTCCGGTGCCACAGGCATAGAAGGAGCTACCGGTATTCAAGGTGCTTCTGGTGCTACAGGTATAACTGGTGCGTCTGGTGTACAAGGTGCTTCTGGTTCCACAGGTACTCAAGGTGCTTCAGGTGCCACAGGTATAACTGGTGCGTCTGGTGTACAAGGTGCTTCTGGCGCTACTGGTGTAGAAGGAGCTACAGGTATTCAAGGTGCTTCTGGCTCTACAGGATTAACCGGTTCTACTGGTACTCAAGGTGCTTCAGGTGCCACGGGTATAGAAGGTGCTACTGGTACTCAAGGTGCTTCAGGTTCCACAGGTACACAAGGAGCTTCCGGTGTTCAAGGTGCTTCTGGTTCTACAGGTATAGAAGGAGCTTCAGGCGCTACGGGTATTCAAGGTGCTTCAGGATCTACAGGACTAACGGGAGCCACAGGTATACAAGGTGCTTCAGGATCCACAGGTGTTCAAGGTGCTTCTGGTTCTACAGGTATACAAGGTGCTTCTGGTTCCACAGGATTAACTGGAGCCACCGGTATACAAGGTGACCAATTTTCAACACTAAGTTCAAACACGTTAACAATAGGTACAGGCACAAAAACATTTTATGTAGAAACATCATTAGCTTACATACCATCTCAAATTGTAAAGATTGCTTATGATGGTTTGAATTATATGGAAGGAACCATTTCTACATATAATTCAACAACTGGAGAAATGGTAGTTAATGTTACAAATACTGTTGGTTCTGGAACATATTCTTCTTGGCAAATTAGTTTATCAGGTACGCCAGGCCCAGCAGGTTCCACAGGTTCTACAGGTATTCAAGGTGCTTCTGGTTCCACGGGTACTCAAGGTGCTTCTGGTTCTACAGGTACCCAAGGAGCTTCAGGTGTTCAAGGTGCTTCAGGTGCCACAGGTATAGAAGGTGCGTCTGGTGCTACAGGCACTCAAGGAGCTTCCGGTGTTCAAGGTGCTTCAGGTGCCACAGGTATAGAAGGAGCTTCAGGCGCTACAGGTACCCAAGGAGCTTCAGGTGTTCAAGGTGCTTCTGGTGCCACAGGTATAACTGGTGCTTCTGGTGCTACAGGTACTCAAGGTGCTTCTGGTGCCACAGGTATAACTGGTGCTTCTGGTGCTACAGGTACTCAAGGTGCCTCGGGTTCCACAGGATTAACTGGAGCTACTGGTGCTACAGGTTCTTTAACTCCTTGGATTGTTATAAGTGCCAATACAAATGGTATTTCTGGTGGACAATATATTGCAAATACCAGAGGTGGTTCTTTTACATTTACACTACCGGCCACACCTTCTTCAGGTGATACAATAAAAATAGCTGATGGTTATAATTGGGGACAAAACAATTTATTAATTTTTAGAAATGGTTCAACAATAGAAAATGTTGTTGACAATGTTGCGCTTAATATGGCCAATACAGAAGTGAGTATTGTTTACGATGGTACCACTTGGCAAGTTTACTCATCATCAGGAGTAATTGGTGCTTCAGGTGCTTCTATACAAGGTGCTACTGGTTCTACCGGTATTCAAGGTGCCTCTGGTGCTACAGGTATAACTGGTGCTTCCGGTGTACAAGGTGCGTCTGGTGCTACAGGTATAACTGGTGCGTCTGGTGTACAAGGTGCTTCTGGTGCCACAGGTATAACTGGTGCTTCTGGTGCTACAGGTACTCAAGGTGCCTCGGGTTCCACAGGATTAACTGGAGCTACTGGTGTTCAAGGCGACCAAGGCGCTTCAGGATCCACAGGTACTCAAGGTGCTTCAGGTGCTACTGGCGTTGGTTTAACTGGAGCTACTGGTGTGTCTGGCGCCACAGGCTCTACAGGTCCTACTGGTTCAGCATCACCAAAAGCTCTTTCAATTGCAGATCCAACTTCAGCTGAAGATATAACATTCTTTTATACAGCAGTTCAAATAACTGTTACACAAGTAGAAGCAGTTCTTCGTGGTTCTGCTAGTCAATCAGTTACAATTACAATACGTTATGATTCAGATAGAAGTGCAGTAGGTACAGCAGTTGTTTCAGCTCAAGCAGTCACAAACATAACAACAGGTACAGCAGTTACATTAACCGGAAATACAACCATACCGGCAGGTAGTTTTGTTTGGTTAGAAACTACTGCTATAGCTGGTACAGTAAACGAATTATCTGTTACATTAATATTCTAAAATTATGATACCAATTTATCCAGTTAACTATCCTGAAGGTGCTGACCAAAATTCTGAACACACCGTTATCTTTGCACCAGTAGAAGGTGATTCACAATCAAAACAAAAACGAACAGGTTATTGTAGTCGTTGTGGCAACTGCTGTGATGATACAGAAAATATTTTTAAAGATGTTGATGGTAATGGTAATGCTCCAGGATTAGAACAAGTAGTACCAGGTAAATGTGCATACTTCAGATGGATAGATGGTTTAGCTGGGTGTGTGGGTAGAGATACTGCATATTATAAAAATGGTTGTAGTGTGTCACCAACACATCCAAGTATGATTAATGATTGGCCTGATTGTACTTATAAATTTGAGATTGTAGAAGATGGCAACTAAGACATGGACACTAAGACAAGTTGCAACAGGAGGAGCACCAGCAAACATATTATGGTGGGATCCTACTCGAGCTACGGCTCCAGCACAAGCTACTTCTGCGTCTGGTTGGACTGCAGCAAAAACGGCCGCCAATAACTATCGTGATTTGGTTCAAGGAAGTGAAGTTGCAGGTTTCTCAACCACCATTGTTCCTAATACAACAGCACCGGTGGTGACAGGATCATTTGCAGCAACAGCTACATTCACACCACCAACTTTATTATATCATACAGGTTCAATAACAACATTGTATGAATATAATGGAGTTTTTGATGCAGGAAATTGGGTGTTTACATTTCCCATGATATCAGTTACAACATCAGCTACGGGTGCAGGGCGCATTAACTTGAGAGTGTTCAAAGGTACTCGTAATGGTACCGCTTTTTCAGGAGTAACGGAATTAACTGGAGCATTACAAGCAGGTACAATTGCAACAGGACCTACAACCACAACACCGCAAACTTCAACGGTAACTTGGGCTGCTCCTATTGTTAGATTAAATAATGAATTTTTAATCATTAAAACTGGATTTCAAATAACAACAGCATCGGGTGCAAACGGTGCGGATTTCTTATTAAGGCATGGATCTGGATGTACAATGTTATCTCCAAATTTTCGTGCAAGAGAATATAATATAACTTAATAAATATACAGATGCCATTAAATTTTCCAACCTCTCCTTCTATTAATACAACATACACTGATAATAATGGTATATCATGGGTGTATGACGGTACAAAATGGAATGTTACTCAAAATAATTTAAGTAATACATTCTATGGTTTAAAATTAGGATTTGTGAATACTGTTTCTTTAACAACACAACTATCACCGCTAAATTTTAATAGTGAAATATGGGATACAGGAGATTTCTTTAGTCTACCAAATAATCCAACTAAAGTATTTTTTAATCGTGCTGGATATTATAGATTGAATATTCAATTACTTACCGGTACAGTAGGTTCTGGTGCAAGTTATAATGCAAGTATAAGAAAAAATGGTATTACAACATTTGAAACAATTATGCAGGCGGCCAATCAAGCAGCCGTCTATGATGATGTAGTTGAATTTGCTGCAGGAGATTATATTGAGATTTTAGCCAGTGAAGATAATGGTACAGGAGAATTAACAACAGATACTTTTGTTGAAGTAACACTTTTAGGTTATACAGCGGGTTCAACCATTGGCCAAATTTTTAGTGGTGTAAAAACTATATTAACAGGATCAGAATCGGTAACATCAACAAATACTGCAATTGTTTGGGACAATACTGATTTTAACATTAATGCTAGTGGTGCTGGAGATTTTTATTGGACCGGATCATTAGCCAATACCGTAACATTTTATACCAATGCGTACTACAATATTAAATCTGACATAATTGCTGGTGCTGTTGGTGGAGATAATTCATATTATTTGATATTAAAGAAAAATGACACAACAATATTGGATGAAATTAATTTTGGACCAAACGATACTATTCATATTGATTCCACTTATACTTTTTCTGCAAATGATTTTATAAAAATGTATATTAAAAATACTGGCGGTACAGGAACATTAACAGCAAATAGTTATTTACAAGTTACACGTTTAGGAGCGTAAGATGTCTTTTATTAAATCAACAAGTATTATTACTAGTGTTGCGGTTACAATACCCAATCTCACGGGTGGTACCAATGGTAAAGTGGTTCGTGTTAGTGGCTCAAATACCGTTAGTGATGCGTCAAATACTGACACACCAGTTCAATTAAATGCATTGTTAGTTAAACAAGGAGGTGTTTATTATGGACAGGGAATCGTATCTGGTTTCACTTCATTAAGTGCTGGTGCACCTTATTTTTTAGCATCTGATGGTACACTCACCAGTTCACCACCAACACCAACTTCAACGACAACAGTAGTATGCTTAGGCTTTGCAGTCAACACAACAGATTTATTTTTTAGACCAACTATGCCAATTACTGGAGTTTAATCGTGCAAATTTATACATGGGATCAAGCTGGTTACACTCAAGCATATTCCAAATATTATTACAAGTTAAGAGGTTGTGGTGCCAAGCATCGCAGAACCTGTATTTGTACTGATTCTACAATTTCGTATAGTAGATTATTTTTTGAAGATAATTTGTTTTTTAAACAACGAGCACAGAACATAGTCAATCGATTTGATATAAAAACTGGTTCAAAAATTTTTGTTGTGGGATGTGCATTTGGTTTTTTAATGGAAGAATTAAGTAAATTAGGTATGAAAGTTTATGGTTGTGATAATTCTCATTACATACAAACAAATAAAAATAAACCTTCTGAAAAAAATCAATTTGAAATTTACAACATATCTGTATTAGATAATAATTTTGTGTCTGAAGTTAAAAAAGTAACTGGTTTAAATTCTTTTGATTGTGTTATAACAGAAGATGTTTTAACATCTCATAATGAATACCAAGAAATAACGAATAATTGTAAAAATTTATTGACTGCTGAACTACCAGAAAGCCGTGTTATACATTTGATAGACATTGGTGCCGGAATTTCTTTCGTTAGTAAAACATATGAAGAATGGAAAAACATTAATCCAAATCAATCTTGGGTAGATGGATTTGGAAAAATTCCTGTATGAAATGTATATTTGCTCCTATTTTTTTAATATTGACGTGGTTGGAGTATAATAGTCCAACATTATGTGGTTCAAATAACATCACAGGTCAAATGTGGTTTATGTGGTTGATGATGGCGTTTATGTGTTCTGAGTGTTATGTAGAATTAATTGTAAGAAAAATAAAAGGGTATTAATAAAAGATGGCAATAACCAATGTAACTAAAAATGTAGATTTAACAGGTAGATATTTAAATTTACCTGCTGTTTCTGGCATGCAGCACGGCTATTGGTATTATTATTTACCCAAAAATGCAGGTAACACATTACTCAATTCTTCAATTCAGCCATATCAATGGGGCACAGCGTTGACTCTTGCAACCGCCAATTTAGTGATTGATGGTACGATACCTTTAATTACCGAAAACTGGCAATCAGCAAATACACAATATCATGGTGGTTGTATTGAATGGATTGGTGCTGGTGTTAATGATATTACCGGCACAATAGAAAATGATGCCTTTTTCTTTGCTCATCTAGGTGCTTTGGCTGCATCAGATCAACCATACTATTGGGATCGAGCATACTTAGCACAAGGTTCCGCAGAATGGCAATTTTATCAATATCATTTACATTTTCCTAACATCTATGAAGATTTTGACAACGGTCGTATAGTTTTCTCAGCTGGTGGTTTTATTGTACCCACCGATAAATCTTTTGGTTATACAATCGATACAGGTGTCACTTCTATGGGAACAGGATATACTTCTGTTCTATCACGCATTCACACACCTTCTGTTGGTGGCGCACACAACTCACATAATGATATTAACTTACCTGTAACACCTGGTAAAAATTATTTAATGGGTGGTATTTTAAAAGGTAGTAGTGATCGATTTCATGCGTTTTATTTAACAGCCAATGGTGCACAATGGGATGTTTTTGCAAGAACATATAACGATCAAGCCGCTTCATATACCGCCGAAGTAAATTTAGGAACATATGATCTTGCTGATCCTGATTTTAATCCAGTAACAACTACAGGCACACAAAGCCGTTATCCAATTCGAGCCAGCTGCGGAAAACTTATTGGTTCAACAATTTATATTCCTGTAATTTACAATAATCCAACAAGTGGATTTGATTTAAAAATTTGGAGTATTACAAGTTCTGATGAAATTTCAGCTGGCAGTTTACAGATTACTACAATTTTAACAGGTGTATCACAAAGGCCAGATTGCCACTTAAACATATTGAGTCAAGAATTATATGCACTCGTATCTGATATTGCAAATGGCGGTGTCAAACTGTGGAGTTTAAACACAACAACTCAAACATGGACGGACGAAGGTACAATTGTAACAAATAGCAATACAAACTATACACGGGTACATGGTTTTGATTATAACTCCTCTGATGTTAAATGGTATGCAATACTAAGTGGTAACACATCCAACACAGGAACATATACTGGTGCTGGCGTGTATAGTTTTACATTAACAGGTACTTTTGATGGTTACACACATTTAGATTACAGTTCAGCAAATAATGCTTTTATTAAACGTAATGCTTTGTCTGCTGGTCATATAGAATACGATCAAACATTTGGTACATTAGCCAGAAATGCCAATACTGAACCTCAAGGTATTGCTGCAGGTACAAATATTTTAACTTATGAATCCACAAATGCAAAATTTATTAATAAAAGTCAAATTAATATTGGAGGTTCAAGTTATTACTATCATGGTATTACTTTAGCTGACGGTAGGAGAGTATTAGGTGGACAAATTGAAAATAATGAAAACAATTTAGGTGCTGGTGATTTATTACTAAGTTTTTTTGCAGACTTGGATGCAGATGATAATATAGAGCCTCAGCATTTTGCTTGGGGTGGAGCTGGCGATGATTATATTACCGGTCTATATGAATCAACAACTGAAGAAGCAATTTGGATTACTGGATATACCAAAAGTGAATTAGTTGAAAAGAAAGATATGAAGATTCATGGTTATTTAAGAAATCTAAATGATGGCACAAATCAAATTGAATGGAAGGATATTACTACCGATGCTACAGGTAATGTATATGTTGTAGGCAACCATAGTGATAACTATATTGTCTGTGCAAAGTATAGTTACAATTACGAATTAATTTGGCAAAAAACAATTGATGCCGGTGCAAATACCGATATTGCTTATGGTATAGCATTAGATAGTACTAGCAACGTTTATGTTTCTGGTGCAACTTCAAATGATGGTCAAGGTGGCACAGATGTGTTATTGGTAAAAACTACTTCAACTGGTAATTTGGTTTTTAGTAAAGCTTATGGTATTTCTGGTAATCAAACAGGAATAAGTGTTGCTGTTGTATCAAAAGCAAATACGGAATATGTCGTTGTGCCTTCTGTATCAGAAAGCAATACTACTTTCTTAGTAACGGCTACCAACGGTGACATCTATGAACAAAAGAAAGTAAACAATCTTGTAGTGAATCGTGTTCGTGTGGATGCTGAACAAAATAATACCGGTAGATTTATGTTTGCTGGTAATAATGCAGCTAATCCTACTGTTGCCAAATTTGGTGTGGCCGAATTAGGTGCTGGCAGTTTAATTAAATGGGAAAGAACATACTCATCTAATACAAATGCATACGATATAAAGAATGTTGCTGCAAACACTTATGCAATAGTGGGCACAGAAAATACAAATGGTCTTGTATTAAAAGTTTCTGTTTCTGGTACAGAAGGTAGTTATACAATTACCAAAGATTGGGCTAAAAATTTAGCAAACACAACATTCTATTCAATACTTGTTAATGCAGCAGACGAAATTCAGGTTGTAGGGTATACAACAAGTTCAAACATTTCCATTATGGGAATGAATGATGCGATGATTACAAAGTTTGATACTAACGGAAATCTAATGTGGCAAAATGCTTTAGGCCATGATATGGATGAAAGGTTAGTTGCAGTAACCAATGATATCACCGGTGAAAATATTATTTCTGCTGGTTGGAGTGAAAGTCATAGTTTTGGTCGTGATGGTATTTTGTTTAGAAGTTGGAGTGGAGGTTATGGAACAGGACACTATCATTTAGAAAATAGTGCTGGTACTGTTTATGTTTATCAAAAAACAAATTTAGCTAATACAGTTAATTCAAATACATTAAGTACACCAACAAGTACAATTACAACGGATACATTTATTGCAACCACACCATCATTGACAGTACAAGATGGAGTGTTTACAAATTCTGTTTATGATGGTTCATATGGCCCCAATGGGGTGTTTATGTTCTATATTGCTAAAGTTAGCTTACAGGCTGTACAACAACATTTAAATTCAGAACAACATATTCAAAATGAATTAAAACACCGAGTTTCTGAATATACTGATAGTATCTTTACATTCTGGCAAGTTGCTGTACCAGGTGATGGTTCTGCTGATGATGGTAATATTTTTGGATATGATATTATTCAAGTACAAAATGGTCCTGCTGCAGGAAAAATCTTTGCAATTGGACAAACCTCAGGTGATGTTGGAGATACCAACTTAGGTATCTCTGGCGCCTACGATTACCTTTTAGTTGAGTTTGATCCCAACACAGAAGAATTTGAATTCTATCAAAATAGTGGTCAATTTGATGAAGAAACATATGCTCTGACAGAGTTGGCGGATGGTCGAATTGCTTTTACAGGACGATTTGCTGGTACATATGAAGGAATAACAAGTAATGGTGGTTATGATATCTTCTTAGGCATTTATAATCCAGTTACAGAAATATCAGAATACTATGCAACAGGAACAGGCTTTGAAGATAAAGGTGTAAACGTTCATGATTTAGGTGCAAATACTTTAGCTGTTGTATTTTCAACTCAAGGTCAAATTGGACCAGAAACTTTTGGTTCTGAAGATATTGGTGTAATTAAATTTAATTATAGTACAGATGCTTGGGGTAATGCCTATCAAACTGGATCAAGTACATCAGAAATATTTGAACAAAATGGAAAACCAAGTGCATTGTTAGATGATGGTCGTATTGCAATTACAGGATATACGTCCGGTGTTTTTGCGGATGATAGCCAAACATATGGATCAACAGATATATTTTTAGGTATTATAGATACAAATACTGGTATATGGAAAAAATATCAAGTTGGTTCGGGTGCTGCTGATTTTGGAAGTAGCCTACATAAAACTGGTGATCGTTTACTAATAGCAGGTTCTTCACACGCACTTTTTTCTGATGAAGAAAGTACTGGAATATATGTTGAATTTGATGCACCACAAGGTGTAGGCGCTAAGGCAGCCGTAAATTAATAACTGTTAATAAGATAAAAATAAAATGACATTATTACAAAGCGAAATAACTGGTGTAGCTTTATCAGGTGCCACAGGTTTAACTGGAGCTACCGGACCTGGAGAACTTGGTGCTACTGGTTCTACCGGTCCACAAGGTGCTTCGGGATCTTCAACAGGTACTACAGGAGCTACAGGTATAACTGGTGCTTCTGGTGCTACTGGTGTTCAAGGCGACCAAGGTGCTTCTGGTTCTACAGGATTAACTGGTGCTACTGGTTCTACTGGTATACAAGGTGCTTCAGGATCCACAGGTGTTCAAGGTGCTTCTGGTTCTACAGGTATACAAGGTGCTTCTGGTTCTACAGGATTAACTGGTGCTTCCGGTTCTACAGGTATACAAGGTGCTTCCGGTTCTACAGGTATACAAGGTGCTTCCGGTTCTACAGGTATACAAGGTGCTTCGGGTTCCACAGGTACTCAAGGTGCTTCCGGTTCTACAGGTATACAAGGTGCTTCCGGTTCTACAGGTATACAAGGTGCTTCTGGTTCTACAGGATTAACTGGTGCTACTGGTTCTACTGGTATACAAGGTGCTTCTGGTTCTACTGGTATAGGTGCCACCGGTGCTGCCGGCACAATTAATACAACAAGTGGTAGAATTATAACTACCAACACTAGTCCATCAACATCAAATACAGATATTACAGCGGCATTACAAGTTTCTGGAGGTGCGGCTATTGGAGGCAACGTACATAGTAATTTCATTTATACAGAAAATATTGCAATATTAGGCAGTGCATACATAAACAGCAATAGAACTATTACTCAATACGGCACAACTCATAATGCATTGGGAAGTGGATCTGGTAGTAGAACTATAGATTTAGCTTTAGGTAATTATGTATCAGCAACCGTTGCTGGTACTACAACATGGACCTTTTCTAATCCACTTTCATCTCCTGCAGCAATGGGTTTTGTTTTAGAATTAACTAATGGTGGATCAGCCGCACTAACATGGCCGGCTGCAGTCAAATGGCCTGGCGGCACAGCGCCATCATTTACCGTAAGTGGTGTTGATGTATTAACATTTATTACAGATGATGGAGGAACAACTTGGCGAGGAGTTCTTTCCATGACAGATAGTAAATAAAGGAATAAAAATGGCAAATTGGGCTCACATAGAAAATAATAAAGTTGTAGGACAATACGATTTTTTACCAAATAATTGGAGAAATGTAAGTGCATTAAATTTGGCAGTTAATGATTTACCTTTTTTAAAATCTATAGGTTGGTATCCTGTAACTAAACAAGGTGAATCGTGGAATGATTTAACTCATTATGTAAGTGGTTATAATTATGAAATTAGAGAAGATGATGTTTTAGAAACTCCTATATTAACTGAAAAACAGCCAGAGCCTGTAGAAGAATTCTCTGTTTTAAAATCTAGATTCATGGAAGAATTGAGAAAAAAAAGAAATGATTTATTAATAAGTTCTGATTGGACTCAACTACAAGATGTACAAAATTCATTTGATGATATTACTAAAAATAAATGGATAGTTTATAGACAAAAACTTAGAGATATTACCAAAGAATATTCAGAAAATGAAATTACTGATATTACTCAAATTAGTTGGCCATAATTAGGGAAATAAATGTTATTCATTGAACAACTATTAGCCAAAACTGGATCTACTTCCAAAAAATTTTTATACACATGGGGTTCTAATTATTTTGGCCAATTAGGTACTTTTGAGATATCAGAAATAAAGAGTTGGACTGTTGTATCTGCTGGCAGTTATCATTCAGCAGCTATTCGTTCTGATGGATACTTATTTACATGGGGCCGGGGTGCGTATGGCCAATTAGGGGATGGTACTGCTTTTGTCGATAAAAGAAGTCCAGTACAAATAGGATCTAGCTCATGGACTGCTGTAGCTGCTGGCCTTTTCCACACAGCAGCTATTCGTTCTGGTGGTACATTGTTTACATGGGGTCGTAATCTTTATGGCCAATTAGGTGATGGCACCACCACAAACAAATCCAGTCCAGTACAAATAGGATCTAGCTCATGGACTGCTGTAGCTGCTGGCCTTTTCCACACAGCAGCCATACGTTCTGGTAGCACATTGTTTACATGGGGTCGTAATCTTTATGGCCAATTAGGTGATGGTACCACCATAAACAAATCCAGTCCAGTTCAGATTGGTTCCAGCTCATGGACTGCTG
>Ga0222712_10002004_pt1 | contig 24145 bp, 12 predicted proteins | sample C33_657DmetaG_FD_165043 | JGI IMG/M metagenome (GOLD analysis project Ga0222712, IMG submission 165043) | Estuarine water microbial communities from San Francisco Bay, California, United States - C33_657D | ecosystem: Environmental > Aquatic > Marine > Unclassified | place: USA: California... | reverse complement strand
CAACCCACAACCCACAACCCACAACCCACAACCCATAACCTATAACCTATAACTCCCAACCAATAACCCACAACCCACAACCATATGCCTTCCCCAGAAAACCTCAACGACTTTTATCAGGAAAACAGGAAACTGCTGACGGAATACCTTGAAACAAGGCTGCAATTACTCAAACTGACTTCCGTCAGGAGCCTATCCAGAACCCTGAGCATGGTCATATTGATTGCATTGATCAGCTTCATGGTGCTTTTCTTCCTGCTCTTCCTGGTCATCTCTTTTTCCTGGTTCATGGCTGATACCCTCGGCAGTGCCACATTGGGATTCCTTTGTGGTGGCGGCGTTTTCCTGCTGATCATCTTGCTTTCCGTTCTGTTCAGAAAACCACTATTTCTTAACCCCCTGATCCGCCTGTTCATTCATACATCAACACAGGAGGAAGAGGATGAAGACTACTAACATGAGCAAACCCATTCGCAGTATTCATGAACTGAACAGGTCTATCAGAGCGTTGCGCGAGAAACAAAAGGCGTTAGAAGGCAGGATGGACGAAAGCCTGATGAACCTTAAGGGCAATTATTTCAACATGACCCTCAACTCAGTATTTGGTGAAAAGAAATCACATACCCATTTCTGGGCAAGCATTCTCTCCCGTTTCATGGAAAGTGAGAAAGTGCAACAGGGCATTGGTAACCTGATGGACAAAATAGCTGATAAGCTGGGGAATGCCTTCAAAAAGTAATGGCAGCAAAGGAACGAACATGATTTGAGCAGTAAAAATGTTTTAATGTTACTGCCAGTTTCATTACAATTCCAAAGGCCCAACATTTAACTTGGCATTGATCCTGTAGCTTGTTAAGCGTTACAGATTTTACTAATTTTGCACCATGTTGAGATACATCCTACTTGCTTTCACCATTTATTTTGCCTACCGGTTTATTGTCAATTTTCTGATTCCTGTGGTAAAAACAACCCGGCAGGTGAAAAAACAGTTTGATAGTGTAAGGGAGCAACAAGCGTATCAGCAACAGGCCCAACAACCCAACAGCCAGCAGCAGGCCTATCAACAACAAGCCCAAGCATCAACTTCTAGAAAGACCACGAAAGCAAGCGATGAAGACTATCTGGAGTTTGAAGAAATAAAATAACTACCAACAAGCTGTTCAGCTCAAAAAATCATTGCCAGCGCAACCCTTCAACTTTTAAAAAACAACCCCCAGCACAACCGCTTAACTTAAAAAATGATCGACAGCAGAACCGTTCAACTGCAGACAGCGGCAACAATTTTTCAATAAAAAGAACGGGGTTCCAAAATGGGAACCCCGTTCTTTTATAATGCAAACGATTCGATTAATATCCTGGATTCTGCACCAATTTAGGATTGTTGGTGATGGCTCCCTGTGGAATCGGGAAAATACGCCTGTTGGGGTCAGCATTTGTTTTGAAACCCCATTTGTCTTCGTATTTACCAAAACGAATGGCATCGTTTCTTCTCCATGTCTCCCATGCCAACTCTCTTGCACGTTCTGCGTAGATGTTGTCAAGGGTAACTGCTGTCCATGGTGCAGAAGTGGTCCTGTTGGCCCTGATGGAATTGACCAAACCCAATGCGGTCTGTCCATTGGTTGCTGTTCCACCGCGCAGAATGGCTTCAGCCTTCATCAAGAGCACATCTGAATAGCGGAAAATGGGCACATCATTATTCTGGTTGCGGCTGGTAGGATTTGTATAGTCAGCCAGAAACTTGATGTTTCTAGTACCCATGTTCCAGGCAATCTCATCATTTCCACAATCAAAAGTTGCAGGGTTTTGCCTCAGTGCCGGACCTGCAGACAATTCTAGGTGATAGGTCATGCTGGCACCGCCATCAGCACCAGTGTAAAATTGGTCGTTCCCTTTCTTGGTCGTTTCAACCATGATGGGGCTTCCATCATTCCAGTATTGCTTTCCGCTCAACCATTGCTGGTTCCGAATATCATTGGCATCATTGAAATAAGCAAAATATTCGGGCAGTGTCATCCTTGGACCACTTGGTTTGTTGTTGATCAACCCATTGCCAGAAGTCTTGTTCATGATCGGATTAACGTTGGTTCCTGGTGTTGAACCTGAGTAGAGGTACTTGATACCCAGATTCCTGTTGAGGTCATAACGGGCGTGGAACTGGTATCCGTTTGACGTGGCAGCATCATAAGGAATGGCAAAAATGATTTCCTTAAAACTTGGACCATTTAGGGGATAGAACATCCTCAGATAAGTAGCCCTTGGTTCAATGGCATAAAGTGATCCACCTCCAGCACCAATGACAGCGTCACAAGCAGCAATCGCCTCATTCCACTTGGGAGTGCCGGTGTAGACTTGCGCATTCAGGTACAATTTTGCGAGCAATGTTTGTGCTACATATTGGTTGGGCTTCCCATACATGACCGCACCGCCAACGGTGCTCAGGTTTGGAATGGCAGCTTTCAATTCAGATTCAATGAAAGCAAAAACAGTAGCCCTTGGAGAATTTGTTTTCAACTCCTTGGAGCCATATGCAGTATCAATTGGGACATTACCAAACAAATCCATCATTCCCCAATATGCAAAGGCACGCATGGTTTGCATTTCTGCAATACTTTGCTTTTTGGCCTGTCCTTCAGGTGCACTGCGGAGTATGTACAGGATCTGGTTGCTGATACCGATCATGTTGGAGAAATAGCTCCAGTTACCGTTCAACAGCGGATTGTCCTTGTCATAGGTATGAAGGTGGAGTTGCATGAACCTTCCTCCGTCAAACCAGTTACCACCATATGCAGGTTGGATCGATTCATCACTGCTATGGCTCTGCACCTGCCAGTAACCTACTGCAAAGTCGGCACGAAGTTGTGTGTAAATGGGTCCCATTACTGCATTGAACTGGGCTTGAGAAGTTGGGAAAACATCAGGAGTAAGCGCGGAGGTAACAGGTACATCCAGCTTGTGACACGAGCTGATCATCACTACTGTAGTGATCAGCATCATTGTGGTTTGAATTATTCTTTTCATCTTGATTGATTTATGTTTTGTTTCAACTCATGCGTACTTTAGAATGATACATTCAGGCCGAACATGAACACCCTTGTCTTTGGATAAAAGTTATTGTTGTCAACGCCAGGTGCTACGCCACCCTGGTTGATCTCAGGATCAACACCTGTATATTTTGTGATGGTGAGCAGGTTTTCTGCGGTTGTATATACCCTGAGGTTTTTAATGCCCTTGATCTTTGCATCAATGTTATAACCCAAAGTGGCATTGTCAAGCCTGATATAATTTCCATTCTCAACATAACGGGTAGAGAAGAAACTGTTTCTTGCATCTCCGACTTTGTCAGCGGCGGTCAACAAACCGGATACATTGCTCACGGCTGCGTTAGGCGTGTAAGAGAGATTGGCTCTTGTTGCATTGAAAATCTTCGCTCCGAATACTCCCCTGAAGAAGAAATTGAGGTCGAATTTCTTGTACTTGAAATTGTTGTTCAAACCTGCAAGAATCTTGGGTTGTGCATTTCCAATGTAGAAATAATCCGTTCCGTTGAGCGGAGCAGTGGTAATGGTGCCATCTTTTTTCCTGAACTGGGAAAGACCTGCAGCATTTTTTCCTTCATAGATAAAGGAGAAGAATTGACCCAAAGGCTTTCCGGTTTTCAGGATCTGCAGAGAAGCTCCTGTTTGACCCTGTCCACGAGGCCCTACATACAAAATGGAATCACCATTGGAATAAGGATTCGTAAGGCTGGTGATTTCGTTGGTATTGTTGGCAAGATTCAGCGTTGTGGTCCAAGAGAAATCCTTCGTTTGGATAGGCGTTGAAGTCAACATCAACTCAACACCTTTGTTGCTGATGGAACCACCGTTTGCCCAGATGCGTCCACCAGGAACGAGTGCAGGACTTACGCTGTATTGGAACAACATGTCCTTGGTCAGCTTCTCATATACATCAATCGAACCGCTGAGGATTCCCTTGAAGAGTGCGAAATCGATACCGATGTTTGATAGAGAGGTTTTTTCCCAACGAAGGTCAGGATTGGCTCCTTGCAACGGTCCGTATGAATTGTCAAGGATACCATTGTTATAATATGAACCAGTAATGCCATAGACAAGCTTTGCATTGAATGGTCCAATTCCTTCTGAGTTACCTGTCACACCATAGCTGGCACGCAACTTAAGGTCGCTAAAGATGTTCTGGTTCTCCATGAACTTCTCATTGTTGATTCTCCAGGCTGCACCAACAGAAGGGAAATAACCCCAACGATAGTTGGCACCGAAAACGGAGCTTCCGTCACGCCTGATAGAACCTTGCAACAGGTATTTATCACCAAAATTGTAGTTCAAACGGGCAAAATCAGAAATCAGTCTTTTTTCACCAATACCACCTGCAGACCTGATCCTGTAACTTGAAATGGCGTAGGGGTTACCCAGTGAAAGGTTGGTGTAACCGGTAAAATCTGTGATGAAATTGGTGCTGGAAGATTGGATTCCATCTCCTGAGGTTGTGTTCAACCAGGAGAAACCAACAACCGCATTGAGGCTGTGGTCACCGAATTTTTTGTTCCAACCCAAATAGGTTTCAAGGTTGTTTTGCTTGTCGGTATAAGAACTTCTGAAAGCTGAACCATTCACCCCAAATAGGCTGTTGGCAATCAATGTTGTGCCAGAGAAACCTGGGTCAGGATTGCTGTAGAACTGAGCGGGTGAGTACTTTCCATAATAACTGTTGTAGAATGCAGAGTTGTTATCGGTAGTACTTTGGTGCGATACCAAGAGGTTGTAGGTAAGATCAAAAGGCAGTTTGACTTCAGTGGTCAAGCTGGCAACCAGGTTGCTGGTGGCCTGATCGTCCCTTGCATTGTCGACAAGTCCAACTGGGTTGAAATACCCGGGAATGTTGAAGTTCTCAAACCAGGTGCCATTTGCATTGTATACAGGCGAAACAGGCAAGTGACTGGCCATCTGCTCCAAAATATTGTTCTGAAGGGGAACCAAAGCAGCTTTTGTATTTGAATTGGTCACGTTGAGGTTGAACTTGACCTTGTCGTTCAGGGCCAGTTGCTCGATGTTCAATCTTGCAATGATCCTCTCCTGAGCGCTCCTGATCATGATACCTTCACGGTTCACATAGTTTACAGAAGCGGAATAAGAACCATGGTCGCCACCACCGCTGAAGGAGAGGTTGTGGTTGTGAGAGATGGCACTGCTGCGCTGAACTGCAGCCTGCCAGTCTGTATTGGCGCTCAGATCATCAGCAGGGTTGTAAGAAAGTCCTTGAGACTTGATATAATCCCTGTGCTGGGCCGCATTCATCAGATTCAGTCTGCTGCTTACTTTTTCTACACCTGCATAACCGCTGTAAGAAACCTGTGATTGTCCTTTGCGTCCTTTCTTGGTAGTAATCATGATTACACCAGAAGCTGCACGGTTACCATAAATGGCTGTAGCAGCAGCATCCTTGAGTACATCAATGGATGCAATGTCTTCGGGAGCTACCAATGCAATGTCTGCACCTGGTACTCCATCGATTACAAAGAATGGATTGCCGGGGCTGTTGATGGTGGATGCGCCACGAAGGATGATGGCAGCACGACGGTTGGGATCACCACTTGCAGTGATGTTCAAACCGGGCACCTTTCCCTGAAGCAAACGACCAACATCCGTTATTGGACCGCGGTTCATGTCTTCAGGCTTGATGGTGGTGATGGCAGAAGTCAATGCCTTACGGCTTGCCTTTCCATAACCAACCACAACCACATCACTCAATACCGCAGATGAGGTTTGCATGACAACGTTGATGGAGGAAGTGGCTCCAACGGTCTTATCAATGTCAGCATATGAAATGAAAGTAAAAGAAAGCACATCACCTTGCTTGGCGCGGATGTTGTAAACACCCTGAGCAGAGGTAACCGTACTTGCACCTGATTTTTTGTTGGTTACTGTTACACTGGATAGCGGTTGCCCGTTAACGTCTGTCACCTTTCCCGTGACATCTTTTTGGGCCTGTTGTGCAAGTGAAATACTTGCTTGCACAAGAACTGCAAATAGCAGTAAAATTCTTCTCATAATGGCATTTTTGGTTATAAATAGACCATCATCAGTTGACGATGGGTCGACAATTTATACTTTTTTCGCTTTTGAGATGAAATTGAAATGCATAATTTACGCAATCGTTCCCGGATACGATATACATTAAAATCTAGGCAAAAGCCCTTGTTAAACTGGGATTGAAGCCTTGAACAAAATTCCCTCGTTTTTCTTTTTCTCCAGGTGAAAGCTGCCCCCAAACAGATCACAGCGATTGACAATATTTTTAATCCGGAGATTGGCAGATAAGAGATTGATGTTTAGTTTTTTATCATCACAAAACACCTCGAGCAACATGAAATCATTGTTGCTCTCCAGATGAATGGTTGCCAATTGGGCAGTAGACTCATGAACGATGGTGTGCATACATTCCTGAATGGCCCTGAGAATAGTCAACTCATGGTCCTTGTTCTTATTCTTGCTGGGGAAATAGCCGCTGTGATCAAACGATATGGATATTTTTTTCCCTTTGTTCAAGCGATTGACCATATCTGTTATCAGGTCTGTCAAAGGAATATGGGTCAGCGAATCAGGGTTGATGTCATTGCAGATTTTGTTGACTTCGTTAACAGCACTGTACATGATTTGCTTTACTTTTTCTGTAAATTCTCCAATCGCCTTGTCCATCACTGGCAAGAATTCAAGCATCATCCTGCCTGCGGTGAGGATTTGATTGACATTTTCATGCAAGATATTGGCGATCTCCTTCCTGTCCATTTCGGTTCTCTCAATGACCGCCCTGAGAATTACCTTGTTCTGCTTTTCCTGGAGCGAGGCAATCTTATCTTGCAGCTCTTTTGTGGTGGTGATGTCAACATGTGTTCCTACCAAAAGAAGAGGCTTTCCATCTTCATCCTTTTCTACCACCACACCCCTGTCCAAGACCCAATGCATCTTTCCTTTATCATCAAAAATTCTGTATTCTATTGCATGCTTGTCCTGCTTTTTGCTCTTGTAGGCAAGATCGCTCTCTTTGAGGAGGTGACGGTCATCCGGGTGGGTGCTTTCCCACCAGATGTTTTCTGCCTGATCAGCCTTCAGGTCAGCTGGAATAAAGCCAACAAATGGATTGTTTTGTGAAGAGTACCAGGTAGTTCCTGTCCTGAAATCATGCGACCAAGCACTGTCGCCGAGATTGCTCATGATTTCCCGAACACGGCCATAGCCATCGGGTAGCGTCAAGGGCTTATTGTCTGATTGGAGTACGGTTTTCCCCTTGCTTTTTGTAGGTGGTGTTTTGGAGCTCATGGTAGTTGCACGTGCAATATAACTACTTTTCAAGGTAGCATACCTACTAATACGCAACAATTATTGAAAAACCGTTTAGCCTTTACCCTTTTTCACTTTTTATCATTGAACACTTTGAGGGCTTCCTCATCTTTATACTCAAGAATCAGTGTTTTCAACTGCCCTTTCAGGTTGGCAATCAATCCCTTCATTTTAGGATCGTCTATCAAGTTGTGGAGCTCCTGACGGTCATTTTTAAGGTCAAACAGTTCCCATGTATCATAAGGCCCATAAAAGCGGATCAATTTATACCGCTCTGTGCGCACACCAAAATGAGGGGCAACATGGTGTGGCTGAGGAAATTCATAGTAGTGATAATACATGGCCTTTCTCCAGTCTTTTGTGACGGGCTTTTCAGCCAACAAGGGCAGAAAACTTTTTCCCTGGATGTCGTCGGGTACTTTTGCTCCTGCCATGTCCATGATGCTGGGTGCAAAATCAATGTTAACCACCATGCCATCCACAATGGTACCAGGTTTGAGCTTTCCGGGATATTTCATGACAAATGGGGTGCGCAGGCTTTCTTCATACATGAAGCGCTTGTCGAACCAGCCATGTTCGCCCATGTAAAAACCCTGGTCTGAAGTGTAAATGACGATCGTATTTTCTGAAAGCCCCTCCGAATCAAGGTAGTTCAAAATGCGGCCAATGTTCCTGTCCATTGAGCGGGCAGTGGCAAGATAGTCCCTGAGATAGCGCTGGTATTTCCATTTGAGCAAGGCAACACTGTCATCTTTTACCTTGTTGTATTCAAGCTCAGCCTTGTCGTAATATTTTTTGTACACAGCTTTCTCCTCAGCAGTCATCCTGCCAAACATACCCGGCCTAGTGTAATCAACCCCCATTTTTAGGTCATCACGCAACACCATGGTTTTGTCAATGGTCATGTCCTGGTCTGCTGCGGCTCTTCTTCCCTTGTAATCATCATTGAAATTGGCTGGAGTAGCAAATTCCTTGTTCTCAAACTCAGCAAGGTCTTGTGGATCAGGCATCCAGTTCCTATGGGTTGCCTTCTCTCCCACCACCATGAAAAATGGTTTCTGTTTGTCGCGGCCATTCAGCCATTCCAAAGCAAAATCACTGATCAGGTTGGTAACATATCCTTTGTGCCGGACCGTGTCCTTGTTCATGTGCACAAAATCTGGCTGAAAATACTGTCCTTGGTCTGGCAATACCCTCCAGAAATCAAAACCTCCGGGAAGGGTATTGAGGTGCCATTTTCCGATCCAGGCGGTCTGGTAATTGTATTGGGAAAGCACGCGTTGGATCTGTTGTTGGTTGGCATCAAACGCACGGCGCGGACTGTTGTCACGCAAACCATTGACATGACTGTATTTTCCAGTCAGGAGTACCGCCCTACTGGGGGCACAGATTGAATTGGTGACAAATACATTCTTGAACAAAGCTCCCTCTTTTGCTATCCTGTCAATATTGGGCGTTTGCATCAACTTGCTTCCATATGCACTGATGGCCTGCTCTGTATGGTCATCTGAAAAAATGACCAGGATATTGGGGCGCTTCTCCTGTGCAATTGACACAAATGAAAAAAGGCAAAATGTCAAAATAGAAACAACTGAGCATATTTTTTTCATAACTGGTTTTGATAGATCAATACGGCGAATTGTACCTTCCAATTTTTCTTCGGTAAGCGGGAAGATACTTTTTATACATGAATGTGAGTTCTACTGATTTGTAATTGACTGAACCCGTTTTTGAAGGGGAGGCACTTACATCATAACTCAATCCAAACTGGAATCCATTGAATACGTAGCCAACATATGGCGTTATTGCGTCGTTCACACGGTAATAAAGTCCAAAGTTGACCATCCTTACCTTTTTTTCCTCGAATCCCCCTGCACCATGTTGAATTCCCATGATGGCTCCCAATGATGTGACCGACATGCCATCCTGAATAAGGTGCAGGGCACTAAAATTTGCACTGATGACATCATTGATGGCTGTTCCAAAATCTGCATGTGCACTGTATCTTGGAGATATCTTTTTTGTAGGATCATTCATCAGACTCCTCTTGGTCTTGATGAAACGGTAACCGGAGATGCCAAGATTCAAAAAAGAAAACTCAGCATCATAGGTGTACAACAGTCCTGCTGTGGCTGAAGTGAACGAAGTTGAATTGCCAAGATTTGTTTCTGAGGAAGGAAGGCTCCTGTTGAAGCCCCTGCTTGAGAGTTGTTGATCAAATGTCAATCCGCCAAGGTCAACCCTGGTGCTGCTGTTGACAACACCCAGTGCAACGGAAATGCCATTGCCATTGTCGTCCAATGCCTGGTGGTAGCTTGCATTGAGGTTGACAAAATTATTTTTATACAGCCCATCCATGGCCTTTTCTGCGAGGACCATTCCTCCCAGGCCAAAATAACTTTGGCCTTCGAGGGTCTTTAATTTCCCATCAATTGAAATGGTTTGGGTGCTATAAGGAGAGATGCTCCCAATCCATTGTCGCCTGATATTGCTAGCCACTCTCCAATCTGCATCACTGGAACCCGTCAGTGCAGGATTGATGGACATTGGTGATACAATGAACTGTGAGAAATTCGGTTCCTGTGCCTGCAAACAAACAGGGAGAGAAGCCAATAAAGCAACCCCAATGAATATGGACCTTAAAAGTTTGATTGAATTTTTCATGTCATCGCATTAACAATACGCTACCTGTTTGTTGAACTTTGTTTCCATTGATGTCGATTCCCTCAGCAATCCACAAATAAGCATCCATGGGTTGCTGCTGACCAAAACTGATGCCGTTCCATCCTTCTGCTGTTGTTTTGGTTTCGTAAACCTGCTTACCGAATTTATTGAAAATCTTCAGGTAGGTCAACGACTTCATTCCAGCGATATAAGGATAGAGCAGATCATTTACACCATCTCCGTTGGGAGTGAAAGACTTGGGAACAAAAATATTGACCAAAGCCGAATCAAATACCAGCACCTTGATGGTGTCTACAGTAACACATCCCGCAGGCGAAGTCATTTTAATATAATACGACTGCGTTTGGTTATAGGTAAATACAGGATTGTTTATTCTGTAAAAATTGAGGCCCCATGAAGGTTGCCAATCATAGGCATAATTGATTCCCTCAAAGGTTCTGGCCTTCAGCTGAATGGGCCTGGCTGCGTTGGTGCTCACCGTTTCCAATCTCGCTGCGCGAATCGGCTCAGCAATCATGATCAGGCTGTCTTTAGAGATCGAATAGGTACAAGAAGGCACGCTGGCAGAAAGGGTGATTTTTTTCAATCCTCCTTTCTTGAACAGTGTAGTTGCATTGTAGAATTTGGAGGAATCTTCTCCATTGAAATTCCATTTCCAGCTGATGTTCCTGACGGATGAAGTATCAGAATAATTGACGAATTGTTTTACGGTATTGATACAGTTGACAGGATCATTGGAGAATGAAATACCAAATGTTTTGAGGTCTGCCATCTTGATGCTGTTGACGGTCATGTTGGTACAACCCAATGAATCGGTCACCTTGGCAGAATACGTACCTTGTATATAGGCATTGAAATTGACGCTGGTGGCATTGTTGACCAGGGTATCATTCCTGTACCATTGATACAACTTGGCCAATGGGGTGATGGACATGGGCTGGAATTGTCCAATACAGATAAGGGTTCCATTGGGCGCACTGATGGTATTCAATGGCAATTTGTTCAATCGTTGAACAATATTGGCTACTCCAACAGAGGCGTTTGTAGAATTGGAGCAATATGCATCACTTACATTCATGATGGTCATCCGATAGTTAACTGAATCTTTGGGGAGATTGGATTGAACAAAAATTGAATTGGGCTTTGAGAAGCCACCCACCTGGGTGAGGAATCCATCCTTGTTGTCAATATAACTGATGGACCAAGGACCAGTTCCTGTAAAACTGAGGTTCAAGGTATCATTTGCATTGACACAAACACTTGCCGGGCCTGTTATCTTTACCCTTGGCGTTGGGTTGACTGCAACCCTCAACTGGAAGGTATTGCCAACACATCCATTGGTAATTGTCTGAATCTGGTAACCGGAATACACAATGCTGTTTCCAGAGTTGGTCAATGTTTGCGGTATATTTGCCCTGTAGATTGTATCATTGGAAGTGTATCCGCCAAGGGCAAATGAAGGATTCACTTCATTGAATTTCCATTTGTAAAGCGTATTGCTCGGCACTCCTGTAGGGCTGAACACGAGTTGCTTTCCATTGCAACTGTTGGCCGCTTGGTCCCCGATTCTGGCAATTGGCTTAACCGTGACAAAGACGTTGAACGGCTTGAGCGCACAGGTTGGATTGGAAGGATTGACGGTATACACCGCCAATGCATTGGTGTTGATTCCGCTTTTCAACGTATCATACACCAGGGTTTGTGGAGTGGTTTTCTTGGTGAAGCTGCTCAATGAGCCTGATGGCAAAATGGTTGGGGCATCCCAGGTATAGGTAGTACGCATCGGTTCAAGCTCAACAGGCAAGCTAAACTGGTCTCCACTGCAAATCGTAATCTTTTGATCCGGTACAATTGGCGCAGGATTAACAATGAAGGTTACAAATTGTGTGCTGTCTGTACAACCATTGAAAGTGGTTCTGTACTTATAGGTAACTTTTACCGGATTGATGGTAGTATCAAGCAGTGTTTCGTCAATGAGAAAACTTCCTCTTGAAGACAGGTTGCTCAATCCTGTGATACTGTCCCTGGTCCAGGTGAAAATGGTTCCTGGTGTTTTGCTGGTTGGAATATAGGAGAATGGCGTTCCGCTGCATATATCAGGCAATGATTTAGGACTGCTCAATACAGGGATTGGATTCACAACCACACTCAATTTGAATGGATTTCCCAAACATCCGCCTGAGCTGGCTCCAGGAATGAGAGGGGTAAGACTATATTCGGCCACTGATGGGAAATCAGTGAGGTTCTTGAGGCTTCCGGTTACGTTGGTTGTTGGTATGATGGTGTTTTCAGTTCCACCAATCAGTCCAACGCCAAGAGTGGGCCTGCTCCAGAGGAAAACAGCACCAACACTGTTAGGAGGTGTGATGGCAAAATTTGTTCCGCTACAAACGGGAGTTGTTTGGTCATTCAGGGTAAGCACCGGATTGACCACCTCATAAACTGTTTGCTGGTTGGTACAACCATTTGCCGACATTGTATATACATAGGGCACCTGCACAGTGTTGAAAGTAGTATTGGTGAGCTTCTCACTGATGCTGTTGGATCCCTGTGTCAATGGTTCAGTTATTCCGACAACATATGATCTGGTCCAACTGAAGCTGACATCCCTTGTGCTGCTCACGGGTGTATAATTGAAAAGACTTTCAGAACAGATTGCTGTAGGCTTGACTGGGCTTGAAAGGATGGGCTTCGGATTAACTACCAAAGAAACAACCTGGGTTTTTGCATTCAAACAACCATTGTAGAGCAATGAGAACCGATAGTTCACCGTTATTGGATCTCCTATTGAGTCAATGAGCAGTTCATTGATGTCTGCATATCCGGATGTGGCGGCATTTTGAAGCCCTGTTATTCCATCCCTCACCCAAATGAAGGCTGTTCCTGGAAAATTGCTGGTGGGCAAATAACTAAAACTGGTTCCGCTACAGATGGCTGGAAGGTTCAAGGGGCTGGTCAGTGTTGCGGAATTGGCTTTGACATTCACTTTCACAGTGAAAGAATTGCCCACACAACCATTGGCTACCGGAGTAACATTGTAATAGGCAAGTCCGGTGGTGGTATCACTGTTGGTATTCCTGAGGGTCTGGCTGATCAGGGTTTGTAAAACATCCTGCGGAGAACCTCCGGTGATTCCATTGCTGTAAGTGGGTTCAACCCACCTGTAGAGTGATCCTGGGGGAAGATTATTGGGCATGGCCACGTTGAATGGACTTCCACTGCATACTGTAGAAACCAACGTATCAGTAATGTAGGGTGATGCCTTCACTGTTACCACAATCGAGAATGGCTTACCAACACAATCCCCAAACCTTGGTGTCATCTTATAGGTAGACATTACATCAATGGAATTGGTTGTATTGGTCAATACCTGGCTGAAACTGGGCACTGGCGTGGCTTGCGCAACTCCACCGAGCACAGCATTGGGGATATTGAATATTGGCGCATCCCATGTAAACGTGGTAATGTATGGCAAAGGAGATGGATTCATTGAGAATGGATTACCCGGGCAAATGGTGGTATCCTTGTTCAAAATGGTCGGCGTTGGGTTTACGGTAGCAACAAAAGAGAAGGGCTTACCGGAACAACCTTGTGCAATCGGCGTAACCGTGTAGGTTGCCTGAGAAATATTATTGGAAACATCCAACAGCGTTTGTGTGATGCTTTGGACAGGAGACGTATTGGCAGAAGCACCCACCAATGCATTTGCCGGAACAACCACAGGTAGTCCCCAGGTGTAGGATGTTGTAATGCCCGTCAGGTTACTTGTGGGGGAAGTGGAAAACTGCGCGCCACTGCATACAATTCTTGATGCGGTTGACACGACAGGCAAGGGCCTAACGGTAACCACCAAACTGAAAGGATTACCAATACAACTACCACTTTTTGGCACAATGTTAAATGATGCAGTCGCGCCAGCATTAACACCCGAATAACTTAAATTTCCAATAATGGCAGTATCTCCCAAAAGATTGACATTTGACTCTCCATCATTCAAAACAAGCCCTGTAGCAAGTGTAGGAGAACTCCATGTATACGTGGTGCCCTGCGGAACAGGGTTGGGAGTAGAAATGAATTTATCATTGCTACATGCAACAAGGGTCTGTGCACCTAATGCTGCAACAGGATTTACTTTGATCACAATCTTGAAAGCAGTACCGGTACAAGTAGTGGTGGGGTTGGGGGCTATGGTATAAACGGTACTTGGGGTAACCAGGTAATTTGCATGAGAATTTGTTGTGCGCAAGTTGTTGAGGGATGGGGCAAAAACAGTCTGATTGGTTTGGGCAGAAATCCCCGTACCTGAGAGTGAGCCAGCAGGTTGTAATTGTGGCGTTGTCCAGTTGTAATAAGTAATGATACCAGTTCCTGTTGGAGTAGCCGTAGTTGAACTGAATACAGGAAGCGATCCGCTGCAAATCTGAAGTGTGTCAGACGGAGGGGTTACTACAGGAGCTGGGAAAACAGTTACCACAAGATCAAAAGGCTGGGCTGACTCACAGTTTCCTGCCTTTGCATAAACATTGTAGGTTGCAATTTGTGGGACCAGGCTTTTATTTGTCAAGACTTGGGATATGGGGGCATCCACATATTCCCCGGCAGCCCTGTTCAGACCAGATCCACCCTTCAGCAATGCTGTGTCACTGTACTGAGGTGCTGTCCAAGTATAAACGGTACTTGCCGGAATAATATTGGTTCCGGAAACACCCGTAGGTGGAGAATACCTGAAAGGGGTTCCACTACAGGCTACTGTTGCCTGGGTTGTGAGCAACTGTGGCCTGGGGTTAACAGTGACGGTATATTGAACTGAGGAGCTTGCTGCACAATAGGCATTATTATTGGTAAGGTTATAGGGATATATCGGCGTCAAGCTATAGGTCATGCTCACAGGAAGTGCTGTAGAATTGATGATCTTCTGTTGGTTGAAATTACTCAGCTTGGATACAGGATTGGAAACGGAATAAGTTCCAGCAGTCATACCTGACAGCCCTGTGGCAGTTGCTGCGGTCCAGATCATGTAAACTCCGCTACTGATCTGTGTTTTGGGCGTGAACGCCTTGATGCCAACGTCACTACAAATGGTATCGTAAAAATTAAGATCTGTAACGACTGGCGTAGGATTGATTTTATAAGTCAACGTGTCCTGTACAAGACAGCCAATCGATGAGTACATGGAGATATAAAATGGAATATTGGCAGTGGAACCTGTGGTGTCGATGAAATTATCTGCTATTGTAGTTGAATTACCCCTTGTTTCCGGGCTACCCCAGATGGCATTTCTGACCCAGTTGAACCCACCTGTTGATTGCAATGCTCCGGTTACTCCCACATTAAAATTAACACTGCCACATCCGTTGGCGTATGTGCTCCATGCGTTTTTGTTGTTGATGTATGGAAGTGCTTGAATATTAATCGTCAGATTATAAATTTTTGCATCGGAGGCTGTAACCCTTAAAGCAAGTACACCAGGCAAGGCTGGATTAGTCAATCCAATGTTTTGGGTTACAGTGGGCGAAGCCGTTGGCTGAGGCGTATGATTTTTTACATTGGTAGCTGCTGCAACCGTCCAGGTAAAGGTAACTCCAGGTGCGAGTGTTCCAAAGGCTGTAGAAAAGTCCCTGGATGTACCTGGGCAATAATCACTCACTGTCTGTCCTTTTATAGATGAAAGAGAAAAGGCAAAAATCAGCGGTAGTAAAAGTTTACGAATCAGCATTTCAGCGAATTGACGTTAATGTTATTTTGCAGGAGTAATAATGATATTTCTGTATTCCACCGGTCCATGATCCCCTTGCAACATGATGGGTCCGGGTTCTCCCTCCTTGCTGTCAAGGGCCCCACCTGTTATTCCGGGGATGATCTGGTCGGTGATGATTTTTTTGCCATTCGCCACTACCGTAACCCTGCGTCCAACCAGCGTTACATCATAGGTCTGCCATTCCCCAGGTGCCTTTGCAGCCATCTCATTAGGGGTGATGAACCCATAAATCCCTCCGAAAAAAGTTGAGGTTGGTTCTTGTCCCCTGTTGTCTTCCACTTGTATCTCATACCGGCCCCTCAGGTAGACCCCACTGTTGCTGCCCTCAGGATACCTGAACTCAATATGCAATTTAAAATCATTGAATTTCTGATCGGTGATGATATTGGCCCCTGATTGAGGGCTTTTCATGGTGCCATTTTCTGCCACCCACTGATTTTTCTTTTTAGACGCATGCCATCCATCAAGGTTTAATCCATTGAAAATTTTTATGGGTTCACCCCAGGTAACGGCTGATGTTCTTTTGAGCAAAGGAGCCCTTTCACCTGTAACTTTTTGAAGCTTGCCCATGCTGCTGACAATGGTTCCAGCCAATTTATCTCCCTTCAGCACTGCCTCAAAAACCATGTCCTTGTCGCTGTTCTCCCACTGTGCAGGGATGCTGAAGCTGATTTTACCGTCCACAAAATTAACTTTGGATATTGGCCTTGCGCTTCCACCATCTGCAACAAAATAACCGACAAGGGTCTTGATGCCAGAAAGCTTTACCTCAAGCCAGGAAGGAACCAACTTATCGCCTAAATCTACGGTAAGGTCCCATCGACCAATGGGTGATTCATTTTGTGCATTAACAGAAGAGATTGATGTTGAAAGCAAAAAAACCACCAAAGATAGTGCAGAAAGCAACCTAGTAATTGGGATGTAATTGGATTTAAGCATTTGGCTTTGGTTAATGGAAGAACAAGTTAATGAAATCAGTTGAAAAACTATAAAAATCAAATCTTAATGTATCTTTCTTTTCGGAATATGAAGTTGCCGAGTAAAATTATCATTACAGTCCTGCTCTGTATGGTCTCCATCATGGGCTATTCACAGGCTGATACGCAGTTTTGGTTTGCAGCACCCGACCTGCAACAAGCCCATGGAGACAGGCCGATTTTCCTGAGGATGGCCGCATCCAAGCTTGCAGCGACCGTTACCATATCCATTCCCGCCAACCCTGGGTTTAGTCCAATTTCAATTGCCATTGCTGCCAACAGCTCCCAATCAGTAGACCTTACAAGTTATATTGGGATTATTGAAAATGGACTGCCCAACACCGTCTATCAAAAAGGACTGTTGATCACCTCAACAGTTCCCATAGCATGTTATTATGATATAGCCCATAACAATAATGGTGACATGTATGCCCTAAAAGGCAAAAATGCCCTGGGAAAAAAGTTCACCATTCCGTTGCAAATGGATTTCAACAACAGGACAGCGGTAAATACTTCTTATACAACCGATTTCATCATCGTTGCGACAGAAGACAATACAAGCATCACCATCAATCCCAAAAATGCTTTGATTGGCAAGGCCGGGCCTTTTACCATTGTGCTCAACCGCGGAGAGACTTATGTATGTAGTTCTGTAAGCAATTTAGGAACGTTGAAACCCGGCGGAACAACCGTGACTTCAAACAAGCCCATTGCCATATCCACAAAAGATGACTCCATCGCACTACCTGGCCAAAGCTGTTCTGACACAGCGGGGGATCAATTGTTGCCGGATGATCTTGCAGGAAACGAGTTCATCGTCGTCAAAGGATACCTCAGCATCACCCCAGACCACTACTATGTGTATGCCACCAACAATGCAACAACCATAAAAATAAATGGGCTCTCCGTTGGCACCATCAATGCCGGGGAATATTATACGGGCAAGCTGACAGATGTTTCTTGTTATATTGAATCCGATAAACCAACCCATGTGTTTCACATCACGGGTTTTGGATGTGAAGTTGGGGGCGCCGTTATTCCGCCCATCAGGTGTACAGGGTCTACTTCTGTAAATGTTACGAGGGCAACGGCAACAGAAGGATTCTTCCTTAATGTGATTGCTCCTGCAGACATCATCAATGGTTTCAAATTGAATGGATCTCAGTCATTGATTGACCCCTCCATATTTCAAGCCATTCCTGGATCAGGAGGAAAATGGATGGCATCCAGGATAACCATTCCTACTAACGTGGCCGGGGCGGGACAGACTGTTACGGTAGAAAATCAAATTGGTAAATTTCATGTAGGTGTCATACACGGAAGTCAAAGCAGTACAACACGCTATGGCTTCTTCTCAGATTTCAGCAGCAATACCATTGTACTCAAAAACCAGGAAGATTCAACAAAAGAATTGTATGATAGCATTACGCTATGCAACAGAACCAACGCGAGGATCAATGCCAGAAACATCAGCGCAGACACCTACCGTTGGACGGGGCCCAACGGATTCAGCAGCGATAGTTCCATGCTGATCATCAACCCCTATCGGGCCAAGGATACAGGGCTCTATACCATCACCACTTCCGGTGCAGGTTGTGGTACTGCTGTGGACAGCATCAGGCTCTTCATCGATCAGCCCGTTGCTGAATTTCAGTTCTCCACCAATGGTTGCGCGCAGGATGGCGTATCCCTTACAACATCCGCCAATGCCGGTGTGCGCTGGGTATGGGATTTTGGCAATGGAAAAAAACTAGACACCAACCGTTCCGTGATTCCACCAGTGGTACTCGGACTTGCTGGTGATGTTCCCGTTACACTTAAAGTGGGCTCCGCACGCGGATGCTTCTCCGACGATGTCACAAAACTGGTACGGCTCTCTTCAAAGCCCCTTCCTTCTTATACCATCCCTAACGTTACCTGCATCAATACCAACATCACCTTCAAAGACGCTTCCACCATACAATCCGGATCCATTGTAAAATGGAGATGGAACCTCGACAATGGTGCAGGCTTCAAGGAGTTTACCAACAATGGTGATCAGGTAAGTCCGTATGCAAGCTTCGGAGCCAAAAATGTGCGGCTCGTCGTGGAGTCTCAAACGGGTTGTGTCAGTGATACCTTCAGGCTCAACAGCTTTGTTGTGAACCCTTTGCCTGTTCCGGGGTTTGTCGTACCGGAAGTCTGTCTGGATGATGCAAAAGCAAAATTCATTGACAGCACCAAAAGCCCGGATGGCTTTAGTGGGTTTTCATACCAGTGGAGCTTCAATGCAGGCAGTCCGCCTGTTGCCAATGGCCCTACGTTTACACTGGCCAATACAACAGAAAAAGATCCTTCCATAAAGTACAATGCCACCGGGCAGTACCTGGTGAAGCTGGTGGTTGAGTCGAGGGGTTGCAGCGATTCCATCAGCCAAACCTTTAAGGTCTATGGCACCAACCCAACGCCTGCTTTTGATATCCTTGCGCCAGACTCACTGTGTGGCAATGATTCTGTAAGAATCGTCAACCGTTCTACCATTGATTTTGATAACGTTACAAGGCTGGAGATCTACTGGGATGTCAACAATCCTGCACTGAAAACCATTGATGAGACTCCCTTTGTTGGCAAGGTTTATGCCTTCAAGTATACAGACTTCCAGTCGCCGCCTACAAAAACATTTGGCATAACCCTTAGGGCCTTCTCCGGAAGTGCTTCTTCTTGCAGCAAGGCCATCACCAAAACCATCACCGTCAATGCCAGCCCCAAGGTAGGATTTGCTCCAGTGCCTGGTATCTGCCTTGATGCTGCGCCGCGGCAGATTACGCAAGCATCCTTTGACCCGATTGTGCCGGGAGCATTTGTTTTTACAGGAAAGGGGGTGAACAATACTGGTCTTTTTGATCCTGCTGTTGCAGGTGTGGGAACGCATGTCATCAAGTATGTTTACAGCTCGTCAGCAAGCGTTTGCAAAGACTCTGCTTCCCGCAGCATCACCGTATGGCCCTTGCCCAAAGCAGACTTTACCATCTCAACCCTCAACTGTGAGAAGAACCCCATCAGCTTTACCAGCACGTCCACCACAGCAGTCGGAAAACTGGCCAAGTGGGCATGGAATTTTGGGGATGCAACAGCAACGGTCAACGACCTGACAGGCGGATTGGTCACGCATGTATTTTCTGTTTACAAGCGATATGATGTATCCCTTGTTGTTACTTCAGACAGCGGTTGTGTCAGCCCGGCAAAAACCATCCCCCTTGATGTGTTTGCGCTGCCAAGGCCTGCCTTCGATCTTCCCAATGTTTGTCTGCCTGAAGGAAGAGCCCTGTTCAACAATACTACCACCATCCCTGATGGTACCGATAACCTCCTGACCTACCGCTGGAACTTCGGCAATCCAAGAAACAGCAATCCTTCCGTGGTAAAAAATGGTCTACACAATTACAGTGCAACAGGGCCTTACAATGTGCAGCTCATCGTTACCAGCAACAACAACTGCAAAGACTCATTGGCGCAACAACTGGTAACGGTGTACGAGCAACCCAAGGCAGGCTTTGCTTCTGAAGACTCCCTCTGCCTGGGAGATCTCCTCAATGGAAAAGACAGCAGCAAAACAAAAAATGGTGTCTTCAACAAATGGTTTTGGAACTTTGGGGATGCAGGAACGGCAAGTTTGCAAAACCCTACACACCGCTACAGCACCCCCTCCATCAATACCATCACCTTCTTCGCACAAACAGACCTGGGCTGTTATACCGATACCATCAAAAAACAAATCGAAGTATTTGCCTACCCTGTAATTTCTGCAGGACCAGACCTCTTTGTACTTGATGATGGACAGAAAAAAATACAGTCCACTGCAACAGGCCGCATCATCTCCTATACCTGGACACCCTCCACCTACCTCAGCGATACCACCATCCTCCAACCCACCATCATCAAACCACAAGAAGACACCTATTACTACCTCGCCGTAAAAGGAAGAGGCGGCTGTGTCAGCAAGGATACCCTCTTCGTCGTATCACTGGCCATGCCAAAACCACCCAATACCTTCACGCCCAATGGCGATGGAATCAACGATACTTGGGAGATCAAATACCTCGATCAGTATGAAGGTTGTGTGATGGAAATCTATTCAGCTACAGGTCAACTGCTGTTCAGGAACACAGGATATACCGAACCCTGGAACGGTACATACAAAGGCCAGGCAGTTCCGTCAGGAACATATTATTTCGTCATTGATCCAAAGAATGGAAGGAAAAAGATTGCAGGGTATGTGACAATTTTGCGGTAATTTTTCCCCTTAAAAAAACACTCAGTTGTAGGCCTTTTCCAGCAATCGATCCAACTGCTCAATCTCTGCAGGCGTGAGGTAGCGCCATTTGCCAACCGCCAGGTTGCCCAGCTGGATGTGCATGATCCGGATGCGTTTGAGGTCCTTGACTTTGTAACCAAACTCGGCGCACATTCTCCTGATCTGTCGGTTCAGTCCTTGTTTCAGGATGATGCGAAATCTTCTTGGTGCTTCTTGCCTGATATAACAGGGCTTGGTACGTTCTCCCAGAATTTTTACACCATTGCCCATTTGCCGGATCATTTCCGAGGTGAGTTCCTTGTCAACAGAAACCAGATATTCCTTTTCGTTGTTGTTGCCTGCGCGCAAAATCTTGTTGACAATATCACCATCATTGGTGAGCAAGATCAATCCCTCTGAATCCTTGTCAAGACGGCCCACGGGGAAAATGCGTTTGGGGTGATTCATGAAACGGATGATGTTGGACTTGTCTGTTTCATCTGTGGTGGAAGTGACCCCCACCGGCTTGTTCAGCGCAATATAAATCGGCTTCTGCTTGTTCTTGATCTTCTCTCCATCAATGGCCACAACATCTCCCGGAAAAACACGGGCAGTCATGAGCACCATTTCATCGTTGATGGTAACACGGGCCTGTTCAATCAATTTTTCCGCTTCCCTTCGGGAACAGAAACCTGAATTGCTGATGTATTTGTTGATTTGAATCCCCTCTTCCTTTTGACCAGATTTCATAGAACCCCGAAGATAGATAAGAAAGGAAAAACAGATATATTTATGTTATGCAAAAGCTCCTATCGAACAGTTTCATGGTATTGTGTTGTCTTTTCACGGTTGCGCTCAACGGACAAACAAAGTATTTTTTTCCTGAAGGATTGGCCATCGGCAATGTGCACCAGTACGGCAGAGAAGCCTTGTACAGTGATGGCCTGGCCTTTCAACTCTACAATGCAGGCATCAAACCAGCAGCTGGTGAATCCTTTTCTTTTGCCGGAGGAAGCAAGAAGGCTGAATGGACAGCCATCAAACCCGATAGCGCAGGGAATTTCAGGAGTGCTGCCCTTGGCAGCGGATACCTCTACTTCACCTATACATCACCCAAAAATCAAACGGCGGTACTGGTGGCCACTGGCCATTCAATGGTCTACGTGAATGGCGCACCCCACGCTGGCGACATGTACAGGTATGGCTGGATGAACATTCCGGTGCAGTTGAAAAAAGGCGTGAATGAAATCTACATCAGGTCTGCAGGAATGGGAAGGTTCGCGATGATCAATGCCAGGCTTGAGTTTCCGATCAAACAATTGTCAATATTGAAAACAGATCCCACCCTTCCCTTCCTTGTAAAAGGTGAATCAAAAGGAGAACTGGTGGGCGGTATTGTGGTGTTGAACACATCCTCCACCAATGCCAAAAACCTGAGTATCAAAACCAGCCTGGCAGGCAAGACTGCTGTTTCGATATTGCCATCCATTCATGCACTGTTGAGCAGAAAAGTAGCCATCACCATTCCTGTGCCAGATGCCATCAACAAAGGAACCTATGACATGCAGCTGAGCCTTTATGATGGCAACAAAATCATTGATTCTGCTACTATCCCCATGACAGCTGTCAACCAAGGAGAACATGCCAGCTATACGTTTATCAGCAAGATTGATGGTTCCGTGCAGTATTATGCCGTTGCTCCACAAATAGTGCCAACAAAAAACCCATCGCTTTTCCTCTCTGTGCATGGAGCAGAAGTGGAAGCCATTTCACAAGCGAGGGCTTATGCACCAAAGGCAGAAGGCCCTGTGGTAGCGCCAACCAACAGAAGGCCAAGGGGATTCAATTGGGAAGACTGGGGCAGGATGGATGCACTCGAAGTATTGGACATCGCCAAAAGCAGGTTCAGCCCGGATCCGCAACGGGTCTATCTTACAGGGCATTCCATGGGTGGCCATGGCACTTGGTACCTGGGCGCCACCTATGCAGGGAACTGGGCGGCGATTGCACCTTGTGCAGGCTATCCAACGCTTGCAGAATATGGATCGCATGATGGCAAGGTTCCTACAGATGCCACAACGGATACCAAAAAATTGTTGATCAGGGCCAGCAATACCGGCAACGTCATCAACCTTTCAAAGAACTACAAGGCAGGCGGAGTCTATATTTTCCATGGCGATGCAGATCCGACTGTATCAGTTGAATATGCCAGGCAGATGAGAAAGGTCTTGGCAGAATTCCATCCTGATTTCAGTTACAAAGAATATCCCGGCGGCTCTCATTGGTTTGGCAACGAAAGTGTAGACTGGCCTCCGATATTTGAATACTTCAAACAACATACCATTCCAACAAGTGATGCCGTAAATGAAATTGATTTTACCACGGCTTCCGTTGGCATTTCCTCCACGCACCACTGGATCAAATTGTTGCAACAAAACCAACAGTACCAGTTCAGCAAGGTGATGTTGAAGCGGGACATGAAAGCAAAATCCATCAAGGGAAGCACCAGCAACCTGAAGCGATTGCAGTTTGACCTGAAAGACTTCAAAGCTGGAGATACCGTCAACATTGAGCTGGACGGCCAATCCATCACAACCATTGCAACCAAAAATGCGCCATTGGTCTTGTTGAAATTTGAAGACAAGTGGGTAAAAAATGATGTTGCGCCTTCTAATGAAAAAGGCGAAATGAGGAATGGCGGATTCAAGGAAGCCTTCCAGCACAAGATGGTTTTTGTGTATGGAACAAAAGGAAATGCAGAAGAAAATGCATGGATGCTGAACAAGGCAAAATATGACGCAGAAACCTGGTACTACCGTGGAAACGGTGCGATTGACATCATTGCAGACAATGAATTTGATTCAGTGAAATATGCTGGAAGAGGCATCATCCTTTTTGGCAACATGACAACCAATCTCGTTGCAGCTAAACTCTTGAATGATTGCCCCATCAAGATCAACAGCGGTTTTGCTGTTGTGGGTGCAGATACATTGAAGGGCAATGATCTTGGATCTTATCACCTCTGGCCCAACAAGAACAATGGTTTCAGCTCGATTGCCCTGATCGGTGGCACAGGATTGAAAGGCATGCGGGC
>Ga0222712_10002003_pt1 | contig 24149 bp, 20 predicted proteins | sample C33_657DmetaG_FD_165043 | JGI IMG/M metagenome (GOLD analysis project Ga0222712, IMG submission 165043) | Estuarine water microbial communities from San Francisco Bay, California, United States - C33_657D | ecosystem: Environmental > Aquatic > Marine > Unclassified | place: USA: California... | reverse complement strand
TCCGCGGCGAGGGCGTTGGCGTTCTTCCAGAAGGCGCAGCCGCTGGGCACCATGTGGCCGAGCTCGCGGAGGATGGGCATGCGCTCGTGGGTGCGCGGGAGGTCGGCGATGATGCGTAGGAAGTCCGGGCGTTCATAGACGCCACCGAGCTGCCACTGCATGAGGGTGTCGACGCGCGGGCTGCCGAAGTAAAGATTGGTGGTCCCGATGAGTTCGCCGGTGGGCGTGAAGTCGAGACCAGTAGGATTGTCGGCGCAGCCGAGCGAATGCCAGCGGACGTCGGAGCCGTCCGGCAGCATCGACCAGATACCGCTGTTGAGGCCGGCATGCACGAGGGAGCCGTCCTTTTGCTTGATGGCGTGTCCCTTGCGGCCGTGCGTCCAATAGAGACGGCCGTCGGGGTGAAGACGCGGGCCGTGGCAATCCGCGCTGTTGGCGGTCCACTGGAAACCACCGACGAGGAGCTCGCGCTGGTCAGCGACGCCGTCGCCGTCGGTATCAGTGAGTTTCCAGACGCCCGGGGTATCGGTCACGTAGAGGCTGCCGTTCAGGAAGTAGGCGCCCTTAGGATAGGCCAGTTTGTCCGCGAAGACGGTGCTGCGCTCGAACACGCCGTCCTTATCGCGATCCTCCAGGAGGAGGATGCGATTAGGGAGGACGGTCTCGAACTTCTTCGGGCTCCAATTTACGCCAGCGGAGTCGCCTACGAACAGGCGACCTTGGTCATCGACGCATCCCATGGTGGGATTGGCTACCATTGGAGAGGTGGCGGCGACGACCATTTCAAAACCCGGTGGCAACTTGGCCTTCGGGGTGTTCAGCGCGATCTGCTCCGGGGAGAGCTCGAGGAAGCGCGGGCGATAGGCGTAGGACGGGAACTCTTCGCCGTCACCGTGGCCAGCCGGCTTGGCGGCACCCCACTTCTCCTTGAACTCGCCGAGCGGGTAGAGTTCGTAGCGACGCACGAACATCTCCGCGGCTTCGACCTGTAGGAGGATACGGCCCTGGCTGGGCTTCACTTCGAAGGCTTCGTTCACCTTCACGCCGTTGACGAAGTACTGGAGCGTGTCGCCCTTGGCGATCACTTCGAAACGGGTCCACTGCCCCATCGGCGACTCGACGTCGTCCTTGCCGCGGAAACCGAGCGTGTCCTTCCAGTCGACGTCGCGCTTCTGCCAGTTGAGGCGGCCGCCCTTCATGGTCTGGCGGGGAGCGCCCGGGGTCCAGACCTTCTCCTTATCACGGTCGAGGCCGACTTCGGCGCTGATCGACGCTTCGAGCACGGTGCCATCGGCGAGCTTGGGCGCGAGGACGAGGATGTCGCCGACGCCGCCTTCGATGATCTGGGCTTCGATGCTGGCCATCCAGCTGCCGCCCACGGCGCCTTGCGGGCCGTAGCAGTGAACGAGGATGCCGTTGTCGCGCGTGGCCTTGGCGCGCTTGCCCCAGGTCTTTTCGCCCCACTTGAACTCGATGACGAGGTGGTAGTCCTTGAAGCTGTCATTGGTCGTGATGCCGCCGTAGCCGTTACCGCTGACGTGGAACAGGCCGTCCGGCTCGAACTTGAAGACGTTCTTGGGATCGTCGACGATGTCGGCCTTGGGGTTGATGTGCATCTCGGCCTTTCCTTCGCGGAACAGGTCGAGGACGTTGACCTTCTTGGTGACGGCCTGCGCGACGGGTTCCGGCGGCAGGACGATCTTAGCGACCGTCTCCTTGCTCTGCGCAGACAGTCCGAGGACGGACATCAGCGCGAACACAAAGGCGGCGAGGGGTGGGGTTCTCATGGGGATAAATTAGGACGGGAAAAGGGACCCTGATGTTCCAACCCGCCCGCGACTCTTCAATCTTTTCGCATCTATTGAGCGGAATAGGTCATTATCGGAGCGGAATTGGATAGGTAGGGCGGCCATTACTATGGCCGCCATTCGCAACAGGGCTCTCAAAGGGAAACCGGAGACCGGATGACTGGCTTGGCTTCCTATGACCGAAGCAACCTTTCCGGTTTCCGGTCTCCCCTTGAGCCCATGCCCGACTCAACCCTACCTTGATTCCGCCTGAGTCACGATTCGCAGGCCCGCCACGCTTTCGTAGAAGCGCTCGAGGGTCACGTCCATCGCCACGCTCTTGCTCCCGAAATAAGGGAAGTGGCCGTAGTAGAGCGAAAGCTGTTCGCAGGCATCGCGATAAGAGCCCCCGTGCGAGGCGACATAGATGGCTGAAGCCAGCCCGGTGCGATCTGAGCCGGCACGGCAATGAATCAGCAGCGGCTTGGGGGCGTCGCGGAGAGCCTCGACAAGCTCCGCCATCTGCTTGGCTTCCAATTCGGTGTTCGCGGAAAAGGCCAGGCTCCGGAAAACGACCCCATGCGATCGGGCGACGCTCGTCTCCCCGTCATACCAAGCGTCCCCGGGATGCTCTCCGCACAGGTTCAGCACGGACTTCACGCCATGACGCGCGATCGCCTTCTCCAAGCCTTCGGCCCCGAGCCAAGAAGAACGGTAGAGCACACCCTTCTCCACTTCATGGAAATTACCACCGCCATGGACGTAAGCATACGCTCCACCGAGGAATAGCAGGAGAGCGATCGCAAGTAAGCCGACGACGCGAAAAGCACGGACGAAGGGGTGGCGCATGGGGAAGCGTGGTTTCCCATCATGCCATCGAATTAAGCCAACTATGCGTCGCCCAAGTCACAAGGCAGGAACGCCAATGCGTGAAGTCTATTCGCAGCCGAGCACTCAAAGGGAAACCGGAGACCGGATAATTAGCTGGGGCTTAATCATGGCCGCAGCATCCTATCCGGTCTCCGGTCTCCCTTTGGCGCTTTGGCTCTGGCCAACCGCCAACCGCTAACCGCTTCCACCTTACTTAGGTAGGACTGACCATCCTTGGTCAGCCGCGGGCGCAATCCTCCCGATACTCTATACTCGATACTCCATACTCTGTCCGGGAAGGGAACGCCGGGCGTTCACTTTCCCGAGTACTCCTTCACCGCCCACTTCTTGAATTCACCTTGGGCCTGGCCACCCTTGCCGGGGAAGCCCTGGTGTTGGACCATCCAGACGAGTACGAGGCCATCCTTCGTACGCACTTCCATGCCCGTAGCCTGCGCCCCGCCGTGGCCGAAGAAGTCGGGACCGACCGCGAGGCCGAGGCCGTAGCTTTCCTTCAGTTCCTTAGGCGTCTGACGTGAGGAGAGTTCCTTCAAAGCAGCGGCGCTGAGGTAACGGCGGCCGTCGAGCTCGCCACCGTTGAGCAGCATGCGGCAAAACGTAGAGACATCCTTGGCGGTGGAGAAGAGGCCGCCTGCCGGCATCGGGAAACGATGCGCATGGTCGGTGAGGTCGGCCTGCAGCTGGCCGAGGCCGCCGAGGGTGAGCTTCTTCTTGGAGGCGTCGGGCTTGTACGTCTTGGCGAGGCGCGAGACCTGCTCGGCGTTGGGCCAGAAAGTGGTGTCCTTCATGCCGAGCGGGCCAAACAGGCGCTTATCCATGAAGTCTTCGTACGCCATACCGCTGACGACCTCGAGGACGCGGGCGGCGGTATTGATGCCGGCGTTGGAATACTGGTACTTTGCGCCAGGCTGCGTAGCGAGCGGAGCCTTGGCGTAGGTCTTCACCGCGGCCGCGAGCGGCAGGCCGTCGAGCGTGGGCTGTTCTTCGACCGACTTGAACGGCAGGCCGCTGACGTGTGAGAGGAGATCACGAATCGTGATCGAACGGACGCGGGCGACGGTCTTATCCTTACCAGCGGCGACCTGCTGGTCACGGAACTCAGGCAGGTATTTCTCGACGGGATCGTTCAGCGAGAGCTTACCTTCATCGACAAGCATCATGACGGCCGTGGCGGTGATACCCTTGGACTGCGAGGCGATCCAGAAGACAGAGTCGACCTGCATGGGCTTCTTCGCCTCGATGTCAGCGAAACCGACGGTGGTCACATTCAGGACCTTGTCCTTGCTCGCGACCAGGGCCACCGCGCCGGCGAGCTCTTCGCGCTGCACGAACGGGGCGAGAACAGACTCGGCGGCGAAGCCGCCGACGGACAACAGTAGGCTGAGAAAGAAGACGGGGGTACGCATGAGCCAATTCTTTCGCCCCGCCCCACCCTGGCAAACCAAAGCGACTTGGCTGTCCTCAGGGCGTCGCACCTTATGGCGATAGCGACTAGTGGCGCGCGGCTTTCCGCATCAACAGACAGGCGATCACCGCGAGCAGGATATTCGGCAAGAGCACCAGGACCTCCGGATGCCAGGCGGGGTTCTTCACCCAGGTCGCCATCGAGGTCAGGAGATAATAGGTCAAGGCCACGCCCAAGGCCAATCCAGCGCTCACACTGGTCTCCGAACGACCGACTGAGACCGCCAACGGCACGGCGAGCATCGTCAAGGATAGCACGGACAAAGCAGTCGCCACCCGGAACATAAATTGCACGGCGAGCCTCATCCGTTCGGTCAACCGTTCCTCTGCCGTCGGCTTGTCCGGTAGTTGCCAGCCGGTCTCCATCGCCGCGAGCAGTTCGCCACCCGTCATCATGCGCAAGCGCTTCACATAGGTTCCCTTCTCGCCTGACCGCTGGCCCAGCGGGACTTCTAGGATGGCCTGCTGGGCGGCGACGAAACTTTCGGGATGCGCAAGCGTGTCGCCGTCACCGGGGCGGCTGTTCATCTTGGCTTCGCGCATCTCCACCTTGAGGAACGAATGTCCCGCGGAGTCCGTTACCTTGGTGAGGCGCGCCTCCGCCGCCCGCAAGGACTGGAGTACTTTGCCTCGTTCGTCCACCTGCCAGAGATGAAAGCGCTTTAGCGTCTCGCCATCCTTGGCCTCGGCGCGGATCAACAGGCCTTGGAACTGGCGGTTGAGCTTACCGGGCTGGATGAGGCCGGCGGGCGTCAGCTGGGCGGATCCGAGCAGCACCTTCTGGAAGCCGTCTTCCGAGGCCGGGCCAGCTTCGAGGTTGAGCCAGAGCGAGGCGACGGCCAACAAGGCAGCGACAATCCACACGGGGGCGGCGATGCGCCAAAGGGAGACGCCGGAAGCCTTCATGGCAGTGATCTCTCCGTCGGCCCCCATCCGTCCGAACGTCAACAGGACGCCGGTCAGCACCCCCATCGGCAAGGCATACGGTAGCACCGTGGGAAAGAGCAGCGCGATCAGTTCGCAGGCTTCCCATGAGGTGACGCGACCGGACGAGACCGCCCCAAGCACCATCTGGACGATATTGCCGCCCAGCAACACGAACACGAAAGCCCCGGTCGCAAGCGAGCAGGCCAACGCGCATTCCTTCAGGACGTGACGGTCGAGCAGACGCACTGCTCAGTTCCCCGCGGCAGCCAAGCCCCGGCTGGCGGCGCGCAGATGATCCCTATAGGCCTTGAGACTATTATCCATGGCCCACGAACCGCTCCAGAGGTAGGGAAAATGTCCAAAGCGCAAAGATAGTTGATACGCGACAGCCTCAGCCGGATAACCCGCGTCAAAAAGATAGAGCGCGCAGGCCAGACCGGTCCGATCTGATCCCGAACCACAGTGGATGAGCACCGGCTTCGGCGCGTCGCGGAGAATCTGGGCAAGCTCGGCCATCTGCGCAGGGGTCAGCTCCCGCGAGGCGCTCATGCGATAGTTCACGAAACCGACTCCCAGGGCTCGGGCCGCGCGAGATTGGTCATCATACCATTCTCGTCCGCTGTTCTCTCCACGGAGATTGATGACCGTGCGCAGGCCAACCCGCTTCGCCAAATCGACGAACTCCGCCGCGGGTAGCTGGGCAGAACGGTAGATCAGGCCGGGCTCGACCTCATGACTATTGTGGTCGCGATGCAGGAACCCGTAGAACGAAAGCGGTAACACGACCACGGTGAACACCAGGGCGGACGACACCCAGAGCAACCACTGGCGTAGACTGGGCTTAGCTGGGGTGACCATTTAGCCATCTTAAACCCTCGGTGATGCGATACCGAACGCATCGGGTGACAAACTTGCGAAAACTTCTGGCGGCGAAGACGCCCCAGAGAACGCAGCCTAGCACCTTCCTCCCCTCTTAAACCTAAGGAAGCTCCTGGATTTCGACCTAACGCGACGAGGCTGCGCCCCTCTGGCGTTGCCCTCTCCCCACCTCCAGCCTACTTCTATCCCATGGCGCCCAACCCGCTCAAGCCGCTCATCAAAGGGATGTTCGTCATGCTCGCCGTGGCGGCCGTCGTCTTGTTCGCCTACTTCGCCCGCCTCGCACTGATCGCCGAACAGGAGCGAATCGCCGAATCTCAGAAGCGCTCCAAAGAAATCAACGAGGGCTTCCGTCGCAAGGCAGTGGCAGAAGCGACGGCTGCCAAGCTGCGTCGCGAGCAGGAGGCCGCCCGAGCCAAGGAAACGGCCGAGCGACGCGCGAAAGAAGACGCCTCGTTCGCGGCCGCGGAAGCGAAGAAACGCCCCGTCGACGTCGGCGTAGCCTTCGGCAACGCCCGCCGGAGCGCCGAGGCTGGCGAAGCCTACGCCCAGAATCTGCTCGGCGTTATTTATCATAAAGGCATGGATCAAGTCATCCACTTGGACCCAGGCACGCATGGGATGCAGTTCTCCCCGCACGTACTTTCGGCGCTGACCGGCGAAGACCTGTCCAGAGGCTCAATGCCTTCCATCCGCTTCGTCTCGATACCGGTGATTCCCGCGAACTCGCAGGAAGCCGTCCGCTGGCTTGAACGCGCCGCCCTCCAGGGACATCACGAAGCCCAAGCCACCTTGGCCAGCCTACTCTTTTACACCCTTCAGGATCCGGTCACCTCTTATAAGTGGTCGCTAATCGCCGACGCCAATCCCACCGCGTCGACGGACGGCAAGCTGGACGGCCATACGCCGGCTTCACGCAAACTCCTGCGCGAACGACTCCTCCAGAAACTGACTCAGGAACAGGCGGCCGAAGCCGAAAAGAAGGCGAAGGCCTTCGTGGCCAAGAAGGAAAAGCCCTAGGAAAACACCCCAGAGGTTGTCCTTTGACGGTGACCCGGCGGCCGGGAGGCTTTCCCCATGCCTTTCCGCCTCCTCCGTCCTCGCTCCGAACGCCCGTCCACCGTCGCGCCCTATTCCCGACTGCTCTGCGTGAAGCTGAAGTCCGGCAAGACCTTCATCGTCAGCACCGAACTCTGGCACCTGCTCCCTCCAGGCGACGAAGTGGTCTCGATCCTCAGCGCCAACGGCCGGCCGATCTTCGCGGCGATGGAACCGGTGAAGCCCGCGCAGCTCACGCCGGCGAAGGGATAGGTGAGCGAGGTTGGCGGTCCGTCGGCGGCGCTCACTTCTTTTCCCACACGAGCACGCTCACGTGCCCGCGCGGCAGACGACCGTTGGCGCTGCAGGTCTTGCACTTCTCATCCCCCGCAAGCGATCCGCCGCTGAGCTGGAACGAGCGGACGTTCTTGCCCGGGAGGTCATAGTCGCCCGGCACGAGGCCGGAGCCTTTGCAGGCGTAGCAAAGGCCTTCCTTGAACCAGAAGACCTTGAATTCCGCGCCGGCCTTGAGCGCCGCCAGGAAGCGATCCTGGTTCGCCTTAGAGTCCGCGAGTTCGCCGACCTGATTGAAGCCGCCCTCGGTCGGCTCGACGTGCGCCTTGATCGTGCCGAACGGCACGACCTCCGGATCCGTCAGGAAGATCGTGGCCGGCGTGTTCTTGAAAGAGCCGGCAAAGTCGTCGGCGCCGAGCGCCTTGTCGAATTCGTTGGGCACCTTCCGGACAAATACCGCCGCGTACGCGCCGACGAGGCGGTCGGACAAAGCCGGTCCGACCTGGACCTCGGCCATCCGGCACGTCACGTCGCGCGCATGCTCGGCCGCCTCCTTGGGCGTACGCAGGACCTTGAGGGGCGTCCGTTGCAGCTCGGCGCCTTCCGCGCGCATCAGTCCCGTCTTGCCCACGGCGTTGTCGCCGAAAAGCCGCGTGAGATCGGAGAACGCGAAGGGACTGTTCTCGTCGACCTTGCGGATCAGCGTGCGGGCGTAATCCTGCTGCACCAAGGTGCCGTTGGCGCCGATCCGGTACTGCTGACGGAAGGCTGACCAGAGGATGGCGAATTCCTTCTGGGTATACGAACCCGACGGCGAAAGCTTGCTGACCACGAACGTCTCGACCGGCAGCGACGCCGCCGCCTCCGCCCAGACGGCGAGGACGCTTCCCACGATGGCCAGCCAGGGCTTCATGCGTCGATACTGGCCCGCCGACGCCCTCGTGCAAGCGTGGGTGCGCCCAAGCGGGCGGCCCTGTCCTGCGCCCATACTCTATCCTCGAAACTCCACCGGTGCCCCCCAACATTCCCGGCACGATGAACCGCCCCGTCATCACGCTCTGCCTCACCCTTCTGGCCTGCCTCCAGGCCTTCGCCGCGCCGGTGAAGGTACTGCTCATCGGCCAGCCGCCCGACCACGGCTACCGCTCGCACACCTACCTGCCCGACTGCGAGCTGATCGCGAAGTGGCTCAACCAGAACGGCAACTTCGAGACAGTCGTCGCCCGCGGCTGGCCCGCCGACCCGCACGCCTTCGACGGCGTCGCCGCGGTAGTACTGCACGACAAGCTCGGCGGCGACGTCTTCTTCGCGCCGGACCACGCCGCCCAAGCCCAGGCGCTCATCGACCGCGGCATCGGGCTCGTCGCCCTGCACTGGGGCACCGGCTCCGCCGAGCCCGCCGCCGGCGAACCTTGGCTCAAGGCCCTCGGCGGACATTTCAACGCGCAGAAAGGCGGCTTCTCCCGCTATAAGGTCGAAGCGAGCACGATCCGCGTCGCCGACCCGACGCATCCGATCAGCCGCGGCTGGCAGGATTTCCCGATCCGCGACGAATGGTATTACGACCTGCGGTTCTTGCCGGCTGCCAAGCCCGTCGCCCGGGCGATGGTCGGCGGCAAAGATTACCCCGTCGGCTGGGCGTACGAGCGCCCCGCGGGCGGACGTTCCTTCGGCTTCGTGGGCCTGCACTTCCACGACAACCTCGCCTCCGAACCTTTCCGCCGCCTGATCGTCAACGGCGTGCTCTGGGCCGCGCAGGTCGAAGTGCCCGCGGCAGGCGCAGCGGTGAAGATGGTAGCCAAGGACCTGGATCTGCCCGAAGAATTCGAGAAACTGAAGCCCGTCGCGAAGCCCGCCGCCAATCGATCCGCCGGCGACCCGCTTATCGCGAAACGCATGGCCGAGTGCGCATCGTATCAGGAGAGACTCGAGCACGCGCTCGAACACGGCACACCCATCCCGCAGGCGCTCGCCGAGATCAAGACCTTCCTGCTCACCGCCCCCGGCGTCGACCCGAAGTCCGTCGAAGCCACCGGCGTCGGCATCCTCTACAAGTCCGCCGAAGGCCTCGGCTTCTACCTCCGCATCCCCTTCGACCGGCTGCCAGGGATTAAGTAAGAGGTAGGGACCGCCCCACGTGCGGTCCTCCGGCCGTCTATGCTCGGCTTGTCGGCTTCAACGCCACCACCGCCGCCTTCAGGTCCGTCGTCCGCTCCTTGACGTCGCCCGCGGGATCCAACGGCGGGCCGATGACGATCGTGACGCCACGACGATAAAACGGCCAGAGGCAGAAGAGGATCATGTTCTGCACGGTGATCGAGAACGGCGTTACCCAGCGGCCGGGATAATTCCCATAATGGAAATACACCGGGATCATCGGCACGCCGGCCTGCTGCGCGATGCGCACCGCGCCGGTCTTGAACGGAAGCTCGGCGTCGCCCAGCGCCTCGACCAGGCCCGTCGGACAGATCGCCACGGTCTGTCCCTGCTTCAGCAAGGCCACGGCATCCTCGATCGACACCTGTACGAACCCCCAGCGGAGGGCGTACTTCTTCAGGAACGGAAAGGAGAAGACCAACGGATGCACGAGCAGACGGGCCGACGAGCGGACCATCCCGAACAGGAAGACGTCACGATAGCTGACATGATTCCCGCAAAGCAGCACCGGCCCGGAGGGCAAAGACCCGACGACCTTCACCTCACCCACCAGCATCCTTACCAGCGAGGTCGCGGGCCGGGGCGAGGCGGATGGGGCTGCTGGCATGAGGGAAGCATGTCCGCCTTCGCCTATCCGTCAGCAAACTTCGGCGGCTTAGACTTCCTGGAGCATCTGCTTGGCGTCCCCGAAGGTCTTCGGGCGGACCTCGACCTTATCCATCATCGACATGAACAGACGGCAAAGCTGGCGATCCGGCTTACCGGTGTAATCCAACACCCGGCCGCCCTTGATCCGGCCGCCGGCCCCTCCGAGCAGGATCACGGGGAGCTGGTCGTTGTCATGCTTGGCCCCGGCCATCATGCTGGAGCAATATAAGAGCATGGTGTTATCGAGCAACGTCCGCGGGCCTTCCTGGATGGAATCCATCTTCCGGGCGAGGTAGGCGACCTGCTCCATGAAGAACTGGTTGATCTTGAGCCAATCCTGTCCGTCGGAGTGGGACAGGAGGTGGTGGATCATGTAGTCGATGCCGTTGCCGGGCTGCTGCAGGGACCTGATGTTCGGGAAGCGGAGCGCGCTGTGGTCGTTGTTCAGCTTGAGCGTGGTCACGCGCGTGGTATCGGTCTGGAAGCCAAGCACCATGATATCGCACATGAGGCGCATGTGTTCCGCGATATCCTGCGGAATCCCGTCCGCCGGGCGCTTGATGTTCGGCTTGTCGAGCGTCGGGCGCCAGCCCTGCAGTTCGCCGCGCCGGCCGGCGGATTCGATGCGCTTCTCGACATCACGCACGGAATCCAGGTACTCGTCGAGCTTCTGACGATCGGCCTGGCTGACGTTGCGGCGGAGGTCGCCGGCGTCGTTCAGCACGGCGTCGAGGACGCTGCGGTCGCCGGGCGAAGCGGCGTCCTTGAAAAGGCGGTCGAACGCCAGCGCGGGATAGATCTCCAGCGGCGTCGGGGTCGTCGGCGAGCTCCACGAGATATGGGAGCTATACAGCATCGAGTAGTTCTTGTGCACGCCCGGGAAGGAGCGTTCGCACGCGAGCACGAGGCTGGGTACCTTGGTCGAACGGCCATAGCTCTGCGCGACGAGCTGGTCGAAGCTGGTGCCGGAACGAATCTCGCCACCCGAGGTGATCGGGGCGCCGGAGAGGAGATTGCCGGTCTGCGAGCTGTGGATGTTACCCTTGCGTGCTTCCTCGTGGTAGAGGCCCTTGACGAAGAGGAGCTTGGTCCGGAAATCGTTCAACGGCGCCAACACCTTGCCTAGCTCCATGTCCATACCCTCCCCTTTCGCCCACCATTCCTTGGAGTGGAAGCCGTTGCCCGAGAAGAGCGCGGCGACACGCACGGGCGCCTCGCTGGCCGGTCGGTTCTTCTTGGGCTCATCGCCCCAGACATTGGCGGACTCGAGCCACGGCAACGCCATGGTCACGCCCATGCCGCGTAGGAAGGTCCGTCGGCTGAATTGGTGCTTATTCATAAAATCAGTGGTTCGTCTTGAAATCGCGCCCGCGTACTTCGCGGAACTGGGGGCTGAGCACGATGAGCTCCAGAGCCCCGCTCACCCGGCCTTCGCCGGCCTTGAGCCGGGCGACCATGGCGTCGAGGAGCGGCTTGTCGGAAAGCTGGACGGCCCGACCGAGCGAATAACCGAGCAGCTTACGGCTGAACTGACGGAGAAAGTCATCCTGGCGACGGGTGAGAAGGTACTCCCGCAGGCCGTCCAAGCCATCGACCGCCACGCCTCCCGGGAGCACGGTGCGGGTGTCGATGTCCAGCCCGGCAGCATCCTTGGAGCGGGCGCGGCCGATGGCGTCGAATCCTTCCAGGGCGAAACCAAACGGGTCCACTCGCTGGTGGCAACGCGCGCACGCGGGGTCGCTGCTATGTTTTTCGATCAATTGACGCTCGGTGAGGCCCTGCGGTGCGGTCTCAGGCAGGACCGGCACGTCTTTGGGCGGACGCGGGAGCTTCTCGCCCAGCAGTACTTCGCTGAGCCAGTTCCCTCGCAGGATGGGGCTGGTACGCGAAGCCCCGCTCTGCTTGGCAAGCGTGGCGGCGAAGGCCAGGACGCCGCCGCGACCCAGCGCGCGGACGCCATCGACACGTTGCCAGCCCTCGCCAGTCACCTTGAGACCGTAATGGCGGGCCAACGGGCCGTTCACGAAGGCGTGGTCGGCATTGATCAGCGAAAGCACGGGGCGGTCCTGCTGGAACAGGTCGGCGAAGAATCGCTCGGCCTCTTCCTGCATATCACCGCGCAAGGAGACGAACGTCGGGAAGTGTCGCTCACTCTTCTCATCAAGCGTAGCGACGTCGCGCACGTGAAGCCATTGGCAGCCGAACTCACGGGCAAGTCGCTCCGACTTGGCATCCTTGACCATACGCCGCATCTGCGCCGCGAGCACCTCGGGTTCATGCAGCTTGCCCGAAGCGGCCAAGGAGCGCAATTCGGCGTCAGGCGCGGAGGACCAGAGGAAGAAGCTGAGGCGAGAGGCCAGTTCCCAATCATTGACCGGCGCGGCTTTCTCCCCGGCCACAGCCTTCTCGCCGCGATACAGGAACGCCGAAGAGATCAGCACCCGGGCGATCAGCCGGCGGACGGCGAGATCATGAGGCAGCTCCTGCTTGCGTAGGTCTTGGTAAAGGGCGCGGAGCTGTTCGCTCTCTCCTTCCCTGAGGGGACGCCGCCAGGCATCGGCGGCGAGGCGCACGACGGCGTCGACATGCTTAGGCTCGGCGGCGAGGAGTTCCAGCTGGAATTCCGCGGCGCGACGCTTGATTGGCTCACGCAGCGGCTCGAAGGCCTTAGGGTTGGCGTCCTGCGTCGCGAACTGATAAAGAGACTCGAACGACTCCACCTGCAGGAGCGCGTCCTGGCTGATGAAACGCAGGTCGGACCAGAGACGGTCAAGCTCGGCGGCGGCGGCGTCATCCAGCATGAGCCGACGCAGGGCGTCGTCCTCGCGGTAGAACAAGGTCAGCGTGACCACTTCATCGACCGGCACGACACTGGCGTAGCAGAGCGCGGCCGGGAAGAGTTCTCGGAACGCCTGCGCCGAGCGTAGTATTTCCTGACGGGCGACTCCGCCTTCGGTCGCCAGCAAGGGCGCCTTGAAACCCATCGCCCCTTCGCCGTCGCTCCACATCCCCCCCTTCTTCTTGTTGATCGGAGCGCCGGTCGGGACGAAGTGGCTTGAGGCCGGGGGCGGAGTAGCCGTCACCCTGGCCTGGACGCAGGCTTCGGCCGGAGCCTCCTTGGGCAGATGACATTCGACCAAGAACTCCGCGCCCTTGGGCAGGCCAGTCGGCAAAGCGACTTCGATGACCTCATCAGGCCCGCTGGATTTCTCCGCGGGCAAGGCTACGGCGATGTCGGGCTTACCTTTCACCACGACCCGAGGCTTGGACCAAATAAGCGCAGCCTTGTCGGCATGGAGATTAACCGATGAGAGAAAGACCTTGGGCGAAGCGCCTTCCGGCACGGCCATCCGGAAATCCTCCAACGTCACGACCGGATCGACCGGGAGCTGCCAGCCCTTGGGGCCGTTGAACTTGCCGATATGCCCGATGGCGCCGAAGCGTGACAAGGAGTCCTGCCATGACTTGATCGAGGCGACCAAAGCCGGGACGTCGGCGGGCGTAGCCTTACGCCAATCGGCGCGGATCAGGTCGACGAACGCCGAAGGTCGCTCGTCATTCAGGCCTGCCCAGAGCAGCCCGAGATACTTCGCATTGAGCCCAACTTGCTGGGCGACCTGGGCAATCGAGGTCTTGCCAGCACGCAGGGCGTCGCGATGGGTGAGCGTCGCTGCCAGATATGGCCCGAGCGGTAGGCGTCCATCGCCACCGGCGAGGTCTACCTTGATTCCCTGGACCAAACGGGTCTCGGCTTTGACTGAGACGCTATAGCGGGCGTAGAAGGCCTTGATCGCGGCGATCTTTTCGTTCGTCCAATCGCGCTTGGTCGTCTTGTCGGAGAAACCCAGGCCGTCGGAAAGCAGCACCGCGTGCTGGGCCACGTCCTTGCCGGCGTCGAGATACTTGGAAAGCAGGCCCGGTGACATCACCAAGGCCGCGCCGACGTTCGTGAAGCCCTCGCCGGCGGATCCGTCGACCGGGAACTCACGGGCCGGGTCGAGCGAGCCGACGCCAGTGAGGTCACGGATCGCGTAGGTGTATTCGGAATTGGAAAGGCGACGCAGCACGACCGGACCTGGGTCGCCGGCGTTAGCGAGGGCGATTGCTTCGAGCGTCGAACGCGTCCAACCGAGGAGTGTTTGCTTTGCGGCTGCGGTAAGCGCCTTCTCCTTCTTCGGCGGCATCTCGCCGCTGGCGACCTGTTCCAGCACCGCTTCCCAGACCTTGGGGGAGCGACGAATATCGGCGATGGAAGCGAATTGCTCCAAGTCTACATCCCCCTTCTGCTTCTTGGTCGAGTGGCAGTTCAGACAGGATTCCTTGAGGATCGGTAACACCTTCTCGGCGTAATCGTCGGCACGCAGACCTGCGAAGGTCGCGACGGACAACATGAAGTAAACGAAAATCCTCATCGCTGGTCCTCCTTGGCTCCTGACGGCAACCAGTTCTTCCAGCCGCTGATATGCTCGCGCAATAGACGCTCGGCGGCGGCGGGAGACTCCTTCCGCAGGACGGACAGCAGCAAACGATGTGCCACGACGGTCTCCTCGCGGGTCCCGCGCGTCTTCCACTGGTGCTGGCGGTGCAAGCGAGAGAGCCACAGCTCGAGTTCAGAACGGAGCGAAAGCCAGAGCTTCAGCAGGCGGGCGTTGCCAGAGGCTCGCAGGATCAACTCGTGGAATTCTAAGTCCAGGCGGGTGATCTCTTCGATCGTCTTTGCTCTACAAGTAGCGACGATATTGGCCTCGAGCGCCGAGGCGTCGACACGCACGTAGGGGGCAGCCAGTCGGGCGGCCATTGGCTCCAACGTCAGCCTCAGGGCAAAGAGCTCCTCGAAGTCGGCAGAAGTCAGCTCACGCACGAACGCACGGCCAGTCGGACCAAAGACGACCATCCCTTCCCTCTCTAAGGTGAACAAAGCCTCACGCACCGGGACGCGGCTGACACCCAGTCGGACGGCCACGGCGGATTCAGCGAGCAGATCGCCCGGAGCTAGTTCGCCGCGCAGGATCTCCTGGCGCAGCCGCGCGGCGGTGGATTCCGTGCGGGGCACGGACTGGCGAGCGGGGCGACTCATACGGTATACCGTTTTAGAGTTCTGAGTTTTCCTGTAAAGGGGAATCGTTGGCCCGGGCGGTTAAGGCTTTTAAGGGAAAGCCCTCAGGCTAGAACATAAGCCATGCGCCCCCTCGCCCTGCTCTGCCTGCTCGCCGTAAACATCCTCTTCGCCGCTGAGGACAAGGTCGTCATCTGGAAGCTCGACGACGTGAGAGCCGGCGAGAAGAAGCGCCTCGCCGCAGGCTTCAAGCGGGTGGCCGAGTGGGCCCAGGCGGAGAAGACCGTCGTGACGATGGGCGTCATCTGCGACTCGCTCGCCCAGCCCAACGCCGACGACGTCGCCTGGATCAAGGCCAACGCCATCGAGAACGGCGGCGTGGTCGAGTTCTGGCACCACGGCTGGGATCACCGCAGCTGGACCGACGCGGCCGGCAAGCAGCTCTGCGAATTCCGCGGACCTGATGTCGCCACGCAGGCCAGGCACCTCAAGGACGCGCAGGCCATCTTCAAACAGACCACCGGGCTGACCTTCCGCGCCTTCGGCGCGCCGTTCAACCAAGCCGACGACGCCACCATCGCGGCCATGGATGCCGTCCCGGAGATCGCGATCTGGATGTATCCGCCCAAGAACGAGACCAAGCGGAAGACCCTCGGCCGCACCCTCAACATCGAGGTCGCCACCGGGAAGGTCAGCTACGCCAAGTTCGCCCAGGACTACGCGGCCAGGAAGCCGAGCGGGCTCATGCTGCTCCAGGGACACTGCGGCATGTGGAACGACGAATCCTTCGGCGACTTCGTCAAGATCGCCACCCTCCTCAAGCAGGACGGCTGGACGACCCTGACCTCCGCCCAATACGTCGAGAAGACCGCGAAGAAATAAGGGGCGGAGAGGGAGGGATTCGAACCCCCGGAGCCTTGCGGCTCGGCTGATTTCAAGTCAGCTGCAATCGACCACTCTGCCACCTCTCCGTAAGCGGGATTCAACGGCGGCTGAGGTCTTCCCTCAAGCGGATTCGGTGCTTTCCCCTTGGGCTTTCTCCTGATTTCCCAAGCGGCTTGGTTTCGGCGTGGATGCGCGCATGAGCACCTGCGCCCGCGTCGAGGAGATCGACGGCCCGTACGGCCCCTTCGCGATCGGCGAACGCGCCATCCAACGCCTCTGGGCCTCGGGCGAAGTCCGCGGGCCGATGGCCGCCGCCTCCGGCGCGACGATCGAGGTCGTGCACCCGGGCGACTGGAACCGCGGCGCGGGGCCAGACTTCCTGGGCGCGGAGATCCTGGTCGACGGCCAACGGCGGCGCGGCGACATCGAGATCCACCTCCGCTGCGCCGACTGGCACGCGCACGGGCACGACCGCGATCCGCACTTCGGTGGCGTCATCCTCCATGCGGTCCTCCTCCCGGGCACGAAGGACGTCGCGACGCTCGCCGGCCATCGCCCTGAGACGGTAGTGCTCCTGCCCTACCTGCCCCGCGACCTCGAGGACCTGGCCGAAGAAGACGCCCTGCTCGAACTCCGCGGGCGTTCGGGCGAAGTCGCGAGACGCGTCCTCGCCGCCGAACCGAACCTACCGTTAGGCCTGAAGCGTCGGGCGCTCGAACGTTTCCGCAACAAGACCAAGCACGCCCGCGCCCGCGTCAAGGAAGTCGGCTGGGACGCGGCCTGTCATGAGCTGTTCGTGGAGTCGCTCGGCCTCGGCGGCAACCGCGCCCCGATGTCCGAACTGGCCCGCAGCCACTCGCCCGAACAGATGCTCATCCTGGGCATCGACGCTCTTTACATGGAGAAGTGCGGGCGCTGGCGCCTCCGCGGCCTGCGGCCCGCCGGCCACCCGCACCGCCGGCTCGGCCAATACCTCGAGCTCTATCGCCGGCACCCCGAGTGGCGTGCCCACCTCCGCGACTGGGCCCTTGCCCTGCCCTCTTCGCCGCTGGTGTCCGCGCGGCGGCGGCTCATCGACGAGGTCTTCGCCTGCCTCCTCTCCGACGGCCGCGCCGACACGTTATGCGTGAACGCCCTCCTCCCGCTCCTGCAGGACCCCCGGCACACGCTGGACCGCAGTTGGCTCGACTGGCCGCCCGGACATCACCCGGACGACATCCATGAGGCCCGCACCCTGCTCGGCCTGTCCGGCACCGCCCGGAACTGGGAAGTCCAAGGCATCCTCGACGTGCTCCGTCGTTCGATGGGTTCCGACCAGCCGGCCGCCAAGCCTTCGGAGTGACCCCACCCGCCCCTTCCCAGCGGGTTGCTTTCTTTCCGGCTGATTCTATGAAAGTCGCCGATGCGATTCATGATCGGACTCCTGCTCGCGACGGCCTTGGCGACCACCGTCTTCGCCAAAGACCTGCCTAAACCGAACAGCCCGAACCCCGGCCTGCGTTATTACTACCCGGTGCCGAGGCTCGCCGAGCCGAAGACCTATGCGTTCGACGTGGTGATCTACGGCGCCAGCCCGGCCGCCGTCTCCGCCGCCTGCCAGGCGAAGAAGATGGGCCGGTCGGTCGGTGTCTTCGTGTTCCGCCGACATGTCGGGGGCATGTCCTCCTCGGGCCTGAGCGACGTAGACTACGGCAAGAAGGAATCCATCGGCGGCATGGCGAAGACGGTCTTCCTCGATTTCTTCAAAAAGCAGGTCCAGAGCCCGGCCGAGGTCGAGACGCTCTTCCTGAAGATGCTCACCGACCTCGACATCCCGGTCTTCTTCGAACACCGGCTCGCCCGGGCGGATAAACAGGGCGACCGGCTCACGCAGCTCGTCTTCGAGAACGGTAACGTCGCCCGCGGCAAGGTGTTCATGGACACCACGTACGAAGGCGACCTCATGGCCCGCGCCGGCGTCTCCCAGGTAGCCGGTCGCGAAGCCAACGCCGACTTCGGCGAGAAGCTCAACGGTATCCAGATCGGCGCCCGTGCCGCGCCGCATAACTTCCAGTGGCGCGTCGACCCCTACGTCGTCCCGGGCGACCCCGCCAGCGGCGTCATCGAAGGCGTGGACGGCACGCCATACGGCGCGGACGACCATGGCAAGGCCGACAAACGCTACCAGCCGTTCTGCTTCCGCGTCTTTGCGACGAAGAAAAATCCCACGCCCTGGCCCAAGCCGGCGGATTACCGGACGGAGCGCTACGAACTGCTGAAGCGCTACGTGAACGCGGCGCCGGACTCGACCTGGTGGAACCTCATCTACTCCCGCGGCCCGCTGAAGCTCAACGAGGGCGACTGCAATAGCGCGGGTCCGGTGTCCTTGGACTTCGTCGGCGGCAGCACCGGCTGGGCCGAAGGCACCTACGAGGAGCGGGAGCGCATCTTCCAGGCCCACGTGAGCTACCAGCAGGGCTACCTCTACTTCCTCGCCAACGATCCGTCCATCCCGGCCGAACTGCGCGCCCGTGTCGCCCAGTTCGGCTTGCCGAAGAACGAGTTCCCCGAGACCGCCGGCTGGCCGCATGAACTCTACGTCCGCGAAGGCCGCCGGCTCCGCGGGGACTACGTGCTCACCGAGCATGACTGTCTCGGCAAGACCATCGTCGAGGACTCCGTCGGCCTCGGCAGCTTCATCATGGATTCGCACGTGGTGCGACGCATCATCTACAAGACCGCCAAGGACGCGCACATCACCCATCTCCGCACCTCCAAGCCCGAGGAGATCACCGAAGCCCAGCGCGACTGGACCGGCGACATGGTCGGTATCGAAGGCCAGTTCGACTACGCGGTCCCGAAGCCCTACCGCATCAGCTACCGCGCGATCCGTCCCAAGAAGAGCGAGTGCGTCAACCTGCTCGTGCCGACCGTCATCTCCTCCACCCACCCCGCCTTCGGCTCGTCGCGCATGGAGCCGGTCTTCATGATCCTCGGCCAGAGCGCCGGCGCCGCGGCCGCCTTGGCCATCGACGGAGGCCTCGCGGTCCAGGACGTCGACTATGCGAAGCTCCGCTCGATCCTGCTGAAGGAAGGGCAGCTGCTGGACTGAAGCCGGGACGACCCCGGCTCAGGCCATCATCTTCCGCGCCTTCTCGAGCGAGACGGCCAGGCGGTCGACTTCCTCGAAGGTGTTGTAGAACGCGAACGAGGCGCGGGCGGTGCCGCTCAGTCCGTAATGCTTCATCAAGGGCATGCAGCAATGGTGACCGGTGCGGATCGCGATGCCGTCCGCGTCCAGCAGCGTGCCGACGTCGTGCGGGTGTCCGCCTTCGAGGTTGAAGGAGATCACGGCGACCTTCTCGGGCGCCTCGCCCACGATGGTGAGTCCCTTGATGGCCCTGAGGCGCTCGGTCGCGGCGGCGAGCAAGGCCTGCTCATGCGCGTGCGCGGCGGCCTGGAGGGGCATGACGTATTCCAAGGCGACGCCGAGGGCGATCGCGCCGGAGATGTCGGGCGTGCCGGCCTCGAAACGTTCCGGAGCCGCGCGGTAGGTGGTGCCCGCGAAGTCGACCTTGCTGATCATGTCGCCGCCGAACTGGTAAGGCGGCAGCGCGTCGAGCAGCTCAGGCCGCCCCCAGAGCACGCCGATGCCGGTCGGGCCGAAGGTCTTGTGGCCGGAAAAGGCGTAGAAGTCGCACCCGAGCGCCGGGACGTCGACCGCGAAATGCGCGGCGGCCTGGCAGCCGTCGATGAGGACGAGCGCGCCCGCGGCCTTGGCGAGACGGGTCATCTCCGCGGCGGGATTGACGGTGCCGAGGGCGTTCGAGACGTGCGCGAAGGCGACGAGCTTCGTCCGCGCGGAGAGCAGCCCCTTGAAGGCCACGAGATCGACTTCGCCGCGCGCGGTGACGGGGGCGACGACGACCTTGGCGCCGGTACGTTCGGCGATCGCCTGCCACGGGACGATGTTCGCGTGATGCTCAAGGTGCGTGAGCAGGATCTCATCCCCGGTCCGGAGGTGGGTGCGGCCCCAGCATTCGGCGACGAGGTTGATGCCCTCGGTGGCGCCGCGGACGAAGACGCAGCCGCGGGCGTCCTTCAGACCGAGGAACTTGGCGACCGAACCGCGGGCGGCCTCGTAGGCCGCGGTGGCTTCCTCGCTGAGGAGATGCACGCCGCGGTGGACGTTGGCGTTCTGCTCCGAATAGTAACGCTCCAGGGCCTTGATGACCACCGCAGGCTTCTGGGAAGTCGCGGCGTTATCGAGGTAGGCCAGCGGCCGACCGCGCACGGAACGCCCCAGGATCGGGAAGTCCTTGCGGCAGGCGGCGACGTCGAACACGGGCATGGGCCGAAGGTAAGAGGACCCGGGCGGGGCGCAACCGGGAAGCGAACCTCAGGGCGCCGCCGGCAGGCGCACGGCCTTGCGGATGTACGCCGGCACGTCGACGTCCTGGCCGTCGATGAACGTCATCGGCGTGCCGCCGAACAGGCCGCGCCGCATGGATTCCTCCGTCGCGAACTCGAAGATCGGCTGGGCGGGGTCCTCGGCTTTGGCGCCCTTCTTGGGCTTGGCCGGCGCCTTCGGGGCCGGCAGCGACGCGCCGAGCACCGAGACCTCGATGCGGTCGCCGAGCGCGGATTCGATCCGCGCGCAGAGGATGGTGGAAGTCTCGCCGCCGAAGCGCGTGCGGACCACGGCGACGGCTTCGAAGGCCTCGGTCGAAGTCATCGCCGGTCCGCCGGCGACGGTCACGAAGAGAGAGGCGACCTTCGCCACCGCGCCGGGCCCGTGGGCCAACGGGCAATCGCAGGCCGCGCGGGCGGCCTTCATCGCGGCGCCCTCGCCCTGCCCGACGCCATAGGCGAAGAGCGTCGGCGAACCGGGCGTGGAAAGAAGCGAACGGAGCGCGGCCGGATCAACCGCGATGAACGCGCCAGGCGCGAAGGCCGAAGCCAGGCCGCGGAGCGCGCCGCCGACCCAGTCGTCCGCCGCGGCGAACGATTCGGAAAGGGGGGCGTCGGGCGAGACCTGCTGCAGCAGGAGATCGTTGTGCACCACGACGAGCCCATGGCACTTCTGGCCCAGCTTGACCGTGGCGTCGTTGGCCTGGCGCATGCGGCGTTCGCCTTCGTGGGAGAACGGCATCGTCGCGAAGGAAAGGACCGTCGCGCCGCACTCGGCGGCGAGGCCGGCGACCACGGACGCGGCGCCGCTGCCGGTGCCGCCACCGAGACCGGTGACGAGCACGACCACCGGGACGCCGGCGAACAGACGACGGAGCGCCGCTTCTTCGGACTCGGCGGAAGCGAGGCCCAGGGCGGCTTCGCCGCCGGTCCCCATGCCGCGGGTCTGCGCGCGGCCGAGCTGCAACGTGGTGGCGGTCCCGGCAGGCAGGGAACGCGCGTCGGTGTCGAGCAACGCGACGGCGATATCGGCCGGCAGCTGCGCCGACAGTCGCGTGACCATCGAGCACCCTGCCCCACCGAGGCCGACCAGGAGGATGGAAGCGGGCGTGGACATCTTAGAGGCGGAAGAGCTCCTTGAGCTGGGCGAGGAAGCCGCGCGGGCGGCGGACCGGCGGCGGGGCGTCGGTGATCGCGGCCGTCATGAGGCCCACGACGCCCGCGTACTCAGGCTTGCGGAGGGATTCGTTCTCGAAGTTCGGGACGCCCACCCGGGCGGAAAGGCCCGTCACGAGCTGCACGGCCTCCGCCGCGTCGGCCAGGCTGGCGGAGCCGCCGGTCAGGATCACCCCGGAAGGGATCATGTTCTGGTCCAGCTTCACCGCATGACCGGGGAAGATGGCCTCGAGGCGGCGCAGGACGTCCTTGCGGACGAACTCGATCGTCTCCTGGTAGCGGAGCGAGAGCACCTGCGTGATCGTGCCGCGGTTGAACTGCTGGTCGCCCACGCCCTTGTCGCCGTCCTTCCAGATCGTCTGGTTGACGTCGTTCTCGCGGTGCATCGCGGAACCGAAGCGGAGCTTGAGGTCCTCGGCCGTCTCGCGGCTGATGCGCAGCGCCACGCTGAGGTCGTTGGTCAGGTGCTCGCCGCCCACGGGGATCGAGCCAGCGCAGAGGATATGCTCCTTGTAGTAGAGGATCCAGTCGGTCGTGCCGGCGCCCATGTCGATGACCAGCACGCCCTGCTTGTCGGCGTCGCTCGCGGTCGCGCAGGCGGCGGCGTGCGCGGCCAGGATGAAGTCGCGGACCTTGATGCTCATGCCGTTCACCATCCCCACGCGCATGCGCATGTTGCCCTCTTCCATCGTCACGCGCCAGAAGTTCACCTCGAGGCGCTTGCCGGCCATGCCCACCGGATTGCTCACCGGCCGGTTGTCCAGCATCGTCGGCTGGCGCATGTAGAGGATCGTCGCGCGCCCGGCCGGCGGCTCGAGGCGCTTGGCGGACGCGATCGCGTCGCTGACGTCCTTGGCGGTGACCTTGCCGTCGTGCGCGGGCACGGCGACGAAGCCCTTCACGCGCTCGCCTTCGGCGGCGGGGCCGGACAGGGAAAGGTAGACCTGCTCCACGGCGCGTCCGGAGCCGCGTTCGATGTCGTTGACGACCTCATGCACGCACTGCGTCAGCTTCTCGAGGTCGGTGACGGTGCCCTTGACGACGCCGTCGGTGCGGCGCTCGCTGAAGCTGAGCATGCGGGCCTTGCCGTCGATGATCTGGCCGAGGAGGCTCGCGGTCTTGTGCGTGCCGATGTCGATGACGGCGATGAGGGAAGGAAGGGGCTTGGGGGTCATCGGAGAGAGGCGGGGGCGGTGACGGGCACGAGCCGGGGCTCGGGGACGGGCGCGGCGGCGTTGACCCGGTTCTGGATCGACATCTTCAGCACGTAGGCTTGGGAGGTCGTGCCGGGTCGGCGAAGCAGCTCGTCGACGTTGATGCGCGAGAGCAGCGCGAGCTCGTTGCGCCAGTTGGCGGTGGAGAAGACGATCTCGACGAGCGCGGGTCGGTCCATCGGCTGCGTGCCCGGCCGCACGACGACCCGCAGGTTCGAGCCCGGCGAATCCTCCTGGGCGCCGAAGCAGTCGCGCAGCGAGACCGCCGACCACTGCTTGTAGAGGTGCGGATAGTTCGTGCGCACGGTGAGCAGGAACGGCGCGGCGACCTCGATGCCCTCGATGAGCATCCGGTCGTCGGCGCCCGTGGACCGGTGATCCTTGATCTCCGGGAGGTTGCGGACGGCCTGCTCGGGGTAGCCCACGCCGGCGAAGGTCTGTCCGTCCGACGCCACGAGGCGGACCTGCATGGGCTGGTCCTTGCCGCCGAGGGAGACGATCTTGGCGACGGCGAGACGCTCGCGCAGGGAGATCTCGAGCGAGCCGTCCGCCCGGCGGCGGACGTCGGCGGCGACCACCTGGTTGTCCGCCTCGAGGTCGGCCTTGATCGCCCGCACGTCGCGGCCGAAGCCTTCGGCTCCGCTGGCCACGACCTTCTTCACGAACTCATCGGAAAGGAAGCCGTCCGTCTTGTAGCGCAGCGCGCCCGCGGCGGGCGCCGAGGTCACGGATTCGTCCACGGCCCACCACAGCAACCCGACGAGGGTGAGGAAGAAACCCAGGGCGAGGATGGTCGGCAGCTTGGAGCGGACCGCGCGCTTGCGGCCGATCTCGCCTTCGGGGACGCGGCTCACGTCCTGCGGCACGAGCGCGCGCCAGTCGCGGTCGGCCGGGCCCATGAAGGCGTCGCGACGTTTGCGGAAGAGTTGATCGAAGAAGCCCATGTTCAGCGGTCGGAAGCGGCGAAGCGCGCGAGGGCCGGCGCGGCCATGCGACGGACGAGGGCGGGGAAGTCGAGGCCGACGCAGGAAGCGCTCTTGGGCATCAGGCTGGTTTCGGTCATGCCGGGCATCGTGTTGATCTCGAGGAAATAGAACCGGCCGTCGGGCTCAAGGAAGACATCCGCGCGGGCGAAGTCCCGGCAGCCGCAGGCGGCGAAGAGGCGGGCGGCCGCCGCGCCCATGGCCGCGGCGAGGGCCGGCTCGACGACGGCGGGGAAACGGTACTCCGAGGAGCCTTTGGTATATTTGGTCTTATAATCGTACACGCCGGTCAGGGGGACGATCTCGACGAGGCCCAGGGGCCGTCCGTCCAGCAGGCCGACGGACATCTCCCGGCCACGGA
>Ga0222712_10002001_pt1 | contig 24165 bp, 20 predicted proteins | sample C33_657DmetaG_FD_165043 | JGI IMG/M metagenome (GOLD analysis project Ga0222712, IMG submission 165043) | Estuarine water microbial communities from San Francisco Bay, California, United States - C33_657D | ecosystem: Environmental > Aquatic > Marine > Unclassified | place: USA: California... | reverse complement strand
AGATAAAGATCAGCTTGCAGAATCTTGGTTTAAGGCCGAGATCCTTGGCGCGCTCGCTGAAGTCACTATCGACTGGGTAGATCCTTCTACAAATGATGGCGATAACGGAATCGTTGCAGTGCACTTAAGCACTCCAAACGGTTCAGTCGTACTTGATTAATTGCCTCAGTAATTACTTACAATCATCGGTAGCTTTGTTGTAATCGCTATACCCTTTACTGATACACCAGACCGTTTTCGCCATGATCTCTGAGTCCTTAGAACTCCAATCACGCTCCCAAGGATTTACCGGTGCTGTTGGGGTTGAGCTGTAATCTTCTGTTGAAATGTAATCTTTCTTGCCACATGGCTTGTTAGAGAATTCTCCTGCTGCTTCACAAGTATTTGCAATTCCAACGAGCTTGAGGCCCTGCTCTACTGAGTACTCATAGTCCGACCACTTGTATTCAAGATAGTCCTCCAAGCCAAAGTCCTCACCACTTTCAACAGATTGATTGTATTTATCTTCATCGACAATGGCGCAACCAAGAGGAACTTCACTGTCGTAATCTGTTTCAAGGCCAAGCCCAATCAATTCCTTTTGCAAAATGTCGTAGGAAGGATCTGAAAAATCACCCTTTATATTCTGCTTTTGTGCTTCGGTAAGGGTGAGAGTTAGTCCTGTTCCTTCAATTGCTTTCTCCAACATGGCAAGCCGAACAGCGTTATCGAGTGAATACTCATTGCCAGTGGCTTTACTTAAATAGTCAGCAAGGTACGGGTGGTTAGCTACAACCAGTTCTCTTGCCGCTACTCGTGACTTAATTCCTACATTCCCAGCAAAATATCCATCAACAGATAAAGACAAATAATTAAAGGTTTCGCCCGCGTCTTCTACTTTTTCAAATGTTGGAGTGTAAGTGAGTTTCGCGAGGTTAGCTCGAAGAATTTCGCAGCTAGCTGCGAGTGCTTCATCAACTTTTCCACCGCCGCCCCCACAACCAGAGACGATTAACGCCATTGCAGTGATTATTGAAATAAGGCCAGCGCGGTAAGTTTTCATACCGAAAAGGTAGCAACCTCTAGATTCTTTAAACAGCGATACTTATCTAATGACCATTCACTTATTAAGCCCTGCCCCGTTGGCTGCCAAATCGCGAGATGAATTATTAGAACGATATTTCTTATTGCTTGATTCGTATCCACAACCCCGTACAAATACTCGTTAGGGATTTATCTCCCAACCTAAAATCCTGACGCTGCGGCACCTTATTCACTCTCTTGCTCAAAGGGACACTGTTTTCCCGAGCAACCCCGAGCTCGGGGAGAGTGAAGGGAGGTGATAGCCATGGATCCAGATGTTAACTGGACAAAAATCGTGACGACTTTTATAAAGTCTTTTTTCGGATACTTGTCCAAGAAAAGCCAAAGTCGCCGCGGCAACGGCGACTCGGTTAGCTAATTACTAGCTGAGTTCCAAAGCAAGGACCCCTCGGAGATTTATCTTCGAGGGGTTCTTTATAGCACTAAAGAACTCTATTAATCAAGAACATACCCCCACCACTGTGCGTAACTAGCGTTGAGAAGGACATCGGCTTCCCAGGTATTTTGCGACTAGTCAGCCAATCTTTAATCCGATGCGAACGGGGTAAAGTGAATTTATCAACGGCGCTGAAGGGTTACTCCACATGGCAATCATGCAAAGAGGTAGAGGTAAGCGATTTCTCGCCACCTCCCTACTTCTAGCCACAGTCTTATTTGGATCCACCACCCCAAATTCTTTTGCAACTGTTTCAGATGCAGAGGGTGCAATTGCCGTTAACTTTTTCTGGGGATCAACTTCAAATTCTGAGATGACGTGGATTACCCGAGATGTACTCATTACCGAGTCTGGAGATACCTCATACTTTTCAATAATCGGAAACTGGACTCCACCTTTTTATCTAGGTGTTCAAGAGATCCGAAATGCTGCAACAGGTGAAGTCAGAAAGAATGCGATTTTTAGCGCATGGGACACCCATGATGATGGAAGCTGCACGACGTGCGGCCCAGAATCCAGGCCTACCAACGGCCGAACCGTGATGACCCAAGTTGGTCCCGGCGTTACACCAAGCCAATTTGGTTATGAAGGCACGGGCGCAAATGCATTCATCAATGACTTTGGATGGAAAGTCGGTGATCGAGTAAAGGCAGTTGTAAATCTCAGACAGCTCGCCGATGGAACCGAAATCTCCGCAGCGCTACAACTCAATGATCAACCCTGGAGATTTTTCGGAACATATAAATATGCAAAGAAATTTGCGAATCTAGAGCCTGGATATTCATTTATTGAAGATTTCGGCAGAAAGCCGATGATCGTCCGCTCAGCAGAGTTTGGAAACACATGGATGGAGAGCGAAGATCTCACAAAGAGAGCGCCAATTAACTCAGTTCAAGCACGAGCAAATACAGGTGCGAACACTAAATATCACCTAATCAAGCAGCGAAACAAAACAACCCTGTGGGCTCAGATCGGTGGAGATCAATTCATCTCAGAGCAACGATATGTTCCCGCCCTTATTGATGTTCCTCTGAATTCCTACGTTCCGATTGAGGCAAGATTGACCACCCTTAACCTCGAAGGCGCCGCCGCACAAAGCTATAAAACCCAATGGCTATCCAATAAATCTAAAGTTGATCCAACGCCATCACCATCCACGTCAGCAGCACCCAAGAAGATAACCATCTTGTGCATTAAAGGAAAAGTCACAAAAAAGATAACTGCGATAAAGCCTAAATGCCCATCAGGTTATAAGCGTAAGTAAACAAGACCTACGACTTAGCTTTCATCCCAACCCGGAGGACATTCAGTTCCTTTGAAAGTTCGGGTCTGGCTTGATTTAACACAAGTCACTTCATCCGAAGCAGTGCTTGGAGCCTTAGGAGTCGTCGGAGCTTTAGGAATGGAAACGACTCCTTCTAAGCTTTTGGACTTTCCTTTTGAGTTGGTAACGTAAATGCTCACAGGAAACTTCTTGCCTAACATTGAAGCTTTGATAGGAATCTCTACGATGATCTTGCTTCCCGCCAATTCACCCTTTAATGGTCGCGCACTAGAAAAACCCAACTCCTTACTCACGAGATATGCATTGGTGGCTAGTGCACTCGCCTGGATTTTGACCTCAGCGGTAATAACAGCCGAGTTGCCGATAATGAGAGACTTGAACTTACTAGGTGTTGGTGGAACTGATGTGATCGCATCAGCAACTGTCGGGGCTTGATAAGAAGCGGTAGCGGGATCAGACTTCACTCCATTTTTTTCGCTGATAATCTCAAATGGAATCAACGCTCCGGCCAACGACTTGTTAAACCCAAGAGTCCAAGTGGCAATATTTCCAGAAATAGAGCCAGCAAGTGGTTTAGTAGCTAGGACACCTAACTTAGGTGCCACTAAATAGACTTTGTCAGGCAAATTCGCAGCGTTGGAACCGATATTAACCGAGAGATTGATCTTATTACCGACAAAGTTAATCCCAGAGAAGGACGGTGTTGTTGGTTTGGAGGAGGTAGGTTTTGTAATCGCCGCAGAAATTTGAATATTCTTTCCGGTCAACTGACGAGATTCAGGTTTTTCCCCGCCCATGCGCAGCGCATAGCCACCTTGTGATAACTCATTCGGCGAAACTATTGCCTTAACGCAGCTACCTGTCTGATATCCCGAATACACACTCGGTGTTCCGTTAACAACCAAATTTGTCATATAGGTATCGACGATAGGTACATCATCACAACTCTTAGGAACACCGCTATATGAAACTCGAACTACTGTCGAAGCGAGTTTCTTAGTGTTGTCGTTGATTAACGATTTGATTCTTCCCAAGACAAACACTTCACCAGTAGTTTCGTTTGTTAAAGACGCTTGCCACCAGTTATCCCCATAACTAGTGTCAGCAAAAAGCTTCAAGGCATAAGTGTTATTTGGGAGTATGCGAATACCAACCCAGCACGTGATGTTGTTAGCGGCAGAGAGATTCGCAGAGGGACCCAGCCGTGCACAGGTTGAACCGGGTGTCGTGTTGAGTGTTACAAAGTCCACTCCATCATAGAGGGCAAAATCAAAGTTGCCGATGAGAGTGTCCCCAGACTGGCTCCAAAATCCCCAACCAATTCGACCACAGGATGTGCCGGCCCCATATTGAGAAAGTTTCTCCCAACAAAAATCTAGGTTATTTGCACCGACCCACCTAGGAGGATTAGTAGCAACTTGTCCCAAGGCCATTGGTACAAATTTCTGCTCTAAGGATCCTTTAGGGCCAAGTAACTGAGGACTCCAATTAATTTCAACCCCACCATTTTGGTGGCTTGCTTGCGGTGTTGTGTTGTTTGATGAGTTATCGGTCGAAATTGGAGCGGTCGCAAAAAGTTCGAATGGTTTTGCCCCTGGCAGAGTGAGTTCCCAGTAATTCCAGATTGCAGGCAGAGAGTTGGAACCTGGCTTGAAGTTAGCCAACGATGAATTTGCCGCAAAAGCAGCCGGCCATTCAAACAGAGGAAGCGACCAGGAGTTTTTGTAAATTTGATTCTCAGCTTCAACAAATGTATTAAGACGGGCATTTTCTGAAAGATTTGTATTTTGAATTACTAAAAGTGAGTTATCCAAAGAGGTATCGGTATAACCCATGTTGTTATTGTTGCTTTCAGTGCTGTAGTAAAGTAAATTTCGGTCTGTTGAACCATCGGTGCGAGCCCATCCAAAGATTGCGGCATCGTAATTGCTAGATCTCAACTGGGTTGACCATGCTGAGAGACCAGTAGCGTTTAAATCAAAACCAGCCCGAGCTAGAGATGCCTTAGCCAATTGCGTTAAAGCTAGTCGACGAGCGTTTGTTGGCGACCCCCATAGCAAATTTACTTTCACCTGTGGATTTGTATCCGATGCGCTAGGGAAATACTTTCTTACAAGATCTAAAGCCTGAGCTTCACGAACACTCTCTGAGCCTTGCGTGAATGCAGATATTCCATTCTTGGCGACAACGTTTGAATAATTTGATTCTCCAGTGCTATAAAACAAAGAGTTCAATGGTTTCGCTTGAGGATTTATGGGTGCAATAAGTTTCTCGACGATTTGATCGCGAGGGAAAGCCAACAAAAATGCACGTCTAAGGTCCTGCGCGCGGGTGGAGTTCCCGGCAAAAACTCCCGAGTAAGGATCGCCACCAAATTTCGCGGCCGAAACCCTTAAATCTAAATGCTCGTAAGGTCCCGAGCTGTAACTATAAATTTTTACATTAGGGAGATTTCGTAAACTAGAAACCCCGCCAGCGGTAGGAGCCGCTTCCAAAAGATCAATCTCGCGATTAGCAAGAGCCTGTATGGCAACTGTTGCATCAGCGATTACACGGAAATTTATACGTGCTATGCCCTGTACTTGTGGGCCTGAATTGTATTTCTCATTGTAAACAAGAGAAACCGATTGATTCGCGACAGCACTTTCAACAACATATCCACCATTACTTACGAGCAAGAGAGGGTTCGTTGCTGCAGAGATCTCCGTTAAGTTGTATGCGTTTGACCAAGTTTTTGCATATGCTAATAATTTATTTCTGTCGTAACCCGCAACGTCTCTTTCAAATATCGCCTTGATATCTTCTGCTTTTGCGGAGTCCAGGAACACATTATTACTAGCAATTTTCACTAAAGTATGGACCGGAAATGGCATAGGGCTTGCTTGAGCCCATTCGGGAAAAAACTTATCGTATTCAACGGTTATCGAGAGTTTATCTGAGGAGACAGTAGGTGTAGACACCACCCGTTGGTCGTAAATTCCTCCGTAGCAGATACTTTTGAAATCTGCTTCACCTGAAGTTGATAAATTTGCTATCGCAGCGTACTTTGAAGAGCATGTTATGTGGTGTACAAGAAGATCTGCAGCCGTAATTGGCACACCATCACTCCACACTCTTCCTTTATTAATGGCGTAGCGCACCTTAAAAGGTCGCTCGCTGACTACCGTTGCGGTACCGAAAGTAGTATTTGCAATTAACTCACCGTTTTGGCCGACATAGAAGAAGCCAGAGCGCCGTAAATGATTCACCTGTGTGTTTATGACCAGGTTTCCATTTATGGTGTCAGGGTTTAGTGAAGTTAATCCGTTATATGTCTGAATTGTTAACGTAGGGCCCGTTACTGCATTTCCAGGACTTGATAATCCAAATGTGAGTACCGAGAAAACAATTAAAAAAACTAGCCCGAACCGAGTATTTCTCATAATCATTAAAGGATACGGGCAGGAAGTTAACTCTGTTCCTAACCGAATGGTCAGATTTTCTTGTAAAGGCGAACTTGGCCCCGCGCATCAGCGTAACCACCATGGAAATCCACCATCACTTTCACTGGTATTCTTAATCCATCGACGCACCCCGCATCGATGCACTTCCCCCCAAAGTGAGCCTCAACGGCCACTTACTTGCGAGTCTTATCAAGACCCTGGCCCATTCGTGGCCATACCCGAGACGCGCTTGTCGTCTCGATTGGTGTCATTTTTCATGTCTACTCTACAAACACGTACCACTGCGCCCGGAAAAGCTCGTCGTGCTGCCAAAGGCAAGCCACGCCACACATCCGCGCAGAAGGCAGCCCGCAAGAGCGCTGCACCTACTAAGTCACCAGCTCGCGGAACAACAAAGCCAGCTGCTGCCGTAACAACTAAGCCAAAGTCAGCGCCAACACGTCGCTACACAGATATTGATCCAACAACAGTTTCGAAGAAGGAAGCTCGTAACCTCGAGCGTTCAAAGCTTCGCGCATCACGTTTTCAACAGACAATTGCACTAAAGCCAAAGACTGAAAGTAAAAAACCTTCACGCGCTGCAAAGTTTGTACAGGATCGTGAGACTCGCACAACACGTGAATACTCACGCCCAGTCGAATCAGATCGTCGCCCAACAACACGTCGTGAAGCTGTTAAGGCAAGAGAAGCTCACAGCACAGACGGTCGTCCAAACTTCGTCCCACAAAAGCGTGAGAAATTCATCCCAGGTTCTAAGCCTCGTTCAACACAGAAGCCACCTCGTGATCGTCGCAATGACTCACCAGCTTTTGCTCGTGATGATCGCCGCGCATCAAAGACACATTCAAATATTGCAGTTGATTTCGGTGCAGAAGATGATTACATCTCAACCAACTTAGCTGATGCCAACCTCATCGATGCAACACCACTCACTGAGGTAACAACAACCTTCCGTGACCTTGGTATCGCACCAGCACTATCGAACGCGCTAAGCATTCAAGGAATCACACACCCATTCCCAATCCAGATTGCAACAGTTCCTGATGCAATTGCAGGACATGACATCCTTGGTCGCGGCCAGACCGGATCAGGTAAAACCCTTGCTTTTAGCCTTGCTCTGCTTACAAATATCAGCGGGCAACAGGCAAAGCCCCATAAGCCTCTAGCTCTTGTGCTTACCCCGACCCGCGAATTAGCCCAGCAGATCGATGAAGTTCTACGCCCACTTGCACGCGCAATCGGCCACGAATCAGTTGTTATCGCCGGCGGAATGCCATATGCAAAGCAGATTACTGCAATGCGCAAGGCCACAGCAATCTTGGTTGCTACCCCTGGTCGTCTTATCGATCTACTTAACAAGGGTGAAGTACAGCTAGATCAACTTCAGATCACAGTTCTTGATGAAGCTGATCAGATGGCAGATATGGGATTCCTTCCAGTTGTTAAGGAAATCCTTGATCAGGCAAAGCCTGATGGACAACGTCTTCTCTTCTCAGCAACTCTTGATCGTGGCGTTGACACCCTTGTTAAGCAATACCTCAAGAGCCCAAAGACACATTCACTACAGAACGATCGTGCCTCTGTATCAACCATGGAGCATTACATCCTTGTAATGAACCCAGGCGATAAAGATGACATCACTGCACAGATTGCAGCTCGTAACGGAAAAACAATTCTCTTTGTTAAGACGCAACGCGGTGCAGATCGTCTCTGCGACAAGCTAGCTCATGCTGGTGTTCCGGTTGGAGCACTTCACGGTGGAAAGTCACAAGCTGTGCGCACTCGCACTCTGGCTATGTTTAAAGATTCAGCGAACGCGGCCCTTGTTGCAACAGATGTTGCAGCACGCGGTATCCACGTAGATGGAATCTCACTTGTTGTGCATGTTGATGTCCCACAAGATCACAAGGATTACCTGCACCGTTCAGGTCGCACAGCTCGTGCCGGTGAATCAGGCACGGCTGTAACCCTTACAACGTCAAAGCAACAGAAGTCAGTCTCAGGACTTACTTCACGTGCTGGTGTTACACCTAAATCTGTTTCGGTGACTTCACTGAGCACGGATCTAATGCGAATTACTGGAGCTCAAGCGCCTTCAGGTATTCCTTATGTTGCTCCAATCGTTGAGAACAAGGGTCCTAACCGTGGAAACCGTAAGCCTCGTCCAAATTCAGCGCAAAGGCGTCGTAGGCCTAGATAGTCCTTATAAGCCCATTAGCTTTGCTTGTTTGTCAAAATCGGGTACTGCGGATCTAACTTCAGCAAAAGTACCTTGCGCGCGAATACGCCCCGCCTCAAGGTAGATGATTTGATCTGCTGACATAACCGTTGACAAGCGATGTGCAATAAGAATCAAGGTTATTCTTCCTTTTAGGCCTTGAATTGCATCAGAAATTTCTGACTCTGTCTGACCGTCGAGAGCGCTCGTCGCCTCATCGAGCACAAGAAGTTTGGGTTTAGTAAACATTGCTCTTGCGATACCAACTCTTTGCCGTTGTCCACCACTTAACTTATTGCCGCGTTCTCCAACGTTAGTGTGAATTCCATCTGGAAGAGAAAAAACAAAAGTCTGTAGCTGAGAAATATCTAAGGCATCCGCTATTTGATCGTGAAGTTCTTCAGATCCATCAAAACCAGATGAAATATTCGACGCAATAGATCCAGAACTTAAGACAACTTCTTGTGGCACATATCCAATTGCACCAGGCCATTTTTTTACAGCCTCTGCTGGTGAATAGCCAGAAATCTTAATTTCACCTCGGCTAGGGAGATACATTCCCAGTAACAAATCAACCAAAGTGGATTTCCCAGCGCCGGATGGTCCAACAACGGCAACCGTTACCCCTGGTTTGACATTCAGGGTTATATTGCTTAGAACATTTGCCTCACTATCGGGATAGACAAACGACACATTCTCCATGGATATATTCGGTTCGAACCCAACGTGCACAAAGTCCGCTTGTAAATCGTATTCTGGAATTGAAAAACTTGGATCTGTAGCCCTGAACAGATCAATTGTTGGCTTAGCTCTAACAATACTTCCATTGATTGATACTAAGTTCTGTTGAACTCTTAGAATCGCGGGCGTGATCCTGCTTCCTGCGGCGAGGAATAAAGTCAAACTTCCCACAGCTTGAGCCGAATCATTAAGAATAAACTGAAGTGCTGCGACTGCCATGGTGCCAAGAGTAAAAGCGATTTCAATAACGTATTTACTGATGTTTGGCATCCATGACAATTCTGCAGAGTAGTCAGCAATCTCCCACTTTATTCTCTTAGCCCGATCAACAAAATAACCTCGTCGATTCCTAATGAAGGATTCGCGATAACCATTAACAAGCTCGAGTAAGATTTCAGAATCTTGAATAGTTATATCTGAATAGCGTTGAGAAATTCTCTGCGTTCTTGCATTAGTTAAAAAGTACATGACCAGCATGATCGAACCAAAAATCAGAATTGTTAAAGAAGCCGTAATCGGATCTATGATTGCGATCCCAATCCCAAGTACAATTAGCAGCGCCATATCAGCAGAAACGCTTACTATATTGCCGAATACACCGAGTGTGAGTGATGTTGAGCCAGTGGTTAATGTGTAATGAATGTACTGGCTATTAAATTTTGAAAGAGTCGATAAAGGTTGTGCCATTACCTGCGTGATCAAGCGTGATGAAATTTCAGCACTTCGTCTACTCAAGAAGAAGAGAGTTCTTCTTGTGATAACAACTGACAAGGATGTTCTAAGTACTAACAATGAGACTGCGACTAGGGCAAGAATCACGGTTTGCGATTGAAAACTCAATGTATCCAATCCTAAAAATTTCAATAGGTCCCCCACGCGGCCCTCGGGGCTTTGTGATCTAACTCCATTAATTGTCAAAGCACCAATGACGCCGATCAGTGAAACACCGATCAAATCTAGGACGGATAGTCCCACTTGTAAGATAGATACCAAATACAGCTTACGCTTATCTTTAGCAGATAGAATTTCGGAAAGATTGAGAATATCTTTTATCGAAAAGGGTTTTATTCGCTTCATTGCTCTACCCATTCGCTAGGAATTTTTTTCCAGTTATCAGGGATCAATTTACTCGGATCCTCACGAAGTTCGTACCATTTTGAAGGGGCGTAAACTACCGCACCGCCTCCGGCGATCATTGCCGACCACCAAGAGTAGGTTGAATTTGAAATAATAATTTTTTTTGTTGCGGCCATTAACAGAAGGGACTCTACGGGATCAGAGTCGCTTGGTGGGATAATCGTTTCAAATGGGTACCCAAGTTGCAAAAAGTCATCCTCAACTTCTTTTGGGGAGTCCGTAAAAACCCATATCGAATCGTAGTCACCTGCATTTACTAGGGCTTCTTTGTAATAACCAATCGAGAGAATTCCGTTCTTCCGATTTGCAGGTAAAGCATAATCACCCCGCCGGACATGCAGCGAGAGCACCTTCTCTCTTTTGATTCTTTCTGTTTTTTCAAGTAGCCATTTGCTTGGGCTCGACAAATTCTTTAAACTGAGAATAGGCTTCTCGCTTAATGAGTCAAAATAAATCCAAGATTGAAAGTAGCCTCTGATTCTCTTTACTTCCGGAGGAATCGAATTTGGATTAACAAAGCCTATTTCTTCAGAAGAGAATGTTCCTACGTGCGACCTTCCGTGAGTGAAACGCCTCAACCCAGATATAACTCGATCATTCTTGAAAATAGAGATACGGGATCTGCTTATTGTCAGATAATCGTCGAGCAATCCTAGGGTTTGAATATTCGCTCCCGGATGTAATCCTTGGACTCTAGATAAGTCTGATGTATCAAAGATAACTTTCCGCTGATACTTCTCTTGGAAATACAGTCCTGCATAAAACATGAAAAGCTGGTTTCCTAGTCCACCTGCGATTTCCACCGTCAAGGATTCGTTTTTTTGCATCACCGAGTCTTTTCTTTTTTCCGAACCGCGATGATGCTCGGTGTCAGTGTCTTCAATTGTGGATATGTTTCATCGAAACAAAGTTCGGGTGAAAAAGTATTAATACTTTTTTGGGTAGCCCATTTATTTAAATGACTTTCATCATGCCACTTCGCAATTACCTCAATTTTTTTGTCTGCCAAAACCTGACCACTTAGCTCTTCTAACATTGCTCCGATTGCTTGTCGTGGTCCAAACCAAGTTCCCCCACAAAAATACTGTCTTCGCAATTTTCGAGGTACGAAGGCCTCAGACTGAGGTCGCGTCTCCCATGCGCCTATTCCGCCCAGGCTTATCTTCATTCGTAAATCTTTGTATATAGTTAATGGGTGTCTGAGGTAGAAGGTTGCTCTTGACAATCCTTTACTCCTCCAGAAACCTGGATGCTCGATTAAGCAAATTTGATTATTGGCTACCAATTGTCTGATGTTTTTCCAGGGATTTGATGCGAAAATCATGTCTGCGTCCAAGTGCATTAGAACATCAGTATCCATCTTCAAGTAATGGTCTCTAAAAATTTGGTATCGCAGGAGTGTCGCATCAGGCCACCCATATGGGGTAATCCTAAAGCCAATAACTTTGACGTTTTTCAATGTTTTTGAGAATGCATCGATTTTTTGGATTTGTTCAGAAAACACGAAAAAGGTGATCTGATCGGATTGCATTGATCGCTCATCGGCAGATACAACCATTTTTTGCCAATAGTCAAAGTAAATATTGGTAGCCACGGTCATAACACCAATTGATGGCCCTTGTGACTCTTTTATCTCTAACACTCCGATATTCTATCTTTCGACTAAGTTCCGGGGGGGTGATCAGACAGGTGTCTACCGAACTTCCATATATTTCTGCGCTCTTACCATCTAAAAATGGAGAGAGATACCTAAGTCGATTGATTCCCCGCATTTTACTAATGCTGGACGAAAATGATGAACTCTTAGTTGTTAATGACGGTTCTACTGATAACTCATCGTTAATTCTCGCTGACCTGGCGAAAAATGACGCAAGGATAAAAATAGTCACTACCGTAGGCGTTGGATTAGTTGCAGCCCTTAATTTAGGCATTGCTGAAGCTAAAAATCCCTGGGTAGCGAGATTTGATGTAGATGATGAATATCCACTTAATCGTATTAATCTTCAACGCGAATTAATTGAGGCTAATGTCGCTGCCATTTTCTCCGATTATTCATTCATGAGTGCCGCTGGGGTTTCGTTGGGTACTTTACCTAGTGCGATTTCCTCAAATCCAACAAAACTTTCTTTAGTATCAAGTCAGCGCACTCCCCACCCTGTTGCCCTTTTGAACCGAGAAAATGTCCTGTCCGTGGGCGGATATCATGTCAAAGATTTCCCCGCGGAAGATTTGGGTCTCTGGTTTCGACTAATCGAAAGGGGACGGTTTCTGTCGGTCCCTAAGGTCTTACTAAGTTACCGACTGAGTGGTAGTTCAATTTCAAGTTCGAACCGAAAAGAGCAATTTGCCACTAAGAGTAAAATAATTATTGGATTTCGCTCGTGGGACGTGCTGGTCCAAAATAGCCTGGAAGAATTTTCAAGCACAATTTCTTGCTATCTTCGGCACCGAAGGTCTACCGCGCGCATTATTCTTCACTTAAGGGATCTAACAAACGCTTCTAAGTTGTCAGGAATCAAGTTCTCAATGGTTAAACTCTTGCTAACTCTTCCTTTATTGACTTTGATTAAAATTCCGTTTGTTTTGATTGACATTTCAGCCAAGACAATAGCTCGTAGGATTTATCGATTAGTGAAGAGCTTTCTTTAGCATATCTCTCAAGAACCAGATCGGATATCGGGTTAAGAGAGTAATTCCAGTTGACACTTTCTTCGTTGTAACTAAAGAATCAAACTTCTCTTGGTATAAATCTAATCGTTTGGCCCATCGAAAAAACATTCGAAATCTAACTCTATTGTTTCGTAAATACTCTATTGATTCGGCTAACCAAGCTTCTACCTCGGAAACATTTATTGGTCCATCCGCTAATTTTGCTTGACGGGCAAAATATGAAACCCCAACAATGAGTCTGGCACGCGATTGCGCATACATTTTTTGCCGTGAGAGCTGATTACTGTGAACTCGATATTTAATTACTTTTTGAGGAAGGTTATGCACTTCCCCTCTTTCTCTCAAACGAACCCACAAATCCCAGTCCTCTGCGAGGAAAGATCTGTAGCCTCCAATCTCGCTAATAGCGCTCCTGCGAATCAATGCGGCTGGGTGTGCAACTGGTGATGAAAATAAAAGTTCTTTGTATGAAGTACTTATGCGTCTACGGAATCTAGACTCCCCAATCCGTGATCCGTTTTCATCAATCAGTTCCAACTGACCACCTACGGCGACACAATCCAGGGCGCCGTCCAAGTACTTCAGTTGCACTTGAAGTCGACTCGGGTACATGAGGTCATCCTCATCCATCCGAGCGACATACTCAGAGGAAATATTCTGGAGTCCGGTGTTTAGTGCCGCGACTATTCCGGGACCCTCGGAGGAAATTATCCGATAATTCAGATGGCTTCCCACCAGAATGTCTACTATTTCTGCTGGGTCAACTCGGTCGGCTACAATTACGATTTCGAATTCATTCTTGCTCAGAGATTGTTCCCGGATGCTAGCGATAGATTCAAATAAAAACTTAGTTGAATGACATGGAATCAGAACCGAGATTCGATAATCTGACTTCATAAGCACACTATAGTGATTAATAATTCTAAATACAGACTAATGGTTTGGAGTAACTCGATGAAAATTGGCGTGCTAGGACTCGGGCACATGGGTCTTCCCATCGCACGCACTTTGCATGATAGAGATCATGAAGTTTTCAGCTGGAGCAGAACATCATCTGATTATCCGTGGCTCCATTCAACCGATCTGGAAACGATATCGAGGCACACGCTTGATTCTCTAATCATTGCTTCGGGCAGCGCACGTCCAGGGTTTGGAGACCCTGCCTCTGAAATCCACTCAACAATTAATTTGATCCCTGACTCCTTGCGGTATGAAGGCACCAAGGTTTTTTATCTAAGCTCTGGAGCTGTTTATGGAGAATGCCCGAAACCTAGATCTGAGAAAGATCAGATAGCGCCATCCACTGTCTATGGAAACTCAAAAGCAACTGTTGAAAAGGCATTTAAAGAGATGTTTCTAGATCGTGTCACATCTCTAAGGATTGGCAACGTCATCGATTGGGAGCACCCCTATGGGATCCTTGCAATTGCGCAGGGCGCGAAGGAAACTGGTTCTATAGATTTTTTCGGGACACCGGAAGACTGTCGCGATTACCTTGATATAAATGAACTTTGTTTGATGGTTTCGAAAATCGCAGAATTAAACCATAGGGAAGAGATCATCAATTTGGGATCGGGTGTCTCTATTGCTTTAAGTGAAATCGCCGATACTCTCACTAATCTTTTACCTAGTCTAAAGATTCGATGGCGCTCGCCAAGAGAATCAGATATCTCCAAAACGAAACTTGACATCACAAAGGTCCGAAACTTAACTAATGCATCCCCAAAAGATCCTAAGCCTCTTTTAATTGAATACTTTCAAGAAGTTATTTAGTCTCAGTACTTAGCAATGAATATGTCATTTTGAATTTCCCAGACAAATCCGTTGCTTTGTGCCCAATCCAATAGAAAGACAAATGGAGGATAGCCAGTCGGTTCCAATTCGTCTCTCTGGAAGAGTCGCACGTCGTCAACAAAAACCCTGATCGAATTGAATTTGGATTTATATCGAGCGATGATCTCCAGTTCATGCACTATCGGGCTTACGCTCTCGCCCAAGAATGTGCCACCCTCTGAGAAATGACCGTCGAGCCAAATATTTACCTCTTTTTGATTTCCATTTAGAGCAGTTTCAAAATGAACCTCGCTTGACCCGAAAAGGGTCACGACATTTCTGCTGTGCTTAAGTCTGGATTCCGAAAATCTATAGAAATACTCTGAAGGTTCGATCGTGGTTACCTTTGGGTATCTTTTAGCCAGAAATTGAGTCGTTGATCCCATATATGTCCCCGTCTCAATCCAAGCTGCATTTTCGATTGAGTGGGAGACCAGCGTTTTTCTCTTTATAAATGTAGGGTACGGCGCGTCAAAATTTCGCCTTAAAAACTGAACGAACTCCCGAATCCTCTGAAAGGCAATTAGTACGCGATGAGAATTCCTGAACTTTGGTGTGGACATGATTCCATTCTAGGGCTAGGTGCTTAGTGTACCTTACGTTTAGGGGCGGTACATAGAATGCGATTTGATCAAATGAGTTTAATTGGCCGAGTGTTGGGACTGTTCGGAAAAAAAATTGTTTTCCTTTCGGAATACGACGAACTACTTGAGCAACGTTATCTTCTCAGGCGTTTCACAAAAATAGAAGAAATCGCTCAAGAGTCGAATGACCCCGAATTGTGTAGATTCCTAGTGACACATATAAAAAGGTCCTACTCACAAGAACTCCAGGATTTACTCGCACTTTACTTTTCACAAAAAAAAGTTGGTTACTTTGTCGAGTTTGGTGCAACAGATGGCATCGAGCTTTCGAATACTTACTTACTTGAATCTGAGTATGGGTGGGAAGGAATTCTGGCCGAACCTGCCAAAACATGGCACAATGCCCTTCGCTCTAACCGAAATTGCCACATCTCAACTGAATGTGTGTACTCGGCATCTGGAGAAAAACTTGAGTTTTCTGAAGTCGAAAATAGGACCTTATCTACAATTAGCAAATATAGCGATGGTGATTCACATTCAATTGAACGATTGAATCAAACGCGATACGAAGTAGACACAATTACACTTTTAGATCTTCTCAACAAATTTGGTGCTCCGGAATATATTGACTTCTTAAGTATCGATACAGAGGGTTCTGAATTCCAAATTTTGCAAAACTTTCCATTTCATCATTTTAGATTTGGGTTTATTTGTATTGAGCATAATTTTACAGACAATGAGAGGAAACTGGACGAACTTTTGTCCCGAAATGGATACCATAGATATTTACGGCATTCATCCGAATTTGATGGGTGGTACTTACACACTGATCTAGCGAACAATCACTGACATGGATGAAAAGCAGTGTTTTTTGACTCGAAACGAAAGATAGTGGAGTGATACGCAATTGATTTCAACTGTAATTCCGGTGCACTTAAGGACTAACACCGACTTGAGTTATCTAAAACGCGCCCTGGGTTCTTTGGTTGCTCAAAATTGCAGACCTTCAGAGGTGATTCTTTCTGTCGATCTTTGCCCAGACTTTAGTATTTTTGAAAAGGAGATTCGTGCGGAATTTCCTGAGTTAAATCTGATTTTTCTCGAACACTCGAAGCCTTTGGGTATTTCAGTAAACACTAATATGGGTCTTAGTAAAGTTTCTGACAGATATGTCCATGTTTTACATCAAGATGATTGGTTATTTGAAGTCGATGTCTATGCTCATCTCTCAGCAGTGTCCCAAAAGTACACCAGAGAATTTTTTTTGCTTTCTGGTCTGCGTTTAGGTCGCATTTACAGACCGCATTTCGACCTCACGGCTCTTGTTGGAAACAATCAGATAGGGGGACCAAGCGGCGTTTTTTTCCCATATTCGGCTGACTTATTCTTTGATCAAAATTTGACGATGCTGCTGGATGTAGATTTTGTCTTTCTGCTCATAAAAAAGCTAGGCACACCTAAAATCATAGATAAAGTATGCATTGAGTATGGCGTTTCGGATGATCAGGCGCAAAACTTAGTAACTGACAGTGATTTTAGCAATGAGCTTGTGTACATATTCGGTAAACATAAAATTAAGAGCTCGCATATCGCGCTTTATTCACTTTGCACCTCTGACGCGGAAGTTGTCTTCTCAATCACGCATTCAGTGTTGAGGGTTCCAACAAACAAGCTGGGTATCTTGGTTGTGAAATCCATTAGATTCCTCGCGCGGGTGATGCTATATCTGAGAAGGAATCGTAAAAAATTTTAGGTTTCTCGCCTTAATAGGCTACTAGAACATTCCAATTAAATCAGAAAAATCATTTTGAGAATTATGCATACCTTCAAAGTGTGTTTCAAATTTAAAGAATGATTCAAAATTCTGAATGAGAAAGACTCCTCACCCAGTTTCATTACCTAGCGCGGCAGAAATCTTTTGCGCTCAACCGTAGCTCTAGACTTTGCGAAAAAACGCAGAGGAGTCATCGATATTTTGGATTTTTGGCATCTTATCTGATCCAAAGAAATCTTGAACGGCTTTTCTTGCGCCCTCTAGTGAATAATCATCGATGATTACAAAGCCACCCTTGGCAACTTTTTGATACAACGCCTCCAAGGCTTGAATTGTAGAACTATACATATCCCCATCCAATCTAAGAATTGAAATGCATTCGGTTTCTAATCTAGGAAGAGTGTCTTCAAACCACCCCTTTACAAGGATTACGTTCTTAGTATTGACACCATACTTTTCTAGATTTCTACTAACATCTTGTATTGAAACTTTTAAAACATCAAAAGTAAAGTGTGTATCCCCAACGTCAGCCGGATATCTTTCATCTGGGGTCGGAAGACCCATAAAAGAATCACAAGCAAATATTTTTCGATCGGTTATTCCGTAAGTATCCAGATATGAGGCGCAAAAAATTACAGCTCCACCTCTCCAGACGCCAGTTTCGACTATATCTCCCGGAGTGCTATCCAGAGTTATCTGATCAAGCGCAGAGTGTAGTTGGTTCATTCGTTTAAGACCTATCATCGATTCACCGGTGACGGGCCAGTCTTGTCCATTTTCTCGCACTTCGAGCGCAGGACAAATCTGTTTTTCTGCCACTGTCCAGTTTGAGGGTAGAAAATGTTTAATTACCTTGATTGGCGACAACTTGCCAGGAAAATTCAGAACTTCTCGCCAAGTGTAGGCTTCGGCGTCAAAGTCGTATCTTATGATGAATCTCTTTAACAAATTAAGATGGCGCAACTGTAACTCTTCTAAGTTCATAACTGACATAGTATCAAATTGATTTCAATTCATCTAACTTTGCGAAGATAGCCCTCTGGATTATTTGTTGTTGATGAACCAAAAAATTTGGTGAACTCATCGTCAACCTCAAATGAATCCTCAGAATGCAGAAATTTTCGAATGGCTCTTAGTGGCCCTCCCGAATAATGCCTGTCCCACCCCATGTATGAAAGAGCTCCATCTTCGACAATGAAGTAGCTCCCAAGGGATACGACCTCTTTAAATTTTTGTAGGCTTGACATAACATCGTTGAAATTATGAGATCCATCATCGATAACCATTACCGTTTTGTAATCAGCGCAATTCGATAAATCATAGCTTTCAAACCCACCTAAAAAACGAGTTATTCGGGAATCATTCAAGACTAAATCTTCCGTCACTAAATCAACAATATCAATCGTATGAATTTTTCCTTCTGAGTTATATGTTGAGACAAGGTCTGCCAAATAAAGAGCAGAACCACCATGGTTAGTTCCTACTTCAATGATCAAGTCTGGTTTTACTCTGTTTACTGCTATTTGAATAAGCAAGTAGTCCGTCGGGAATTTTCGACAAGTAATTCCTCTATAGGTGACATTATGAGAATTTTCAAGAAGTCTGCGAAATGAAAGATAGCGATTTTTAGCATAGGGAATTGCGTAATAATAGTCTTTTAAGACAGCGATTTTATACGTGGCTATTTTTCTGCAGCGTTTTAAGATTTGAAAGAATTGAGTTTTCCTCAATACTTTCTTTAGAGAAGAGACGACTCCATTATCGAAAACACCTTTTAAACTACCCATCATTGGGTTATTGTATTCATTGTCAATCAATTTTTACTGTGTGTAAGAGGAAAAATTAGGTGTAACATCAAACTTCGACCTGAAAGTACACGATATTTGCATATCATTGCCGAAAACTGCCACGGTAAAAAGTCACTTTGTTAGAGCTAAATAGCTTTTGAGATATACTGAGGAAGCTTTCGTAGTAAACCTGCATCCGTGAGTGTCATAGCCGACCTGTCTTTATCCGAAAGAATTAAGTCGTCAGTTGGCCAATCAATTCCTAGGGTTTCGTCAAGTGGATTGACTCCGACTTCAAACGTTGGGTCATAAGGTGAACTGAGTAAGTAATTGACTATCGTATTTTCTTCTAATGAAAGAAAAGCGTGTCCGATGCCCGAATCAATCAAGAGAGCCTGGGGTTCAGCCGCTGATACTCGGATCAAGTGATGCCTGCCAAAGGTCGGCGAGCCTTCCCTAAGATCGACAACGCAGTCTAAAATTGATCCCGAAACGCATGTAAGCCACTTTATTTGCCCACCTGGTGCAAGGCTGAAATGTATTCCCCTTAATGCGCCTTTTTTTGATAGCGACATATTGGACTGTTGAGGTTTAAATCGAATCGGGGAGTTAACAAATTTTTCTGACTCCGAATAAAATTCATAGAAATAACCTCTTGCATCTGGGAAAACATCTAGCTTCGCTACCCAAACTGATTCAAATGCGATTTCCTTAAAGTTCATGTCATTTTTGTTTTCTTGTAATTGGACAGATACTCCTCAAGGGCGTCTGTCCAATTACGCATCGGGCCAAATTCTTCCGAAAATTGGCTTGAATCAAGGGCCGAAAAATTAGGTCGAAGTGCGGGGCGATCAAGCTCTTTGTGAGAGATGCCGTTAATCTGACTTTGGCCACCCAGCGTATGGTTTATCAACGCTCCTATTTCGTGCCATGAGCCAAATCCTTGATTTGTAATGTGAAATATTTTCGATGAAAAGGTTCGGTATTTATCTAAAATCTTCATAGAAGCTTGAACGACGTCGGAAGCCAAAGTCAATTGGCCCAACTGATCATCTACGAGCTGAATGCACTTTGCACCGCTCTCTACTCGGCTAATTACTTGGGAAAGAAAACCTGACTTAAGAAATCCATAAAGCCATGCAGTTCGAATAACAAGTGCGTTCTCAGGCATTGCAGCTAGCAAGTTTTTTTCACCCTCCAACTTTGATAGCCCATATTGATTAAGGGGGTTAGTCTCAGATTTTTCCACGTATGGATGTGGGCTAAGGCCGTCAAAGACATAATCTGTTGAGAAGTGCAAGACTCTAATATTCAGTTCGGTTGCGACCTCTGCAATACTTCTCATAGCGTTGCTGTTTACATCAAAAGCTATATCGGGGTTCAGCTCTGCAGAATCCACATTTGTGAAGGCGGCACAATTAACTAGCCAATCCGGGCGAGCTTTTTCTAAGGCTAGTCGTATTGATTCCTTATTTGTGATGTCTAATTTAACTTTATGCATTATTGCAGTAGTGTGACTTTCATTCATTGATAGCTGCTCTTGGAAAGTTCGGCCCAAAAGACCGTCACCACCTGTAACTACAATTTTCAATTTACAACCAGTGATTTCCACCAAACATGGTTCTGTTGATAAAAACTAATTGTGCTCTTTAATCCTGAATCAAACGAAACCTGTGGCATGAAGCCAAGGTGCGCAGTTATTTTTGAGATGTCGACAGAATATCGAATGTCGTGCCCTAATCTGTCCCTCACAAAATCTATTTTATCTTCTTTGAAGCCAAAGTAATTTAGGATAGTTGTAGCAAGCTCCATATTTGTTAGTTCTGTTCCACCACCGATATTATAAATTTCTCCTTTGTGGCCCCGTTGGAGAACCAACTCAATACCCCGACAGTGATCTTCTACATGCAACCAGTCTCTAATGTTCAAACCTTTTCCATATATTGGAATTTGTTTACCTCGAATTAAATTAGTGATGAATAAAGGAATGACTTTTTCTGGATATTGATATGGCCCGTAATTATTACTGCAGCGAGTAATGTTTGTATGAAAATCAAAAGTTTTTCCATACGCTCGGACGAGTAAATCTGCGCCGGCTTTTGAAGCTGAGTATGGGGAATTGGGAAGTAGCGGGAATTCTTCATTCCAACTGCCTTCATCAATGGAACCATAAACTTCGTCGGTGGAGACCTGCAAAAATTTTGAAATTTCATGTTTCCGACAAGAGTCTAATAGAACTTGCGTGCCAAGTGTGTTGGTTTGTACAAAGCTTGTTCCGCTAGAAATCGACCTATCAACATGTGACTCTGCAGCAAAATTGACAACTAAATCCACCCGATTTATTAGTTGGTCGACAAGATCGCGGTCACAAATATCTCCTTGGATGAACTCGAAATTATTTTTCTCTTCTGGTGTGAAGTTTTCGTAGTTTCCTGCGTAAGTTAATTTATCCAGAACTACAACTTCGGATACTCCTAATGGATTTAGGCTGACTTGTCGTTTAACGAAGTTAGTGCCAATGAATCCGGCACCTCCGGTTACCAATAGCTTCACAAGTCCTCACAAACAGTCACGTTGGTCTGGTGTCTAACGATACATCTCAAGTACCCTAAGCGCATGAAAGGGATAATTCTTGCGGGTGGCAATGGCAGTCGTTTAGCCCCTATGACTAGCGCCGTATCTAAGCAGTTGCTACCAATTTACGATAAACCTCTCATCTATTATCCAATTTCGACTCTTATGTTGGCTGGCGTACGGGAACAGTTGATAATCACCACACCCAGAGACGCTACCGCGTTTCAATCACTGCTTGGTGATGGCTCACAGTTCGGCATGTCATTCGATTATGCGGTTCAAGATTCCCCTCGAGGATTAGCTGATGCTTTTTTAGTAGGAGAGACTTTCATAGGAGAATCCAAAGTTGCGCTAGCATTAGGCGATAACATTTTTCATGGCTCGGGTTTAGGTCTTCAACTTTCACAGTTAACCGATGTTGAAGGCGCTCATATATTCGCCTACAAAGTAGCAGATCCTGAGAACTACGGAGTGGTTGAATTCAATACAGATGGCATTGCGACTTCGCTCATCGAAAAACCCAAGAACCCGAAATCTAGTTTTGCAATCCCTGGGTTGTATTTTTATGATAATCAGGTTATCGAAATCGCGAAGAGTGTTAAGCCAAGTCACCGCGGAGAAATCGAGATTACCTCTGTGAACGAGCATTATTTAGAACAGCAAAGACTTTTTGTTGAGATACTCCCGCGAGGAACTGCCTGGCTTGACACGGGTACTCCGGAGAATCTGCTATCTGCAGCAACTTACGTGAAAATTATTGAAGAGAGACAAGGTAACAAAGTTGCTTGCCTGGAGGAAATTGCCTTTAGAAAGGGTTGGTTGAGCCTTGCAGAAATCGAAGAAAGGCTTTTAAAAGCCCCACAGAATTCATATTATGAATATGTTCGTAAATTAAAGGACATGTAGACCAACAGAATGAATCGCTCCCTTCCTTTTTATATACTGAGTTAGACATTCTGAAGGATATTTCATGCAACGTAGGGGTTGGAGTTAACCTAATTTTTGATTGTTGGCTGCGTCAGAGCCGCCTCCGGGATTTGAACCCGGGACCTACGCATTACGAGTACGTTGCTCTACCCCTGAGCTAAGGCGGCGGGGTTATTAATCCAGTACGACAGAGCCGTTGGGAGTGCTCAAGTGCACTGCAACGATTCCGTTATCGCCATCATTTGTAGAAGGATCTACCCAGTCGATAGTGACTTCAGCGAGCGCGCCAAGGATCTCGGCCTTAAACCAAGATTCTGCAAGCTGATCTTTATCTGCAATAACAATCTTTTCAATCTTTGAAACTGCGTTGCCATCCTTTGATGGATGATCTTCTGTAAGCCACTGAATAAAAAATGGTAGTTCGCGTGAATCTGTAATCTCTTTAACGCCGATCTGCTTCCACTTAAGGTCAGATCCATCTGGGCGTGTGCGGTGACCATCAACTGCATTGCGTCCGAATTTTGTTTCTATTGGTGAAATATCTTCGGTGCTAAATACCCAGGTAAGCCATCCGCCGCCTTCTTGCGCCTTCTGTGAAACAGCTTTGCCCCAAGGAGTTGCTTCAGTTGCTGGGTGATCAAGTGGGCAAACAACTTCGATGTATTGGCCACCTGCAAGGGCGGCTGTGAAGTTGCGTGTTCCAAAGCGTGGGTGAATTCCGCCGTCGACAAATGTTGAGCCGATTCGTGAACCTAAGCGCTGAACTGTGTCAGCTAGTTGGTCGTGGGAAGTCACATAAGAAATATGGTCTAAACGCATGGGGCAATTTTGCACCATTGGCGGGGGTGCTTCTTACCAAATTAAGCGCTAACTCCTTCAAGATCACATGAAAGATTGGCCTTTGGCAAGGTGCCTTTGAGAAGGTAGGCATCGACGGCGTCATCAACGCAGGCAGATCCGCGGCCCTGGCCGGTGTGGCCGTCGGCATCGAGAGAGATTAAGCGCGAGCCAGTGAAGATTTTTGCAAGGCTGACAGACCATGCATATGGCGTGGCTGGATCACGGATTGTGCCGATGACGATGATCGGTGCGGTTTTGATTTCGGTCAACGTGTTGGGTGCGCGTTGGGTTGATGGTTGCGGGAAAAACTGGCAGTGCACACCGGCGAATGCGATGTATGGACCGAAGATGGGTGCTTTGGCTGCGAACTCTTTTGCGTCAGCTTTGTATTGATCGAGAGTGCGACCATCGCGCCAGTCGAGGCAATCGATAACAGCACCGGAATCAAAATCATTAGATCTAAATGTGCCATCGGGGTTACGGCCTGAGTATTCATCGGCTAACTGCAAGAAGGTATCTCCGTAACCTTGCGCGCTTTCAGTAAATGCTTGGCGCAACTTTGGCCAACCGTCTACATCGTCATAGAGCGAAGATGCCATTCCGACAAGGATGAGGGATTCTGTGATCATGCGATCATCACCATCTGATGGGTTTTCTTGTGGCAGTGGATCTGTGGCGGCTGCTTGTAGCGTTGCGATAATCGTGGATTGAGATTGTGCGGGTGTGCCGGTAAACGGACAATCGCTTTGTGTGAGGCAATCTTTAACAAATGCTGTGAGCGCTTTTTCAAAACCCATAGCTTGTGCAAGGTTCTGATCTTTCATTGGAATGTT
>Ga0222712_10002000_pt1 | contig 24170 bp, 32 predicted proteins | sample C33_657DmetaG_FD_165043 | JGI IMG/M metagenome (GOLD analysis project Ga0222712, IMG submission 165043) | Estuarine water microbial communities from San Francisco Bay, California, United States - C33_657D | ecosystem: Environmental > Aquatic > Marine > Unclassified | place: USA: California... | reverse complement strand
TTTGATTAATAAATAAGATCTATAAGTTCTAATTGCTATCATTGGTATAACCAAAAAACACATTACTAACATATCTCCACCTGTAACATAGACAAGATATGTAACTACTATGGACAGGATTGTCACTATCCATAGTAGTATATTTTCTATCTTATACATTATCCAGCTATTGCGTAATTACTTTCATCAACAATATCTTTTGACTTCAACCAGTTTTCTAAAGAACATCTGCTTTCTTCATTAAGTACTACATCAGTTTCAACGCTGTGGTAATACTTATTTACAGTACTATTAGCTTCTACTTTAAGAGTATCCATGTTTTCAAGAGTAATATCTCCTTTAGGAATAGTAACAGGAAAATAAGCACCTATTTTTTCTTTTACATTATAACTGTATCTTATTTCTTCTTCCCATTTATCATAACTGATAAGTGTACAATCATGTCCATTTCTTATTTTCTGTAATGGAAGTACAGGTTCTGTGTATACACCACACAAAATCTCAGTAGCAACTCTAGCATTAGGAGTTGCAGCAATTATTTCCAATAATGCTTCAGCATTAACTGTTGGAAATGTAAGTTCAATTAGTTTTCTTTCTAAATTGTTCATTTTTGTCAATTTTAAATTTGTTATTTGTTTTGAGTTTTGTCCTCTGCATTCAGTATTATTACTGCTTACCCTTGGAAAGTAAGTTATGATGCATTACAAAAAGCAAGTATATGTATTTACCTTGCTTTGATGGTTGTCCGCACTTCCTCCTGACATAACTGTTCAGAACCTAATCAGTCTTATTGTGTTATACTAATACACTCACCTGGCGACCTACTTCAACTTAAATATGTATGTTTCATGATGTATACAGTTAATTTTATATCCTCTCAAACTATGACTAACTCTGTAAATAAGGAAAACCATTTTCTATACAAATGGTAAGGCTGTTAGTAATCTTAAAAAAGCTGGTGGAAATAGAAATCATAAAGAAACTATAGATACATATAAGGATAAGAACTATAGTATGTATGTTATAGAGTATTATAGTATGATGTCTATTTCTCACAAGCTTAGGATTGTAGCTATATACTGGCGCATTTTTTGTGCTTTTATAGCTGTTTTTGAGAGAGTTATAATAAGAGGAGAGTGTGTCTGTCATCATGTTACACACTCTCAACCTATCAACTCAAACAAATTGTATTGTATGCTTAACTTATTAGTAATCATAGTGTTAACTATCATTACTATATAAGCAAGTATGTTATTGTCACTTATTAAATCTTTGCATTATTCGCAATATGCCTACGTGTGGAGACAAAACTTCTTGAATGATTCTCAATAAAAGGAAGATACCTTTGCGACTTACTCAAAAAACTAACCTTTATCACTCAATGACTACATGTTATGCGTAGTTGCATTAAGTAGGAAGCTAGTTACAGGTGACACGCAAAGATAAAATAGGATGTCCTGTTAAGGACACCCTATAATATTATGAGAAGATTATTCTTTAGTTTCTTCTTCTTCTACATCTCCTGCAGGAAGACCTTCTGCTTTAGGTTCTTCAGAAGTTTGTTCTGACAAAGTTTCTAATTTAGAAGCTGTTGATTGCTGTTTTTCAGAAGCTTTGAAAGCAACATAGCCTGTATCAGTTCTATCTGATTCAATAACTTCTGTATCAGGATATAACTCCATAGCTTTATCTGTGTCCATAGTATATTTGTAAGATACAATATATTCTTTGGTGTCTGCAGATTTGATAGGTGTCAAAGTGTTAGGAAAGACTTTTAATTTAGCACCTACAGTGATAACATCTTTCCCGTCTTTCTTAACTTTCTTACCAAACATGATGGTGTCAAGTTCAAGCGCAATTTTAGCTTGCACATCAGCGTCAAGAGTATCAATCAATGCAACATTGAACAAATCTGTAGTTTTATCTCTCAATGTTGTTTCAAGTAATTTCTCGTCAACACGTGCAACAGCACTAATGATATGATTCAGAAATTTTGTCTGAAAGATATTAAAGTCTGCATATCTTGCAAGACATTGCTTGTAGCTGTTGATACATTCAGCATGTTTACCTGCTTTATATCTGAACAGGTTAACACGAAACTCTTGCTGACCAATATGCATTTTAACGCATAGTTTAAGGTTGCTTGCAACAGCTTTATTTAGAGTTTCAGGATTATAGAAGATATCTTCATAACCTAATACATTAAGCTTTGCTTGAGATTTAGGTGTAAGACGTTTTTCTAAATAATCATGAGCTTTTTCTCTATCAAGATAGTCAAGATAATAAGGTGCTTGTCTAACCTTATCATTGTTACTTCTGCCACGCAGAACATTCATTTCGCCCTCAATCTCTGTTCTGAAGACAAGCATTGTCTTACCTACAAGACTTCGTGCTCCTGTTTCTTTGTTAACAGTTTCGCCTGTAATGATTTCTTTGAAGAAAGAAGGTCTACCATTAGCGTCTTTCTGAAATTTGATGTAAACATCTTGCATTGAATTTTTCATAATTTAATAATTAAAAAGTTAAATAATATACTAAATTCAGGGGGGTAGGGTACGTTGAAGTGAGGTGTGGGGGAACATTTCATTGGGGGGTACCCATACTCTACTACTCATATGATTCTGTATCCCTGAGCAAAATTTTATAAAAAATTTTTTGCAGTAAAAACTAAGAAATGCACAACACCAGTTACTAAGTTCTGACCAACAAAAAACCCTGAGTGTTATCCCAGGGTTTTGTCTTAGTTGCTCATTGCTAAAAGTGTGTCTTTTTCATCTGAGATTTCACACTCATAATGCCAGCTTATGTCTCCATCTGTACTTAGCTTTATGAGCATGCCTCCATCAGCTGTTCCTTGTACTCCTATTATTTGTCTTGGATCCTGTGCAATATCTGTCTTTACATACACAATCTGTCCATAATCAAATCTACATCTTACTATGATTCCCATGATTTATTTTTCTTTTTTAAGGTTACTTACTATTTCTGCTTCTACTTTCATTGCCATGACTTTGGCAGTGTCTATGTCTTTGTCTACTTTGATCTCATCAATGATAAGGTCATATTCATACTTTGTTATAAGACCTGTAGATCTGTGAACTTCCTCACCATCTTTTAGAAATACAAGAACAGGAATGTTTCTGATTCTGTACTTGACAGCTGTTTCATGATCTGTGTCTACATTGATCTCTGTTATTTCTTTCTCTTCTTTTAATCTTTCAGAGAGAACTCTACATGGTCCACACCAATTGGCATAGAACTTTAATACTTCTATTTTCATAATGTTAAATTTAAAATTATTGTACAAATATAAAATAAATTTGTAAAAGTTAAACTTTTCTTTATATATTTGTAGTGTTAAATTTAATAAACAACAATTATGAGTACAGAAACAACTGAACAAAAAGCTCCTACAAAGGAACAAGTTACAAAGTTCTATAAAGAACAAATTGAAGTTGCAAAACTTAGAAGAGAACTTTCTCAGATTCTTGCAGAAACTGCAGAGTGTGATGCAAGACGTGCAGAAGCTATTGCTAAACAAGCACACTTCTCAGCACCAAGACCACAACAACCAGCTGATCAAGACTTACCAGAAGGTGTAGTTCAACATACTGTGACGCAAGAAGACATGGATAATAATCCAGAGTTAGCTGAACAAGGTATCAAGGTAGGTGATGTAATTGGAATTAGTGCTGCACCTCAAGTTGAAGGAGAAGAAGGAATTGCACCAGAAGAAGATGACGTACCAGTAAGAAAACTTAAAAAAGAATAAACTATGCTTATTAGAAAACCAACAGTTACTAATGCATTGTTATCAGCAAAGAAGTCGAAGATCCTTGGGGTCTTCACTTCAATGCAACAAGAGTTACAACAATTGCATGATCAACAAAAAGAATATGCAGATACTGTAAAAGCACAGCTTAAAGAACTTTCAGATGAACTTACAGCTGTAGAAACAAGTAGAGCAGAAACAACTAACACAATCAAGAAGATTGATAATATTTTAAAATAATGACACAACAATTTGAAGAATTAACAGGAAGAAGAGTATTGCTTACTAAACCTGTAAGAAAAGAAAGTGCAATTCAATTATCAGATGAGGCTAAAGCACAACTAGATGCAGAAGCTATGAAAAGTTGGACAGCACTAGAAATTTTTGCAGTAGGTTCTAGTGTAACAAAACCAAACATAGTTCCAGGAAAAAAAGTATATGTTGCTACATATGCGTTACAATCAGCTGAAATTCTTGAAGTAGATGGTGCTTTAAGAATGATGATTGCTGATGATGATATAGCAATTATTTGGTAAACCTACTATATAAGACAAGTGAAATCCTGTCGCTGTAGGAGAGTCCTGCAGTTCTGAGTTACTAGAGCGTTTAGGTACAGGTGTTTATAGCTAAAATTTAAAAATATGAAAGAACCAAACAGAGCAAGAAAGAATGATATTAAGTATAATGTTACTCTTAATGAAGAACAAAAACAAGCAAAGCAATTAATTATTGATAATCAGATTGTTATAGTTACTGGTAGAGCTGGTTCTGGAAAGTCATTAGTAGGTGCTCAAACTGCTATAGATTTTTTAAATAAAAAACAATGTGAAAAAATACTAGTGACACGTTCTGCTATTGAGGTGGGAAGATCATTAGGTTTTTTACCAGGAAGTTTGGAAGATAAGTTTAATCCTTATATGGAAGCACTTATTGAGAATCTTTATAAATGTATGGATCCTGTAAAGATTGATATGCTTGTTAAAGATGGTAAAATAGATGCACTTCCTGTACAGTTTATTAGAGGTAAAACTATTGATGATGTTTTAATTGTAGAAGAAGCACAAAATCTTACTAAACCTGAGATGCTTGCTATCCTTACAAGACTTGGTAAAACAGGTAAGATCATAATCAATGGTGATAATGAACAACAAGATACAAGAGAAGCTGTTACAGGATTAGCTTATGCTATTGAGCTTTCTAAAAAGATTGAAGGAATACACTGGATTAAACTCAAAGAAAATCATAGATCTGACTTAGTAGGTCAAATACTTGATTATGAGTATTCAAAGTAATAAGACCTCTGCCAGTGCACTGGTAAGTATCGAAGACAGAGATTACAGACTTTGACTTGAAATAACAAATCCTTAGGGACAGTCAAGTGTTGGCGTGGAGGCTCTCTAAATCGTAGGTTAGCACAGTTAGTAGTTCTGGGGGTATTCAAAAACTACAATATCGCGTGAAGGTGTAAAGGTTGCATACAGGTCTCATAAACCTAGAGGGGTGGTTCAAATCCACAACACGCTACTAAATATAAAAGATATGTTACAATTAAATCCTATGATACCTATTAAAAGAGTATCTGATAATATGGAAGGTTATGCTTTTTTAGTTATTGATTACTCACAAGAGCATGATTTATTGTTTACATGTGCAATGGACAATGGTGAAATATGGACATTGAATAATAAAGAAATAAGATTTTGTAAGAATATAAGTTTAGATAGAAATTAATAAATGGGGGTGACTGGTTTTGACAGGTTACCAATAGTTAGTACAATCAGCCAGAGAGATAACTGTAAACTAAGGTGAATTTAATAAATGGCAAAAACAATTCTCGTGTAGTGGCTCTAGGAGCAAACGCACAAATCGAAGCTAACATGAACAAAGTATTCTCTTTGATTAGAGAAGAAGTTGCTGTAGCAGCCTAGATTAAAACAAGATTTCTCTGTTAGATTAAACAGAGTGGTGGAGTCGTCAACTGAGTTGATTACCTATAAGCTGTATAAATTGTATTAATGAAAGTAGTTTGGACAGGAGTTCGATTCTCCTCACCTCCACAAACTCATACATTATGTATGAAATAACCAACATTAAGTATTAAATCAGTACTTAGTGTAGGGTTTAACCAACATTAAAAGAAGAAATGGAAGTAAAAAAAATTAACAAAAAGTTGAAACTGTCTACATCAGATATTGTAAGATATCAACTTTTAACAGAGATCTTATTCTTCAAGAAAGAATATTTGATCCCTTCTGATCTAGAAATCCTTACGCTATTAGTAATGTGGGGACCAATAGATTTAGGAGGATTTTGTGCAGCTGCTGCTAAAGTAATTTATTCAGAATCACTTCCTGAAGAGTTATCTACACGTGCACAGAATATTAGAAACAGAATTGTTAAGTTAGAAAAGAGAAACATAATTGTAAAATCTAAAACTGGTAGAAAGGTTATAGCTCTTAATCCTGACATTGACATACATTCTAAAGGTAACATATTGTTAGACTATAATTACTTAGCAATTGAAACCAATAAAGCGTAAACAGTTAATTGATTTAACAGCAGAACAACTGAATATATCTAAGGATATAGTAGATGATGTTGTAACATACTATTATCAAACTGTACAAAAAAAGCTTTCTCTTGCTGATCATCATTCTGTAGTAGTTCCCAGATTAGGAACTTTTACAGTTAAAAAGAAATCTTTAGAACAAATGATATTAAAACATCAAAGATTTGTAGCAAAGATTGAACAAGATGAACACATCTCTGTAAAGACATATGAGCTGATTATACAGAAACGTGCTGAAATAGAGAGACTTACAAAATTACAAGAAAGAATGGCAGAAGAGAATGCTAGAAAAGAAGAAGTTAAACTTAAAAAACAAATATATCAAGATGGGAAACTTAATCAGAATTTGGAAGAATCGCAATCAGATAGCTGAAGGTATTAAGAATAATATTTTTAAATCTGAACATGTAGAAGACATTGCCTTTTTTAGAAATGAAATATGCAAGTCTTGTGAATTTATAGACACTATAGGTTCTAAATGCGCTGTACCTGGAACACAACCTTGTTGTTCAGAATGTGGATGTTCACTTAAATTAAAAACTAGAGCTTTGTCTTCCAGTTGTCCTAAAGGATTTTGGAATGCAGAACTTACAGAACAAGAAGAAGCACTTGTAAATCAACAACTTAATACTAAATTTTAATCATGGCAATTATATTTGAATCAACAACGCATTCTTATGTATCAATAGATCCAGAAGATAACACTAAATGGGTATCTGTAACTACATTACTTGGAGCATTAAAGCAACCCTTTGATTCTAAAGCAATTGCAACTAAGTGTTCACAAAATCAAAAGAAAACAAACAAGTGGAAAGGAATGAGTGTAGAAGCTATTCAACAAGCATGGAAAAATGAAGCTGATAGAGCATGTACATTAGGTAATTGGTATCATGATCAAAGAGAACAAGATATTATTGGATGTGAAACTATTGTTAGACATGAAGTTGAGCTTCCAGTTATTAAACCTCTTTTAGATGGTACAGGAAAAAAGTTAGCTCCTTTACAAAAGCTTATCAATGGTATATATCCAGAACATATGGTATACTTAAAATCAGCTGGGATATGTGGTCAATCTGACTTAGTAGAAGTTGTTAATGATACTGTGCATATCACTGATTATAAGACTAATAAGAAAATTGATAAAACTTCTTTTGTAAACTGGGAAGGTGTATCAAAGAAAATGTTAGGTCCTGTAGCACACTTAGATGACTGTAATTTAAATCATTATAATCTACAATTAAGTATTTATATGTATATTATACTGAAGCATAATCCTAATTTGAAACCAGGTAACTTAATTATTCATCATATAAGTTTTGAAGAAGAAGAAGAAACAGATGAATTTGGATATCCAATAACTAAGTTATCTGATCAAGGTGAACCTATCATTAGAGACATTGAGATATATGAAATGCCTTATTTAAAAACTGAGGTAATGGCAGTACTCAAATGGTATGAAACTAATAAGGATAAAGTAAAGAAAAAATAATGATAAAATTATTTGACATAGAAAATGGCACAGTTATACCTACAGAACATTGTCATGCATTAAAAGATTTAAAGATCATAATGGATTGTTATCCAGAAGATTATCATAATGTGTATGCATATCTGTTCTATATGACCTGCCCAAATCCAGATCTTAATCCTTTTTTTGATACACAAGAACATGAAAAAGAAGAACTTATTATTTCGCAGTTGTCTGTTACTTTTAGTTTGGAAGATGACGTTATCATTAAGGCTAAGCAATTTTGTGAAAAGTTGTATCAGACTCCTACATTTCGTGCGTACATGGGTATCAAAACTATGTTAGATAAACTAGCTACCTATATGGAAACTAGTGAGATCACTGCTGGTAGAGATGGTAATATTAACTCTATTGTTAATGCTGCTGCAAAATTTGAACAGATAAGACTCTCATTTAGAGGTGCTTATAAAGACTTGATGGAAGAACAAAAATCTTCTGTAAGAGGTGGACAAAATTTAGGATATGATCAAATGTAATTATGCAAGAACTTAAAAATTTATATAACTGGTTATTTCATTATAACAGTCATACAGAAGAATGGACAGCTTTCCATAGAGAAGATCATTCTGCATACTGGAATGGTACAGAAGCTAAACATAGAATGTACAGAGATAAGTCATTTACTGATCTTATATTTCAACTACATAAGTTTGAATTAAATAAAGAATAATGTATATATCTGTACCTACATATGATGACACCTTAGATTTGTGGTCACATACTGATTTTGAAACAAGAGAGGATTTTGTTGAGTTCATGTGGTCTGTGTTTAAAGAACCAGGCAAATATGAGTTTGATGAGACCTCTTTAAAGTTTAATGAACAGGCAAAGCTTTTTGAAAAAAATAACAAAGTATATTGTTATGCTCCAATGCGTTCTAAAGATTTTACAACATATTGGGATACAGAAAAAGACAAATGTAGAAAGGGAGTTATTTTTAAAAATGCTAAGAATACTTGGTATTTACCACGCGATTATTACATGTGGTTAAATTTTCTTCCTATCTACAATAAAGAGATATCTAAGTTTGGATTTGCTGATGTTAGAGATGCACAATATCATATGGCATTATATGAAGAACTTGGAAAGCATACATATAAGCATGCTGCAATATTAAAGAAACGTCAGATAGCATCTAGTTATTATCATGGTGCTAAAATGATTAACTACTTCTGGTTTGAAGAAGGTAGTATTAATAAGATTGCAGGATCTTTAAAAGATTATATTGGTGAGAAAGGTACTTGGCGTTTTTTGGAAGAATATAGAAACTTCCTTAATAGTTATACAGCTTGGTATAGACCCTGTACTCCTGACAAGATCTTCAACTGGGAACAAAAGATTGAGATCAACCAAGGAGGTAGAAAGAGAGATATAGGACTGAAGTCAGTGATTACAGGACTTATATTAGACAAAGATCCTACAAATGGTGTTGGGGGTCCATGTACTTTTTTCTTTCATGAGGAGGCAGGTATTGCACCTAAAATGAATCAGACGATTGAGTACCTCTTACCAGCAATGAAGTCTGGTATGATTTATACAGGACAGTTTGTTGCTGCAGGATCTGTAGGAGATCTTGATCAATGTGAACCTTTGCGTAAGATGTTAGAGAATCCTGAAAGTAAAGATGTACTTGCAGTAGAAACAAATCTTATAGATAAGACAGGTCAGATTGGAATGAGAGGATTATTTATTCCTGAGCAGTGGTCAATGAAACCTTGTATAGATGATTATGGTAACTCTCAGGTAGATAAGGCATTAGAAATGATTCTTGAAGAAAGACTTGTTTGGAAAAAAACATTAGATCCTGAAGATTACCAATTGCGTATATCTCAGAAACCTATTAACATTGAAGAAGCATTTGCAAGTAGAAAAGTAGCTAAATTTAATCCAGGATTAGTTACAGCACAAATGCGTAGAATAGAAGATAATACTTACTACAAAGAATTTTTAGAATTATCTAGAAAAGAAACTGGTGAAATTACAGCTAAAAATTCTGGAAGAATTCCTATACATGACTTTCCTATATCAGCAAAAACTGAAGATAAAGAAGGTGTATTAGTAGTTTGGGAAAGACCTTGTAAAGATCCTCAGTTTGGACAGTATTATGCATCTATTGACCCTGTTGCTGAAGGAAAGACAACTACCTCAGACTCATTGTGTTCCATATATGTATATAAGACTTCTCAAGAAATTACAAAACATAAATCTGATGGTACAATAGAATCTTATATAGAAAGAGATAAAATTGTAGCTGCATGGTGTGGTAGGTTTAATGACCTTAATAAAACACATGAAAGACTAGAACTGATAATAGAATGGTACAATGCATGGACTGTTGTTGAAAATAACATATCTTTGTTTATTCAATACATGATTGCTAAACGTAAACAAAAGTACTTGGTACCTAAAACTCAGATATTATTTCTTAAAGAATTACAAAGTAATGCAAATGTATTCCAAGAATATGGTTGGAGAAATACAGGTGTATTATTTAAAACAAACTTGATTTCATATGCACAACAATTTTTAGAAGAAGAGTTGGATCATGAAACAAAACCTGATGGTACTATTGTAAAAACTACCTATGGTGTTGAGCGTATTCCTGATATAATGTTGCTAAAAGAAATGCAAGCATATAGAGATGGACTGAATGTGGATAGACTTGTAGCATTTTGTGCTATGGTAGCATTTGCAAAAGTTCAAGAATCTAATAGAGGATACACTAAACGTACTGAAAGAGAAGATGATAATTTGCAAAAATCAAATAATTATGCTAAATTAAAAGTGAGTCCTTTTCGTCATATTGGAAGTAGTAATCATACTAATACTTCAAGTATGAGAAAACCACGTAATCCATTTAAAAACTTGAAATAAATATAGATCATGCCAAAATTATATAATGCACTACAGCTTAAAGGTGGAGCAACCACAGAATATAATAGAATGGGTACACTTACCCAACCTATACAATTTTTGTTAGCTTCACAAAAGAATGAACAATGGGGTGCTTGGAATCTTGACTGGTTAGAGATGCAAGGTCTAAAACAAATTAGACGTAATGCAAGAAGACTGTTAAAGAATTATAAACTAGCTAATGGTATTATAGATAAGACAGATTATATTGTTGAAGAAGATAATGAATATGCTGAACTTATTGATACTCTTACAAAAGAAGATGTATCTGCATTTGAGTTAAAATTCTTTCCTATTATTCCTAATGTTATTAATATTCTTACAGGAGAATTTGCTAAAAGAAATGATAAGATTACTTATAGAGCAGTAGATGATACTTCATTTAATGAGATGCTTGATAAAAAGCGTGGTATGATTGAAGAAACTTTAGTGTCATATGGTGAACAGATGATGCAACAGACTATTGACAGTATGGGATTAAATCCTAAAGATCCTGAACAAGCTCAAAAAGCTCAAGAAATGATGTCGCCTGAAAGCATTAAATCATTACCTCAGATTGAAGAATTCTTTAAAAAAGATTATAGATCTATGGTAGAACAATGGGCAGGTCATCAACATGCTGTTGATTCTGAAAGATTCTATATGAAAGAACTTGAGAATATGGCATTTAGAGATATGCTTATTACTGATAGAGAGTTCTGGCATTTTAAATTAAATGAAGATGATTTTGATTTAGAAGTATGGAACCCTGTTCTTACATTCTATCATAAATCTCCTGAAGCTAGATATGTATCTCAATCTAACTGGGTAGGAAGAGTAGACTTAATGACTATATCTGACATTATAGATAGATATGGTTACTTAATGGATAAAGATCAAATGCAACAACTTGAAGCAATTTATCCTGTAAAATCTGCAGGTTATGCTTTACCAGGTGTGCAAAATGATGGATCATTTTATGATTCTACAAGATCTCATGATTGGAATGTTGAAGGACCTTCATTAGGTATGAGACAATTTCTTGCACATAAAGATGCTGTACTTAATACTGGAGATGATATTATATATAGAATCCTAAATGAGTCTGAAGATTTGATGGACTTTAGTAATTATTCTTTGTTACGTGTAACAACAGCTTACTGGAAATCTCAAAGAATGCTTGGACATCTTACTAAGATTGATGAAGAAGGTATGACACATCAGACTATTGTAGATGAAAATTATAAAGTAACTGAAAAACCTATATATGATAATACTGTTATAAAAGGTAAAACAAAAGATACTCTTATATTTGGAGATCATATAGATTGGATATGGATTAACCAAGTATGGGGTGGTGTTAAGATTGGTCCTAATAGACCATCATTCTATGGTAACAATGATAACATGGGATTCAAACCTTTATACTTAAATGTTGAACCACTTAAGTTTCAATTTAAAGGTGACAGTACTTTATATGGTTGTAAACTTCCTGTTGAAGGATCTATATTCCATGATAGAAATACTACATCAAGAGCATTAGTAGACAAGATGAAACCTTTTCAAATTGGATACAATCTTACTAATAATCAGATTTCAGATATACTAGTAGATGAGTTAGGTACAGTTATTATGCTGGATCAGAACTCTTTACCACGTCACTCTATGGGTGAAGACTGGGGTAAAAACAATTTAGCAAAAGCATATGTGGCAATGAAAGATTTCCAAATGCTTCCTTTAGATACATCTATTACAAATACTGAGAATGCATTAAACTTCCAACATTATCAAGTTCTTAACTTAGAACAAACACAAAGATTAATGTCAAGAATACAGTTGTCTAATTATTTTAAACAACAAGCTTTTGAAGTTATAGGTATTACTCCTCAACGTATGGGTCAGACTTTAAGTCAAGAAACTGCTACAGGAGTTGAACAAGCACTTAATGCAAGTTATTCTCAAACAGAAATGTACTTTGTAAATCACTCAGAATACTTAATGCCTAGAGTACATCAGATGCGTACAGACTTAGCTCAATACTATCATAGTACTAAACCTAGTGTAAGATTACAATATATTACATCTCTTGATGAAAAGATTAATTTTGAGATGAATGGTACAGATTTATTATCAAGAGAATTAAATGTATTTACTTCTACTAAGGTAAACCAACGTGACATTACAGAAAAAATAAGATCTCTTGCATTATCTAATAACACTGCAGGTGCATCTATATATGATTTAGGTAATCTTATTAAAGCAGATTCTCTTGCAGAAATTACACATACTCTTAAAGCAATTGAAGAGAAAGTTAATAAACAACGTCAAGAAGAACAACAAGCTCAACAACAAACAGTTCAGATGCAAGAACAAGCTGAAACAGAAAGACAAGAATCTAAACAAAGATTTGATGCTCAAGAGAATGCACTTGATAGAGAATCTAATGAGCGTATTGCTGAAACTAGAGGAGCTGTTGCTGCAGGTGGTCAAGATTTTAACACAAATAATCAATCAGATTACATTGACACATTAGAATATCTAGATAAGAAAAATATTAATAATCAAAATATTAATTTTAAGAAACAACAAGAAATTAATAAACAAGCAAACACAGAAGTTGCTAATAATCTAAAACGTCAAGAATTACAAACAAGAGAGAATATTGCTAACAAGCAGGTTCAAATTGCAATGACAAACAAAAACAAATATGACAAAAAGAAGTCATAGCGTTATAGTGTCAGAAATGTAAAAATAAATATTGCACCATATTAAATCTTTAAGATTTATTTGGTAGATTATATATGAAGAAGAACAGAAAACAATTTAACACAAAAACATGAGTACAGAAAACAAATCGCAAGTAGAAGATGTTACTATAGATAATATAGATGACTTTTTACCAATGCCAGGAGCAGACAGTGTTGTAACTTCAGATGAAGATGGTGATAAACCAAATTTATTTAGTCCAAACAGCAAACCAGTGAATCTTGATTTTTTAGATAAATCTGAAGATGATGAAGAAGATAAAGATGATGCTGATGCAGCTCTTGATGAATTAGATACTACTCTTAAAACAGGTGATGATCTTGATGAAGATGATGAACCTAAGAAAAAAGGTGGTAGATCAAAAACAGATAAAAGTGGTTTAGTATCATTCTTGAAAAAAAGAATTGAGAACAATGAAATGTTTGCTTTTGATGACTATGATGAATCTAAACAATCACTTGATGATTACTTAGGATCATTATCAGAAAAAGATGTAGAGGAATTGTGGACAGCTAATGTGGATAATTTGAAACAAGAAGTTGCTGCAAAAACTCCAAAAGAGTTCTTTGAAAGTTTACCTGAAGAATTACAATATGCTGCAGAGTATGTTGCTAAAGGTGGACAAGATTTGAAAGGTTTATTTAGAGCATTAGCTCATGTAGAAGAAGTTCGTGATTTAGATGTTAGAGAACCAGAACATCAAGAAATGATTGTTAGACAATATTTGCAAGCAACAGGTTTTGGTAATGGTGATCAAGAATTAATTGAAGATCAAATTCAAGAATGGGCAGAAGGTGGTAACTTATCTAAAAAAGCAAATCAGTTTAAACCAAAGTTAGATGATTTGCAAGAAGAAATGTTACAAGGTAAACTTGCACAACAAGAACATTTTAAACAACAACAACAGGCTAAAAAAGAAGCATACATGTCTAACATATATGAAACTTTAAAACCTGGGGAATTAAATGGTGTTAAGATTGATTCTAAAAGACAAAAAATGTTATGGGATGAACTTACAACTGTAAAGTATGAGAGCATCACAGGAAGACCTACAAACATGTTAGGTAAACTTTTAGAAGATTATCAATTTGGTAAAGAACCAAGATATGATTTAATTGCTGAAACATTATGGTTACTTTCTGATCCAGAAGATTATAAAGAAAACATAAGAAAACAAGCTAAGAATGAAGTAGTGGCAGATACAGTCAGAAAACTTAAAACAGAAGAATCAAGAAAGATTTCTTCTTATACAAGAGATGAAGATGAAGATATCAAACCTGCTTCTAGAAAGATTTCAAGACAAACAAATATATTTAAAAGATAACATTAACCTTAATTAAATTAAACAATGAGTACACCTGTATTAAACAATGGTCTCTTTTTGCGTGATACTACTTATAAAGTTAGCTCGCATGTAGACTCTTACCATTTGCAGAATATGCTTAAGACTTCAGAACCTATGGATTTAGGACCTGTTGACTTATGGGCAATGACGCAAAAGGTAGAAATGCCTCTTTATCAGATGGCATCTTTTGGTGGTAAAAACACCATTATGGTAGACAATGCTCGTGGAGAGTACAAATGGCAAACACCTATTGTACAAGATCTTCCTTACATTGTAGAAGATGTTGAACCTACACAGACTTCTTTAGGAGCTGATGGTACAAACTTCAAAATCAAAATTAACAGACGTATATTTGGATCTGGTGATATCATCACTTATGACAAATATAAAGGTTTGGAGCTTTACATTGTACCTTCAGAAGACATTCTTCCTACAGGAGATGGTTTCATCTATACAGTACAATTAGTAAACAACAACAACACTGCAACATTAGACAAAAAGTATCTTAAACCAGGTACTAAATTCTTCAGAAAAGGTTCTGCAAGAGGTGAGTATGGTGAAAGATTTTCTGACATTGGAGAATTACAGAATGGTTTTAGAGAGTACTACAACTTCGTAGGAGGTGCAGAAGCTCACGTACACTATTCTATTTCTTCTCGTGCAGACATGATGATGAAAGGTGGTCTTAATGCAGATGGTACAGTTCCTGTAACTGAGATCTGGAGATCATTTGATAAAAACTTAGACCCATCTATCACTAAGATTGATGATATGGTTAAGTCTATGGGTAAAGAATGGATCAAAAAATCATATGATAATGGTAATTTGACAAGATCATTCGTTACTAACTTGGAAGCAGCTCACTTATCTAAAGTAGCTAATGACATTGAGACTTACTTAATGTGGGGACAAGGTGGTAGAATTAAACAAGATGGTCCAGATGATATTAGATTATCTGTTGGATTGTGGTCTCAATTAGATAACTCTTATAAGAGAATCTATAACAAAGGAACTTTCAACTTAGAGTTGTTCCGTTCTGAGATCTTTAACTTCTACAATGGTAAAGTTGAATTCAAAGGACCAGATCCAAATAGACAAATCATTGTTCAAACTGGTATGGCTGGTATGAGAATGGTAAATGAAGCTATTAAGAAAGAAGCTTTCTCTGGAACTATTGGTGGATCTACTGGATTAATTGCTAACATGGATCAGTCTGGTGTTGGTGCTATCTCTGGTAAAAATGCAATGGACTTGAATTTTGGATTTGCTTTTACAAGCTACACAATCCCATTCTTGGCAAATGTTAAATTTGTATTGAATCCTGCATTTGACAATGTTCATACAAATGATATTGAGAATCCTATCATTGATGGATATCCATTATCATCTTACAACTTTATTGTATTTGATATCACTGACAACACTAATGACAACATCTTCTTGTTGAAATTATCTTGGGATAACCAATTAAAATGGTTCTACCAAAATGGTACTATGGATTATATGGGTAGATCTCAAGGATTTGCTTCTTCTGGAAACTTCAATGGTTATAGAGTATTTATGACTCAAACTATGCCAAGTATCTGGGTAAAAGATCCAACTAAAGTATTAAAAATTGTTATGAGAAACCCTGTTACTGGTGGTTCATTCTAATAAATAAAAATAGTACCTGGGGAGCTTCCCAATAGAACAGCTCCCAGGTCTTTTTTTTTTAACTAAAAGTTATGAGTACAAAAATTGTTAAAGGAAGATTAATATCTGTAGAAAATAAAGATAGACTATTTGGTTCTGCTTCTCAGTATATAGCTGTTCAAGTAGAAGATGCTGATGGAAGTAATGAAAGATGCATTTTATTTACTGATGCAGAGATTTTAAAAGCTGAAGAAAGAGCAAAAAGAAATCCTGAAGATCTTACAGAAAAAGGATTCTTTACAAATTTAATTGATTAATAACAAAAAAAGAAATCATGGCAGGAAAAAACAAGGCAGCTATGAGCAATAAGATTGTGGTTAAGAAACCAACATCTGCTCAGTCAGGTCCTAAAACTCAAAAACTTGCAGGTGCTACACCAAGTAAGTATAAAAAATGCTAAATTTGCAATATGCAAATAAAGAGATACCCTCTCTCCCTGAAGTTAACAGTGTTAACTACGCCAGCAGCAATGCTGGTACTCCTAAGATGTAACAACCTTGACGTGGTTTAGGAGCTTTGAACTAAGAGTTACAAAAAACAGAGAAAAGAAAAAAACAACTTAAATTATTACAGATGGAAATCACAATGATAGACAAGCATCAGTCTTTAAAAAGAAGCAGTTCTTTGACAATTAGACCTTTTGTTGATAATACACATGACAACATGGGGTTAGAAAAATACCAAATGGTATTATTTGAAGGTGTATTTCATGAAGAACAAATCATATGTCTTGAGAATAATGGTATCAAAAGATACATTACAGGATTAAATGAATTTGCTCCAGAGATTAAAAACATGTCTCCTGATGATAGAGATGCTGCAATTAAAGATATTAGAAGTACTGTAGCACAATTAGAAAGAGAATTAGCTTCTAATGTATTAGATGTTAATGATCCAGAATTTTGGAATAAAGTAAAATTACTTAGACCAGATAATGATGAGTTTTGGGGTAAGATAGTAATGAGATTTAGTAATGATCCTGTATATCTTGATCCTGCAAATGATCCTTATGATCTTATTAAACTAAGAGCAATTGAGCATGGTGGTTTTAGTATTGTTGCTAAATCATTAGAATTTGCAAGAAAAGAAGCACCTAAGTTTAAATTTTATTTAGACAAGTTTGAAGAAACAGCTTCTATTAAAACTGAGCTTAAGAAAATTAAAAATAAAGCTTTTGCTGAGTTACAAAAAATGTTTGACAAGAATGCTAATAAGTTATTCTATGTATGTAAAGTGATTGATGCAAACTCAACACAATACAAAAAATCTACACCACTTGATGTGTTGTATGATAACATGGATAAATTCATTAGTGGTGAAACTGAAGATAGAAACAAACGTCTAACAGCACAAAAATTCTTAGATGTTTCTGCATTAGATATGGAAACTCTTAAATTAAGAGCAGTTATCAAAGATGCTAATTTCTATAAATTGATTGCTACTAGAGGTGATGGTAATATTTACCATATGAAATCAGGAGCAATGCTTGGTAAAAATCCTTCAGATATTTTACTATATTTAAAGAATCCTTTGAATGAAGATATTCTTTTAGATGTTGTAACAAATACTGAAAAGTACTGGAATATATAATTTAAAAAATAACAATATGTCATTCAACAAAAAACAATTAGATGCAGATTCAAAATTTGCTAAAAAACCAGTAAGTAAACCACAACCAATTATACCTGTTTCTAAAAGTATTGCTACACTAAATGTAAAAAAGATGGGTGGTAGTATTAAAAAAGGTGGCAGAGGTTGCTAATAATTATAAGTCATGGCAAAACAAATGATTAAACGCGCAGATGGTTCTACTTCTCAAAGAGGTCTTTGGGATAACATTAGAGCTAACAAAGGTTCTGGAAAGAAACCTACAGCTGACATGCTTAAACAAGAGAAAAAAATAAAGTCAAAAGGTAAATAATGACAAATAATTTATTACAAATAAAGATAAAAGAGCGCTTAAACAAGCTTGCCAGTCTAGACTATGACAATATAGAATGCTGGCAAGTTAGTGAAGCATTCAATAAAGCACAATTAGAATGGGTGCGTAGACAAATACATGGTCATAATCAAGGTAGAGAAGGAGACGAATCTACTAAGATGAATATTGATGATGTACAATTGTTACTTACAGACACTATTCAAAGTCCTGTAGTATTAACTAAATTTGATAACTATTATCAAACAGGTTTATTACCATCTGATTATTTGTATTTTAAAAGATTTGCTGTAAAGTCTATTGCTGAATGTTGTCCAGATCCTAGAAGAATGATTGTATATCTTGCTCAAGTTGCAGATGTAGATAATCTTCTTGCTGATGATTTTAGAAAACCAAGTGCTACATGGGGTGAAACCTTTTGTACTTTGTCTAGTAATAGAATTAAAGTATATACTAATGGTGAGTTTGATCTTACACAACCTGTATTATTTTATTACAGAAAACCTAGAGAAGTTGAGTTTATAAATTGTACAAATCCTTCAACAGGTGCATTATCATATAATGATGTGACATGTGAGTTTAAGGATGATATTACAGAATTGATTATTGATGAAGCATGTGCTATTCTTGCAGGAGATATAGAATCTATGAATCATTATCAAAGAACCAAACAAAACGCAACACAAAATAACTAATTATGGATTTTACATCAAACTATAAACTAAAAAGACAAGGATCATCTGGTGGTGATTCTTTAGAAGCTAAGACTTCTGCTTTAGTTTCAGAACTTATGAATGCTGCAACAAGTATTCACAAAATGCATTTAAAGATTACAGGTCTAGGATCATATGCTGGACATAAAGCTTTGAATGAATTGTATGATGCACTACCTGGACATGCTGATGATTTAGCAGAAGGTTTTCAAGGTGCTGCAGAAAAGTTATTAACATATGAAGATTTTGCTCCAAGAATTTTGAATTCTGTAGAAGAATCATTATCTTATTTAAGAGAATTGACAACACAAGTTACTTCATTGCAACAAGTTATGCCATACTCAGAAATTGTAAATGATCTTGACATGGTAAAATCTACTATAAATAGTATCAAATACAAACTATTATTTTTAAAATAAATTTTAATTAACCCTTAAATATTTTATATTATGTCTTATTTTCCACATGCCTACCAGAAGGCTTTAGTAGCTACATCGTTAGTGACTGCATCTGGTACTGCAAGTTCTGCTTTAACTGCAGGTCAACTTGCATTAATTAATGCACAAACAAACTTGTCTTGTGACTTGTCTGGTGCAACAACTTTAAATTATAACAACACTTCTACAGGTGTACCTTTAGCTTATTTAGCACAAGGTAGTTTTCACACTGTAGATAAATTGGGACCTTTTCATGGAGGTTACAAAGAGTCTGTTAAATCAAAAGGTATTAACCCTAAGTACATTAGTTCATTTACTTTAAGTGAACCATCTAATCCTATTCAAGATATTCAACAAATCAGTGCTACTGTAGGTTGTAATGTTACTTGTAATACTACTTACAGATTAAGATTAGATCTTAAAGGATCTCCTGCATTACGTTTCTTAACTCACAATGCTTACTTTACATTAGATGCTAACACAGGATGTTGTGATTCAAGTTCTAATAATGTAGATCCAAACATTGTATTGTTAGGATGGGCAGATAGATTGGCTTTATATCCAACTGTTAAAGATTTTGTACAAGGAACTGTATGGAATAGAGTATTAAACTCTGGCACAGGTACAGGTGTTACTGCAACAACTACTCAACAATATTTAACTGTTGGTACAGCTACAGGTATTGCTGCTGGTCAAAGAGTTGTATTTACTCCTACAACAGGTTCTGTATGTACTGTTGGTAATCTTAGAGGAAACACTTTTACAGTTACTACTGTAGCTCCTGTTGGTTTGTTTTCTGTAGGACAAGTTCTTACTGGAACTGGTGTTGCTGCTGGTACAACTATTACTAAATTAGTTAGTGGTGGTGGTGGTGCAGGTTCTGTATTTGAAGTAAGTATTGCACATCCTACAATTGTAGATGCATCAGTTAATAATATTAGCTCTACATCTCCTGTAACTGCATATGTTAAATCTTCTTATACAAGTGGAACTAATATTACTTTAGTTGCTGCAACTACAATTAATACTCCAAGTACTACAGATATTACTGCATTTACTACTGGTATTATTGCTAATACTGCTGTTAAATTTTATAAAGCTATCACAACTGCAGCATATACTCCTTTAACAGGAGGAACAGATCCTGATACAGTTGAATCTTTCTTAGAAATTGTTGGAGCTTATGTAGATACTACTTTTGGTGATTGTTCTTTCTCTCCTAGAGATCACGTAGAATATCAACCAATTGAAATCTATTCTTCAGTTACAGCATTAGATCCATTAGGAAACCAATGTTTAGCTGCATGTTTTGTACCTGCTGAAGTTCAACAAGCTGTACAAGGTAGAGGATTTGGTGAAACTGTTCTTAGAGAATTAATTTTAGCTAAGAGATACCAACAAGAACCATGGATCCAAGATCCACGTTTAAGAGAGGTTCTTGATTATAATCCTTTTGGTGAAGTAACACGTGCAAGTAAATACCTTATTTACAACTTGTTACATAGTGTTCCACGTAAAGCTAATCCTTCTGGAATGATGGATAATGATCAATATTTGATTAGAATCTTTGTACCTATTACAAGTACTGTTGCTGCAGCTAGAACATCAATGTCTGCTTTTGAAACAAACATTGACAACTGGATGATAACTGCTGGTAATTTAGATAATAGATTTAAATTGTTACCATAATAATTTAAAATGTATAAACACTATAGAGGAGACATTAATTTGTCTCCTCTTTTTGTTTTATATCAAAATTTTTTGTAAATTCTTATTGTAATGATGTTAATACTGAATCAATTATGGCAATTAAACACACACTTGCATTAGACATACCAGATACAGCTTGTGAAAATATACTAAGAATATGGGATGCATCTGTATATGGTGAAGGACTGGAAGTAGATTGTCCTAGACTTGACATATACTTACCAGGCTTTTCAATGCCTATTTACTATACAAACAATACAACTATAGATCCACCAACTGTTTTAGAACCAGGTTTTGTAAAAAACTTTTCTACAGGTGATTTAGGAATAACTCATCCAAATGATGATCCAGGATCTTTTCCTGATGGTTTGTATACAATCAGATATAGTGTGTCACCTAATGAAACTGTATTTGTTCAATATTATCATCTAAGAGTGACTCACTTAATGAATACTTACTATAGAGAGGTATGTAAAATTCAATTACAAGCATGTGAACCTACAGCTGAACAACATCAAAAAATGCATGACTTAAGATATATTAAGATGTATATTGATGCAGCAAAAGCTAAAGCAGAGTATTGTCATGCTCCTGTTCAAGCAACTGAAATGTATGTGTATGCTGAGAAACTTCTTGCTAAGTATTTAACTGGGTGTTGCGTAACATGTAATAAATAACCTTTAAATATTAAAACCAATGGTACAATGTAACAACTGTCAATCTACATTAAGTTGTGGATGTCAACAAAGAGTAGCATCAAATGGTGCAAATGTATGCGCAAATTGTATTACAGCATATGAAGCAAAATTAATAAGTCAAAAGAAATAACTAAATGGATGCTCTTATTCGTATAAATGAAGTATTTGCTGAAACTGTATATGCTACTTACAAAAGAAAGCGTTATGGTTTAAAAACATGTTCTGCTCTTATTGATGAAGAGCTTGCAGATGATTTACGCAATCTTCTCATACGTGGTAGAGAAATGGAAACTTGTTCCTGTGCAATGCCAGGATTTTGTACATTATCTAAAGTTGAAGAAAAAATAAACACAATATAATGGGAACACCTATAACTACTCCAGGATCAAATAGAGATAATTGTCCTAAGATATCTACATCATGTGTGATATGGCAAGGACCAAATATTCCTTGTATTAATTTATGTGCAGGTGATTCTATTGATGAAGTTGTATTTAAACTTGCAACTTTATTATGTGATGTTACAGAAAATGTTCTTGATGTTACAACTTTAGAATTTGCATGTTTAGTAGAGTCAGGTGCTGAAAATCCTACTACTCTTTTACAAACGTTACAAGCTATTATTACTAAAGTATGTAGTATAGATTCTAATGGTACTACTGGTGGTGGAAGCACTACTAATAAAACAGATGGAGCTACATCAGATCCTATAGTGTATTTACCAGAATGTTTATATTTTCAACAAGATGGTGATACTGTTACAGCATTACCTCTCACAGAATATGCTGCATATTTAGCTACAACTATTTGTACTATTATTACAGATATTAGTAACATTAATTTTACAATTAGTAATCTATCATCTAGAGTTATAGAATTAGAAATAACTGTACAAAATTTAAGTACTTACACATATGAAATATATGTGACTTCTCAATGTGCAAGTGCACCTACATCAGGTCAAACATTGTTAATACAAGATGCTTTTGCAAATTTAGAAGCTTCTTTTTGTAATTTATTAGGAACTGTTGGATTTTCAACATTATTAATAAATGCAATAAATGCTCAATGTCCAGGATTAAGTACTGCACCGCAGTTGTCAGATTCTGAACTTATAATGAATGATATTACAGGATGGGTAGAAACACCAACTACAATTGCAGATAGTATAAATAATTTATGGTTAACAGTATGTGACATGCGTTACAAAGTTGCAAACTTTTTTGAGGCACCTGTTGTATTACCTTGTGTTTTAGCAGTTCCTGAAAATGTAACAATTACTACTATTGGAACAACATATTCTACTGTAACATGGGAAGAACCAAGTTATGCTGGAATAGAAATACCAATTGGATATAGAATTGAAGTTTTTGAATGGACTGGCACAGCTCCTACAGGACCTTCTCTATATGATACAACATTATCTACAGCTTTTCTTACTTTTAATATACCTTCAACTGCATTAACTATAGGTCAAGATTATGTTGTTTATATACATGCAATTTATTCTTGTGGAGAATCAAATGGTGCAAAAGTAATAAGTGAATTAATAGTACCAACAATATTATATAAAATAGAAGTTATAGAATCACCAGAAGCAGATACAAGTGTAGACTGTGTTGAAAGTGGAGTACCTGTATCTTATACTGTAAATAATACTAAAACAACAGTTACTCTTGCTAATGCTTCAACAGGTTTACCAGTAACAAATACTACTGGTTCAACTATAAATGTTATAGTAAAATATCTAGTTACAAGTTGTGCATTTTTTGGACCAGTGTATGATCAAGTTACAATAGGAATACCTAATGGTGCAGATCATGGTGACTATATTTATGAAGCTCAAACATATACTAATTGTGGTACAGCATTATGTACTACTGTAAGTAAAAATTTAGATTGTGGTGTTTCAACTGGTTTGATTAACGCAGAATTTGATGATACAATGATACCAACTTGCTAATAATTAAAAAATAAAAATATGTCTTGTACAAACCCTAATTGTAATGAAGGATGTGGATGCAATAATTGTTGTCCACCAGTTACACCTCCAACACCACCAGTACCACCAACATGTACAGGAACAGAGTGTGAGGAATTATATGATGG
>Ga0222712_10001999_pt1 | contig 24170 bp, 23 predicted proteins | sample C33_657DmetaG_FD_165043 | JGI IMG/M metagenome (GOLD analysis project Ga0222712, IMG submission 165043) | Estuarine water microbial communities from San Francisco Bay, California, United States - C33_657D | ecosystem: Environmental > Aquatic > Marine > Unclassified | place: USA: California... | reverse complement strand
AACGGGCCGCTGAAGCCGTCGGCCAGCAGGCGCGCCGTCACCTGCCCACCTTCGGGCGTGTAGTTGATCGCGTTGTCGATCAGGTTGCGCACCATTTCCTTGAGCAAGGTGGCGTTGCCTTCCAAAAGGCTGGCGGCCTGCCCGGGGGGCGGGCCTTCATATCCCAGGTCGATGCGCTTGTCCAAGGCGCGGGCCAGAGACTCCTGGATGGCTTCACTGACCACCTCCACCAGATCGACCCGGGTCTTGGCCAAGCTGCGGCCAGTGGTCTCCGCGCGCGCCAGTGCCAGCAGCTGATTGACGGTATGGGTGGCGCGCACACTGGCGCGACCGATTTGCTGCAGCGACCTCTTGAGTTCGTCGGCGTCGGACTGGCGCTGCGCCAGATCGGCCTGCATGCGCAGGCCGGCCAGTGGGGTTTTGAGCTGATGCGCCGCGTCAGCCAGAAAGCGCTTTTGTGTGCTCAGAGACACCTTGAGCCGGCTGAGCAGCTCATTGATCGAAGACACCAGCGGCGCCACCTCCTCGGGCACCACCGACTCGTCGAGCGCGCTCATGTCGTCGGCCTTGCGCGCACGGATGCGCCGCTCGAGCTGCGCCAGCGGGCGTATGCCGCGCACCAGCGCTAGCCACACCAGCAGCACGGCCAGCGGCAGGGTAACGAATTGCGGCACCATCACGCCCTTAACAATCTCGGTAGCCAGGGTCTTGCGCTTTTCAAGGGTTTCTGCGACCTGAATCAGCACCAGCTCAGGGGCGGGGGTGTCCACCGTCGCCCAGGTATAGGCCACTCGCACATCCTGGCCCTGCATCTGGTCCTCACGCAGGCGCACCTCGCCATCAACCGGCTGGTTTTCCGGGGGCGGAGCAGGTAGATCATGCTCACCGGCCAGCAGCTCGCCCTGACTGCGACGCACCTGGAAATAAACCTGGTCGCTGTCGTCGGCGCGCAAGATCTCGCGCGCCGGTGCGGGCAGCGAAATGTACGGACGGCCCTCACGCACTGACAGCAGCTTGCTCAGCCCCTGCACGTTGTGTTCAAGGGCGCGGTCAAAGGGTTTGCCCGCGATGTTTTGCGCCACCAGCCAGGTCAGCACCAGGCTGATCGGCCACAGCAGCAGCAAGGGCGTGAGCATCCAGTCCAGGATTTCTCCGAACAGGCTGCGTTTCTCGCGCTGGAAGATTTTCACGGCATTGCCTCAGATCGGCTCGGCCTGCAGCAGGCATGAGCACAGCGCTTGAAAATGAGGACCTTCAGGGGATTTTCTCGAGGCAATAACCCAGACCGCGTACGGTGGCGATGCGGATCGGCCCCTTTTCAATCTTCTTGCGCAAGCGATGGATATAGACCTCGATGGCGTTGTTGCTGACCTCTTCGCCCCACTCGCACAGACGCTCGACCAGCTGATCCTTGCTGACCAGGCGGCCGGCGCGCTGCAGCAAGACCTCCAACAAGCCCAGCTCACGGGCCGACAGTTCGACCATGTGGCCGTCGATGGTGGCCACCCGGCCGGCCTGGTCGTACACCATGGGCCCATGCTTGATGGTGCTGGTGGCGCCACCCATGCCGCGCCGGGTCAGGGCCCGCACCCGCGCCTCAAGCTCCTGCAAGGAAAACGGCTTGGCCATGTAGTCGTCGGCGCCATAGTCCAGGCCCTTGACCCGCTCTTCCACGCTGTCGGCGGCAGTCAGGATCAGCACCGGCAGGACACTGCCGCGCGATCGCAAGCGCTTGAGCACCTCCAGGCCATGCATGCGCGGCAGCCCCAAATCGAGAATGAGCAGATCGAACTCGGAGTTGGTCATCAGCGCAGCATCGGCCTCAGTGCCGCTGGCCACATGGTCGACCGCGGCGCCGGAGGCCCGCAAGGTTCGCAGCAGGCCATCGGCCAGGACCTGGTCGTCCTCGGCAATCAGAATTCGCATCGCGGTCTCCTCGGTGTGACGTCGACGGGCCTGTCGGCAGGGCCCTGCGCAATCTTGCTGTTCTGTGCAAATTCTAGGCTTTCCGGGCGTCTGCGAGCGCGAGGCCCGCAAGCGGCGGCATTGCCCTAGCGCGTACATCCGGATGGCGGCGGCCCCGCTGTGCGCACCTCCTGGGACCCAACAGGTTCAGTCGCCGCTGTCTCGATCGTGGATTTGTGTGTACATGATTTAACTTTTGTTGACGCTGCCTGGGCTTAGGATCTGCCTGTCTCCGAGGAAGGCGGGCCCCGCCCCCCTACCCCCTACAGCCCTAGCTTTACCACCATACCGGCTGGGCCTGGCTTTCCTCGGGGACGTTTCGTCAACTTTGTGCGGTGACCCTGAATGCGTCCCAAACTTAGCGCTGACACCCCTACTCACACACTGTGCCTAGCCTCGATCGATGACGCACGATCGTCTAATCCTTACCCGCTGCTGCCGAATGGGGCTGTCAACTGCCAGCGTAGGCCTCCAGCCCGAGCAGCACCACGGTGGCAACCTGCGGCCCGACGGCTTGCACGAACTCTGTCTGCGCCTGCTCCACCGCCCGCCGAAAAGCCTCCAGCCAGGCCAGGCCGGCATCGGTGAACACCACCTGCCGGGCTCTCCCGTCCTGCGGATCGCTCTGGCGTTGTACCAAGCCCCAGGCCTCGCACTGATCGACCAGATCGCCCATGGCTTGCTTGCTCATGCCCGCACTCAAAGCCAGCTCAGTCAGGCGCGAGCCCCTGACCGACAGGTGCCGGGTGATGTGGATGTGCGCCGCGCTGATCTGCTCACGGGCGGCCAGGTTGGACAAAGCCAGCGGCACCTGCGGATCGCGGGCCATCAACTGCAGCACCCGGGCATCAAAGCGGCGCAGGCTGTGGCCCAGCAGGCGACCCAGGTGAGTCTGCCGCCAAGCCGGATCCTGGGCCTGCCCCGCCGCGCTCACTGGCTCGAAGGAAGGAGTTTTCACCATCGCCAAATAATAAGGCAAACTGACAAAAAATAGAGTTTACTTCGAGATATCTTGCGATAAAGTACTGGTCATGCATCCAGGCTGTGATTCCATCCACGCCTCTTAAGCCTGGTCCAATTTTTTCTGCAAGTTGCTGTATTTAAAGGAGTTTCTCATGAGCGCACCGGTCACACCCCTGAACACCGAGAAAGCCAAAGCCCTGCAGGCGGCCCTGGCGCAGATTGAAAAGCAGTTCGGCAAAGGCACCATCATGAGCCTGGGTGCAGGCGAGACCGCCGAAGACATCCAGGTGGTGTCGACCGGATCGCTGGGCCTGGACATCGCGCTGGGCGTAGGCGGCCTGCCGCGCGGCCGGGTGATCGAAATCTACGGTCCGGAGTCCTCGGGCAAGACCACGCTGACCCTGCAGGTCATTGCCCAAATGCAGCGCCTGGGCGGCACCTGCGCCTTTGTCGACGCCGAACATGCCCTAGACATCCAGTACGCCCAAAAGCTGGGCGTGAACCTGCACGACCTGCTAATTTCGCAGCCCGACACCGGCGAGCAGGCGCTGGAGATCGTCGACGCGCTGACCCGCTCTGGCGCGGTCGACCTGATCGTGATCGACTCGGTCGCCGCTCTCACACCCAAGGCCGAACTCGAAGGTGAAATGGGCGACTCACTGCCCGGCCTGCAGGCACGCTTGATGAGCCAGGCTCTGCGCAAGCTGACGGCCACCATCAAAAAGGCCAACTGCACCGTCATCTTCATCAACCAGATCCGCATGAAGATCGGGGTGATGTTCGGCAGCCCCGAGACCACGACCGGCGGCAACGCGCTCAAGTTCTACGCCTCGGTGCGCCTGGACATTCGCCGCACCGGCTCTATCAAGAAAGGCGACGAGGTCATCGGCAACGAGACCAAGGTCAAGGTGGTCAAAAACAAGGTGGCCTCGCCCTTCAAGACCGCCGAATTCGACATCCTCTACGGCGAAGGCATCAGCCGCCTGGGCGAGGTGCTGGACCTGGGCGTGGCCAGCAACATCATTGAGAAGTCGGGTGCCTGGTTTGCCTACAAAGGCGAAAAAATCGGCCAGGGCCGTGACAACTCGCGCGAATTCCTCAAAGAAAACCCGCTGCTGGCCACTGAAATCGAAAACCGCGTGCGCGAGCATCTGGGTGTGCCGCTGATCATTGACGCTGCGCCTGTCGCCGCCGCCAATGAAGAAATCGCCGACAAGCCGCGCAAAGTCAAAGCCGCCTGAGCTAAACCTTCACCAGGAGTAACACCATGCTTGCCATCAAATCGCTCTGGCTCATTGGGCAGATCAGCTACCGCAGCATGCGCCTGCTCTGGCGCGCCGCCCATCAACTGGGCCTTGTGCTCTGGCGCGAGGCGTGAGCCCCAACCAGGGTCAGCCGCAGCGGCCGCTGTCAATCAGCGCGCTGTGCGCCGGCGACGCTGTGCCAAGCAACCTCCTCATGCCGGCCGAGCCGGCCCTGGCTTCGCTTCGCTCAAGGAGGGCAATCACTGGGCTAACTGATTCACCGCCCGAGCCTCAAACCCCCTCCCAGGGCCAAGCTTCACCCCGGTCGAACGCGGCAGGAACAAGGCGGGGCACACAGCTCTCGCTCAAAGGTCGGGCTCTGCGGCTGCTGGCCGGCCGTGAACACTCGCGCGCAGAACTCGAGCGCAAGCTGTCCGAGCACGCTCAGGACGCAGGCGAGCTCGCTCGCATCCTTGACGACTTGCAGGCCAAGGGCTTCATCAATGAAGCGCGGGTGGTGGAGTCTGTGATTCACCGCCGCTCCGAGCGCTTGGGCAGCGCCCGCATCGCCCACGAGTTGCGCGCCAAGGGCCTGCCTCCGGACACCATCGCCCAGGCGGTAGGTCAACTGCAAGCCAGCGAACTCGACCGCGCCCGCGCCCTGTGGAGCCGCAAGTTCGGCCAAGCCCCCGCCGAGCCCAAGGAACAGGCCCGGCAAATGCGCTTCCTGCTGGCCCGCGGCTTTAGCGCCGAGGTGGTGAGAAAAGTCCTTGCGCAGGCCGATTGAGAAGAGCCGGGCTGTACCGCGTTAACCCTTGCGCCGTTCTCCGATGCGCCCTGAAAATGACTGCGCTTGATCAAATGCCGCCAAATTGGCCTTGCCCAGGACTCCTCGTACAAGGGCCAGGAAAGCGGCCGGCGCATCGGGCCTAGCTGCGCGGCGAGGTTAAGGAGGAGCCGAGGCGCCAGCCGAGGCGGAGGACACGAGCGGCGCAGCGTCCACCCGTGCGCCCTGCTCCATAGCGCTCTGAAAATGGCTGCGCCTGATCAAGCGCCGAATCGCCGCGAGGGCGCGGCTCCCACACCCACACCCACACCCGTGCCGGCGCCTCAATCCGACAAAAGCAGGATGCGCCGGCTCAAAGGCTTGCAGCAATGCGGGCAATCGAGCACCGCTTGAAGGATGTGACCGCAGCTTTTATGGCGCACGGTCAGTGGCGCTTGGCCACGCCACAGCCAGCGATTGCCCCACTGCATCATCTCGATGGTGATAGAAAACGTAGCCAGGGCATCTGGGCTGAGTCGGTATTCCTGGCGCTGGCCGGCATAGGCGCGCGCGCTCAAAAAGCCAAGCGCCTGCAATTCGCTAAGACGGTCGCTGATCTGCGCTGGCCCCAGGGCCAAGGCTCGCTGAAAGTCCGAGAAGGTCCGTGCGCCCTGAAACGCCGCTGCCAACATAAAGCAGTTCCAGCGATCGCCATAAAGGCGCATCAGACGCGGCAAATTCTCACGATCGCTGCGGCTGGACTGGCGGTAGCGGGCCCGCTCGCTCGGGAGGTCCAGCCCGGCTACAGCGTCACCCGCTGAGGGGCGCAGCACCGGTTCGGTGTCAAAGGGCGAGACCGCCTGGCTGCAATGCACGCAGACATAGCGCGGCTCAATGGCACTGCCGCAGTCGCGATGGACGAGTCGGCTGCGCGGACGGTCAGGGCTGTGTGCATGGTCTTGCAGGCCGGTGCCGCGCTGGCGTTCCCACAACCACATCAGGATCAGCACACCCCACAGCTCTAGCCCCATCTCGCTCAGACGATAGCGGGGGTGTCCGCCTGCGCTGGCATCGCGCTCGAGCAGTCCCTGGGTACACATCAAGTCCAGGCGCTGGCTGAGCACCGCACGCGAAATGCCCAGCTCCTGCATGAAGTCACTGAAGCGGCTGGTACCCCGGAAGGCCGAGCGCAAGATGCGCAGCACCCAGGCATCGCCAATCAGCGCGATGGCGCGGGCCGCGCCACTGGCGGCCAGCACCGCGCTCATGCGAGGCCCAGGCCGCAGCAAAGCGGCATAGCCATCGGGTTTTGAGCTATCACGGACTTTGAAACCTGTCTACAGGAGTAACTGGGATGGCAGCAGCGCTGGATGAGGCTTAGTATTTGGTCTGTCTATGAAAGTATAGGCTGGCCAAGCGCCGCCGGCTCTCGCGCAAGGAGGCTGCATGAGTACCCTCGGTTTTGACCCCGCCCGCCTCGGTCCGCCGGCCGGCGCCCGCGTGGCCGTGGTCGGCGGCTGCGGCGGCATGGGCCGGGTGCTGGTGCAGGCCCTGCTCGATACCGGGGTGGAGGTGGCGGTGCTGGATCTGCCCAGCTCCCTGGCCGAGCATGCACCGCCGCCGCAGGCGCTGGCCCTGGAGATCGACGGCAGCCAGGCCGCCAGCGTTACCCAGGCCTTCGGCGCGCTGGGCCAGCGCTGGCCCCAGCTCAATGGCATGGTCAATCTGGCCGGCTTCTTCAAGGGCTATGAGCGGCTGCAGCACCTGCCGGTAGAGGTGTTCGACGAGGTGATCGCCGGTAATTTGCGCAGCCATTTCCTGTGTGCACAGGCGGCGCTGCCATTGCTGCACGCGGCCGGTCAGGCCGCCATGGTGCAGGTGGCCTCGACCCTGGCGGTCGATGTGGTCAAGCGCTACGCCCACTACAGCGCGGCCAAGGCCGGTCTGGTGGCGCTGACCAAAGGCCTGGCCCGCGAAAACGCGCCGGCGGTACGGGTCAATGCGCTGGCGCCTGGACTGACGCAGACCGCCTTCTTGCAAGGGGGCACCGGTCGGGAGCGTATTTTCCAGGGCATCAAGGAAGAAGACTACGCGGCCATGGTTCCGATGAAACGCATGGCCCAGCCGCAGGACATGTGCGGGCCGATGATGTTTCTGCTTGGGCCAGCCTCGGGTTTTGTCAACGGCGAGACGCTGATCGTCGATGGTGGCGTGTATGTGCAATAGGCATCCCCACAAGCCAGGAGCCCGGCTATGAATGCGCCGCTGATCGTGCAGGCGCTGCGCACACCGCGCGGCGCAGCCAAGGCCAGCGGCAGCCTGCACAGTCTGAGTCCGGCGCAGCTGCTGGCCGGTCATTTGCGCGAGCTGCGCGAGCGCAGCGGCGCAGCAATCGAACAGGTCACAGACGCGGTCTTTGGCTGCGTCACCCAGACCGGCGAGCAAGGCGGCAATATCGGCAAGATCGCCTGCATGCTCGGCGGCTGGGGCCCGCAGATGTCGGCGGTCACGATCAACCGCTATTGCGCCTCCGGCCTGAGCGCGGTCAGCTGGGCGGCGCAGCAGGCCATGGCGGCCGACAGCCTGACCCTGGCCGGCGGGTTGGAGATGATGTCGCGTGTGCCTATGCTCGGCGATCAGCCTCCTTTCGCTCAGGACGCTGATCTGGCGCGCCAGATCGACTACCTGCCGCCGCCCTGGAGTTCGGACCTGGTGGCCACCCGCATGGGCCTGAGCCGCGGCGACTGCGATACCTATGCTGCGCTGTCACAGGCGCGGGCTGTGGCCGCCCGGGCATTGCCCATGCCCTCGCGGGTGCCGGTGCATGACGCGCAGGGCCAGCTCCTGCTCGAACATGATGAGAACGTGCGCGAAAGCAGCACCGCCGAAAAGCTGGCAGGGCTCAAAGCGATTTATGAGAACGGAGCCCAAGAGCTGGACACCTGGGCGCTGACGAGAGAGCCCGAGCTGGGCCGCATCGTCCATGTTCACACAGCGGGCAACGCCCCCTGCATGGCCGACGGCGCGGCGGCGGTGCTGCTGGGCTCGCCGCAGGCGGTGCGCGCTGCGGGCCTGCCGGCGCGTGCCCGCATCCTGGCCTGCGCCGACGCCTGCGTGCCCCTGGTGCAGACCGGCGCGGTGCAGGCCAGTGAAGAGGCGCTGCGGCGCGCCGGTCTGCAGGCCGGCGACATCGAGCTGTGGGAGGTGCGCGACTCCTTTGCCGCGATCACCCTGCATTACCTGCGCAGCCTGAATATCCCGCTCGAGCGTTTCAATGTGAACGGCAGCGCCATCGCCCTGGGCCACCCTCTGGGGGCCACGGGCGCGATGCTAATCAGTTGCCTGCTCGACGAGATGGACCGGCGCGAGCTGCGCCTGGGCCTGGTGGCCATTGCCGGCGCCATGGGGGTGGCCACCGCCGCCGTGATTGAACGCTTGCCGAAAGGATTGCATGCTTGAACAACACCGCATCCCCCTGAGCTGCCTGGGCTTGGACAACCCCTATCTGGACGGCGCCTGGAGACCCACCGATACAGAATGGACCGCAGACGGCAGTGACCTCAAGCTCATCGGCGATCTGCCGAAAGATCTGGAGGGCGTCTATCTGCGCAACGGCCACAACCAGGTGCACGCGCCCATCGGTCGCTACCACCCCTTCGACGGCGACAGCATGGTCCATGCGGTGCGCTTCGAACATGGCCGGGTGTCCTACCGCAACCGCTGGACACGCACCACCGGCTTTTTGGCCGAACAGGCCGCCGGGCGCTCTCTGTGGCCGGGCATCATCGAGCCGCGCAAGGCGGCACGGCGCGGCTGGGGCTCCATCGGTGCGATGAAGGACAACGCCGGCACCGACATCATCGTGCATGCCGGCAAGGCCATCGTGGCCATGAGCCAATGCAGCGAACCTTATCGCCTCGATCCCCACACGCTGGAAACCCTGGGTCCCGATGCAGCCTGGGCCCGGCAGCTGGGCGATCGCGGCATCTGCTCGCATTTCCAGATCGACGAGCACAGCGGCGAGATGATGTTCTTCAACTATGGCGAAAAGCCGCCCTACTTCAATTACGGCGTGGTCAATGCGGCCAATGAGTTGGTGCACTATGAACCGATCGATCTGCCAGGCCCGCGCTGGCCGCACGACATGGGCATGAGCGAGCACTACTGCGTCTTGCACGACCTGCCGATGTTCTTCGACGAAGAAGGCCTCAAGCGCGGTCAGCACAGGCTGCGTCTACATCGCGACATCCCGGCGCGCTTTGGCGTCATCCCACGGCGTGGCAGCAACCGCGATGTGCGCTGGTTTGAAGGCCAGCCCTGCTACATCCTGCACCTGTCCAACTGCTATGAGCAGGGCCAGGAATTGGTAATGGAAGGCTGCATACAAACCAACCCCATACCCGATTTGAGCGACCTGCCCAAGCAGGGCCATGCCCGCATGCTGGCCATGCTGGACATGCACCGGCAGGAGACCCGCATGCACCGCTGGCGCTTTGATCTCCAGACCGGCCAGACGCGCGAAGAAGACCTGGACGACGAGGTGACCGAGTTCCCCATGATCAACGGGCGCTACAAAGGCCGGCCCTATCGCTACAGCTACAACGCCTATGCCAAGCCCGGCTTCTGGCTGCTTGACGGCCTCAAGAAATACGACCTGCACACCGGGCGCCACCAGAGCTGGCGACCGCCCGAAGGCTGCTATGTGAGCGAGACCACCTTCGCACCGCGGGAGGGCTCGGCCGCCGAAGACGACGGCTATCTGGTGACGCTGATCAGCAAGGCCAGTGGCGAGCCGGGCGAATGCGCGGTCTTCGATGCGCGCGACATCAGCCGTGGCCCGATCTGCCGCATCCTGCTGCCCGGCCATGTGCCCATGGGCGCGCATGCCTACTGGATGCCGGCGCAGGCCGCGGGGGCTACAGCATGAGCACACTGCCCGACTATTCGGTCCACCAGGCCCGCGGCCAGGATCGTGGCGTTAGCGTCTTCTTGCTGCACGGCGCGTTTGGCGCCAAGGAATACTGGCGCTTTCAGATTCAGGCCCTGACCGAGCTGGGCTGCCGCGTGATCAGCTGGGACGCGCCCGGCTACGGTCTGTCGCCGCTGCCCGAAGGCTTTGGCATGGACAGCTGCGCGCAGGCCTTGGTGCGCCTGCTCACCCACGAGGGCGGCTCACGCAATCTGGTGCTGGGCCACAGCATGGGCGGCATGATCGCGCAGCGCGCCTGGCTGCAGGCGGATGGGCGCATTCATGCGTATGTTCTGTCGGCCACCAGCGCGGCCTTTGGCCAAAGCGGTGGGGCTTGGCAGCAGGAGTTCGTGCGGGCCAGGCTGGCGCCGCTCGATGCCGGCCGCAGCATCCCCGACTACGCGCCCGAGATGCTGCGCAAGATGATGGCCGCAGGCGCCAGCGGCCCGGCGGTCGAGCTGCTGATCGCCACCGTGGCGGCGATGCGCGAAGACACCTTCCGCGCCGCAGTGGGCGCGATCGCCGGCTATGAGGGCCGGCAGATCCTGCCGCTGATCGATGTGCCGGTGCTGTGCATTGCGGGCGAGCATGACGCCACCGCACCGGCGGCCGTCATGGAAAAAATGGCCGCCAAGATCCGCGGCGCGCGCATGGTGACGCTGCCAGGCGCAGGGCATTTCGGCTGGGCTGAGCAGCCACTGGCCTTCAACGAGGAATTGCGCCGCTTCATCCAGGATCTGGGTTGGCTCGATTGAACTGATGAGAAAGGACTTCGCCATGAACCCCTGCCTGCGCTTGTTACTCAAAGGCCTGCTCAAGGGATTGCTCATCGGGCTGGCCGCGCCCGCCTTGGTGGGCGCGCAGAGCTACCCCGACAAACCCATCACCCTGATCGTGCCATTTCCACCCGGCATCGTCGACGCCAATGCCCGCCTGGTGGCCAGCAAGGCTGCGGCCATCCTGGGCCAGCCGATTGTGGTGCGCAATATGGCTGGCGCCGGTCAGCGCATAGGCACCGAGGCCCTGGCCAAGGCCCCCAAGGACGGCTACACGCTGGGCGTGGTGACCAATGCCGGCGTGGTCGCCGGGCCGGCCCTGGCCGCCCGCATCAACTATGACGCCAGCCGCGACTTGAGCTATCTGGTCATGGCGCTGGAGTCGCACTACCTGATCAACGCCGCAGCCAACTCGGGCATCAAGAGCTTGCCGCAACTGGTGGATATGGCCCGGGCCGCGCCCGACAAGCTGCGCTTTGGCTCGACCGGCATAGGCACAGGCTTTCATGTGGCGACTGAGCAATTCGTCAAGTCGGCCGGCCTGAAGATGCAGCACATTCCTTACAAGGGCGAGAGCCCGCTCTTGCAAGACCTGATCGGCGGTCAGGTGGAGATGGCTTTTTCATCGCTGGCCAGCCGCTCCATGGCCGAAGCCGGCCGCCTGACCATGCTCGCTTATACCGGCGAGGCCCGCTCGCCGCTGCTGCCGCAAGTGCCCACCGCCAAGGAGTTGGGCATTGCCCATGTCAGCTCGGGCTGGCTGGGTTTTGCAGCACCGGCGGGCCTGCCGGCAGCGGTGCGCGAGCGCCTGATCCAGGCCTTCAGCCAGGCCGCGCGCGATCCGGAGATCGTGGCCAAGTTCACCAAGGACGGCATCGAGCCGCGCTCACTGGCCGGTGACGCCTTTGACGCCCGGGTGCGGCGCGAGATCGACGAGCTGCGCGAGCTCAACAAGGAGCTCAAACTGTCGCTGGAGTAAGTGGCGTGAAGAGGCCAGACGCTCAGAGCCCCAGCATCAGCTGCAGGTTCTGCACCGCCGCGCCGCTGGCGCCCTTGCCCAGGTTGTCCAGCCGCGCCACCAGCACCGCCTGGCGGTACTGCTCGTTGGCAAACACCCGCAGCTCCATCCGGTTGCTGTCATTGAGGGCCAGGGCGTCGATGCGGCCCGACTCCGGTGCCGACTCCACACTCACCCAGGCGCTGCCCGCATAGTGCTGGCGCAAGGCGGCTTCGAGCTGCTGGCCTGTCGGCCGGCCGGGCAGCAGGTCCAGATGCAGGGGCAGTTGAACCAGCATGCCCTGCTGAAAATTGCCCACCGAGGGGACGAAGATGGGCCGGCGGCTCAGGCCGGTGTACTTCAGAATCTCGGGCAGATGCTTGTGGCTCAGCCCCAAGGCATACAGCTCGAACAGGGGGGCAGTGCCGGCCTCATAGGCCTCGATCATCTGCCGCCCGCCGCCGGAATAGCCGCTGACGGCCGGCAGAGCCAGGGGAAAGTCGGCCGGGATCAGACCGGCATCGACCAGCGGGCGGATCAGCGCGATCGCGCCGGTCGCATAGCAACCCGGGTTGGCCACCCGCGTCGCCTGCCGCACCGCCTCCTGCTGGCCGGCCGCCAGTTCGGGAAAGCCGAAGACCCAGCCCGGCGCTATGCGGTGGGCGGTGGAAGCGTCGATGATGCGCGGCTGCTGACCAGCGGGCAGCGCATCGACCATGGCAACCGCCTCGCGGGCGGCGTCGTCGTGCAGGCACAGCACCACCAGATCGACCGCGGCCATCAGCTCACGCTTGGCCTGCGGGTCCTTGCGGCGGGCGCTGTCTATGCTGACCAGCTCAACGCCGGCCAGGCCGCTCAAGCGCTGCCGAATCTGCAAGCCGGTGGTGCCGGCCTCGCCATCGATGAATACCTTGGCCATGAATCCTCTTCGAACGTGTTCAGGATTGCCGCTGGCGGGGCGCATGCGCGCGTAAGCTGGGCGAAACCTTTGATGCGATGCACCATGATACAGTTCTGCGCTGCCAACAGTGGCTGGTCCGCGCCCACCTGGGAGGGGGTGTGCGTCCAGAGCAAGACCGCGATCGGATCGCAGTCTCCTGTGTCCACCGATTCTGTGAGAGCCATGACATGAAAATCCACGAGTACCAAGCCAAGGAAATCCTGCGCCATTTCGGCGTGCCGGTCCCGCGGGGCGTGCCCGCCTTCACGGTGCAGGAAGCGGTCGAAGCCGCGCAGAAGCTGGGCGGCCCGGTCTGGGTGGTCAAAGCACAGATTCATGCCGGCGGCCGCGGCAAAGGCGGCGGTGTCAAGGTGGCCAAATCGGTCGATCAGGTCAAGGAATTGGCCGGCCAGATTCTGGGCATGCAGCTCAAGACCCACCAGACCGGCCCGGAAGGCCAGAAGGTGCGCCGCCTCTATATTGAGGACGGTGCCGATATCCAGAAGGAATACTACCTGTCGGTGGTGACCGACCGCGGCACGCAAAAGGTGGCTTTCATCGCCTCCAGCGAAGGCGGCATGGACATCGAGGAAGTGGCGCACAGCAGCCCTGAGAAGATCATCAAGGTCTTCGTCGATCCGCTCCAAGGCATGACGGCCGAGCAGGGCCAGGAGCTGGCCCGGGGCATCGGCATGCCGGCCGATTCGGTGGCTCAGTTTGTCGACGTCTGCAGCAAGGTCTACAAGTGCTACATGGAGACCGACGCCAGCCTGGTCGAAATCAACCCGCTCAACCGCGACAGCAAGGGCAACATCATCGCCCTGGACGCGAAGTTCAACTTCGACGCCAATGCACTGTTCCGCCACCCCGACATCGTCTCGCTGCGCGACCTCGATGAGGAAGACCCCGCCGAGATCGAAGCCTCCAAGTTCGACCTGGCCTATATCTCGCTGGACGGCAATATCGGCTGCCTGGTCAACGGCGCCGGCCTGGCCATGGCCACCATGGACACCATCAAGCTGTTTGGCGCCGAGCCGGCCAACTTCCTGGACGTCGGCGGTGGCGCCACCCCCGAGAAGGTGACCGAAGCCTTCAAGATCATGCTCAAGAACCCCAAGGTCAAGGCCATCTTGGTCAACATCTTCGGCGGCATCATGAAGTGCGACACCATTGCCACTGGCGTCATCACCGCCTGCAAGGCCGTCAATCTGAGCGTGCCCCTGGTGGTGCGCATGAAGGGCACGAACGAGGAGCTGGGCAAGAAGATGCTGGCCGAATCGGGCCTGCCCATCATCAGCGCCGACACCATGGCCGAAGCCGCCCAGAAGGTGGTGGCTGCCGTGAATGCCGCCTAAAGCCAGCCCAGGAGAGATTCATGTCCATCTATATCAATAAAGACACCAAGGTCATCACCCAGGGCATCACCGGCAAGACCGGTCAGTTCCACACGGAAAAGTGCCAGGAATACGCCAACGGCAAGAACTGCTTCGTCGCCGGGGTCAACCCGAAAAAGGCCGGCGAGAAGATCTTCAACATCCCGATCTACGCCTCGGTCAAGGAAGCGGCCCAGCAAACAGGCGCGACCGTTTCGGTGATTTATGTGCCGCCGGCCGGCGCGGCCGACGCCATCTGGGAAGCGGTCGAGGCGGATCTGGACCTGGCCATTTGCATCACCGAAGGCATTCCGGTGCGCGACATGCTGATGGTGCGCAACAAGATGAAGGCCAAGGAAGCCGCTGGCGGCAAGAGCACGCTGCTGCTCGGCCCCAACTGCCCCGGCCTGATCACCCCCGAAGAAATCAAGATCGGCATCATGCCCGGTCACATCCACCGCAAGGGCCGCATCGGTGTGGTCTCGCGCTCGGGCACGCTGACTTATGAAGCGGTGGCCCAGCTCACCGAAATCGGTTTGGGCCAGTCCAGCGCAGTGGGCATCGGCGGCGATCCGATTAACGGCCTCAAGCACATCGACGTGATGCGGGCCTTCAACGACGATCCGGACACCGATGCGGTGATCATGATCGGCGAGATCGGCGGCCCCGACGAGGCTGAAGCCGCGCAGTGGTGCAAGGCCAACATGAAAAAACCGGTGGTCGGCTTCATTGCCGGCGTTACCGCCCCGGCGGGCAAACGCATGGGCCACGCGGGCGCACTGATCTCTGGCGGCGCTGACACCGCCGACGCCAAGCTGGCCATCATGGAAGAGTGCGGCTTCAAAGTAACCCGCAACCCGTCTGAAATGGCCAAGCTGCTCAAGGCCCTGCTCTGAGGGGCGGCCTTCAGCGGCAAGCCCGCTGAAGGCTCAGAGAAACTACTGACGGTCGCCCCCAGGCAAGGGCACTACACTCCCCGCAAAGCAAAAAAGTGCCAACAGGCACTTTTTTAAATATAACAGCGGAGTTCCAATTTTATGCTTTTCGGTCTCGACTTCACCTCGCCGGTCTTCTGGAGCGCCTTCGGCTCCATCTTGCTGGCCAACATCGTTCTGTCTGGTGATAACGCCGTGGTGATCGCCATGGCTGCTCGCACCCTTGAACCCCATCAACGCAGCAAAGCGATTTTCTGGGGTAGCGCTGCAGCCATCGTGATGCGCATCGCTCTGACGATTGTTGCCATCCAATTGCTCAGCTTGCCCTACCTCAAGATCATCGGTGCCTTGCTGTTGGTCTACATCGGCGTCGATCTGCTGCGCGGCGAAGGGGACGATGAAGGCGACGGCAAGGAAATACACGGCATGGCTGCAGCGATTCGCACCATCCTAATTGCCGACCTGGTAATGAGCCTGGACAACGTGCTGGCGGTAGCCGCTGCTGCCAAAGGCAACCTGCCGCTGTTGGTCCTCGGCCTGCTGGTGAGCATCCCGCTGATCATTTTTGGCGCCACCTTACTCACCAAGGTGATGGAGCGCTATCCCATCATCATCACCGTCGGCGCTGCGCTGCTGGGCTTCCTGGCCGGCGAGATGCTGCTCACCGACCCGGCCATCAAGACCCACCTGGGTGAAATGAGCGAGGCCACTGTGACCATCGGCGGCCTGGTGGGCGCGGCCATCGTGGTCCTGGTGGGCCAGCGCATGCGTCACCAGCAAGCGCCTGCCGAGTAAGGTCCAGACCTGCACGCCTGAGGCGGCCTGTGGCCGCTTGTGGGCCTTCTTAGTCAAATAATGTAGCCCCTGCGGTGCGGTACTACCTGGCAGGGCTTAGCTGCGGCTAATATCGCAGGCTCGTCTACAGTAACCGATCACACCCCCAGGGAACCCGCCCATGACTGCCATTCAACGCGGCTTCACGCTCATCGAACTGATGATCGTGATCGCCATCATCGGCCTGCTGGCCTCACTGGGCCTGCCGATGTACCAGGACTACACCCTGCGCGCCAAGCTCACCGAGGTGATTCTGGCGGCCACACCGGCCAAGACGGCGGTCACCGAAGCCGCGCAAGTTGGCAGCGCTATGCCGCCCAGCCTGAGCATCGACGCGCAAAGCTCGGACATGGTCGATAGCGTGAGCTACGCCATCGATGCCAGCAACACTGCGGTGGGCGTGATCACCGTCAAAATCAAGGCCAATCAGCCGCGCATCGGCGGCAAGACGGTGCAGCTCAAGGGCACCCTGGGCAGCGGCGGGCAAATCAGCTGGAGCTGCGGGCCGGGCGCCACCGACGGGGTGGAAGCCAAATACCTGCCGGCCAGCTGCAAATCCTCCTGAGCCCCGCCCGAACCCGCCCACACGCCCATTGAGCGGGCCACGGATCTGATGTCTTCGCCCCAGCCCATGGCCACCCTGGGCCTGCAGCTGCTGCTCATCATCCCCTGGATACAGCCGCTCAATGCCGGCCCCTCGCGCAACACCTGGCCCTGGCTGATTTCGGCCGCCTGCATGGCCGGCCTGCTGCTCTTGCGGCGCCACTGGCGGCCGTGCGCCCTGGCCCAGGCCACTCTGGCCGCAGCCCTGATCAGCTGCGCCATGGCCCTGCTGCAGTATTTCGGCTGGGCCGGACATTTTTCACCCTGGGTAGCGGCGATGGGCCCGGGTGAGGGCGTCGCCAACTTGCGCCAGCGCAACCAATTTGCCGACCTGACGGCCATCGGACTGGTGGCCCTGGCCTACTTGTTTGGGCGTGCCAGAACACCGCTTGCAGTTCGCTCAGTCCTGCCCAGCGCGCTGGCTCTGGCCCTGCTGGCCGCCGGCCACGCCAGCAGCGCCTCGCGCACCGGGCTGCTGGCCTGGGGGCTGGTGCTGCTGGGCACGCTCTGGTTTTGCGGGCGAAAAAACCGAGCGGTGGTGGGCCTGGTCGCTGCGGCGCTGCTGCTCTACGGCCTGGCCAGTGCGGCGCTGCCGGTCGCGCTGGAAACAGTGCTGGCCCGCCAGGGTCTGCCTTCGCCCTGCGCCGGCGGTGCGTGCAGCGCGCTCGAGCGCCTGGCCGCCTCCAGCAGCGACAGCCGCTGGGATCTGTGGCGCAATGTGCTGAGCTTGATCGCCCAGCGGCCCTGGACAGGCTGGGGCTGGAACGAGCTGGACTATGCCCACTACATCACCTTGTTCGACGGACCGCGCTTTAGCGACAAGCTCGACAACGCGCACAACCTGCCGCTGCATCTGGCGGTCGAACTGGGCCTGCCGCTGGCCCTGCTGGGGGTGCTGGCCTTGCTGCTGATGATCTGGCGGGCCCGGCCCTGGGCCGAAACCCAGGCCTGGCGGCAAGCGGCTTGGGGGGTGCTGGCGGTGATCGGCCTGCACAGCCTGCTCGAATACCCCCTGTGGTATGGCCCTTTCCAGATCGCCGTCATCGTCTGCGCTGCCAGCCTGTGGCTGGTGCCGCGGCAGACGCGTCTGGGTGCGATGTATGCGCAGCGCAGCTCCATCGGCCTGGTCGATGCCGGCGCGGTGGCTCTGCTGCTGGTCACCGCCTTGCTGGCTTACGACTACCACCGCGTCAGCCAGATTTACCTCTCGCCCAGTCAGCGCTATCTGGGCTACCGCGAACAGCCGCTGCGCCAGGCACAAGCCAGCTGGTTCTTTCGCGGCCATGCCGATTTCGCCAGCCTGACCCTCACGACCCTGCGCGCAGACAACGCCACCGAGCAGCTGCGCATGGCCGAGGCCCTGCTGCACTATTCGCCCGAACCGGTGGTGATCGAACGCCTGCTGGACAGCGCCGCGCTACTGGGCGACCAGGCCCGGCTCGAGCTACACAGCCGGCGCTACCAGGCCGCCTATCCGCAGCAACATGCACAGTGGCTGCAAAGGCAGCAAAAAGCCAAAGAGCCCGCCCCAGCCGCAGCCAAGCCGGCACGACGACCTTGAATCGACTCAGGAACAGACGTTGAAGCTGTAGTCAGCTGACTACACACCAGAACCCTTGACGGCCGTTCACACGCCCACCACCGGGCCGCTAAGCCGGCGCGCCGGGGCAGGCATAGGCCACGATTTCTATGCGCATGCTAGGCACCGCCAGCGCCGACACCGCGACCGCGCTGCGGTTGGGATAAGGCGGCTTGAAATACTCGCGGTAGATCGCATCAATGGACGGCAAGTCGGCGATGTCGGTCAGGTAGATCAGCACCTGCGCCACATCCTGCATACCCGCACCGGCTGCGGCAAGCGCGCGCTGCAGGTTGTCCAGGGTCAGCCGCGTCTGATTGGCCACCGGGCCCGTATCGATGCGGCCATCGGCCAGCACCGGGCCATGGGTGGTGAAGATCAGGCCGCCGGCGCGCACCGCCCAGCTAAAGGGCTGGGCCAAGGCGGGCAGGCCGGTATCAATAACTTGTTTCATGCCATAGCCCCACTTCAAATGCTCAAGCCGCCCAGCGACTTGCCGCCGTCGACGAACAGCGTCTGACCGGTGATGAAACGGGTAGCCGGCGAGGCCAGAAAGGCAATGGCGTCGGCGATGTCTGCAGGACTGGCCGCCTTACCGCTGGGCTCGAGCTGTTCCCAGGCGGCAAACATCTCCGGCGGGGCCGAACGCGTCATCGGTGTGTCGGTAAAGCCTGGCGCGACCGAATTGACAGCGATCTGTAGCGGCCGCAATTCCATGGCCATGGCCCGTGTGAGACCAATCACCGCCGCCTTCGAGCTCACATAGTGCGCAAAGCGGGTGCCGCCCAGCGCACCGCGCGAGGAGATAGTGACGATGCGGCCGCCCGCTTGCATGCGCCGGGCCGCTTCCTGGGCAGGGATGAAGGTGCCCATCACATTGACTTCGAGCATCTGGCGAAAACGCGCTTCGTCGAGGTCCAGAAAGGTCGCATCGTTGTAGATGCCGGCCGCGCAGATCATGGCGTCGACACGCGGCTCTGCGGCGATCACTGCCGCCACCTCAGCGCGCTGGCAGACGTCGGCAACCGCTGCTTTTACATTCAGGCCGGCGGCGCACAGCTCAGCCACGGCCGGCTCCAGGCGCTCGGCGTTGCGGTCCATGGCGACCACGCGAAAGCCATCGCGAGCCAAGCGCTCTGCGGCGGCCAGGCCTATGCCCTGGGCGGCTCCGGTGACGAAAGCAACGGGGGTGTCAGTCATGGCTTTAGGGATGGAGAGGGGAGAGATCAAAGATGCGGCCGCGGTTGAGCAACAGCTGTGGGTCCAAGCTGCGCTTGAGCGTGTGCATCAGCGCCAGCTCAGCAGGTGAGCGGCAGTAAGCGAGGTGCTTTTTCTTCAGCAAACCGATGCCGTGCTCACCCGAAATCGAGCCGCCGAGCAGCCCAATGGTGCTGTGCACCAGTTCGTCGACCAGAGCCTTAGCGCCGACTGCATGAAGCCCGCCGACGCACAGGTGAAGGTTGCCGTCACCGACATGGCCGTAGGTTTGCACTTGCCGCATTCCCTGCGCGGCCAGTCGAGCATGCACCTCCTGGGTCCAGGTTTGCATGCGGTCTATGGGCAAGCTCACGTCAAAGCCTGCATAGGGTGCTATGGCTTGAGCGGCTTCACCGGAGGCGTCGCGCAGCGCCCACAGCTGCTGGGCATCGGCCATCGACTGCACAACAATGACCTGCGCAGAGGGGACTTGCTCCATGAATTGAGCCAGGGCTTGCTCGAAGGCCTGGGCATCGGTGTGGGCGTGGTTTCCCATGGATTCGACCAGCACCAAGTGCGAACCCGCTTGCGCAAAGCCAACCCGGCCCTTGCGCAACTGGACCGTGACAGTGTCGTAGTAATCGCGCCACATCACCTCAAAGCTGCTCAGTGCAGCGCCCAAGCGCTGCCGGCAAAGCGCAAGCAGCGCAAGCACCTGCGGAAAACCATCTACAGAGACCAGCGCTGTCTGCTGTGTCGTCGGCAGCGGCTGCAAAGCCAGCTGCGCGCGGGTGATGATGCCCAGCGTGCCCTCGCTGCCAATGAAGGCGTGCTTCAGGTCATAGCCCGCGTTGTCCTTGAGTGCCTTACCCAGGCGAGAAACCACGCTGCCATTGGGCAGCACGACCTCCAGACCCAGCACCGACTGGCGGGTCATGCCGTAGCGCAGCACCCGGTTGCCGCCTGCATTGGTGGCGATGATGCCGCCGATCTGGCACGAGCCACGACTGCCGATGTCCACCGGGAAGAGCCACCCCTTCGCCTGCACATGCTGCTGCAAGGCTTCCAAGGCCACCCCGGCTTGCACCTGTACGGTACCGGCTCCGGTGTCAAACTCTTCGATGGTGCGCAGCCGCTCCATGGACAGCACCACTTCGCCGTGCTGGGGCACACAGCTGCCGACCAAGCCCGTCATGCCCCCCTGAACCACCACCGGCTGGCCAAGGCCATTGAGCAGGGTCATCACACGTGCGACCTCCTCGGGGCTGCGCGGGCGCAGCACCGCCAGTGGCCTGCCTTCGCCGCCTGTCCAGTCGCGGCAGTATCTGGGTTCGATGGCTTGCCCGCTGAGCAGGCCGGCCGCATCGAGGACCGGTGCGCAGGCCGACTGCAGGCGCTGCAGTGCGTTGTCATCCATAGGGACTCCCGGTAAGCCTAGCTGTAGCCGAGCCGGCGAGGCTGGGCCAGCGTGGTACAGGTCAAGGAGGTCCATCCAATGCCTTGCTCCGCCCCGGTAACCCAAGCGGTCAAGGTATTGCAGCGAGGCCCAAGGGTGCTCATGGGCGCTTTACTTGTAGCCCATGAGATGAGGCAGCCACAGCGTGATCTGCGGAAAGAAGATCAGCAGGAACATCACCACGGTCAGCGGGATGCAAAACTGCCAAATTTCGCGGTTGATCTCCTTCATCGGCACCCCGGTCAGAGAGCCGAGAACAAACAGGATCAAGCCATAGGGCGGCGTGATCATCGCGATCATGAAGTTGAGGATCACCACCACACCAAAATGAACCAGGTCTATACCCAGAGCATTGACCGAGGGCAGCAGCACCGGCACAAAGACCAGCAGCATCACCGCGCCATCGAGCACCGTGCCCAGCACGAGGAACATCAGATTGACCAGCAGCATGAAGCCTATGGCCGACAGATTCAGGCTGGTGATGTAGGCGGCCAGATTGGTCGCCACCTGCTCGGAGGTGATGGCGTAGTTGATGATGAAGGAGCTGGCGATCAGCATCATCACCACCGCCGACTGCCGGGTCGAGATCGCAAAAATCTTGAGCAAGGCCCTCAGGCCGAGGTTGCGGTACACGAACACGCCGATCAGCACCGCCCACAAGCCAGCCATGGCGGCCGACTCAGTCGGACTGAACACACCGGACCAAATGCCGCCCAGCAAAAGAATCGGCAGTGTCATCGGCAAGGCGGCCCGCGACAAGACACCGGGCACCTGGGCCCAGGAGATCTTCTGACCGTAACTCAGACCGCGCTTTTTGGCGATCAAAGCGATCCACGCCATCAGGGCGACCGCCATCAACAGGCCGGGAACAATGCCGGCCAAAAACAAGGCCCCCAGGGACGCGGTGCTGATCAGCGCATAGATCACCATCGGGATCGAGGGCGGGATGATAGGACCCAGACAGGAGGCAGCGGCCGCGATCGCCACCGCCAGCCCCTTGGGGTATTTGCCCACCTTCTCCATCATGGAGATGGACACCATGCCGGGGCCAGCGGCGTCACTCACAGCGCTGCCGCTCATGCTGGACATCACCACATTCATAAGCACGGTGACATGGCCCATCCCACCGCGCAGGCGGCCCACCAGCAAGTCGGCCGCGCTCCAAATGCGCTCGCTGATGGTGGCCGCGTTCATCACATTGCCGGCGAAGATAAACATGGGCACGGCCAGCAGCACATACAGGCTGAACATGGAATTGAGGGTCTGGTCAACCAACAAGCCCAGATCCTGGCCCTTCATCCAGAGGTAGACCAGGCCGCTGGTGAACATCATCAGAACAATCGACAGACGCAGCAAGGCGCCCACGATGATCATCAGGCCCATGGCAATCAGTGCGGTACTCATAAGGCGGTGTACCTGCGCTCAGCCCAGCACATTGGTCTTCTCATCGGGGGCCACATCGCGCACATGCTCGGGCCAGCGCGCAGAACTTAGCACCAGCAATTTATCCATCGAGCGAACGATCACTGCCAGCCAATAAATCAGGAAGCAGGAATAGACCCAGTCCAGCCGCCACTCCAGCGCATTGGTCTTCTCACGCCATAAAAAGGTCACATAGCTCCAGATGGTCGGTGCGGCCAGAATGAAGATCGCCGCCACCATGGCCGCTGCCAGCAGCCCGATGGCCCGGCGGGCGCGCGGGCCGGCCACATCCCAGATCACATCAAAAGTGACCTGCTCACGCTCCCTGAGTACCAAGGCCTCGGTGAGAAAAGTGGACCAAAGGAACAAGATGAGAATGACCTCATCGACCCAGTTGACCGGCCGCACCAGCACATAGCGCTGAAAAACCGAGACCACGAACAACACAAAAATCCCGATGAACATACCCACCGACACCCACTCGGCATAGCGACTGAGGCGGTGGACATAGGGACGAATCGCGTGGATGTTCATGGCTGTGCCCGCAGGGGCCCGCAGCAGCAAGCCCTGGGGTGCCTACATATCAATCAGCGAAGCCGATCACTTGACGGCCTGGATGCGCGCCAGCAAGCCCGGCTTCCACTTGGCCGTCATGCCAGCGGCCTCGTATTCCTTGAAGACGGTGCTGCGAAACAACGCAGCATCGGGCTCGCTGATCCGGATATTGGCCGCCTTGAAGGTATCAATCGCCGACTTCTCATCGGCCAGGGTCTTGGCGATCTGCATGTCGGCGGCCTCACGGGCCACTGCGCGCAATTCGGTCTGCTGGGCGGGCGTGAGCTTGTCAAAAGCGGGCTTGGCCATGGCGATGAACACCGGCTGCACCAAGTGGCGGGTGAGCACCACCTGCTTGGTGACCTCATGGAACTTCCAGTCACGCGTCATATTGGTCGGGTTGTCCTGCGCATCGATCTGCCCGGTCTTCAGGCCCAGGTAGACCTCGGTGATCGGCATGGCCACTGGGGTCGCGCCCAGGGCTTTGGCCAGCACCTGAAACGAGGCACCGGGCGGCATGCGCATCTTGGTGCCGGCCAGGTCGCTGGGCTTTTCAACCTTCTTGTCGTTGTTCAGGTTGATGGTGCGGGTGCCCAAGTAGGCGGTATCTAGGATCACCAGGCCCATCTTGCTGGCCACATCGGCGTAGTACTCCTTGCCGATGTCGCTGCGGAAGGTCTTGATCAAGTGGTCGGCGTCGCGAAACAGGTAGGCGGCGCTAAATGCGCCGTACTCGGGCAGTTGCGCCTCGATCTCGAAAGTCACCGGGCTGGCCATCTCCAGATTGCCGCGCTGCATGGCCGGCAGCTCGGTGCCTTGCCTGAACAGAGCACTTGCAGTGTGCACCGACACCTTGACTGCGCCAGGAAACTTGGCTTCCATGCGCTGCTTGACCATGCGAAACGCGTCCGACAGGGGCGAGTTGTCGGGCGCGGCGGTGGATATGCGGATTTCGGTCTGGGCCAGAGCCGCGGGAGCGGCCAGCAAGGTGGCCAAGGCTGCAGCGGCGGCGATAGCGAGTTTTTTCATGGCAATCTCCTGGGTATTGGCTGGGAAATGGAAAGAAAGCGCATCAGGCCTTCAGCGCGATGCTTGTATGGTCACGCTCAGGCGGCCTATGCCTTCAATCTCGGCGTCGACCTGGTCGCCCACGCTCAAGAAAGTCTTTTTGGGCGCACCCACTCCAGCCGGTGTGCCAGTCAGCAGTACATCGCCCGGGTCCAGCGTCATGATGCGCGAGGCGGTGGCGATCTGTTCTGCAAGGGAAAAAATCATCTGGCTCGAATGCCCGTCCTGCTTGAGCTGGCCATTGACCCAAAGCTTGAGGCTGAGGTTTTGCGGATCGGTAATTGCTGAAGCCGGGACCAGCTGCGGGCCCAGCGGGCAGCAGGTGTCATGGCCCTTGCCGGCCACCCAGTCGAGCTTGTAGAAAGTCTCTGGCGCACGGTTATGGTCGCGGGCTGAAAAATCAATCGCCACGGTATAGGCCGCCACGTGGCTGAGTGCATCTTGCACTGACACATTGCGCGCCGTCTTGCCGATCACCGCAGTCAGCTCGATTTCCCAGTCAAAGGCCTGGGTGCCGATCGGCATATG
>Ga0222712_10001998_pt1 | contig 24174 bp, 20 predicted proteins | sample C33_657DmetaG_FD_165043 | JGI IMG/M metagenome (GOLD analysis project Ga0222712, IMG submission 165043) | Estuarine water microbial communities from San Francisco Bay, California, United States - C33_657D | ecosystem: Environmental > Aquatic > Marine > Unclassified | place: USA: California... | reverse complement strand
CTGAACTGCCTGATGTTCCTGCGGATATTCCCCAGACTGCACCATCGAATGAATAAATCTTTTTCTGAGCTAGAGCATAGACAATCGACCCAGCTGGAATATCAGAGGTTGGTACATTTGCTATGTCGTCGACTGTGGGAATCCCAATACCTCTACCGTTGGTATCAAATGTTATTCCCTGCGCACTGGTAAATTTATAATTGCTCATTAAGACATCACTACGATTCCTTTATATATCAATGATTCTAGGATGGGGAATCTTAAGCGGTTGGCTTGGGATACTTGGCTTTGACTGCCTGACATTTTGCTATATAATCATCGATTTGAGCCTGATCACCCTTCACTACACCATCGACGTAATCCTCGATAGGAGGATATTCTTGTTTTCTTTGTCTTTGGTATTCAGTGGCATAATGTTCTGCTAATCCTATAAAGAAACCATATCTTTGATCCTCAGTGTATGGAGTTCCGTCAATTGGATTCATCAGAGGTGTATCGTCGTCTAATTCATGTTTCATATACTCTATTTTATTCTAGTTAATATTGAAGAATCATATCCGGCAGCATTAGTCACCCTTAGATTGAATTGGATGGATAATCCATTAACACCAGAGGTGTTTGTGAATCTTAGCCAATTTCGATCGACATTGGCTTCTTGATAATGGGACACAGAATAATTTCCAGAGGTCCAACTCATAATGGGTGTGTGCTGTAAACCATATCTTGATATACCAAATTCGAATATACCGTAGAACCAAGATCCTGTTGTTAGATTGAAAAAATTACAAAGACCTACCATTCTACCATAACCACTGGTGTTACAGATTAGATCTATTGATGCTCCATTGTTACATGCTGCAGATCCAACATATTCATTCATTGCACCATAAGCATTGCTCATTAGCATCTTTGGTGATTGAATGGTTGTTGCACTTAATTGCGATGATGTCGTTCCTATTAAATTTGCCATTTTGTTATCTTACTCTTTCTGTTAAATATGATGATACAAATGATCCTGGACCTTGAACATTTAAAACGAAAACGTATGTTCCATTTCCCCAGCTACTTCCTATCGTATTATAAAATCTACAATAGTTAGTTCCATAAGATGGATTGTATCTTTCTGCTGACCAAACACCTGTACTAGTTAATGTTTGCATGCTAAATCCATACTCTGATAATTGCCAATAAAAACTTCCGTTGTGAATCTGGGATTGATAAACAGTCCAACTACAAAATCCGTACATTCTATTATGAACACCGGTGTTTCCAAAAAGATCAACGTAGTTAACTGCGCTGTTCACTGTTGTTGGAATAGAAGCAGTTCCACTGTATTCTCTCATCATCAGATTAGCATCTGAATTATTTAAAATTCTAGGAGATGTAAAACTGGTTGATGCAGTTAGTGTTCCGTTTACTGTTGTGTTTTGTAAGCTAGCCATTATACATATCTTGTTAGATAAGGTGAGGTAATTGCACTTGCTGATGGTGAGAATAAAGTCACGTTAACCATGCATGTTGCATTTCCCCAAGAAACATTATAAGTGTTGGTGAATCTAATCCAACTTTTACTTCCATTACTAGGATCTTGATAGTAAGAGAAAGTAATTAATCCATCATTGGTTGGTCCAGATGTTATCTGCAATCCATACTGAGATAATGCAAACCAAACTTGTTGTGTTCCGTTATAGCTTTGATATGAAATAAAACTTATAAATCCAGTAGCCCATTGCCAGTTATTATTATTGGCAAACACATCAACATAAGGTGTTGCAGTGTAGTATGGAGACGTTATATAAACATTTCCTCCCCACTGCTGTAAAGCTCCATCAGTACTACATAATGTTGTACTAGCATTTGATGTACTTGTTGCATTATATGTTGTAACGGTTGTTCCCTGTAAAGAAGCCATTATCTTGCTTTTAATTCTTCTATTTCCATTTTCAATTCCTTGATAGCTTCAATTAGCACTGCTGTGATTCTACCATATGAAACTGAGTCAGGTTCTCCCTCTGGATTTTTGTTTACTAGATCTGGAATTATCTCATTAAGTTCTTCCGCTATTAAACCTATTTCTTTTACCCCTGTGTCTTTCTTGGTATAGGATACACCCCTCATTTGTACAACTTTATCTAATCCGTACTTAATGATCTCAATATTTTCTTTGTATCTGATTGACGAATTTTCTGTTAGAGTTCCCGAAACTGTTACATTGCTACTAAACGATGCTGCTCCTGTGATTGTGTGAGCCCCTGATGAATTTATCTGATAGACATATCCAGTTCCTGTACCATCATTTTTATAAATATAAAACGTTCCCTCTCTTCCTACAACTTCCCATTTATTAACGGAGTTACCGTCTTGAAATTGAATGATATTTCCAGAACCTCTTAAATACATTACTCTACTAGATCCATCATTCGTAAAAATTGCATTTGTTGCAGTTACACTCGAACTAAAAGTGGCTGCACCGGATGCAGCTAGAGTTAATGGCTGTATCCAAGAAGATCCGTTATAGTGATAGTAGTTTAAAGATAGGGATGCGCTCATTTGCTGAACCCACTGTCTCGAATTTGTTGTTTGTGATAAAACTAGATACGGTCCCGATCCAATCGTGTCAGATCCATCTCTACTTACACCTAAATAAGTGTTTGATGTTACATTTGAACTAAAAGTAGCTGCTTGATTAACTGTAAGCTGTCCTGAGCTATTCCAAGACAACAATGTGTTAAATCCATTGTTACCCGAATTGGGTGTGATAAATGATCCAGCATTTCTCCAAGCATATTCTGATCCATATCCATTGAATGCTCCAGAAGGATTTCCACTTAGATCCACACCAAATGCAATCGAATGTGAATTTGCACCACTCGTACTTCCAATAACTACCGTTCTGTAACCTGATGAATATCCAAAATATCCCTCGGACACCCAATCCATGTTTCTGTAGATTTTAGACCCCGAATATATTGCAGCTCCAAAATAAATGTTATTTCCCTGCCCATTAATGTATAGAGGTTTGCTACTCCAAGATTGAATATAGGCATACGAAGAATCTGTACCAAATGTCAGATCGTATCCGCTACTATTTCCAACACCCATCGCATACGTTGATTGCGATCCTGGTGTTATATTATTTCCTAGTACCTGGAATCTAGCAGTAGGAGATGCAGTTCCGACACCAATCTGGGTTCCTGTATCATAAATCAATCCACTTGTTAGCGTGGTAGCACCGGTGAATTTAGCCATGTATCCGGAAGTTCCTCCCGAGATAGTTCCAGCTCCAGATGTTCCTGATGAACCAGTGCTCCCAGAACTTCCTGAGGAACCTGTTGATCCCGAACTTCCACTAGATCCAGAAGTACCTGTACTTCCACTAGATCCGGAAGAACCAGTTGATCCCGAACTTCCTGATGTACCAGTGCTTCCGCTAGATCCAGAAGATCCAGTCGATCCTGAACTACCTGATGAACCAGAAGTTCCTGCAGATCCTGATGTTCCGCTGATACCCATTATCTCTAAACCTAAACAAGGTTTTGTAAACGTGGTTGCACCATATCCACCAATGTATGTTAGTCCAACAAAATTTGCATCGGTGTTGGTTGGTGATAATTTTTTATTGAAAGATGTGTATGTGTAGAAATTGACTTTTGTAATATCGTCCCTTTCAAAAATTCTTAGTAAATGACCTTTAGTTCCGTCGCTCGCTTTTAGTATCAATTGATCTAAGACGGTAGCACTTGTTCCGTTTTGAATGACGTTGTAACTACCATCAGTACCTGAAATGAAAAGTGTGCCGCTGGATGTGATCATACTTGCACCAGTGTATGAAATCTTGGTTTCAACATAACCAGATCCAGAGAGTTCTGTTCCAGCATAGACTAAAGAAAATCCGCCAGGGATAGTTGCCCCTGATGAACCTGAAGATCCTGCAGTTCCCGATGAACCTGTCGATCCAGAACTACCTGCAGTGCCTGATGAACCTGCACTTCCAGAAGATCCTGTAGATCCTGAACTTCCTGCTGATCCTGATGTTCCGGAACTACCAGCAGATCCAGAGCTTCCTGCAGATCCTGCAGTACCAGATTCTCCAGACGAACCTGAGGATCCTGAAGTACCAGCAGATCCAGAGCTTCCTGTTACGCCGGAAGATCCTGAGGTTCCAGATTGACCAGAAGATCCCGATGTTCCGGATTGCCCAGAAGAACCAGCAGTACCACTACTTCCAGCAGAAGTTACCCAAGCAGTACCGTTATATCTGTAGATATTATTGTCCGCTAAATTATAAATGAGAGTTCCTGTCGGAACTGTATTAGAGGCATTATTAATAGTGTCAACCGTAGGTATACTAAGACCCTTGCCGTTTGAAGCCAATATAATACCGTCCGAGTTCGTGATTTTATATCCCGACATTACACAATTTTATTATGAGTTATATATCAAAGATATAAAGGGAGGGAATTCCTAAACTGGATTAGATTCCGTCGCTACTGGTAATTCTGCAGCATTCACAATGTCTTCTTTGCTACCGCTGATAGTTTGACCAGCTGCTAATTTTTTTTCCACCTCCATTTTAACAATTTCATCGATGGCAATTCTGCATCTCTCGTGAACTGCGTTGTCGATCCAATCTTGCTGAGAAGCAGCATAATAGCCAAGAGCTTTATTTTCTGCGTCCGATAATGTAACTGTGTACTGTGCCATATTTTATTTTTATTTTTATTTATCCTAAGAAGTAACCACTAAATTGACTTTCGTTATGAAAATCTGTAGACCCTACGTTAATCCCGCCAACAACAGAAACATAATCACTAGCAGAAAGATTAATCACAGCAGAAATCGTCAATGATTGATAATTAGACGAATATCCACTAGGACCATTAATTTGATGTCCATAGTTAAATGAAGAACCCCCGTTTCCTGAATTTCCATTAACTGTAAACATTGTTCTTAGATAAGATCCAGCACTTGATCCGTCCCATCTAACTGTTGCACAAAACAAATATCTTCCCGCTATAGGTGCAGTGAATCTGTAAGTTGATGTATTATAATTACCTGCTGAATCATGTCTGACTGTATTGAATGGCAGAACCACAGAGTCTGAGGTATTTGATATTGAGAAATTACCAGCATTTCCTCTGTGAACCTGAAAAGAAGGCTGGGATGGAACCCTCATTCTTCTGCGGCTATCAAGAATCATTGCTGGATTATCAGTGGGCAAACCTTGATTGGCTGACGCTCCTCCGGAAGTTGCAGTCCAAAAATATAATTCACCTCCGTGCCAGTTAGCATCCTGCTGAAATGATAATCTTCTACCCGCTATTAAAGCAGTTGCCTGTGAATAAACATTTGAATTTGATTTACTCCCAAAGACCAATGCTGGTGAAAATGTATTATCGGTGTTAGAATTGTTGTGAAGAATAATCCCAATCTGTTGAGGCTGAGATGTTGCAGCATCATCAGTGTAACTAACAACTAAAGATTTATCAAAGTTAGAAACACTGATTTCAGAACCACTGAAATTCAAATATCTGTTATTGGGTATTGTTACATCATCGTTGGAGTGTAAATTAAACTTAGGGTTCGTGTTTCCTATTCCGACCTTACCACCATTAAAATAAGAAGCACCACCACCGGAAATTCTAGTACTATAATCTGTTCCACCATAAAGATCTATATTTACATCTAACGCACTATATGATCCCCCAAAAGAACCCCCGTTTCTGTATATTCTTAAAATATTTGTTGATTTGTAAAATTCAAACCCTTCAGTCCCATCTCCACTTTCATTACCTATAAAGAATTGCCCATTATTAACCCCTAATGTTCCATTCACATGAAGTGTTTTAAGAGGTGATGAAGTTCCTACACCCACCCTGGCATTCCCATCTATGGTCATCACATGTTGTGTTCCTATATCAGAGGCCGCATCAGTTCCGTATTTCCATGTAAAAAAATCTATGGAATTTCCTGCTGCTGCATTAGACATGTGTCTTGTTCTGATCGAGTGTCTATATAAGGTTCCCCCGTCGTACGAGAAAAGTATTTGTTGACTACCGAAAGTGCTTGATGAATTTCCACTTCTAAGTGTTAGAGAAGCACCGGTGAGGGTACCCCCAGATCCAGCCTTGTAAACATCAAGAGCTGTTGATGGATCGGTTACACCTATTCCAACATTATTGTTTCCATAATCTATTAGGAAGGTTCTCTTAGAAGTTGAAGCATTGTAAATTATAAAATTACTAGAGGTTTCACCCCAAGCAGTTCCCATCAACCAGTTATGAGTCCCAGCGGTATACAAACCTAATCCAGCACCAAATGATGTGCTTGGTCTATCAATTTTTATTTCTGCATTTGCAGAGGCATTCTTGTATCTGAAAGATCCTAAAACATCAATCGTGTTCTCAGGAGCATTGTTGCTAAAACCTATATTTCCATTTTCCAGAATGGTAAAATTTTCTGTGTTGCTACTATTGGTTATGGAAAATCTTGCTGATGTTCCGTACACCTTTAAAAACACCGGTGAAACCACGCTACCAACTGGACCTCCTATCTGAAGTCCTCTTTGTCCACCACCAGATCCATTAACTATAAAAGTTGCAACCGGATATGAATTAGCAACCGTACCGTTCACAGCATCAGTAGCAGAAAGTCTAACATCAAATGCAGTCAAAGGAGATGTGTTATTGATCCCCACTGTTGACGAGGTTTCGTAGATAACACTGTTGGACAATGTTGTCGATCCAGCAAACTTAGCAACATATCCAGATGTACCGTTTGAAATTGTTCCAGCACCGGATGTACCAGATGAACCGGTAGATCCGGAACTACCTGACGATCCCGATGTTCCTGTAGATCCAGAACTACCTGTGCTTCCAGAAGAACCACTAGATCCATTAGCACCTGATGTACCACTAGATCCAGAACTACCTGTACTTCCCGAACTTCCTGATGTGCCAGCAGATCCTGCTGCTCCGATGCTATCTCCGTAATTTGGAACGTTTAAAACATTACCAGAAAAACTTGCAACACCACTTGTGCCTGTTGTTGTCAGTGTAATAGGACTCTGATAATCACTGCCAGCAGTTGCACTGCTAAATCCACTTGTACTAGATTTAACAATTCCTGTTATGTTTGATATTCCACTGAGGTTCCTATTCTTACTCATCTGTAGTATTTATTTCATTCCATCTTTGATTTTCTTCATCCCAAACAAACATTGATTCCTGATTTGGAATTGGGATTGGTGATTCCCATCTGCATGACGTTTCGTTTAAAATCCAAGAATCGTATGGCTTGATAGGAATAAATGAATCTCTTGATTCGTCGTACGAATATTCTATGCCTGCATAATTTTTTCTGAATGATCCACTATAACTAGTTTGTTTCCATGCTCCATCTAGACCCAGCGATTTTAAAAAATCTTGACCAATAGATTCACTCTCAGGAAAATCTAAATTTCCACAATCTGAATTAGCAACAACTATAATTTGCTGTACTATATTGTTCTCGTCTATTTGTGCAAAATGTGCCATAGATTTTTATATTCCAAATTTTCCTCTCAATGCATTAAAGTTCTGATTTACTTCTGCTTGAGATAATGTTTTATTATATACTTGTATAGGTCCTATTCTACCAGACCACCAAGATGTTGAACCGCTCCACGCTGGAAGTCCTATTGTTATTTGTGTTCCAGTAGGTGTTACCATTCCACTTCTTGATGTTGAGTATTGAACCCCATTAAAATAAAAATTAACAGATGTACCGTTCCAGGCAAAAACAACATACTGCCACGTGTTAAGCTGTGCTGCTACTATACTATTATAATCTTCAGTGCTACTACCATATGATACAGTTGACCAGTTGCCCCCGTTTACCCTTATTGCTCTGTTTGTTCCGGTGACCGAATTACCACCAACGCCCATAATATATCTATCCGATATAGCTTCCGTTGGGTATGCCCAGCCAGCAATTGTTCCAGTTGTTGTTTGGTGCTTATAAAAAGATGATGCACTCAAAGAATCATTAGTTGCATCAAATGAAAAATATCCGCCATTCGACGATGAATACGAAGCTCCGTTATTTACTGACGTTGTGTTACTATCACTACTAACGTCAAATATTCTATTAGAAAAATCTATAGTGACTGTTCCCACCTGGTATGTTCCCGTGTCTGCTTTATTATCGTCTAAATATTTGACTATCACATAGTCTATTCCATTAATATCGGTCAACATAATACGTGAGCATCTAGGATGATGACTCACTATCGCAGAACCTTCAACATATCTCCAATATCTACGAGATCCATATGATCCACTACCGGTTCCGGTTCCTGTCTGGATTCCACAGTTTGCATTGTTTGACATTACCCCAGTAAATGCAGTTGTCCAAGATGAATTATCATCACTATATTGAACAGTATAATTTGAACTTCTAGTTGCGCCAGAAACATTACCAAATGTTGAATATATTTTAGCGCTAACAATGTTTGCAGTTGATGTATAGGATGCAACATTATCTGCATCAATTGAATAAACTAAACCATCAGTCACGATTGGATTTGAAAGTGTTGGTGCATTACTGTTAACCCTATATCTTATGATTACAATTCCAGAACCCCCACTTCCCGATGTTGCTGGAGATACCCTCTCTCCACCACCTCCGCCTCCCCCTGTATTTGCAGTTCCATTTTCTCCTGTGTTATAGTTTCCATTTCCTCCGCCTCCCAGTCCTCCTGTAGTTACCCCGGAAGAATATTCGGTAGATCCACCACCACCTCCGCTATAATATCTTAGAGTTCCGGAAATCATCGAGGTTATTCCAATCCCTCCGTTACCCCCTGATGAATTACCTCCTGCCGTTCCCGCACCCCCAGCTCCACCGCCTCCCCCTCCATGTTTGGAACCACTGGCACTTCCATCATATACACCACCTCTGTATCCCTGCCCTGCTATTCCGGTACCTGCTGCCCCAAATACCCCACCTTCCGCTCCACCTCCTCCACCACTACCACCATTAAGTCCAGTGGTGTTCGAATATACTCCACCTCCTCCGCCTCCAGTAGCAGTTAGTCCGTTAAATGATGAATTGCTTCCGTTATTACCCCGGGTAGTCGAAGATGTGGGATTTGTTCCTCCAGCTCCAACAGTAACTGTATATGTTCCAGCATTCACGAAGCAGCTTCCTTGTAATACACCTCCACCACCTCCACCACCGGTATGGTATAGAGCTGATCCTGCACTCCCGCCTCCTGCTACAATAAAATATTCAACGTTTAGTGGACCTAGAGCACAGAAGGTTCCAGTCGAATTAAATGTGTGAATTCTGTATCCATTCAATGTTGCAACAGATCCTCCAGTGGCAAGATTTCCCTGAGCCTTTAAAGCTGTTGTTTCTAGCCCTCCTAATCCCTGTTGTTTTACTGATTTAATTCCCATTATCTTATGTTAATTCAGATCCAAATGCACTGAAAGAAAAATTAGCAGTGCTAGCATAAATTGTTATTACATCGGTTGTTGCCAATGTTATACCCAAGGTGAAAGTCACAGTGTCATTTGATGCTATAGAAGAATCGTATATTATGTAATGCTGATTTGCTAAAGAAGCTCCACCGGGTCTAACTGCAATTCTAAATGTTGCTGATGCAGTATCTCTGTTACAAACAACTAAAGTTGAAACGATGGTTGATGTGCTGGAAGGCACAGTATACAATGTTGTTGCTGTTGTTGCTGAAGGTGATGATTGACCCAATACTTTATAAGTTGCTGGCATAGTTTATATTTTTTTTATGATCCCATTAATAAAAATTGAAATGCAAATAGATCGTTCGGAATTGATACAGTATTAATTGTTCCGGTTGTTGTTATATTTCCACCAGAAACTGTGAATGAACCTCCACTGCCACCTAATGCATTTAAGTTAATTCTGAATCCTGTATACGTGTCTACGTTTAATCCATTTCCTTCATATCCGCTTGCACCATTACCTCTTAGAATTCTTGCTGCAGTAAATCCTGCTCCTGTTCCAAAATCCATGTAATATTGGGCAGTTCCTGTTGTGCCATTTGGATTATTAACGTATATTCCGGAAGTTGTTGCTGCGTTTCCTGTAGCTATAACAGATGAACTGAACTTACCAGTTCCGTTTACTTGTAATGCACTTGTCGTATCATCAGTTGGTAACGTTGCTCCCATTAAAACACGACCAGAATTTAGTATCTGAACATACGGGGTATGCCCTCCAAAATCATAATTTAGTCTCCCAAGGATTAAACTGCCATTAAGGTCCTGAATATATGATGCATACTGAGCAGTGTTTCTATTTAGAAATGTTAATGTTGGCCTTGCTGATGCTGTACTCGTACAGATCGAAATTCCTCTATATGATAATACGCCATCAACAGTTAGTGCATTTCCATCATTGGATGTGGTATTAACTGAAATATAAGTTCCGCTATCATAGATTAAACTATTCGCTAAAGTTGTTGACCCTGTAAATTTAGCAATGTATCCAGATGTGCCGTTTGATATGGTACCAGCTCCGGATGTTCCCGACGAACCGGTTGATCCTGAAGATCCAGAACTACCTGATGTACCCGTTGATCCCGAGCTACCAGAGCTACCAGAGCTTCCAGAACTACCTGAAGATCCATTACCTCCTGATGTTCCAGCACTTCCTGAACTTCCGCTTGATCCAGAGCTTCCGGCAGTGCCTGCTGGTCCTTGTGCTCCTGTTGCATTCTTAGCACTAAACGAAGCCCAATCCGTTGAGCTTAAGAATCCACTAGTTCCGTTACCAGCCTGTGTGATTCCGAACGCTCCTGTTTGAGGATTGTAAGTTAATGGTGCTGAGCCGCTTAATCCAGAGTAAGCTATACCACCTCCTGTTGTATATGCTGTGATATCAACAATGTCGCCAGCTACCAATCCTGTGTTTATGATTACACTTGTTCCGTTGGTTGCTACGAAGTCGCTATCGGTTAATCTAACGCCGTTTACAAAGACATCAACTTGTCCGACAGTATATGTTATGGAAAAAGTTGTTTGTCCAGCAGTGGCAATATATGAGTTGGTAACGCGAGCATTGGCAGTTGAAATTCCAGAGGTTCCTGCAGTACCTGATGCTCCCTGAGCTCCTGATCCACCAGATGTTCCAGATGATCCAAGTTGTCCTGTTCTTCCGACTATATTAAAAGAAACGCATGGCTGACTAAACGAGCTTGTTGCAGATCCACCTAGATAAACCAATGATGTGATAGTTGCGTCGGTGTTACCTACATTTAATCTTTTTGCAAATGTTGTGTATGAGTAAAAATTAACTTTGCTTCTGTCACCAGCTTCAAAGATAACTAAAGTGTGTCCAAGTAATCCATTACTAGCAACATCTACTAATTGATCAAATAAAGTTGCTGTGGTACCGTTTTGAATTGCATTGTTATTACCATCGGTTCCTGAAAGGTATAAAGTTCCGCCGTTCGATGTTAGGTTGGAATTGCTGTATGCAATCTTTCCGGTTTCCCAGGTATTACTTCCTAGTGTTGTCCCACTATATTGAATTGCTAATCCGCCCGGTATTGATTGACCTGCTGTACCAGAACTACCTGATGATCCTGCAGATCCAGATTGACCTGATGATCCAGAAGATCCTGTTGATCCTGAACTACCTGATGAACCCGAAGATCCCGTTGATCCTGAACTTCCTGATGTTCCTGCTGATGCTGATGATCCTGAGGTTCCTGTCGATCCTGAACTACCTGATGAACCATCTTGTCCAGATGTTCCAGAACTTCCTGATGATCCAGCAGATCCTGTGCTTCCTGAGCTTCCAGAAGAACCGGATGTACCTGATTGCCCTGATGATCCTGCACTTCCAGAAGAACCAGCAGTACCCGAAGATCCAGCTGCTATGTTCCAGGATACACCATCAAATCTATAAATTTGTTTGGTCGCAGATGAATAAATCAGGGTACCCTCAGGTACACTATTAGAAGCATTATTAATACTATCAACAACCGGGATCGAAAGTCCTTTTCCATTACTAGAAGCTAATACAATACCATCCGAGTTCGTGATTTTATATCCCGACATTACACAAGTTTATTATGAGTTATATATCTATTAGAAATAAAAGGGGGAAAGAAGGTTTAGATCCCAAACCTGGTTCTAAGAACGTTATAGTTAAATGCTTGTTCTGCTGCAGATAATTGACGATTGTACATAAAGATAGCTGCTAACTTTCCTTTGAATCCCCTATTTACATAGGCACTACTTCCTAAATAATATGCAAAGTTAGCGGGAAAGGTGCTTTGATTTGTTCTGTATCCACCGAATATGTTCCAACCAGAAACCAGGGTATTTGTCACGGATCCGTTCACATAATATGTGGTACCCGACGAATATGCCCAGTCGTTTGCATCCCCTGGATTTCTACCAGTAAGACTCCAAGGACCTGTTCCATCCGCGCCAACAAATCTTAAGCTTTTATCCGCATTAGAAGCAGGAGTATTTGTTCCTATTAATCCAACCAAACCTGTGGTAGCAGAAAAATCCGGCTGAAAGACTGCAGTGAAATCTAAATAATTCTGACTAGCGGATGATGAAATATAATTGCTGTCACTCACTGATGGAAAATTGAAATAACTCTTTTGTCCATCACCAGTAAATGAAATACTACCATTAATTGTTCCGTCTGCATTTCCCGTCAGATCATAGACTGCTGTACCACTTCCTGGATAAGAAGCAGATGCTGAAGCATCAAGTGCTAGGATTAATCCACGTTGAACAACACTGATGTAATTTCCAACAGCTGCTATTCCTGAATTAATTATATGTCCTCCAACATTAAATGGCATAGTAGAATTTTATTAAAGTCCAAATCTAGATTTTTGTGCATTATAATTTTGTGAGACCTCCCCGGCAGTAAGAGCCCTACTGTAAATTAAAGCATTTGCAATGTATCCATCAAACCATTCACTTGTGCTCCAACCACCACCGATCCATAAAGGAGTCGTTGCAGTTCTGATATCTCCAGCAAAAGAATAGTTAGTTATTAAAGAAGCATTCTGATACATTTTTATAGATGAGCCATCAAATGTTAATGTTAAATGCATCCATCCATTAGTTGTTAATGCATTTCCATATTGAACAGTAGCATTACCATCGGAATGCCAAAGTTCCATTCGGTATGTTCCTCCATATCCCCCAGTCTCCCAGAGTCTAGTATATCCACTACCAGATCCGGTATCGTCCTTTTGCATGATTCTTCCATTTCCACTTCTGTAATAAACCCAGTTGGATGCTGTGAGTGTCGAACTTAAATTCAAACTGGAAGAATGGGGAACTTGAACGTAATATGAATTTGTTCCCAGAAAATTCAAAGCACCACCCCCATATGAACTCGTGTATGTTGCACCGGTGATAGTTCCGTGATTTCCGTTTCCTGTCAGATCAAACCACGTTGATCCTGATTGTGGATATGAATCCAAAGCAGAAGCATCAAGATGCATCACTAATCCTCTATACACTATTGATTTAAAATTTAGTGTGCTTGCAATCGAACTATTAATTATACTCCCGTTTATATTTAAAGGCATCTCTAAGATTTTTTTGGTGTCGCTTCAGATGGATCAACCTCTGATAATAAAAATTTATAAACTTTATTTTTCTTATTGTTGTAAAGAAATAAATCATTCTCTCCTTCAACTATTGTATAATCTCCGATCCCGTTACTTAAAGATAAATCTGATGTGTAAACGGTCGACCATCTCAATGACGCTGTTCCTAAGTCCTGAGTTCCGTTTGCTCCCGGTTGAACTGTTCCTGTATTTGTGATTCTTAATCTTTCGGTTGTTGTTAGGCTGAACGTCAATGATGTTCCGTTCGTTCCCATTGATCCAACTAATCCATTAGAGTTATAAGCATACACAATTTCGGATGCTGAACCACTAGCAGAAACTTGGAAGTATGGATAAGAAGAATTATCAGTTCTAATTAAAATGGCATTAGTTCCCGAAAATGATGTTGACGTTGTTCCTATTAAAATATTACCGTTGGGTTGAATATTTAAACATTCAGTAGTAGTTGTTCTGTTATAGATTCTAAATACAGGAGTCGTGTTAGCAGTACTTCCCAGAATAGACCAATCTGCATTTGTTATTCCTGCGTCGGTTATTCTAATATTAGATCCGCCTACTCCAGGAGAATAAATGTGTAATTTATCTAAAGGAGAGGCTGTTCCAATTCCTATTGCAGTTCCATTATCGTAAATTAAACTATTTGCTAAAGTTGTTGCCCCTGTAAATTTAGAGACATATCCTGATGTGCCATTTGAGATTGTTCCAGCTCCAGATGTGCCAGACGAACCAGTAGATCCTGAACTTCCGGAAGATCCTGTACTTCCTGACGATCCCGAACTACCTGATGTTCCAGTACTACCAGAAGACCCGGTTGATCCTGAACTACCAGATGTTCCGTTAGCACCCGACGTGCCGGCAGATCCTGAACTTCCTGATGATCCTGAACTACCAGATGATCCGGATGTGCCAGCAGATCCTGCTGCACCGATACTATCTCCGTAATTAGGAATGTTTAAAACACCGCTAGAAAAACTTGCAACACCGCTTGTACCTGTTGTTGTTAACGTGATAGGTGATTGGAAATCACTACCTGCTACAGCAGCACTGAATCCACTTGTTCCGTTTTTAACGATACCGGATACATTAGGTAGTCCAACAAATTTAGGTATTTTATTCATCTAATCAATTTAATTTTTATCCTACTTTAACTGCTATCCAAGCTCTGCCGTCTTCCATTATTTTCCAAACTTTACCAACTGCTATTTTATATTGGTCAAACGATGGATTTGTTATTGCTTGTCCTGTTATTTTTCCTTCTCCAGTTTCTATCGGAATAATATAATCTCCTACAATTGATTCCGTCACATTAACAGGGACTTGGCCACTAAAAGCAACTCTATCTACTTTTTGTCTTTCGACCTCCAATCTAGTTTCAAAATCTTCCATTATCGATGCAAATTCTTCCTCTGTTTGGGTTTCTAACTTTTGAGGTCTTTTCTCTTCACTAAACCAATTATCACCACCAACATATGATGGATCAGTTGATTTAACAACAAACGAAATTGCATCATTAAATATATTTGTTAGTTTACCGTTGATATCAACACCAACAATATCACCTTTATTAATTGTGTCAGTTGTTGCTTTTAGCATATATTCTGCATAGTCGGAACCACTTGCATTAATTGTACCACCAGCACTTATTGAACGGCCAGTACCAGTATTTGTTGTAACCCCTAAAGCGGTTGAAGCCCCATTGGGATTTGTACCGCTTGCTGCATAAAAAAGTGCAGTATCATTACTTGCTCCAGCATATGCACTTACCACAAGAATGGTATTTCCTTGGCTAACTTCTAGATTTATTCTATGATTTGAAGCTCCCCAGCCTTTACCTAAATGAACATATCCAGTGGATGTTGCTACGATTCTTTCTGCGGTACTACCATTCGTAAAAACTTTAAAATCGTTCCCACCCTCAGATGCACATATTAAATTGTTTGACGATCCAGTACCAAACCAATCTTGTTCATGCCCTATAAATCCAGCGACAGACCCACCAGTTTTAAAAACAGAAATACCGTTTGTTCTAATATAACCTGCAACGTGGAGTTTTTGTGTCGGAGTGGTTGTACCCATTCCAACATTACCGCTATTTTCTAGCCATAACGGAATTATATCACTTCCTGCTACACTTCTAAGAGTGAATGACATGTGATTGTAGTTAGATGCAGTATATTCGTGCTGAATTCTACCAACCATGATACTACCGCCAACAGTGAATTCTATTGCAGTCTGTAATCCAGCAGTATTTGGTCTATTCAATTCCAAAAGAATCCTTCTGTCAGATCCTCCTTGATAGATTGTTAAACCATTTGCAGTTGGGGAAGAAGTACCGATCCCTACTGATCCTGCAAAATAATTTTTATCACTGCTACCACTTTGATAAACACCATATTTGTTAGTTATATTTCCCGAGCCGCCAGTGGATTCTAAAAATAGAGCATATGAATTTGTTGCGTTTACATTAGAATTGTTCCCGATGTAAACCCCATAAAGAGTTGTTGCCCCGTTTACAAAAGTACCATTCATTACAGCTTGAAACTGTGAAGTTCCCGTAGTTGGAAGATTTGCAGATAGATATAATATTCTATCAGATAATGGTGCCGTATTTAAATTCAAACTTGCAGCTCGTACTGATGAGTTAAATGTAGTAGCCCCACCAAAATAATTTAAACCCCCACTGCTGTATATGGAATAATTTATTGTACTACCAGCTGTTTGATTTGCAATATATAAAGCATAATTATTAACAATACTTGCTCCACTTAGTTTTTCTGCGCTTGGAATATAAACTCCAAAGGTATTAGTTACTGCTGTGCTTGCTTTAATTCTCGTGTTAGCAAAAATCCCATAGTTATCACCCGTACCTGCTAGTTGAGGATCTAATAAAATTGCATATTGGTTTGTCCCTGTTGTTATTGCACCACCAATAAATATTGAAGAATAAGTTTGGTCACCACCAGCAACACCAACTCCTAATCTACTGTCTGTTAAAAATGGATTGGTAACTCTAACATTTGTTCCATTGTCTGTTATTACTGAATCCCCTATAGCTGTTGAATCTGTGAATTTTGCTATTTTATTTATTGTTCCGCTTATAGTTCCTGCACCAGATGTACCCGATGATCCAGTACTTCCAGAAGATCCAGAACTTCCACCGGATCCAGAGCTTCCCGATGTTCCTGTAGATCCGGAACTTCCTGATGATCCTGAACTTCCAGATGTTCCAGAGGAACCAGTTGAACCTGAGCTTCCTGACGATCCTGCAGCACCCTGAGCTCCAATAGCTCCTGACGTGCCAGCTGATCCTGAACTTCCAGAGCTTCCACTAGATCCAGCAGTACCTGCTGGTCCTTGTGCACCTGTTGCGTTCTTAGCACTGAATGATACCCAATCTGTTGAGCTTAGGAATCCGCTAGTTCCGTTTCCTGCCTGTGTGATTCCAAATGCCCCGGTCTGAGGATTGTAAGTCAGTGGTGTGCTTGCACTTAAACCAGAATAAGCTATACCCCCTCCTGTTGTGTAAGCAACTATATCAACTATATCTCCTGCAGCCAGTGGACTATCAAGTACAACGGAAGTTCCGTTAGTTGCAGTGAAATCACCATCGCTTAATTTTAATCCATTATTGAAAACCTCAATCTGGCCAACAGTGTATGTTAAACTAAATGTTGTCTGTCCTTCGGTAGCAACATAAGAATTTGCTGCTCTTGCATTTGCTAGGGAAATCCCAGAAGTACCAGCAGTACCTCCAACTCCCTGTGCACCAGCTGCTCCTGAAGTTCCAGCAGCACCTACCATTGTTAATGATATTACTGGTTGACTAAAAGTGCTTTCTCCAGATCCCCCAATATAATCTAATCCAGTAAATATTGCATCGGTATTAGTTGGTGTTGTTGCTTTGGCAAGTGTGGAATATGAGTAGTAATTTATTTTGGCAGAATTGCCCCTTTCCGAAACGGTAAGCACGTGTCCATCAGATCCGGTAGCACCCTTTGATATCAATTGATCCAAGAGAGTTGCAGTGGATCCATTCTGAATCGTGTTTCCGTTTCCATCAACACCGGATATTCTTAAATCCCCGTTATTACTTCCAAGACTTGAAAGAGAATAAGTTATTCTTCCTGTGGCAAATGATGTTGAACTAAGATCCGTTCCGCCATATAGAATACTAAGTCCCCCTGGAACTGATTGACCAGATGTACCTGAGGATCCTGAAGATCCTGATGTTCCAGTTGAACCTGAAGATCCAGAAGAACCCGACGATCCGGTGTTACCTGATGTTCCTGTGGTTCCTGAAGATCCCGAACTTCCGGACGTGCCCGATGTTCCTGCAGATCCAGTTGATCCTGAACTACCAGATGAACCAGTACTTCCAGAACTACCTGATGATCCAGTACTTCCTGAGCTTCCTGATGAACCATCAGTACCGCTATTTCCAGAAGAACCCGAAGTTCCAGTTGATCCTGATGTTCCTGATGAACCAGCGTTTCCTGTGTTACCTGAGGTGCCTGATGTACCAGCGGAAACTAACCAGCTTGTTCCATTGAATCTGTAAATTTGTTTGTTATCGATAGCATAGATGATACTACCTTCGGGAATGTTAGTAGGAGCATTGGCAATTGAATTCACGGTTGGTATCGACAGGCCCTTTCCCTCTGAATTCAGAATTATACCATCGGTGTTCGTTATTTTATAACCTGACATCTACTTGTTTCCCTTATTATTAATTAACAGTCTACCACATTACCTGCTCCGAAAAGTTCTTGTAATTTCAATTTTAATTTTGCGTATCCAAATGCAAAAATATTAGTCGCTTCTGCACCAGAAAGATCAAGCTCCTGTACTGTTATTGTTTCAGTGAAGGATTCTTCGATTGGCTCCTGTTCTTCTGTGTAACCTGTTATTCTAGTTGAAGTAACCGTTCTTTCGACAGGACTCATCAAAGAAACATATAATGCATCACCTATTTGTTGATTTCTCGCTGATGTACCAAATCCAATGTTTTCGTTTTCATCCGGCTGTGATTGATAGATTTCAATTCTAAATGATGCAGAGGCAGCAGGCTTGGAGATTTGATAGTCTGATATTCTAATGTAAGCCTCACTAGTGATCCCACGATCTGTTCCTATTTGTGTTGTGATTTTTAAAGCCATTTTAATGGATTATATTAAACCTTTGGGTTTGTTTATATATCCATTAAACTAAGGGCTGAAAATTGCTGGGAAATCTATGAATATCTTTGAACAACCGAATCTATCCAGGATAAAACCTGTGAATCGTTCCATTTATCTTCATGGAGAGGGCCGAACGGGATAATTCTATGAATCTCGAGTGCTCTTTCTTTTATTTGATCGACTGTGACCTCCACTAACGTGTCTGGTATGTAATAATCCCTATCATCAGGAATGTATGCTATGTCCGTTCCGTCGGACTTACCAAGTTGGAGTGAATTGTCAATGAAACTTGGCGGAATTGATTTTCCGTTTATTCTGTGATTTCTATATTCGTAAAATGCCATAGTATTTTAATTTTTAAAGAACAATGAACAAGCTGATGAATTAGATCCTGTCCCCCATTGAATGCTACCACCAGATGATGCACTTAATCCAGACCATGGGTGCATATTGGTCCACCATCCAGTAGCACCAACTGTCCAACAAATTGGATAACTATTGTATGGGGTCATAGCTATTAATACTCCGCTTCCTGCTCCGACAGGTGAATCATGATCTGATACCCAAATGGATGTGGTGTGGTTACATCTTCCTTGCTGTGTTGGAACGTAGTAATATCCATATTCATAACTTCCGTTACTTGTCATGTCCAAATAAACTGTGTATGGCTGGGAGGTCGTTGGCTGTGCATCAGTTCCCCAGTTGGGTAAAAATGTCCAGTCAATTTTTAAGGTTCCTGATCCATTGTTCATTAGATTATCAGATCCTCCTGTTACCCTCCATAGGGTACTTAGTGATGCTTTCAAAATATTAATATCTGCACTTGCTATTTTTCCAGCAGCTTGGTTTATTTGTCCTCCCGTTACCCAGGTTGATCCTGCATTAACTGCAGCTGATCCGGAAAGATCAGCACCACCGTACCATTGTAGTGCTTTAACCCATGGGCCATCAGATTTACTAAATATAATGTAAGCCTGAAACGCAGTGTTAGATCCTGATGCAAATTTTAACCAATACACACCATCACTTGCTGCAGGATTAACAGCTTTGATTGCACTTGCTGATGGAGCAGCAGTTTCTGCGGAAGAACCATTTAGACCTGTCATATAAATCCAATCACTACCGGTGTAAACCTCCGGAAGTCCTGCTGTTGTATTGAATCTTATCATACCAGAAACCGCTGATGGTCTTTGGGCAGTTGTTCCTTTTGGGATGGTCAATGCACCTGTTCCGTTCATTGACACGTCACCTGTGTCATATCTAATTGTTAATTTTTCAGATTCAGTTGCCTGATAAGAAATTAAATGATAATGTCCATCAACCCCTGCTCTCATCATCCAACCACCTGCATCATTATTAGATTGTACTAGATATAACTGTGGGATATCAGTTGCGGGTTTAATATTTAAACGTCTTAATATTGCTGCACTACTGCTAGTTCCTATTCCTACATTCTGCGATGCATCTATCATCATTGCAAATGCTCCGTTGGTTCCGAATTTTATAGGAGCTGCACCTTCTGCAAATATCCCAATTCCACCAGTAGTACTGTTATTATAGAGATATGTCATATCAGCAACAAGTATTGCATTACCTGAGGTAAATCCTGTACTAGTTAAGATTACACCACCTCCGTTAGTGGTTCTTGTATTTCCTATATGCATTCCAGTGTATGCTGATGTACCAGTGCTTGATGTTATTAATGACATAGCAGCTCCTGAATTTGAACTGACATAAGCACTTATAACTCCTGTAAAATTTATAGCATTGGTTGATTTTATAATCTTCATTGCCATAGTACCATTACTATTATACAATTCAAAATTATTATCTTCACTTGCTATACCATTACCTATGTACCATTGTGGACTTCCAGATTGTTGAAATTCTATTCCGGCTGCCTTACTCGTTACCCCGTTAAATATGAGTTTTACGTTTGTTGCTGCAGTTGCATTTCCGATGGTTAAATTCCCTATAAATCTACCAGTTCCGTTTATGTCTGCTAAATAGGAATTGTTAGGAGCAGCACCTATAGAAACACTTGTACCGTCGTCTCTGATTAAGCTATTTCCTAATGTTGTTGATCCTGTAAACTTAGCAACATATCCAGAGGTACCATTTGATATTGTTCCAGCTCCTGACGTTCCAGAAGAACCGGTAGATCCAGAACTACCAGATGATCCTGATGTTCCAGTACTTCCACTAGATCCGGTTGATCCTGAGCTACCTGAAGATCCACTAGATCCAGCAGATCCTGATGTTCCAACAGATCCAGAACTACCCGATGTACCCGATGATCCAACATTGTTAGCGTAGTTAGGAATGTTCAACGTGTTGCCAGAGAAACTTGCTGTACCGCTTGTTCCTGTTGTTGTCAACGTGATTGTTCCTTGCTTACTAGAAAGGCTGCTTGAAAGTGTTGATGCAAATCCTGCATCATTATTAATTGCTGCTGCTAATTCATTCAATGTGTTTAATGCATCAGGAGCTGATGCTACTAGAGCAGCTACTTGGGTACCAACATATTCCTCAGTTGCAACATTCTTTGTGCCACTAATTTTTAGTGTGCCGGGTAATGTCACATTGTTACTTCCGTCATACGTGATGATATCTCTTAAGTGTCCGGTATCTCTAGTATTTCCCATGTCGTGTTTTAATTTTTAGGATTGTCTTCTTTGACAGCTTTGATTCTATTGAACCATTCACCTTCATTAGATAAGCTTCCGTTGTTATTTATTTCGTGCCAAAGCATATCTAATTGGTCTTGAATTCTAGGGTATTGAAAAGCTCTTTTTTTCTGATAGATGTTTGCGTTGTACTCGTCCATCAATTCCTGCTTTTTAATTTCAAAGTCTTCTGGTAGATCACCAAAGGGTTCTCCGTTAGTATTTAATAAAACCCCATCTATCAAGATTGCTTTGATTCCGTATTTTTCATTTAATACAGAAACATCATCTACATTCTCGATCGGGTTTATTTCATTTTTCCATGACATATCTTAAATTTTATATCCAATATCCTGTACAGTATAATGCATTATGATGTGTACCTCCGCTATAACCGTATGCTAGGGTGTAATAAATACTACCGTTTGAGTTCACGTTTATTATACCATTGTGCCAAGAACCATAATAGTGCATAAAATTGGTCATATTCGTTCCTGATGCATCCCCGTCGTGTTCCATAGAGAAAGATCCATAGTATTGGGGATTGAATGAACCCGAACCAGGCCACGCTGAACCAGGACCTGACCAGGAATATGTGGTGGTGTCATTTGCTAGTCCAAACCAAGAAACAGCGTGGTCACCTTGACCAGCACCCGAGCTATATCCTGTGATGTGATACCATCCATAGACTGCAATTGCCTTTGCATTAGAAGGAACACCACTAAAATCGGTTACTGCAAAACTGCTAGATGATACTCCACCGGTACTAAATGTTTTGGTTGCAATAGAGGTAAGCTGAACAAAGGTGTTAGCTTTGTAAGCTTTGGTGTTTACTACATTCTCATTAAAATATGCAGTTCCATCTTGCTTGATTGCAAATGTTGCGGTTCCGCCACCGATAGGTGAGGTATATCCTCTTCTAAAAATACCATAGGCATGTTCCCATCCACTGATTGTGTTTGATACCTTACCGGTGAACCACATACCATCGCCTGGTGTATCTGCAGCAGTTAAGAAATACACACCAGCATAGTTGTTTGGCGATGGATTAATCCATATACCTTCGCTCCAAGAACTTCCTCCTGATGTAAACACAGCAGCTGGGCTTGTACTGGTTCCTCCATTAACTCTAAATTGAGATGCTACTCTGGTTTCCCCTTTTATCCAAACATTACCGGTGTTGCCGTGGATTGACATCACTGTGCTTCCTCCCCCAACAAACGCATATTCATTAGGGTTTGTGCTATTCGACCAAATATTACCTGCTGCACCCGATTGGTTAGTTCCGTATTGTGCTCCTGAATTACCAGCCCAGAATAATCCCCACCCGTCATTACTACCCGGCGTTCCAGCTACGTGTGACATCCAGCCGGAATAATCAGCTGAAAATCTAAAAGGTGCATTGGAATCTCCACTTCCGCTCGAAGTTATAGTACCAACATATTGTGGGGAGGTCACCGATGATGCAACGGAAAGAGCACCAGCACTGGTTAATGTCATTCGGTCATTGAATCCACTAGCGCTATTAAAACTCCAATATAGAGTACTATTATTCGATCCGTTGTTAACCAATTTATAATCAAGCATCACATTTGAAGAACCCGTTCCTGCTGGATTGATTCTAAAAGATATTCCGGTCATTGCACTAGCTGTGGTACTCTCATTAACTATGCTAATAAATCTTTCTCCGTCACCAAGATCACTATTAGCTGTGAATGCTGTATTTCTAGTGAAAGCTATAGTGGTTCCTGATGTGGATCTAGGTGCGCCTCCACCTTGAACGAGCGGAGATGATGTGGTAACCCTTGTTCCGTCGTCAACTATCGTACTATTTGTTAAAGTTGTTGATCCACTAAATTTAGCAACATAGTTGGCTGTTCCGCCAGAGATAGTTCCTGCTCCTGATGTACCCGAAGAACCAGTAGACCCAGAGCTTCCTGATGAACCCGTAGAACCAGAAGATCCGGTTGATCCAGAACTTCCAGAGGTGCCAGTTGATCCCGAGCTTCCAGAAGATCCAGATGATCCTGTACTTCCTGATGAACCTGTACTTCCACTGGAGCCAGAAGATCCTGAAGTACCTGTACTTCCGGATGAACCGGTGCTTCCACTAGATCCAGAACTTCCGGAGGTGCCAGTTGATCCAGAGCTTCCAGAAGATCCAGTACTTCCTGATGAACCAGTAGATCCAGAAGATCCTGATGTTCCCATTGATCCAGAACTTCCAGAGGAACCGCTAGATCCAGATGTACCCGCAGATCCAGCTGCTCCTATACTGTCACCATAATTTGGGACATTCAGTACGCCGCCAGAAAAACTTGCAACACCGCTTGTTCCTGTTGTTGTCAGTGTAATAGGTGATTGATAATCACTTCCTGCGACTGCACCTGTGAATCCGTCTTCGTTCTTTTTAACGATTCCAGTGACATTGGCTATTCCGGGAAGTTTGGATATCTTGGTCATTTCTTTTAATCTTCTATTACTGCGTTATCAGTTTTATATTTAGCAGTTTGTATCCATCCATTTTCGTATGCTCCAGCTATGATTTCATCCTTAGTCGGAGGAACAGGAATTCCATTTTCTAAATACTTGTCAACACCTATTCGATATAATTCATCGATAGCAACACTAGCTCTGTGATGAGCAACATTTGAAATCCAATCCTTGACATCATAAGCAACGTATTCCATTGCTA
>Ga0222712_10001997_pt1 | contig 24179 bp, 17 predicted proteins | sample C33_657DmetaG_FD_165043 | JGI IMG/M metagenome (GOLD analysis project Ga0222712, IMG submission 165043) | Estuarine water microbial communities from San Francisco Bay, California, United States - C33_657D | ecosystem: Environmental > Aquatic > Marine > Unclassified | place: USA: California... | reverse complement strand
ACCATACCTTTTCATTTGCAACTGATGCAAAATGAAGATTTTAGAAAAGGTAATTTTACCACTAAGTTTTTAGAAACCTTTACAATGAAATAAAAAAAATCCCTTACAATTTGTAAGGGATTTTTTTTGAATGCTATTGGAACTATTGTCCGCCACCACGCTGTGGTCTGTTTCTTCTCATTTCTTCGTAGAAATCATCTACTGCTTTAATTTGATCGTCTGTTAAAGGGATTGCCTTTAATTTCTTTTTGCGCTCATCGGCAGTCTCTTTTTGTTTTGCTGCTCTTTCTTCTTCCGATAAATCACGAAGTCCACGACCTTGTGATTGTGCCCATAACTGTACTTCTAATACTTTATCTGCTTCTGAGTCAGATAATTTTGTTTTTTCGATTAGTTGTGGCTTGATACGTTGCTTCATCATTTCAAGCATTTGAGCAGGGTCCATTTGCTGACCACCGCCACCACCTTGTGCCATTACACTTGTGGCTGCGATACAACCTACAATTGTTAAGAGTGCGATTATTTTTTTCATAATTTAATTTTAAGTGTTGTTAAGGTACTAATTTTTTATCTTCTGCTATTTTAATTTTCGGTTAACCCAATAAATTATTCGGTGCGGTTATCTTAAAAATAACATTTCTCTATACTTTGGTAAGGTCCATTTATCGTCATCTACCAAATGTTCTAGCTTGTCTACATGGTAACGGATTTCATCAAAAAACGCAGATTTTACATCCGCTTCATAGGCGATGGCTTTTTTTCTAGTGTCTTCGATGTTGTTGGCTACTTTTCTAGCTTCTACCATGGCATTTACCTGCGTGTAAATCACTTGGATATGCTTACTTACCTGTTGTAATAAATCGGTTTGACTAGCATAGGTATCTGCACCAAGTCCGGCAGCTTTTAATCCATTAATATTACTAGATAATTTATTTTGGTAAGTGATAGCAGCAGGTAAAATATGGTTGATCGCTAAGTCACCCATGATACGCGCTTCTATTTGTACTTTTTTAATATATTTTTCTAGTTCAATTTCATGTCTAGCTTCTAGTTCTGTGTGGGTATATACATGGTTACGTTCAAATAAATCTTTTGCTTTTTTTGTAACCATCGCATCTAGTGCAACAGGTGTCGTTTTTAAATTTGGTAAACCTCTGCGTTCGGCTTCCTGGTGCCACTGCTCGCTGTATCCATCGCCTTCAAATAAAACGGCTTTACTTTCTACAATGTATTTTTGAATTACTTGCATGATGGCAATTTCTTTTTTGTCACCTTTTTCTACAAGACCATCAACATCTGATTTGAATTTTTTTAGTGTATCTGCCATGATGGTATTTAATACGGTCATAGAAATAGCACAGTTAGCAGAAGAACCCACCGCTCTAAATTCAAATTTATTTCCTGTAAATGCAAATGGAGAAGTACGGTTACGATCGGTGTTGTCTAATAACAATTCAGGAATGCTTCTGTGTAAATCAAGTTTTAAAATAGCTTCGTCCTGCTCGTCAAACTTACTACCCACGCGGGTTTCAATGTCTTCAAGTACTTTGGCTAAATACTGTCCCACAAAAACAGAAATGATGGCAGGTGGTGCTTCGTTGGCACCAAGTCTGTGATCGTTTGGTGCAGATGCGATGGCAGCGCGTAAGATATCGGCGTAATCATGAACGGCTTTAATGGTATTCACAAAGAAGGTCAAAAACATGAGGTTTGTTTTTGGCGTTTTACCCGGTGCTAATAAGTTAACACCTGTATCTGTTGCTAAACTCCAGTTGTTGTGTTTACCACTACCGTTGATACCCGCAAAAGGTTTTTCATGAAATAATACCACGAGTTTATGACGCTTTGCAACACGGTTCATGATGTCCATTAAAAGCGTGTTGTGGTCTACCGCAATATTTACTTCTTCAAAAATTGGCGCGCACTCAAATTGTGCAGGTGCAACCTCGTTGTGACGTGTACGAAGTGGAATACCTAATTTATAAGACTCTTGTTCAAAGTCTCTCATAAACGCATAAACGCGCTCTGGAATAGATCCAAAATAATGGTCTTCTAATTGTTGTCCTTTAGCAGGAGAGGCACCATACACGGTTCTACCACACTGCACCAAATCAGGTCTTGCATTGGCAATGGCTTCATCAATTACAAAATACTCTTGTTCCCAACCTAGTGTTGGTGTTACTTTGGTAATATTTTTATCGAAGTAATGACATACATCTATGGCTGCTTTATTAATGGCTTCTACTGCTTTTAATAACGGCGCTTTATAATCTAAAGATTCACCGGTGTATGCCACAAATAATGTAGGGATACAAAGTGTTTTACCTTGTCCAATTTCAATGATAAATGCTGGAGAAGAAGGGTCCCAGGCGGTATAACCCCTTGCTTCAAATGTTGCACGTAATCCACCACTTGGAAAAGAAGATGCATCTGGTTCTTGTTGAATCAGTGCAGCACCATCAAATTCTTCGATAGCAGTTCCGTCACCTTTTAAAGTAAAAAATGAATCGTGTTTTTCTGCGGTGGTTCCAGTTAGTGGTTGGAACCAGTGTGTATAGTGTGTTACGCCTTTACTTTCGGCCCATGCTTTAATACCTATGGCAATTTGATTGGCCATAGAACGGTCAATTTTTTTACCACCTCTGATACTCGTCACTAAACTTTTGTAAGACTCATCGGTGAGGTATTCTCTAGCGGTTTTTAAAGTAAAAACGCTGGAATTAAAAATGCCGGTAATTTTTGCACTCGCTGCAACGGTGGTATTGTTGTTCTTCAAATCACGGATTGCATCAAAACGTAATGACATATAAATAGTTTTAATATAATGAAAGTATAAAGGTAGCCGCTTAATTACTCGTTATTTTGGATAATAATCAACAAAAAATCCCCCAAATTTTCATTTGAGGGACTCCGATTGCTTACCTAACCTTCTTTAATATTATACTTTGGCAGTTTTTACTGTTTTAATGATGCGAGCTGCAACCTTGTAAGGATCTGCTGCCGAGTTAGGGCGACGATCTTCTAGCCAGCCTTTCCATCCTTTTTCTACCGCTCCAATAGGAATACGAATACTCGCACCTCTGTCCGATACACCAAAAGAGAAATCGTGGATCGAAGCTGTTTCATGCTTACCTGTTAAACGTAAATGATTTTCTGCGCCATATACATCGATATGTTCTTTCACAAATGGACGGAACGATTCGCAAATGGTTTCATACACTTCTCTTTTACCACAGGTTCTTAAAGTAGTGTTAGAGAAATTTGCGTGCATACCAGAACCATTCCAATCTAATGTACCTAGTGGTTTACAATGCCAATTAATAGATACACCATATGATTCACCAATTCTTTCTAATAAATAACGTGCTACCCAAATTTGATCGCCTGCTTCTTTAGCACCTTTTGCAAAAATTTGAAATTCCCATTGTCCAGCTGCCACTTCGGCGTTAATACCTTCTACATTTAATCCTGCTTCTAAGCAAATGTCTAAATGCTCTTCTACAATGTTTCTTCCAAATGCATTGTTAGCACCCACCGAGCAGTAGTAAGGGCCTTGCGGACCAGGGTAACCACCTTCTGGGAAACCAAGTGGCTTATTGGTATTTGGATTCCATAAAAAGTATTCTTGTTCAAAACCAAACCAGAAATCATTGTCATCATCTTCGATGGTTGCACGGCCATTAGAAACGTGTGCAGTGCCATCTGCATTTAATACTTCACACATAACGAGGTACGCGTCTTTGCGTCCTGGATCTTTACAAATAAATACAGGCTTTAAAAGGCAATCTGAGGATCCGCCAAGTGCTTGCTCGGTAGAAGAGCCATCAAAGCTCCACATGTCACAATCTTCTAATTTTCCACTAAAGTTTTTTTCAATTTTAGTCTTACTTCTTAAAGACTGTGTAGGCTTGTAGCCGTCTAGCCAAATGTACTCTAATTTCGATGCTGACATGGTTATGCTTTTGTATTAAAAAAAATAATATATTAATCAAAGTGCTTATTTCTTCGATTATTTTGCAAAAATAAGTCTCTTCATGAAAATATTTAGAATTTTATTCAATAGATATTTACAAAATAGGGTATTATATTAACATTAATAAAATAAATAATGTATAAATTGAGCAAAAAAGCATTTTGCGGCTCTTGGTATTGAATTACACATTTTAAGGGTCTTAATGTTGGTAATTCAGCAAAACAATTAGAAGCCGCTATCTTACCTTCGCAGCATCATGGAAATTACAGTAGAAACCGCCCAAAAACTTCGCCTTACAGCCGAGGAATTTGAACTCATTAAGCAAAAATTAGGTAGAACCCCAAACTTCACGGAGCTCTGTTCATTTAGTGCCATGTGGAGTGAGCATTGTAGTTATAAAAACTCCATCAAGTGGTTAAAAACATTACCACGTGATGGTGGAAGAATGCTGGTTGCAGCTGGTGAAGAAAATGCGGGCTTAATGGATATGGGCGGCGGCTTTGGTGTGGTATTTAAAATTGAAAGTCATAACCACCCAAGTGCACTTGAACCTTTTCAGGGTGCAGCTACTGGCGTAGGTGGTATTCAGCGTGATATTTTTACCATGGGTGCGCGTCCTATTGCCTCACTCAATAGTTTACGATTTGGAAATTTAAACGATACAAAAACACAGCGTTTGTTAAAAGGTGTGGTGCATGGTATTGGACATTACGGCAATTGTTTTGGTGTACCTACTGTGGGCGGTGAAATTTATTTTGAAGATTGTTACCATACCAATCCGCTGGTAAATGCGATGAGTGTGGGTATTATGAAAGCAGGCGATATGATTTCTGCAACGGCTGCTGGTATTGGTAATCCCGTGTTTTTTGTAGGAAGTGCAACAGGTAAAGATGGCATTGGTGGTGCAAGTTTTGCATCTGCCGATATTACTGCAGACAGCGTAGAAGAATTACCAGCAGTACAAGTAGGTGATCCATTTCAAGAGAAAAAATTATTAGAAGCTTGTCTCGAACTAATTCATACAGGATCGATTGTTGGTATGCAAGACATGGGTGCCGCCGGCATTATTTGTTCTACGGCAGAGATGAGTGCAAAGGGTGGCGTAGGAATGCGCATTGATTTAGAAAAAGTACCTACGCGTCAAAAAAATATGAAAGCTTGGGAATTACTTTTAAGTGAGAGTCAAGAACGCATGTTAATTGTTGTTGAAAAAGGAAAAGAAGATGCTGTTTTAAAAATATTTGAAAAGTGGGATTTATCTGCGAGCAATATTGGTGAAGTTACCGGTGATGGCATCTTAAATTTTTATATGAATGGCGTGCACGAAGCATCTTTACCTGCACATGAACTGGTGTTGGGTGGTGGTGCGCCGCAGTATACTAGAGACTATACAGCGCCTGCATATTTTTCAAAAATTGAAGCGTTTGATATGAATAGTATTGCTGACGTTACAAGTGTGCAGGAAACTGCAGAAGCACTTGCAACGCTACCAAACATTGCATCAAAACGCTGGATCTATACACAGTATGATAGTATGGTGGGTGCAGCAAATGCATCTACCAATGCGCCAAGTGATGCGTCCATTGTACTTGCAAAAGGAACGGGTAAAGGTCTTGCAATGACAGTAGATTGTAATAGTAAATATGTTTTTGCGGATCCTTACAAAGGAGGTATGATTGCCGTTGCAGAAGCAGCACGTAATATTGTTTGTAGTGGAGGTGAGCCTATTGGTGTTACCAACTGCTTAAACTTTGGTAATCCGTACGATCCAGAAGTGTACTATCAATTTGTAAAAGCAGTAACCGGTATGGGTGATGCTTGTCGTAAATTTAATACACCGGTTACAGGTGGTAACGTAAGTTTTTACAATCAAAGTCCGGAAGGTCCTGTATATCCTACGCCAACTATTGGTATGGTAGGAATTGTAGATGATATGTCTGCGACCATGACCCTCAACTTCAAAAAAGAAGGAGACGTAATTGTATTAATTGGTGCACAACAAAATGACATTGGCTCATCGGAGTATTTACATAAATTAAAAAAAGTAGAATATTCTCCTGCACCACACTTTGATTTAGATACTGAATATAAAGTACAACAACTAGTAGCTACTTTAATTAAAAATAAAACTGTTGTAAGTGCGCACGATATTAGTGAAGGTGGCCTCGCCATCACACTTTTAGAATCTGGATTTACAAGTCATTTAGGTTTTGAAGTGAGCGCAGCAGCTGCTGGTTTTAGAACCGATGCTTACTGGTTTGGTGAAGCGCAAAGCCGCGTGGTGGTGAGTTGTGGGGCCGAGCATGTAGCTGCAGTTGAACAAGCCGCGGCAGCGGCGGGTGTGGCTGTTTCTGTTTTAGGAAAAGTAACTAGTGGTGCGGTACATGTTGGTACAGAAAATTGGGGTTCTATCCAGGATTGGAAAAATAAATACGACACCGCTATTGAGCGTTTAATTAAATAATTTATTTGCCTGAACATTTTTTCATGACAACAAATCCTTCAACAATAATCGTTACGGGTGCTGCAGGATTTATTGGATCGTGTATGGCGGGTTATTTAAATGCGCAAGGATATCATCATTTAATTTTAGTAGACGATTTTGGTGTAGAAGCAAAAAGAAAAAACTGGGAAGGAAAAATATATGATCATATTGTAGAACGCTCTTCTTTGTTTGAGTGGCTTACAAGAACAGCAACTAAAATTGATGCTTGTATACATTTAGGTGCAAGAACAGATACCACCGAGTTTGATTATAGTGTGCATGAAGCGCTCAACCTTGAGTATTCAAAACAAATTTGGCAGTACTGCACTGAAAAAAATATTCCACTCATGTATGCGTCATCGGCAGCTACTTATGGTGCTGGCGAAAATGGCTACAACGATGCGCACGACATAGTTGCAGCACTCAAGCCTTTAAACCCTTATGGTGTAAGTAAAAACGAATTTGACAAGTGGGCGCTCACGCAAACCGAAGGTCCTGCAAATTGGACAGGATTAAAATTCTTTAACGTATACGGCCCTGGAGAGTACCATAAGGGCCGGATGGCATCTGTTATTTTTCATGCCTTTAATCAAATTAAAGAAACTGGAAAAGTAAAGTTATTTAAAAGTCATAAACCAGATTACAAAGATGGTGAACAGCTTCGTGATTTTATTTATGTTAAAGACGTGGTGGCTGTTATTGGTTGGATGCTGGAATCGATGCTGGATAAAAAATGGCAGCCGCTACATAATGGGCTTTACAATTTAGGAACCGGAGAGGCGCGTAGTTTTATAGATTTAGTAAGAGCTACTTTTGCTGGACTTGCAATGGATCCAAATATCGAATTTATAGACATGCCAATGGACATCAGGGACACTTATCAATATTTTACCGAAGCCAGCATGGAAAAGTTAAAGTCAGCAGGCTACAAAACAGGCTTTACGAGTCTTGAAGAAGGGGTGCAGGATTATGTGGCCCATTACCTTCAAAAAGGCCTTATTTATTAACCTGTTTATTCACATTTTCAATTATTTTTTCGATTCAAGACGCAAACACTTTGCGGGTCCTTTTAATTAATGTAGGTTTGTATGACCTCTAATAAATTTCCCTTTTAAAATCAGGTCAAAATAATTTAACCATGTAAAAATGGACTGCACAATAGCCCTGCTGTTGCGTGCATTTTATTTTTATAGCTAGATGAATTTAATTTATGGCAAAGTACATTTTTGTTACGGGCGGCGTTACAAGTAGCTTAGGAAAAGGAATCATTGCAGCTTCGCTCGCAAAATTATTGCAGTCTAGAGGACTCACTGTAACCATTCAAAAGTTTGATCCATATATTAACGTGGATCCAGGAACTTTAAATCCATACGAACATGGGGAGTGTTATGTAACCGAAGATGGTGCAGAAACGGATTTGGATTTAGGGCACTACGAACGTTTTTTAAACATTCATACCACCCAGGCTAATAACGTAACTACGGGACGTATTTATCAAACAGTAATTAATAAAGAAAGAGCTGGAGATTTTTTAGGTAAAACAGTGCAGGTAGTTCCGCATATTACCGATGAAATTAAGCACCGCATGAAGCTAATTGGTGAAACTGGCAAATATGATATTATATTAACTGAAATTGGCGGAACTGTTGGTGACATTGAAAGTTTACCCTTTATAGAAGCGGTTCGTCAATTGCAGTGGGAGCTTCCAGAAGAAGATGTAATGGTTGTGCATCTTACACTAATTCCATATTTGCGCGCGGCAAAGGAGTTAAAGACAAAGCCTACGCAGCACAGTGTAAAAATGCTAAGTGAAACAGGCGTGCATCCAGATATTATCGTTTGTAGAACTGAAGAACCTTTAAATGATGATATCAAAAGAAAAATCGCACTCTTTTGTAATGTAAAGCCAGATTCGGTTATAGAAGCAATGGATGCCTCCACCATTTACGAAGTGCCGCTTTTGATGTTAGAAGAAAAGCTCGATTTAATTTGTTTGAAAAAATTAAATATCAATGGATACGGCGCGCCTAATTTAGATAAGTGGAATGGATTTTTGCAAAAATTAAAAAATCCGAAATCTGAAGTACGTATTGGATTGATCGGAAAATATATTGAACTACAAGATGCGTATAAATCAATTTTAGAAAGCTTTATTCATGCGGGTGCGCCAAATGAAGTAAAAGTAAAAGTTGTGAATGTGCATAGTGAGCATTTGACAGCGGAGAATGTTGCTGAAAAACTAGAAGGGCTTGATGGTTTACTCGTAGCACCTGGTTTTGGTAACAGAGGTATCGAAGGAAAAATTCATGCCGTACAGTATGCAAGAGAAAACAATTTGCCATTCTTTGGTATTTGCTTGGGTATGCAAATGTCAGTTATCGAGTATGCAAGAAATGTGCTTGGATTAGCGGATGCGCACTCTACCGAAATGGATGCCACAACTGCCAACCCTGTTATTAATATGATGGAAGAGCAAAAGAAAATAAAGATGATGGGTGGAACGATGCGCCTTGGTGCTTATCCTTGTGAAATTACACCAGGTACACTTGCTCATAAAATTTATGGTGCTACATCAATTACAGAGCGCCACCGTCACCGTTATGAATTTAACAATGATTATTTCGACGCTTTCATCAATGCCGGACTTGTAGCAAGTGGTAAGAATCCTGAAACGGGCCTAGTTGAAATCGTGGAGCTTCCGAACCATCCATTTTTTATTGGCGTTCAGTACCATCCAGAGCTTAAGAGCACTGCCGAAGTACCTGCTCCACTATTTGTTAGCTTTATAGAGGCTGCAAAGCGCTATCAAGCCTCAAAAGCTGTTAAATAACCCTAATTATTAATGGATCGGTAATGAATCTACTATACAACTAGTACCTTTGCCCTTCAATAAATACACGTATGAAGTCTGATAAGAATTCGCTCATAGGATTTGTTTTGTTAGGTATCTTGTTTTTTTCTTATTTCTGGTATACCAATCAACAACAAACCGCTCTCGTTGCCTTTAAAAAACAACAAGAAGATTCTATTGCCAAAGCACAAGCCAAACTTGTAAAGCCACAAGATCTTGTAGCTGCTAAAATCGATTCTTTACAAAGAGATTCGATAGCTAAAATTGCTACTGCAGGAAACTTTGCACAGGCTGCTCTTGGTAAAGACACAACGGTAACCCTCGAAAATGATTTAATCAGTGTAGTATTAACCAATAAGGGAGGCCAGGTAAAAAGCGTGACCTTAAAAAAATACACGACTCCCGACAGTGCAGCAGTTGTTCTTGCTCAGCAAAATCAAATGGGCTATTCGGTTAACACTGCTGATAATAAAACGGCTCAATCATCAGATTTATATTTCACGCCTGCTACATTAACAAAAGCACAAGATGGATCTACTTCCATTAAGTTTGTTATTGCATCAGCTACAGGAACTTCCATTATTCATACTTATACATTACATCCAAATTCCTATGCACTAGATTGGGATATTGAACTAGTAGGGGCTAATCAATTATTAACGGCTGGGGTGCTTAATTTCAAATGGTTATCTGAAACCAATCAACTTGAAAGAACTGCAGAATATGAAAGACAGATGTCTAATATTTGCTTTTCTGAAGGAAACGAATTTGATTATATATCGGCGAACAACGAAAAAACATTTGAGAAGCCGGTACAGTGGGTAAGTGTGGTGCAGCAATTTTTTAATACCACGCTTATTGCAAAAAACGGTTTTAATTCGGGTGCTGTAAACTGGTCTCGTTATACAGATAGTTCTAAAAAGCTCGCAAAAACAGAAACCAATTTACAAATCAAATTACCACAGGCAGCAACCAATAAAGTGGCGCTACAATTATTTACAGGTCCTTCCGATTTTGAAATTCTCAAAAAGCAAGCTCCAGAGATGGAACGTATTGTGAATTTAGGTAGAGACATGTATTCTTTTGTACGACCAATTAATAAGTATATTATCATGCCAGTGTTCGATTTCTTTGCTGGCTTTGTTTCCAATTATGGTTGGGTGGTATTGCTACTGACTTTATTTATTAGACTTGTTACATCTCCTTTAACCTATAGTAGCTATTTAAGTGGTGCTAAAATGAAAGTGTTAAAGCCAGAGCTTGATACCATCAAGAAAAAATTTGGTGATGATCAGCAAGGCTTTGCTATGGAGCAAATGAAATTATTTAGAGAAGCGGGCGTGAACCCACTGGGAGGTTGTATTCCAGCACTTCTACAAATCCCTATTTTCTTTGCGCTCTATAGCTTCTTTAACTCTAATATCGCTCTTCGTGGTCAGGCTTTTTTATGGAGTAAAGACTTATCTAGCTATGATGTAATTGCTACGCTTCCATTTAGTATTCCGTTAGGCTTTGGAGACCATATTAGTTTGTTTACCATCACTGCGGTATTAACGAGCTTCCTTATTTCTATTTACAATATGAGCATGACGCCAACGCAGGATAATCCAGCGCTCAAGTACATGCCTTATATTTTCCCATTCATGTTATTGTTTATCTTTAATAGATTACCATCGGCATTAACCTGGTATTATACAGTTTCAAACCTTGTAACATTAGGCTTGCAGTTTGTGATTCAAAATTATATCATCAACCATGATAAAATTTTAGCGCAGATGGACGAGAAGCGCAAAACGCCAAAAGCTAAAAGTAAATGGCAAACGCGTTTTGAGCAAATGCAACAGAGTCAAAAAAAGTTACAGGACTTAAAAGATAAAACGTCTAAGAAAAAATAAATAAAAAGCCCTGCTCTTATAAGTAGGGCTTTTTTTAAACCTCCATTATTTGAAAGTAGTCGCTTCCATATTATTTTGTTTCTTGGCTTTTCATATGGCCACTGCGCAGCAGCGTATTGTGGCGGAGTGCACGGTTGTTTATAAAGTAGAATCACATGACGCGTCTGATGGAAGTATGCGTCAAAAAGCAACTAAAACGGTATATATAAAAAGCAATAATGCCCGCATAGATCTTGTAGCACCTGCTTATGCTCAATCTACTATTTATAATAAATCAACAGGGATGGCTACTGTTTTGCGTTCATTTGGAGAAGACAAATACATGACCTCTTTAAACGCCAAGCAGTGGAGAAAGTTAAATATGCCGCTTGATAGTATGCAAATACAATTGACAACTGACTCGATTTCTGTTTTAGATTATTCTTGCAAAAAGGCGTTACTCCAACTTAAAAATGGAACCACTGTAACAGTTTATTATACAACAGCCATTATCCCTTCTGTTAGAGATTATGAATACATGTTTAAAGATATTCCTGGATTTGTACTCGGATATGAAATGGTTGATGACCTAGGTGTGAAAACAATTTTTAGGGCAACGCAAATTAATTTATACAATCCTGTTGCAGCATCTAAATTTGATATCCCCACAAAAGGATACCGGATATTATCAGTAGAATAAAATTATAAAAGGGAACGAATACTAGTTTGATGACGGAGTAGGCGTCTTAAACTTAGGCACTTTTACTTTAAACTTATATGGGACAACAAATGAACTATTGCCGTTATCAAAACGTAGCATAGAATTCATTTCATTATTACTACCCTTTAATTGTAGGCCGATAGTTTGAATGCTTTTGTATTGCATTGTTGACTTAAGAGAGCTGTATGATAAGCTTTTGGAATTAAGCAGGTTTAGATTTTTAAGCGTAAACTTAGATTGCTTACCTCTTTTTTCTGTGGTGATCCCGCTTAAAGTAAACGCAGCATAAGCTGTTTGTACGCCTACAAATAGGGTAACAGCTAGGGTTAATGTAAGTACAATTTTACTGCGTTTCATTATTGCAAAGGTATGGATTCTTAATTATTTCACAATTATCAAATCGTTAATACAACAGAGATGTTCATAAATTGTTGTCTAGATTGTTGGAAAACCTTGATTTTTGCTCTATTTTAGGTTAATTCCTTTCAAAATGAGCCAAAATAGATACCAAGAAGACCGGGAATCACTCAAAGAGCTGCTACAGCAGTACCGGAATCTCAAGCTTGGCCGCCAGCACCGATTTTTAGAAGAGGAATCATTTTTGCGAATTATTGATTATTTCGACGAAAAAGACAATGTAAAAGAGGCCTTAGAAGCTGTAGAAATTGGCCTCGAGCAATTTCCTTTTGCCTCCGCGCTTATGATAAAAAAGGCAGATTTACTCATTGTTGATAAGCGTTATTTAGATGCGCTTGACATTTTAGAAACATCCGAACTCTACGACAATTCAGATATTGATTTATACATCCTAAAAACGGATGCTTATTTAGCCCTCGATCAACCAGAAAAAGCAGCTGAATTGTTGGAAGCTGCAATGCACAAATTTGAAGGTGATGAAAAAGTAGATTTACTTTTTGAATTAGCAGATGTCTATGACGATTATGAATCTTTTGAAAAAGTTTTTGATTGCTTGGTGTTGATTTTGGAACAAGAGCCAGCTAATGAAGAAGCCTTATATAAAATTTGTTTTTGGACCGATTACACTGGACGTAATGAGGAGAGTATAAAACTACATCAAAAAATTATTGACCAATTGCCATACAGCGAGCTTGCTTGGTTTAATTTGGCAGCTGCGTATCAAGGTTTAAAACTCTACGAAAAATCAATTGATGCTTATCAATACGCAGTAGCTATTGATGATAAATTTGACTATGCATACCGTAATATGGGAGATGCCTATTTGCGCCTTCGTAAATATAAAGAAGCGGTTGAAGTGCTCGAAAAAGTAGTATCACTTACAAGGCCTGAAGATGTTATTTACGAAGCGATTGGTCATTGTTATCATAAAATGGGAAAGATTGCGCAAGCAAGGTTTTATTATAAAAAAGCGGTCCATTTAAATCCGGATGACAGTAAGTTGTATTATAAAATTGCCACCACATACATGTTGGAAAAGCAGTGGCAGCCTGCCATTAAACAACTTGAAAATGCCATGCGCATGCACCGCGCCATTACAGAATACAATTTGGCGATGGGAGAATGCAAATTGAATCTTGGTCAATTTAAAGAAGCGGTACATTATTTTGGTGTAGTTGTTAAGCACAAACCAAAAAATGTTTCGGGTTGGGAGGCGCTCATCAACTGTTTACTTGCTGCAGAATATTATGATGAAGCCTTACTCCAAAGTAATAACGCACTTGTTGCCACAGATCATAAGCCTATATTTTTATTTTACCATAGCGCTATTTTATTTATCATCGGTAAATCAAAGGAGGGCTTGATTTTACTTGAGCAGGCAATGGTAGCTAGCCCTAAGCTCTTAAAGAAATTCATTGATATTAAACCTTCTATTCTTCAAAATGCACAGGTGGTTGACGTTATTGCTAGGTTTAAGCGTCGAAGAAAGATATAGTATGCATGTGGCCCCTAGAATCGGTCTAAAAAAGTCATTTGTTTAACTTATTTTTGCATTTCAGTAAATATCGGAACTATGAATTTTAATTTATCACAAATTCCAGAACGCACCACCCAGCCAAGAACATCAGGGTTAACCATGATTATGGATAAGGGGTTAAGCATAAATGAAGTACATAATTTCATGAGCGTTGGTGGTCCACATTCTGATGTGATTAAGTTGGGATTTGGAACTTCTTTTGTTACCCCAAATCTCAAGCAAAAATTAGAAGCCTATCAGTCGTATAATATTCCACTTTATTTTGGAGGTACTTTATTTGAGGCCTTTTTAGTGCGTGGTCAATTTGATGACTATGTGAGTATCTGTAAAGATTATGGCATTACATATATGGAAGTGAGTGATGGCTCTATTAGTATTCCGCACACCGAAAAATGTGGTTACATAGAAAAATTAGCAAAGCACTTCACCATTTTAAGTGAAGTGGGAAGTAAAGATGCTGCGCATATTATCCCTCCCTATAAATGGATCGAACTTATGCGTGCTGAGCTTGAAGCTGGAGCGACCTATGTGATTGCCGAAGCGCGTGAAGCAGGCAATGTGGGTATTTACAGAGGCAGTGGCGAAGTACGTGAAGGTCTTGTTCAAGAAATTTTAACACAAATTCCTGCCGAAAAAATAATTTGGGAAGCGCCGCAAAAAGCGCAGCAGCTTTATTTCTTAGAGCTCATTGGTTGTAATGTAAACCTTGGTAACATTCCGCCTCATGAGATTATTGCACTTGAAGCCATGCGTATAGGATTAAGAGGCGATACCTTTGAATTATTCTTAAATAAGTAATTGGTTTATGAAACGTTATGGACTCATTGGTTTTCCGTTAACGCATTCATTGTCCCAGCAATATTTTACGCAAAAGTTTATTGATCAAGGAATTGAAGATTGTGTGTATGAAAGATTTTCAATTCCTTCTATCACTGATTTGCATGATATTCTAAAAACATACCCAGATTTGTGTGGGTTTAATATTACCATCCCTTACAAGAAAGAAGTGCTTGCTTTTTTGACAGAGCGTTCTAAAGCTGTCGAAGAAGTAGGTGCCTGTAATTGTGTCAAAATAATTGATGGTCAATTAATAGGGTACAATACCGATGTTATTGGTTTTGAAAACTCTTTAATTCCTTTTTTAAAACCAACACACAATAAAGCATTGGTGTTAGGAACAGGTGGTGCAGCCTTAGCCATAGTTTATGTATTGCAAAAACTTGGAATTGACTTTAATTATGTGTCGCGCACTGCAATGAGCGGGCAATTTGCTTACAATGATTTAGATGCGTCTGTTTTGGCAACGCACACGCTTATCATTAATACCACACCACTGGGGATGTTTCCAAATATTGAAGCTTGTCCGGCAATACCTTATGACTTACTAACGCCCGAACATCACTTGTTTGATTTGACCTATAACCCAGCCCTGTCAACCTTTTTAGCAAAGGGCATGCAAATGGGTGCCACCATTCAAAATGGCCAACAAATGTTTGTTGAACAGGCCGAACAGTCTTGGCGTATTTGGAACAGCTAATATTATTGCAGCGTCACTGTTTTTTTAAGTCTAATATCTCTAGATGAACTTCCAATCATAATCATGAAATCGCCAGGTTCAATGACGGTTTCCATTTTTTCATTGAGCATTTCAAAATCTTCTGGGTTTAGTGTGAGCGTAATTGTTTTTGAAGCGCCTGGTTGTAAATGAATTCTTTCAAATCCTTTTAATGCTTGAACAGGTCTTGCCACGGAAGCTATTTGATCTCTCACATAAAGTTGTGCCACTTCATCACCAGCACTTTTACCCGTATTTGTTACAACAAAGGAAACATTGATTTTATCTCCCTTTTTTGCAATTGGTTTTTCAATGGTCAAATTGCTGTATTCAAATGTGGTATAGCTAAGCCCATATCCAAAAGGAAATAGGGGAAGGCCAGTAAGATTTTCATAATCATCGCCACGACCAGTTGGTTTGTGGTTGTATACAAGCGGAAGTTGTGCCTCGCTTACAGGAAATGTAATGGGTAGTTTTGCACCCGGGTTGTATTCGCCTGAAAGTACTGCTGCTACTGCATGTCCGCCTTCTTCACCAGGGTACCAGATATCTACAATACTACTTACTTTGTCTATCCAATTACCCATAGTAACCGCACTTCCACCCACAATAACAACAACAGTGGGTGTTCCTGTAGCTGCTACTTTTTGTATGAGTTGTTCTTGTTCGCCTGGTAATTGTAAAGATGCTCTATCTCTAAATTCGCCTTCTTCTAGTCCTACTACTACTATGGCTACCTTTGATTTTTTTGCAGCATCAACGGCTTCATTTATTTTTTCTTCTACAGTATTTGCAATATCAACATTCCAAATTAATTTGATGGTTGCATTTCCGTTTGGCTCTTTAAATTCTACTCGGATGGGATAATTAGTACCTGCTGTAAAATTAAAATCAGCTAGGTTGGCATGAAAGCTTTGCTTGTCCCAATTGTTAATGATGAGTTGATTGTTGATAAATAATTTGTATCCGTCGTTACCTTCAATTCCAATTTTATAAGTTCCCGTTTGAGGTGCTTTGATATTGCCGGTCCATCTTGCACAAAAAAATTCTGGCGTTATTAATGGATCTGGCGTAGAAATGGTCCAATGAAAATTGATGGTTTTGTCTACTCTTTTTATAGTGGGTTTAGCTCCAAACTCAATACCATTAAAGTATTCGGCAGTAAGGCCTTCAACATTTTGATTGTTTTGTGTAGTTGACAAATATTTGCTTGGTACAATGTTCCAGGTTTTGTTGTATCGGCCCGGGCCAGCTGCGGTGATTATTTTTTTAGTGCCATATTTTAAAAGCATTCCATCTAAGATGCTTACTTTTTTAGTACCGGGTCCACTATATCCGCCAAGTCTGGCTTCGGTGGCATCGGTACCAATGAGGGCGATGCTTTCCACAGTAGTAGAAATGGGTAATAATCCGTTTTTATTTTGTAATAAAACAATGGATTCTAATGCTGCTTGATGAGCAATTTTTTTATGCGCTACTTCAAAGTTTGCTGATTCTGTAGCTTTGATATCGAGGTAGGGCGTTTCAAATAAACCTATTTCAAATTTTGCTCGTAGAACCCTGCTTACCGCATCATCTAATCTTGCTTGATTGATGTCTCCATTTAAAAAAGGAGGAATAAATAATTTGTAATGTTCTTGTGCAGTTTGAAATAATACATCAAGTCCATTGTTTACAGCGTTTTTACCTGCGTCTGGGTAATCTTTTGCAGTATAATGTAAAACATTGGCGCCGCCCACGGCGCCAGCATCAGATATCACAAATCCATTAAAGCCCCACTCTTTTTTTAATAGATCATTTAACAAATAATCATTGGCAGTTGCTGGGCTTCCGTTTACAGAATTGTAGGACGTCATAATTGATCTCGCACCAGCTTTTTGTACCGCATCTTTAAAAGGAGGGTAGTGGATTTCAGATAAATACCTTTCATTCATGTCGATGGGATAACTATCTCTTCCTCCATCGCCTACATTGGCAACGAAATGTTTTGGAGTCGCAATAATATTTTCGTCCTCTAAGGTTTTCATGTAAGCCACGCCCATTTTGCTACTTAAAAAAGGATCTTCTCCATAGGTTTCTTCGGTGCGTCCCCATCTAACGTCTGTAGCAATATTTATTACCGGGGATAGTATTTGTCGGATGCCTCTGATTTTTGATTCTTTTGCAATTGCGCCAGCTACAGCTTCCATCGTGCTTGTATTAAATGTAGCGGCAAGTCCAATGCTTTGTGGAAATATCGTAGAGCCCTGTCTTACTAGGCCGTGTAGCGCTTCGTCAAAAGGAAGCATGGGAATGCCAAGTCTTGTGCTGTCCATAAAAAACCGCTGAATGGCATTTACTTTTTTAGCAAGGCTTACAGCTGTTTCTGTTGCATTGTATTGTAACATTTGTTGTGCACCTTCTGCACCCGCAGAAGCGGCACTTACTTGAAATCCAAATAGGCCATCTTTGTATTTATAAGCTTCTCCTGGTTTGATATCGCCAGGGATCATAAATAGTTGCCAAAACTTTTCGGTTGGGGTCATTCTGCCTAGTAAGTCTTTGACTCTTTCGTTGATAGGTGCTCTGCTGTTTTTATACAGCGGAATTGTTTGTGCAAATGCTCCGGTTGAGGCAATAATCTGTATTAAAATAACAATCAGAAAAAGAAATGCGTTTTTACGGATGGTCCTATTTTTTGTGTTCATAGCTAGGCTTGGTATGCGTTTAAGAAATCGATGAGTTTTTGTACTGCTTTTTTTCTGTGGCTAAATTTATTTTTTTCTGCAATATCCATATTTGCAAATGTGGTATTACTTCCTTCTGGAATAAAAACGGGATCATAGCCAAATCCATTGGATCCATCCATTTCATGTGTTATGTGGCCTTTACAAATACCTTCGAATTGGTATTCTTTTCCATCAATAATAAGTGATACCACAGTTCTGAATTGAGCAGTTCTTGAAGGTTTGTCTTTTAGTTCCGCTAATAGTTTATCAATATTGTCTTGCATATTTCTTCCTTCTCCTGCATACCTCGCCGATTTTACACCGGGTGCGCCGCCAAGTGCATGGACTTCTAGTCCTGTATCCTCGCTAAAGACAGCCTCGTTTGTGAGCTTATAAATGGTTGAAGATTTTTCGGTAGCGTTTGCTTCAAGTGTATCGTGCGGTTCTGGAATATCAATGTCAATGCCTACTTCTTGTAAAGTAAAAATTTGAAATTTTTGATGGCTGAGGTGTTTAATTTCTTCGACCTTATTTTTATTATTGGTTGCAAAAATTATTTTCATGTACTACTGGATGTTAAATGTTTTTTTGAGGGCATTCCAAAGTTTTCCTTTTTCTAATTTTGCCGCATCTGTTTTGACAAGCATCGATTGTAATGGTGCAGAAAAAAGAAACCTGCAGTTATCATATTGTTGCACTTGGTATTGAGGAACTTCAAAAGGTAGTGCTATACCAGCGGTGCTGATATCAAATAAAATAATAGTAGATGGTTTTAATTCAGTTTTTATTTGTGTGTATTGTACGTGTTGATGAACGGTGTTAACAATGGCTACATCGCCCATATTAAGTTTGCACGCAGCAAGTATGGCTGTTAAAAATTGTAAAGATTCATCTGCTACGTGAACTGCTGTGATATCCTGAAGTAAAATGGTTACCTTTTTTTGGTTGTCGCCAAGATAACTGATAGGCTTTTGAAGCTCCTGGGGTGCAGTTGTAATCGTCTCCTTCTTTTTAGGTATGTCCACGTTACTGCTTTTTTGGGTATCAATTAAAACAAGCTCATCTTTGTACAAAGAGGCAATAACAAAGGAAGGAAGCAAACTATTTTCAGGATTCATGGCTATTTTACAATATTAACGATTGTTAGTTTTCTTTTTTTTTGTTTCTTTGCACCAAATATAAAACTATGACAGCAGCACTTGACGTAAAGATTGAAAAAGTTCAGCACAGTAGGTTAGCAAATACGACACTCGAAAATATTCCTTTTGGTCGTGTTTTTACCGACCATATGTTTGAAGCAGACTATATTGATGGTGTTTGGACCAATGTGGTGATTAGACCCTATCAGCCGCTGCAATTTGATCCTTCTTTGGCTGCACTCCATTATGGACAGTCTATTTTTGAAGGTGTTAAAGCCTATAAAAGCAATGGGGGTGAAGTAAATATTTTTAGACCCCAAGATAATTTTAGAAGATTTAATATTTCTGCAGCACGTATGTGTATGCCTGAAGTTCCGGAAGCGATATTTATGGAAGGTATGCGCCTTCTTATTGATATGGATAGAGAATGGATTCCTGCATTAGCAGATCATTCTTTATATATCAGACCTTTTATGTTTGCTACCGATCCGGTTATTGGTGTAAAGCCTTCGGATAATTATAAGTTCATGATTTTGTTAAGTCCTACTGGACCATATTATAGCACCCCTATGAAAATTTATGTGGAAGAAACATATACGAGGGCTGCTCCAGGTGGTGTTGGCTTTGCAAAAAATGCAGGTAATTATGCGGCTAGTATGTTGGCGACACAAAAAGCAAAAGAAGCTGGATATGATCAAGTGTTATGGACCGATGCTTTTGAACACAAATATTTGCAAGAGGTGGGTACCATGAATGTGTTTTTTGTAGTTGGCAATAAAGTACTAACCCCAGCTTTAACGGAAGGCACCATTTTAGAAGGTGTTACTAGAGATAGTGCCATCACTGTTTTAAAAGAAATGGGCATGGATGTGCAAGAAGTAAAAATCACGATTGATGAACTCATTGCTTTACAAAAGCAAGGTGAGTTACATGAAGTGTTTGGCACGGGTACAGCTGCAACCATCTCAAAAATTAAAGAGCTTCGTTACAAAGATTATAGCATGCATTTTGATACAGATAAAGCGGGTGTTGCTAAAGAATTAAAAGATCGGTTAACAGCGATCAGGTATGCAACCGCACCAGACACCCACAACTGGTTGTTTAAAGTTTAATAAACTGTTGTAGCAAATAGTTTTTTCCTGCTTTAATAACAGCAACATAAGCGCCTGCTTTTAATGTCGTAACATCTATTGTGGCAAATCCGTTTTTGCTAATACCAAATGTTTTGTTGATTAGTAGTGTTCCATCTATATTATGAATAGCTATTTGGAACGCAAGCGCCTCTCTAAACGAAAAGCGAATACCCAGCAAACCCAACACAGGATTGGGTGTAACGCTTGCTACAATGGGGTCTTCTTGTCTTGGAGGTGGAGGCGGTCCTGTAATTTCAAAGCGGTGTTCTCCAGCAGTTGTGCTATCTGTTCCAATCTCAAAAGTGTAACTGCTATCTTCCATTATTTTTTGATACTTGTTTAATAGTTTGTCGTGTAAATAGGTTACCATACCATTGTCTACTAGGTAGGCGCTACAAACCAATTTATATTGTCCAGTTTTATTGTTTTTTATGCCAAGCGGAATGAAAATGTTGTTGGTAAAGGGTCTTGCGTCTATGCAAAGCGCTATACTATCTCTAGAAATTGAATACAGCGATGTCTCGCTTTCATTTATTTTTTCTGCGTCCCATTTTTCAAACCGACTACTAGCACTATCAATACCCAATATTTCAAGCCTGTCCAATAGGTTGTTGTCCTTCATAAATTGGAGGCTTATATGCGCGTATTCTTTTTTGTAACTGATGGTATCTGGTGTATCGCCATGATTTACTTTAGTGCGTTCTTCATAAAATAAATAACCTGCAGCTCCCGCATTATTTTTAATAATATAGCCCTCTAATTTTTGTACAATTTTTGGAAATCTAAATGCGCTAGCCGTATAATTACCAGTGGCACCAAGGCCTGCGTCCCAATACCAATAGTACTTTCCAATGTTTGTGCTGCTTGAAATTTTACGCATGTCAATAGCAGCAGGGTATGGATTGCCGGTTAAGTAATAACGCGCTGCTGGGTGCTCCGGAAAGTTAATTTCTAGGGGGCCATGTTGGGGTATTCCATCTATAGATACATGAATCCATGCAATGTGTTTTTTAGTTTCTATAAAGGGTGTTTCGTTGATGAAACCAGCATCATTGGGGTAGAGCCATATTTTAATAGCTCTGTTTTGTTCCCAAAAACTGCTATCCATTTTGGTAAAGGGGCTAAAAGATAATAGCGCATTTGTGTCCCTAGTAGTATCTAAAAAATGAGCAGAAGCGATTTCATGGACAGCACTGTCAAAACCACTGCTACTGCCACCTTTACCCGTAATACGGATACTTTTTTTAAAATCTAATAAGCTAGGCTGGTTTAAAAAAGGAAATGACAATAGTTTGGTTTGACCTTCTTTTAAATAATAGCTTTTATGCACGGTAGCTGGGCCAATAATTGCCGTGTTATTGCCTGAACTATTAATTTGTGCAGGAGGTAAAAGTGTTAGTTGCTTGGTTTGCAGGCTACCATTAAAGAGGGTAAGGCTGTTTGCAATAATGAGGGAGTCTAAAAACTGCACTTTATTTTTTGCATCAATTTGTAGGGTATAAATGAGTTTATTTTTTAAAACATAGGGATTGATAATGAGGCTGTCTTTTTCTATGTTGATACTGCCACTCGTAGCATCAATGGTTCCTTTGCCTAGTAAGGTTTGAGGCCAATGCAATAGGCCGTTCACAACAATGTTTGCACTGGAGTCGAGTGTAATCGTTTTAACAGAAATACTTTGATTTGGGTATGCGTTACTAATCATAATTTGCTGGCCTTGTTGTACAAGTACATGGGTGCTTGTGTCAGGAACAAGCCCACCACACCAATTGCTACCCACTTGCCATACCGCATCATTTGCGCCCATCCATAGTCCATTGTTTTTTACATGAACACTGATTGTATTACTGGTATCGGTACATGAAAAACGGGTGGCAATTCTTTTGAATGAGGTACTGCTTTGTAATGTGCCTGGTTGAAAATTGTATTGAGTACCAATGCCAGTAACTGTTTTAAATTTAGCTGCGCTATCTTCTTTGTATATCCATTGACAGCTTGTGTTTTGGAGGTCGCTGCCCCTAAATAAAACAGGCGCGAACCCTTTGCAAATAATTTGATCTCCAATAATTTTATTGTCTACAATACCACTATCTAATTGGAACATTATTTTTTTATATGAGCTATTCATTCCATCCGAAATTTCAATTATCGCACTATCAATTCCTGTGTAAGTATTGTTTGGTATAAATACAATGCTCTTTGGAAAAGCACTGTCGCCTACCGTTTTCTTCGAAAACGGTAGGCCAAAAATTTCCCCCTGCTTAGGACCCAACTTAACCTTCCAAAATAAAGTTTCGCTACTATCTGTTTGAACAACACCCAGCTGTGCCGGAAGTATTTCTACTGCTAGCTTACAGCTATTTATGTGCAGCATACTAGTGTCTATAAATGCAGGTGCTACTGCGTCTATTTTTACTTGTAAAAAACGCGTGTTGCTATTTATAATGCCGTTACAATAATTGAATGCGGCGTCTCTAATAGCGCTGGTATCACTATTGATTTGAGGGGATATGTTCAGGCCACTTTTTACCAAATCACCTTTTGTAATAATGTAAGAAAAATACCACTCGTTGGTACCAGAGCCTTTGGTGTATTGCAAGTTTTTTGCACTGTCTGAAATAGTGGCCACTAGGTATGGAAGGAAAGAGAGACTGTTTAAAAAACAAGGTTCGGAAAAAATAATTTTTGTAGTGAGAGTATCTCCGGTGGTATATGTTTTTGCTGATGGTGGTATAACCTCAAACACAGTGGGGGCGGTGTTATCAGGCATGGTAAGTGCTTTGCCAATTAATTGTTGCAGGGCCATGCCATCATCGTTTCCAACATCGTCTTTGTCCTGCCATTTTAAAATGAGTTGTTCGCCAGGTTTCCAATTTAAATTGAATAGCGTGTCTTTTTTTTGTTGCTGATTTACAGTTAAAAGTCCATTAAGTGCAGCCGTGCCTGTGCTTGTTTGTACCGATGTAAAATTGAGTGTCGTATCTTTTTTTGTGAGGGTGTCTAACACATTATTTGTTCCAGATATGTGGTACAAAAAAGTCCATTCGTTCGCTTTACCACTGCCTCCTTTACGCCACTGAGCGGCTGTAAATTCAATTGCAAATTGATCAATTACAGCACTGGTGTTATTGGTAAAACTGATGCCAAAAACATAGGCACCTGCACTGCTCGCAAGGCTACCAAGCCCTCTGGTAGCAGCGTTATTAGCCCCATAGCTAAAAATACCATTACTGGCATTAGATCCTGAACTAGTGGTAAAATTAAGTGCAGTATTACTGCCACTCGTTTGTGCTATAAATAAACCCTGGAGTCCAACATGTAAGCTACCTAAAAAGTAGGGGCCTTTGCCAGTAATTCCGCTTAAATAAGTGCTCGATACTGGTAAATTGGAAAAGTTTTGGGTGTAAACGAAATTGATGGCCGGGTAGGGATAGCTACTGGGGGTAGTTGAAATTTGCGCAAAAACGACTGGGAAGGACGAGAGCAGTATAAATGATACCAAAGCAAAGGGCTGCACAAAAGTCTTTGGTAACCGAAACCAACAAAAAAAAGAAATAAGCATAAAAAAGGCGGTTATTTTTGGCTAACCAATCTAAATCAATCAGATAGGTTTGTTTTATTTGCCACCTAAATCGAGTATTTTCTTATTTTGTAGCTACGTATTTGTACTGAAAATCAGTATTTTACGTCTAGTTTAAGAATTCTTTTTAAAACTTTTTGATTTTTCAGTTCCAGCCATTACCTTTGCCGTCCGAAATTTTAAACGGTTTAGAATGCCTACAATAC
>Ga0222712_10001995_pt1 | contig 24197 bp, 22 predicted proteins | sample C33_657DmetaG_FD_165043 | JGI IMG/M metagenome (GOLD analysis project Ga0222712, IMG submission 165043) | Estuarine water microbial communities from San Francisco Bay, California, United States - C33_657D | ecosystem: Environmental > Aquatic > Marine > Unclassified | place: USA: California... | reverse complement strand
AAATCTGGGGTCAGTGTCTCTGCGTATGCCGTGCGTGCCAGAGCAGCCGCACAACAAGTATGTCTGAATAAGCGGGCTTGCCGAGGTAAAAAATCCTTTGGGAGCAAGAGGTTGTAGGCTTATTCTTGGCAAAAACCCTAAGCGTTTAAGCTGTTGTGCCTCAATATTTTGCTGCAAGTGCAAAATAAACACGTTACAATTCGTTCGCTTTTGAGGAGCGTTGCGACGGATCCACTGCATTTTGCCGATCCGCCAGGCTCATAAGCTTCTACGTTACCGTTGGTGCTTTTGCCAACCTTAACGGCGCTCACCCAATCCTGCCAGACAGCGATTGCGGTGGTGCTCAAGTTCACCCCAACATCGCATTGCTGAGCAGGCTCACCGGAGCCTTCTTGCCATGACTGTTGCTACACAAAAATTTACTGACTTCTACGTTGCTGACCTCTCTCTTGCAGAGTGGGGCCGTCGCGAAATCCAGATCGCTGAAACTGAAATGCCAGGCCTGATGGCCACACGTGCTGAGTTCAGCAAAACGAAGCCATTGAAGGGCGCCCGTATTACAGGCAGCCTGCACATGACGATTCAAACGGCTGTGCTCATCGAAACACTGCAAGCGCTAGGTGCTGAAGTGCGTTGGGCATCGTGCAATATTTATTCAACCCAAGACCACGCTGCAGCCGCAATTGCCGCGGTTGGTACGCCAGTGTTCGCCAAAAAAGGCGAAACCTTGGTTGAGTACTGGGATTACACCCATAAGATTTTTGAATGGCCAGGCGAGCATCAAGCCAATATGATTTTGGATGATGGTGGCGATGCCACACTGTTGTTGCATCTGGGCACCAAGGCCGAGTCAGATTTGTCGGTATTAAACAGCCCAAGCTCTGAAGAAGAAGTGGTGTTGTTTGCTGCGATCAAAGCCACGATCAAGCGCGATCCAAAGTGGTACTCCTCGCGTTTAGCCCAGATCAAGGGCGTGACCGAAGAAACCACCACAGGCGTCTTGCGCTTGTACAACATGTCAAAGAAAGGCGAACTCGCCTTTGCGGCGATTAACGTCAATGATTCAGTGACCAAGTCAAAGTTTGACAACCTCTACGGTTGCCGTGAGTCGTTGGTTGACGCGATTAAGCGTGCGACCGATGTCATGATCGCCGGTAAAGTTGCAGTGGTGGCAGGTTACGGCGATGTGGGTAAAGGTTCGGCTCAAGCCTTGGCAGCTTTGCGCGCTCAAGTTTGGGTCACTGAAATCGACCCGATCTGCGCACTGCAAGCGGCGATGGAAGGCTTCAAAGTGGTCACTATGGAAGAGGCCGCCGATAAGGCTGACATCTTCGTGACTGCCACGGGTAACTACAACGTCATCACGCGTGCCCACATGGACCGCATGAAAGACCAGGCAATCGTTTGCAACATCGGTCACTTCGATAACGAAATCGATGTCGTCGGTATCGAAAATCTGGTGTGGGAAGAAATTAAGCCACAGGTTGACCACGTGATTTTCCCTGACGGCAAGCGCATTATCTTGTTGGCAAAGGGCCGCTTGGTGAACTTGGGTTGCGGTACTGGCCACCCCTCGTTTGTGATGTCATCATCCTTTACCAATCAAACGATGGCACAGATCGAACTGTTTAGCCGTAACGAACAGTACACCTCGGGTCAGGTCTATGTGTTGCCTAAGCACCTTGATGAAAAAGTCGCTCGTTTGCATCTCGACAAAATTGGCGCACACTTGACAAAACTGACGCCACAACAAGCTGCCTATATCAGCGTCAAGCAAGATGGCCCCTTCAAGGGCGAACAGTACCGTTACTAAGCCACTAGCCGTGCGGCCTCGTCTGCAGTTTTAGGCAAGGTCGCATGGTCAGGCCGGTTGTCCGCTACGTTTCACTCACCTGGGGTTCGCCATGACTTTGTTACTTGTCTGGATACTAAATGCAGTTGCCTTATTGGTCGTTGCATATATTTTGCCCGGCATTGCTGTAGCGAGCTTTTGGTCTGCGATGTGGGCAGCGTTGGTGCTGGGTTTGATCAACATGTTGGTGAAACCTTTGTTTGTGCTGTTGACCTTGCCGATCACGATCGTGACCGTTGGCTTGTTTTTGTTTGTGATCAACGCGCTGATGTTTTGGCTGGCGGGTTCACTCTTCAAAGGCTTCCGGGTCGATGGCTTTTGGTGGGCAGTTGGGGGCGCGTTGTTATACAGCTTGATTTCCAGTTTCTTGACGAACTTAATCAATAAATAATCAATGACGATGCAAGCAAGCACGGCGTTTAGCCTAGAGTTTTTTCCGCCTCGCGATGACGCTGCGAAGCAGCGGTTGGTTGCGGGCGCCCAACAGATGTTGGTGATCGATCCGGTTTACTGCAGTGTCACATTTGGCGCAGGTGGTTCGACCCGTGATGGCACGTTTGATACGGTGCGTGTGTTGCGTGAGTTGGGCCGCGATGCGGCGCCTCACTTGTCTTGTATCGGGTCAAGTCGAGACGAGCTCAAGTCGTTGTTACAGTTATATCGTAAAGAGGGTGTGCGCCGTATTGTGGCCTTGCGTGGTGATATGCCTTCGGGCATGGGCGCCGATGCTGCCGGTGCGTTGCGGCACGCCAGTGATTTGGTTGACTTGATTCGCCACGAAACCGGTGATTGGTTTCATATTGAAGTGGCGGCTTACCCTGAGATGCATCCTCAGGCGGCAGGGCCTGAACATGACTTGACGCACTTTGTGAATAAGGTGCGGGCCGGTGCAGACAGTGCGATTACGCAGTATTTCTTTAATGCAGATGCATACTTTGATTTTGTCGATCGCGCGCAGGCTAAGGGCGTGAATATCCCGATTGTGCCGGGTATCATGCCTATCACTAACTATACGCAGCTCATGCGGTTTTCAGAAATGTGTGGGGCTGAAGTGCCGCGCTGGATCCGCTTGCGGCTGGCAGAATTGGGCGACGACAAAGAGTCGATTCGCGCCTTTGGTACCGAGGTAGTCACAGATTTGTGCCAAACTTTGTTGGATAACGATGTGCCAGGCCTACACTTTTATACCTTGAACAACGCCGAGGCCACACTGGCAATTTGGCGAGGGTTGACTGTTTAGCGTCAGAAACTCTGCGCTGCGAAAACTGTCCAACTTAGGCCCGTTAGCTTGGTCTTCAACCCCAGGTCTATTGATTTCAAATTAAAAAAAGCCTTCTTTGCAGAAGGCCTTTTTGCCACAGTACCTAAACAATCATCTTAGTCGGCGTATTGATTCGCCGCCTTCAGTAAAGGCGCCCACTTATCGATTTCTAACTTTAGCCATGCTTGTAGTGCGGCTGGAGTCTGTTTGTCGACAGGAACAATTACCGCACCTAAGTCACCTGCTTTTTGAATCACATCGGGGTCTTTGAGTGCGTCTTGCACAGCTTTATTGACCCTGGTCACGACCTCAGGCGCCATGCCCTTAGGGCCATAAATGCCGTGCCACACCACGATCTCAAAATCTTTCAGACCACTTTCACGCAGGGTCGGTGTATCAGGCAAATACGATAAGCGCTCGGCTGAGGTCACGCCATAAAGTTTGACTGTATTGCCTTTGATTTGTGGCAAAGTCTGGGTGGTTTGATCGCACAGCACATCAAGCTGGCCGCCCAGCAGGGCCACCATGGCTGGAGCCGTACCCGAGTACGGAATTGCAGTAAAGCCTACGCCCAATGCTTGTTGCAACAAGGTGCCGCACAGTTGCGAGACTGCACCTAACCCAGCATTGGCCAGATTGATTTTGTCGCCCTGTTCTTTTGCATACTTGATGAATTCAGGCATGGTGTTAGGTGGAAACTTTTTGCTGCCTAACAGCGTCATCGGTACATCGGCAACCAGGCTGATATAGGTAAAGTCTGTGAGCGCGTTGAAAGGTAGTTTGCGATAAAGCGTTGGCGCAGTGGCCATGCCATTATGGTGAATGAACAAGGTGTAGCCATCAGGCGCAGCCTTCGCCACGGCGGTTGAGGCAACAGTGCCCCCCGCACCCAAGCGATTTTCTACAACGACAGTTTGGCCAAGGCTTTTAGACATGGACACGGCTAATGTGCGTGCCAAAACATCTGTCGGGCCGCCCGCAGCAAAGGGCACGATGAGTGATACTGGTTTAGTTGGGTAGGTTTGCGCATGGGCGATACCGGCAACAACAGAGGATACGAATCCCGTTGCTAGCAAGGCTCCACGAATGGTTTTTGAGAAAGTCATCGAAATCTTCCTGTATGTGTAACAACAAGTTGCAAGTGTAGACGATGCAAGCCGGCTTGAATCGTTTCTTGAGTCAGGCCTAGAGGAGGCTACCCACCGGGGCGTGCAGGCAGCCACGCTTGCGGCGTTGCAATCGCATCTAGCAGCACGTCATGAGGCTGGGGGGAGAACGCGTCAGCGTCTGTCAAGAGCCCTTGCTGCCAAGCGATACCGATCTTAAGAGGCTTGGCACCCGCGCGCTGCAAGGCCCCTAGGCTGCGGTCGTAATAACCACCACCGTAGCCTAGCCTCGCTGCTTGCGTCGTAAACCCGAGTGTGGGCACCAAAACAATCTCGGGCACTAGCGCTTGTTGACGCGGGGGTTCCATCACCCCAAAGCTTTGCGCAGAGAGTGGTGTGTCGGGTGTCCACCGATGAAATTCGAGTGGGGCATAGCGTTCAACGATCACCGGTAAGCAGATGGTCACTTGATGCAGGTCAAGCTGTGTTAACAGCGGTCGCAGATCGGGCTCGAAGTCAAGCGGCCAAAAGCCTGCCACGATGAGGGGGCTTGAACGTTGCGCAACAGCCAAATCCGCGAGGTACCGATCGAACCAATGCTGCAGCCGAGCGCACAGAGCAGCACTGGCGTGTTGGCGTTCAGCCACAGACAGGCTCTGGCGAAGGCTGCGCAGGCGCGCGCGCAGCTGGTCTGCGTTATTCTTTGACATGTGTCGCAAGGGTGCTGACAATTAAGCGTTGATGGGGCGGTTTATGCTCGTGCAAACAAAGTATCAGAATTGTGGGTTGAGTGGTAGCCGCAACTGGCTCGCTAGCTTCTGTGCGCTTTTTGTGTTGCTGCATTCGCCGGGCTGGGCCCAGCCCGCAGCCTCTCCGTCTTCGCCATCCACAGAGGCAACCGGCCCCGCTAGATTTATTTTGCAGGCCGACGGCACCTTGGTGCCAGCGCCTGGCACGCCAGTTGCCCCCTCAACTTCTTCGAACAACGCAGGTTCGAGCACTTCCCCCGTGACCGGCGCAACAGGAGGAGTCAAGCGCCTGCCCGACGCGGCGCCTGAGATTGTGACGCCCGTCGCGCCTGCGCGCGCCGGCAACGCACCTTCAACGGCACCAAACACGGCGGTGCAAGCCGGCGCCACGATTGCTGATCCAGACTCGACGCCTGCCGCGCGTGCGGTAGCTGCGGCACGCAACGCCATGAATGCTAAGCAATGGGGGCAGTTGGCAAGCTTTGTTCCCCAGGCGCGCGCGGATGTGTTGGGCATGTATCCAGAATACTGGTCGCTACGCACACAATTAGGCTCGACCCATATGCCGGGTGTTCAACAAACGCTGACGGATTTCATTACTAAAAATAAAACCGCCTATCTGGGAGATCGGCTCAAGGGTGAATGGATTTTGGCCGCAGCGCGCTCTGGGGATTTTGTGACGGTACGCGAGCTTGGTGACGTGCTGAACCCGAATCCGCAAATCTTGTGCTCACAACTTGAGGCGCGGCACATGGGAGGTCGGCGTGCCAGTGCGGCCGAGGCGACTAAAGTCTTTGCTCCCTTCGGCACCTGTTTAAAGTTATTTGATCAACTGGTGGCCGATCGCGTTTTGGGCTCGGCTGAACTGATGCCCTATTTGTATGAGGCAATCGAAAACAATAAGCTACCCGACGCGCGGCGTTATGCCGCCTGGGTCTTCGAGTCGACTGACTTGGCGGCTTATGACGCAATGATTCGTGAACCCGTGTCGTGGCTGAGTGCCCAAACAGGGCCGCGCTCAAGCGGGCGCAACGATATCGTCGCGATTGGCTTGGCGCGTGCGGCGCGCACCGATCTGAGTGCCACCGCGACCAAAGTGCGTGACACCTGGGCCGGGCAATTGCCCAAGCAAAATTTGCAATGGGTGTACGGTCAAATGGCGTTGTTGGCAATCATGAACCTAGATAGTCGCGCCTATGGGTGGTATCGCGAAACTGGTTCGCTGGGCTTATCTGACACAAACAATGCGTGGCGCGTACGCGCGTCGTTGCGTCAGGCCAATATTGACTGGGCCTGGGTGTTGCAATCGATTGACGCGATGCGATCCACGCAAAAAGCTGACGCGTCTTGGGTGTATTGGCGCGCACGCGGTTTAGCTGCGACAGGTAAGAAACAAGAGGCTGAAAAGGCCTATACCTCGATCGCGGCACAATTTAATTTTTATGGTCAATTGGCGCTTGAAGAATTAGGTCGCCCGATTGTCGCGCCGGACCGGCCCGCACCGGTCACAGCCCAAGAGATCGCGCAGGCGCGCGCAAACCCGGGCCTGCAACGAGCTGTGACGCTGTTTAAACGAGGCTGGCGTGGCGATGCTGTGCCTGAATGGAACTTCACGCTGCGCGGCATGAGTGATCGCCAATTGATGGCTGCTGCTGAGGTCGCACGACACGAGAATATCTTGGATCGCGTGGTCAATACTTCAGAACGCACTGTCAAAGAAGTCGATTTTTCGCAGCGTTACATTGCGCCGTTTGAGGGGCGTGTGTCTGCGCAGGCTCGGCAAATTGATGTTGACCCCGCGTGGGTCTACGGGTTGATCCGGCAAGAGTCTCGCTTCATCATGGATGCTCGCTCGGTCGCGGGCGCCTCGGGCTTGATGCAATTGATGCCGGCCACGGCGCGTTGGGTGGCTGGCAAAATTGGGATGACAGATTTCACCCCCGCGAAAGTCAATGATTTTGATACGAACACCAAACTGGGTACAACGTACTTGAGCATGGTGTTGTCTGACTTGGGGGGCTCGCAGGTGCTGGCCAGTGCGGGCTATAACGCTGGGCCTGGTCGCCCAATGTTGTGGCGCTCTAAGCTTGACAGTAAAGTTGAGGGCGCGATTTTTGCTGAAACCATCCCTTTCAACGAAACACGTGACTATGTTAAAGCCGTGATGTCCAACGCGGTCTACTACGCAGCGTTGTTTAGCGGTCAACCCCAGTCGCTCAAACAACGGTTGGGTGAAATTGTGCCCCAGCCGTATGGCCGCACACCGCTGCCGTGAGCACCGATCGCACCACTGAAGGTTTGCAGATTTATATCGTTGGTGGTGCGGTACGCGATGCCTTGCTTAGCCTGCCAGCGGGAGATCGCGATTGGGTCGTTGTGGGGGCAACCCCTGAACTCATGGTGGCTCGCGGGTTTATCCCCGTAGGGGGGGATTTTCCGGTATTTTTGCACCCGATTAGCAAAGAAGAATATGCCTTGGCCCGCACCGAACGTAAGTCGGGGCGAGGCTATAAAGGCTTTACGTTTTACACCGGCGCTGAGGTGTCGTTAGAAGAAGACCTCAAGCGTCGTGACTTAACAGTCAATGCGATTGCGCAATCTTTGGCTGGCGAGTTGTTTGATCCGCTTGAGGGTGTAAAAGACCTACAAGAAAAAATCTTGCGACACGTTGGCCCCGCGTTTGAAGAGGATCCAGTACGGATCCTTCGACTTGCGCGGTTTATGGCACGCTTCACTGAGTTTGTTGTAGCCCCCGAGACACTTTCACTATGCCGCAAGATGGTTGCCTCAGGCGAGGTCGATGCGTTGGTGCCAGAGCGCGTCTGGCAAGAGTTAGCGCGAGGCTTGTTATCTGCCCAACCATCGCGCATGCTAGCGTTGTTGGCCGAAGTTGGTGCAGCAACTCGAATCATGCCAGAGCTCGTGCTTAGCCCGCGCGTGCAAAGTTTAGTGGACCGAGTTGCACAACAAGGCTTGCCCCTAGCGTCGCGCTACGCGGTGTTATGCCTTGAGAGCAGTGAGGTCAAGGCGCTTGCAACACGGCTGCGTGTCCCGTCAGAGTGCGCTGATATGGCGCGTTTGTTGCCGCTCGTGTTGGGTGCGATATTACCGCTGAGCGCTACCCTGTCTCAGGTTGAAGGTGCTGCACGCGGCGTGGCAACAGCGATTGGCAGTCTGCGTGAAGTGTCAAAGCGGGCAGAGTGTGCAGACACTATTTTGTCGCTCTTTGAAACGTGCGACGCATTGCGTAAGCCCGAGCGGTTTGAAACACTGTTGCAAACCGCTGGCGCGGTTGATTCGACGATACACGCGACGCAACAGGCTTGGCGGTCGTGGTTGCATGTGGTGTTAGCGGTCGATGCCGGTGCGGTCGCACGCTTGGCAAGTGAGCCAGCGCAGATTAAACAAAGGGTACGTGCCGCGCGCTTAGAGGCGTTGCAACGGTAGCCAAGTCACGAATGCGGTAGATCAACAAACGATGCGACTTATCGTCGCTCACTGTACTGAGAGACTTTTAAAAGGTAGCGCCCAAATGTTTCAAGAAGCCGAAGCAGATCCGCAGCTGTCGCAAGACGAGTTTAAGAAAATTGAACAACACTTGCGTATTCAGTTGGTTAACGAGCAGTATCGTCACATCGCGCTTAAAGATCGAGCCCTGCTTATTTTGGTTGCAGGGATTGACGGGGCCGGCAAAGGCGAGACGATCAATTTGCTGAATGAGTGGATGGACCCGCGCCATATTCACACGATCGCTTTTCCAGAGGCAAGCCGTGAAGATCGGGCGTATCCCGACGCGCGTAGGTTTTGGATGAAACTACCCGCTAAGGGTGAGATTGGGATCGTGTTTGGTTCGCGGTATAACTCCTTATTTAAAGAGGCGGCTCGCAAGCATCCAAACTTAGAGGCGCTTGAACAAGATATCCTGTTTGTCAAACGGTTTGAGTCAACCTTGGCGGCCAATGGGGTCCAGATCCTTAAGCTTTGGTTTCACCTGTCGCGTGACGCGCAGCAAGCGCGAATTGACGACTTGTTGGCGAATCCTTCGACAGCATGGCAGGTTGATAAACTCGACCTAACCGCACACAAGAAATTTAATTCGATCCGGCGCGCCAGCCAGTTGATTTTGGCTGGCACCGATGCGCCTCATACCCCTTGGGTTGTGATTCCGAGTGCCGATCCAAAGCTCAGAATGGTACGAACTGCTCAAGCAGTATTAGCGTCGCTAAAAGTCGGTGCGATTAAAGTGCCGGTGTTTCACGAGCCTGATAGCGTGCCGGCCACTCCGCCGCAAGTGAATTGGCTTGAGCAGCTTGATCACAACGCCACGTTAAGTAAAAGCGACTACGAAACGCAGATTTTGCTGTTGCAGAATCGCTTGGCACAGCTTGTTCGCCACAAAGGGTTTAAAAAGCGCGCGCTGGCGCTTGTGTTTGAAGGGGCAGATGCTGCCGGTAAGGGTGGCGCCATTCGACGTGTGACGCGTGCGATTGATGCGCGCGACTTTGATGTGATGGCCGTAGCGGCTCCAACTCCCTCTGAAATGTCTCGACCATATTTATGGCGCTTTTGGTGCAATTTGCCGAGGCGAGGTCGCATCGCAATTTTTGATCGCTCTTGGTACGGTCGTGTGCTTGTTGAGCGCGTCGAAAAACTGATCAAGCGGGCTGCTTGGACGCGTGCGTATGATGAGATCAATGATTTTGAACGGCAGATGGTCGAGAAGGGTACGATTGTGCTCAAATTTTGGCTGGCTGTAACGCCCGAAGAGCAACTCAAGCGCTTCAAAGAGCGCACACACTCGCCCTTTAAGCAATTTAAAATCACCGAAGAAGACTGGCGCAATCGGCGCAAAGCTAAGGCTTACACGGTTGCCGCAAACGAGATGTTTACCCACACCAATACCTCGCGGGTGCCCTGGCATGTTTTGCCCGCCAATGATAAACGCTATGCGCGTGTCGAGGTTTTAAAGTTAATTGTGAAGGCGCTTGAAGATGCTCAGCGCTAAATGCCCGCTTTGCCAAGCACCAGGTGGCACGATCTTGTGGCAAAACGAACACCTGCGCGTGATTGATGCGAACGATGCGTTATACCCGGGCTTCACGCGTGTGATCTGGACGGCGCACGTGGTTGAGATGACTGACCTGAGCGCAGCAGAGCAAACCGAGTTGTTGCGGATCGTGCTGCTGGTTGAACAAGTGCAGCGTATTGTGCTCAAACCTGACAAGGTCAATCTAGCCGCGTTTGGCAACGTGGTGCCTCACCTGCATTGGCACGTGATTCCGCGCTGGCAAGATGATCCGCATTTTCCGCAAGCGGTGTGGGCAGCATTGCCGCAGGCCGATATGAAAGCGCAGGCGGCGCAAGAGGCGCGCCGTGCGCGTGTGCAACAGCAACTGAACGCTTATCACCAAGCTTTAGCGGACCAGCTGGATAGCAGATGACGTCTCAGTTGCGCTTAAGTTCTAATCGTTTGCTGCAAGCTGAGCTATCCGCGCATCTCACCAAGCTGGCGCCGGCCTGGCAGGCTGTGTTGGGCGCCGATCAGGTGAAGTGTGCGCTTGATAGCTTGTCTGCAATGCTAGCGCAGCGGTTGCGCAGCGCAGCGGTCATTTATCCTACACAACCTTTTCGAGCGCTTGAGTCGTTAACGCCTCAGGCTGTTCGTGTGGTGATCCTGGGCCAGGATCCCTATCATGGCGCAGGGCAAGCACAGGGGCTGGCGTTTTCTGTTCCCGATGGCCTGGCGCGGCCACCCAGTCTGCGCAATATACTCACTGAGATCGAGCTTGAATACCCCGACGACCCGTCGCAATTAGTGTTGAAACCTAATGCTGACCACAATGATTTATCGCGCTGGGTGAGGCAAGGCGTCTTACTGTTAAACACGGCTCTCACCGTCGAGGACGGGCTGCCGGCTTCTCATGCGGGCAAAGGGTGGGAGACGGTGACCGACGCGTTGATTCAGGCGGTCGCACAAGACTCAAGTCCTAAGGTATTCATGCTGTGGGGCGCGCATGCGCAAACCAAGCAAGACTTGATTGCTAGCCAGCCCCAACATCTGATTTTGATGTGCAATCACCCCTCGCCGCTCTCGGCGCGCCGAGGGGCCCATCCTTTTATCGGCTGCGGGCACTTCAAGGCGGCCAATGCGTGGTTATTACAACGAAACTTGCAAGTAATTGACTGGAAAGCATAATTATCTGCCCTAAAGGGTTTACCCCGATCCAAAAGTAGGGTAGTATTCGCACACTGCAAAAAAGATGTCGCAGGACGCTAGCGGGCAATGCCTAGCTAAGCACACACATCATCGATTTCTGACCTCCTTTCCTTTCGTGGGCAGCAAGTGTGATCCAGATAGATGGATCTCCAGCCCAGACGTTCGGTTGATTCGGTCGGCACGATGCTCGATTCAACCGACTACCGCCGGTCTACCAACTCTCCGGGCTGCGTCATATGGCCACTATCTGGCCTCTAGGAAAGTCATGTCCTTCGATTCGTTAGGGCTCGCGCCCGCTTTACTCTCTTCAATTGAACGTACCGGTTTTACAACACCCACGCCCGTGCAAATGGCAGCGATTCCGCCTGCAATGGCTGGTTCTGACTTAATGGTGTCGTCACAAACCGGTAGCGGCAAAACAGCTGCCTTTATGTTGCCTGCACTGAACCGCATCGCACAAAAAACCGCCAATAAAGGCCGTGGCGTGCAGGTGTTGGTGTTGACCCCGACTCGCGAACTCGCTTTGCAAGTCAGCGAAGCCACCGCAACGTACGGCAGTAACCTTGACGATTTGCGTATCGCAACTGTCGTGGGCGGCATGCCTTATGGTGCACAGCTCAAGGCCTTGTCGCGTCGTGTTGACGTACTGGTGGCGACTCCTGGTCGTTTACTGGACCACTTGCAAGCGCGCCGGGTTGATTTGTCAACCGTGCACACTCTCGTGCTTGACGAAGCCGATCGCATGTTGGATATGGGCTTTATTGACGACATCAACACCATCGTGGATCGCACTCCACAAGATCGTCAAACTTTGTTGTTTTCAGCAACGCTGGATGGCACGGTGGCAAAGTTAGCCGCACGCATGATGCGCGATCCACAGCGCATTGAAATGGCTTCGCCCTCAGATCGGCACGCCAACATCACACAAACACTGTTGTACGCAGATGATGCCGGCCATAAGCTACGCCTGCTTGATCACATCTTGCGCGATGCTGAGATGGGTCAAGCAATTGTTTTTACTGCCACGAAACGCGGTGCAGATGATCTGGCTGAGCATTTGGCTGACACGGGTTTTTCAGTGATGGCGTTGCATGGTGACATGAATCAACGTCAGCGTTCACGTACCCTGACTGAAGTACAAGACGGTCGCGTACGTGTGTTGGTTGCTACCGATGTCGCCGCGCGCGGCATCGACGTGCAAGCCATCAGTCACGCCATTAATTATGATCTGCCAATGCAGCCTGAAGATTACGTGCACCGCATCGGCCGTACTGGCCGCGCTGGGCGCGATGGTTTGGCTTACACCCTGGCCGTTCACGGCGAGCGTCATAAAGTGCGCCGCATCGAGCACTTCATTGGCCATCAAATCCCTTCAGAGGTGATTGCAGGCCTTGAGCCACAACGTACACCAAGCGCGCGCCCTGAAGGTGCTGGCCGTGGTGCAGGTGGTAAAAAGGGCGGGCGTTTCAGTAACGATCGCAGCTCGGCCCCGAGCGGTGGTGGTTATGCCGGTCGCGAGTCGCGCCCCTACGCCCCGCGCGGCGACAAGCCGTTTGCCGATCGCGGTGAGCGCAGTTTCGCCCCACGTGGTGATAAGCCCTTCGCACCTCGCGGTGACAAGCCTTTTGCGCCGCGTGGCGATAAACCGTTTGCAGATCGTGGCGAAAAATCCTTCGCCCCGCGTGGCGATCGGCCTTTTGCCCCACGTGGTGAAAAATCATATGCACCCCGTGGTGAAAAATCGTTTGGCGATCGTAGCTACGCACCCCGTGGCGATCAACCTCATGCTGCACGCAGCGACAATCCTTACGCGAATGCGCGCACAGAGCCACGTTCGTTTGAGCCCCGCACTGATCGTGGTGCTTCAGATCGCCCAGCGTATGCTGGCAAGCCTGCTCGCCCCGCACGTGACTTTGCGCCTCGTGCTGCCGCACCAAGTGGTAAAACCTTTGCACCACGCGGTGACGGCCCAGCACGCTCGGGCGCACCTCGCCCCGGTGCACCACGTGCCGCAACGGGTGCACGTCGTGGCTTTACCTTTGACGGCGGTCGCCGTTAAGTTGTAGGCACGCAGTGCCTGCCGAGACCTCAATCCCGGTAAGCGCTGACGCGCTGGCGCATAGCCAACGTGTCAGCGCTTTTTTACGTGCACAGATCCAGCAGCAGGGGGGCTGGCTGCCGTTCAGTCAATGGATGCATCACGTGCTTTACGCGCCTGGCCTTGGCTACTACGCAGCGGGCAGTGTGAAGCTTGCCGAAGCGACTATGGCTTGGCAACCGGGCGAAAGTCAAAGCGACGCTCATGGCAGCAGCAACAGCAACAACAGCAACAGCAACAGCAACAGCAACAGCAACAACAGCAACAGCAGTCATCGCGGCGCGCTCAGCGGCGATTTCGTAACGGCGCCACAATTGACACCGCTGTTTGGCCACACGCTAGCGCGCCAAGCCCTTGAAGTCTTGCAACAAGCCGATTCAACCAACATCCTTGAATTTGGTGCTGGTAGTGGCGCGTTGGCGCATAGCGTGTTAAGTGCCTTAGATTCGCTAGGCTTCACCGCCACCTATTTCATACTCGAAGTGTCTGCCGACTTAAAACTCAGGCAGCAGCAGTTGCTTGCCCCCTGGGGCAGCCGAGTCGTCTGGCTTGACCGAACCCCTTCGCAGTTCAGCGGTTGTATCTTGGCCAATGAAGTGCTTGATGCAATGCCTGTTGAACTCTTTGCCTGGTCAGAGCACAGCGATCACGTCTTGCAACGCGGTGTGGTATCAGAAGGCGAGGGCTTTCAATATCAAGATCGCACAGCGCCCAAAGCGCTTGAGCAAGCGGTGCGCGCACGCATGCCCTACTTGCCAGGTTATCGCTCAGAAATCAATCTACCGGCCGAAGCGTGGGTCCGCGATCTAAGCGCTTGGCTGACTAAAGGTGCAGCCATTCTCATTGATTATGGCTTTCCGCGTCATGAGTTTTTTCATCCTCAGCGTCAACGTGGCACGTTGATGTGTCATATTCAGCATCGCGCGCACGATGACGTTTTTTTAGCGCCGGGTTTGCAAGATATCACGGCGCATGTAGATTTCACCGCCATCGCCGAGGCTGCGTTTGGGGCGGGCCTCGAGGTATTGGGCTACACCTCGCAGGCAAGATTTTTGCTCAATAGCGGTTTGCCCGAACTTTTAAACACGCTTGATCAAACCAACACAAAAACGCTGGCTCAAACCCACGGTGCCGTGCAAAAGCTACTGTCTGAAGCAGAGATGGGCGAGCTCTTTAAAGTGATGGTGCTCAGCCGAGGGCTCGACCAGGTCTTGTCGGGCTTTAGCCGCGGCGATCGCAGCGCTCAGCTGTAGGTCAAGTGCGCTTTCAATCGCACCTTCAAGTCTAAAAAAGGTAGCGTGAACAAGGCAGATGCCCCGCGGTCACGCGAGCGTGGCATTTGCCGGTACGCCTTTATGCAAACAGCCGTGCTAACTCAACACCAGGTTCTGGCGCACGCATAAACGCTTCGCCGACTAAAAATGCCTGCACGTCATTTGCGCGCATGTGTTGGACATCGGCGGGGCTCAAGATGCCGCTTTCTGTCACAACGCGTTTGCTTGCCGGAATACGCTTCAACAGATCGAGCGTGGTTTGAAGCGATGTTTCAAAGGTGCGCAAGTTGCGATTGTTGATACCAAGTAACGTGGTATTCAAATCAAGCGCGATCTCAAGTTCTTGGGCATCGTGTACTTCAACCAACACGTCCATGCCAAGCTCAAAGGCGCAGGCCTCAAACTCATTTAACTGTGTTGCGGTCAACGCCGATACGATCAACAAAATGCAGTCGGCCCCCATGGCGCGCGCGGCGATGATTTGATAGGGGTCGACCATAAAATCTTTGCGCAATACCGGCAAGTTGCAGGCGGCACGGGCTTGGCGTAAGTAGTCGTCAGCGCCTTGAAAAAACTGCTCATCGGTCAGTACCGATAAACAGGCTGCGCCGTGTGTTGCGTAAGAGGTTGCGATTTCAGCAGGCAAAAAATTTTCGCGCAAAATACCTTTTGAGGGCGAAGCCTTTTTTATTTCGGCAATCACACCTGCGTGTCCGTTCTCGATTTTTGTTTCAATGGCTTGGGCAAAGCCACGAATGTCTTTGCGGGCCTTGGCCTCGGCAAGCAGAGTGGCTTCGCTATGCACGGCACGTGCCGCAGCGACTTCTTGGGTTTTAACGGCCAGAATTTTTTTGAGAATATCGCTCATGATGCAAACTTTTTTGTTTTGGCACAAAAGGCGTCGAGTTTCGCGCGTGCTGCACCGCTTGCAATCGCTTCGAACGCCATCTTGATACCTTGTTGAATCGAAGAGGCGTGGTTGCCAACGTAAATCGCCAAGCCCGCATTAAACGCGACAATGTCACGTGCCGTGCTCGGCTTGTTGGTGAGGGCTTCAAGTACGCGGTCGCGAGACTCTTCTTTGCTTGACACGCGAATGCCGCGATTTGACACCATAGTCAGGCCAAAATCTTCTGGATGAATTTCATACTCAGAAATGGCACCGTCTTTGAGTTCGCCGACCAGCGTGCCGGCACCCAGCGAGGCTTCATCCATGCCATCTTTGCCATGAACAATCATCACGTGTTTAGAACCCAGTAGTTGCAACACACGTACTTGGATGCCGACTAAATCAGAATGAAACACTCCCATCAATTGATTCGCTGCACCAGCAGGATTTGTTAACGGCCCAAGGATGTTAAAAATGGTGCGAACACCAAGTTCTTTGCGAATTGGTGCGATGTTTTTCATGGCGCCGTGATGGGCTTGTGCAAACATAAAGCCAATGCCGATCTCTTCAATGCACTCGGCAATTTGTGGCGGCGTTAGCGCCAGATTAGCGCCTAAGGCTTCAAGCACATCTGCGCTACCTGACGATGACGAGGCGCTGCGCCCGCCGTGTTTGGCAATCGGTACGCCAGCTGCGGCGGCAACAAACATCGCGGTCGTTGAAATGTTGAACGTACTACTGCCATCGCCACCGGTGCCACACATATCGACCATATCCTGAGGGTTGGCAACATGCACGGGCGTTGCAAACTCACGCATCACTTGCGCGGCTGCTGTGATCTCGCCAACGGTCTCTTTTTTCACGCGCAGGCCCATCAAGAGCGCTGCAGCAATGGCGGGCGACATCTCACCGCGCATCAACATACGCATCAAGTGCAGCATCTCGTCATGAAAAATCTCACGATGTTCGATACAGCGGTGTAGTGCTTCGTTCGGGGTAATCATGTATTGCTCCGCGAAACCTCGCTATTCAGAGCGAGGAGGATATTGATGGGTTTAAGCCTTTACCTCATCAAGCTCAAGAAAGTTACGCAATAACGCGTGACCATGTTCGCTTAAGATCGATTCTGGATGAAACTGTACGCCATAAACCGGCAGTGTTTTGTGCCGTACCCCCATGATCTCGCCATCTGCGGTTTGCGCTGTGATCGCCAGACACTCGGGGATTGAGGCACGTTCAATCGCTAAAGAGTGATAACGAATCACAGTGTAGGGTGAAGGTAAGCCTTTAAAAACATCGCTGTTGGTGTGTGTGATGTCTGAGGTTTTGCCGTGCATGATTTGTTGCGCACGAACGATCTTGCCACCAAAGGCTGCGCCGATTGCCTGATGGCCGAGGCACACGCCTAAGATCGGTTTTTTACCGGCATAGTGTTTGATCACATCGATTGAGATGCCGGCCTCGGCGGGTGAGCAAGGCCCGGGCGACACGCAGATGTGATCAGGTGCGAGCGCATCGATCTCTTTGAGTGTGATCTGGTCGTTACGATACACGCGCACGTCTTGACCAAGTTCGCCAAAGTATTGTACGAGGTTGTAGGTAAACGAGTCGTAGTTATCGATCATCAGTAGCATGGTTTGAATCCAGGTCGTATCAAGGTGTGGGGCTTAAAACGGGTCATCAAGCCCGGTTTGCACTTGTTCGGCCGCGCGTAACACTGCACGGGCTTTTGCCTCAGTTTCTTGCCATTCGAGCTCTGGGTCAGAGTCGGCTACGATGCCGGCGGCCGCCTGCACGTACAGCATGCCGTCTTTAATAATGCCAGTACGAATAGCGATCGCGACATCCATCTCCCCGCCGTAACTCAAGTAGCCCGCGGCGCCGCCATAGATCCCACGGCGCACCGGCTCAAGCTCGTCGATCATTTGCATCGCCCGCACTTTTGGTGCGCCGGTTAAGGTGCCTGCCGGAAACGAAGCGCGTAAGACATCCATATTGCTCATGCCGGCCTCAAGCGTGCCGGCAACGTTTGAGACTAGATGCATCACATGTGAATAGCGCTCAATCACCATGGTGTCAGTCACTTTGACGCTACCGATTTTTGCGACTCGACCGACGTCATTGCGGGCAAGGTCAATCAGCATGACATGTTCGGCACGCTCTTTCGGGTCGGCCAGCAGCTCTTCGGCCAGCGCGGCATCCAACTCGGGGGTCGCGCCGCGCTTGCGAGTGCCGGCCAACGGTCGAATCGTGATGGTGGTTTCGGGTACCGAGCCAGCGGGCGCCCCGTCAGCCAGCGGCAACGCTTCTTGGCGCACCAGAATTTCGGGTGAAGCGCCAACGACCTGAAAGTCGCCGAAGTTCCAGTAATACATATACGGTGAGGGATTTAAGCTACGCAGTGCGCGATACAAAGACAGCGGTGACTCGCTAAACGGTTTGGTGATCACTTGCCCGACTTGCACCTGCATGAGGTCACCCGCTGCGATGTACTCTTTTGCGCGTAATACCGCAGCCAGATAATCGGCCTTGGCAAAGTGCCGCTCTTCGGCGGTGACGACGCTTGAATGGCTATAGGGGATTTCAATTGGCTTGCGCAGCCGAATCCGTAACTCTTTGATACGCTTCTGTGCGTGATTAAAGGCCTCAGGCTGAGCCGGATCGGCATACACCATCAAATAAATGCGCCCTGCCAGGTTATCAACGATGACTAACTCATCGACTTGCAACAACAAGATATCGGGTGGGCCTTCGCCCATTCCGGCCGGATAAGGCTTGGTGGCGGGGCCGAGTTTGGGTTCGATGTGTCGCACCGTGTCATAGCCAAAATACCCGGCTAAACCACCTGCAAAGCGCGGCATGCCAGGGCGCAAGGCGACTTTAAAACGCGCTTGATATTGCGAAATGAAGGCAAGCGGATCGCCCTGATGCGTTTCAATGACCTTGTCGTCGCGTAGCACTTCAGTGGTCGTACCGCGCGCGCGAATGACGTTGCGTGCAGGCAGGCCAATGAACGAATAGCGCCCAAACCGCTCGCCTCCGACCACTGACTCAAGCAGGCAAGAGTTTTTGCCACCTTGAGGGCCACTATGAGCGAGCTTTAAATAGATCGCCAAAGGGGTGTCGAGATCGGCGTAGGTTTCAGCGACCAGTGGGATCCGGTTATAGCCTTGAGCTGCGAGGGCTTTAAATTCGATTTCGGTCATTTTTAGACAATTCTCGTAGGGCGGTTTCAGGTGCGAAATGCAACACGCTTTAAAGGTCGGCAAAACAATAAAAAAACCCGACCATGTTTGGACGGGCTTGGCTTGTATGTTTAGTCTGGTGGCCTAAGCCTTGAGACTGACTGCTGACAAAACCTTACCCGAGACAAAAACGCCACCAGCGCCACGAGGCGCCAGTTACGAGTTGGTTCAGGTTCAATGATTTCATCTTGAAATGATCTGTGTTAACGCGCCGCCACCCAGTGGGCTGCAGCCTCAATTGAGTCAACTATAGCATCGACGTCAAGCGTTTGCACGCTTTGACCTTCGTTATACCCGTAGGGCACGGCTAAAACGCTACAACCAGCGGCGCGCGCCGACTGCGCATCGTTGATAGAGTCGCCTATGGTCACGCTACGTGCGGGCGTGCTTTTTAACAAGTCACAGGCGTGTAACATCGGGGCCGGATGCGGTTTGGCGTGCGCCAGGGTATCGCCACACACCACCGCCTGAAAGTAGGGTGCCAGGCCGGTTCGTTCGAGTAGTGGCAAGGTAAATTCGGTGGCCTTGTTGGTCACGACCGCTAGGCGCAGGCCCATACTTTTCATTAATTCAAGCCCGGGTATTACGCCGTCAAACATGACCGACTGATCGCCATTGACCCGATGCAAATTACGAAAATACGACTCGCGCGCACGCTCGAAGAGCTCGGGCGAGATTGAGGCCGGGTCGGCATCGACGGTCAGCATGCGCATGACTAGGTTTTTGGCCCCTTTGCCGATAAAGGTCGCAATTTGAGCTTGAGGCAGACTCGACAGCCCCAGTTCTTGGCGCATGGTGTTGGCCGCGTTGGCCAGATCGGGGATGGTGTCCATTAACGTGCCATCCAGATCAATCAAGACAGCATCGAAGGCTAAAGACGAAGAGGAAGACTGAGATTCAAGAGGCATAAGGGGCACACAAGACTATTAAAAGGATAGTAGGACTAGCAAACAGGGGGACTAGGCCGAAACCACAAACTGTGCAAAGTCGTCGTCATTCAACGCTTAGATTGAACGAGTTTCAGCAAGTTTGAGTTGTTCGCGCATATTTTGAATCACTGCAGCGTAATCGGGTTGGCCAAAGATCGCCGAACCTGCAACAAAGGTGTCTGCCCCGGCGGCTCGGATGGCGCCGATATTATCGACTTTGACGCCTCCGTCGACCTCAAGGGCAATCGCTTGCCCCCCAGCTTGAACGTGCGCATCGATGAGCGCGCGCACCTGACGCAGCTTATCCAGAGTGCCCGGTATAAAACTTTGACCCCCATAGCCGGGGTTGACCGACATCAACAAAATAATATCGACCTTATCCATGACATGGGTGAGCCAACTCAGGGGCGTAGCAGGGTTAAAGACTAAACCGGCCTGGCAGCCTTGATCGCGAATGAGGGCAAGGCTACGATCGACATGCCGCGAGGCCTCAGGGTGAAACGTGATGACATTGGCCCCCGCCTTCGAAAATTGGGGGATCAGGCTGTCAACCGGCTCAACCATCAGATGCACATCGATGGGCACGCTGATGTGGGGACGGATGGCCTCGCACACCATCGGACCGATGGTCAGATTGGGCACGTAGTGATTATCCATGACATCAAAGTGGATCCAGTCGGCGCCAGCGGCCACAACATTTTTGACCTCTTCGCCCAAACGAGCGAAGTCAGCAGATAAAATACTGGGCGCGATACGTGCTTTTGGTCGGGCAGTCATTTCTGGCATGATGTTCGGAAACCAAAATAAAGTTGTTCCATTATTGCAGTTTTCTTTGGATCTCATTGTGAAACCATTTGAGTTAACCGTGGCGGTCGAGCCTCGCTTTGTGCCTGAGCAATCAGATCCGGCCAAGCAACAGTTTGTGTTTGCGTATACGGTGCGCATTACCAATACCGGCGAGCGGCCTGCTCAGGTCATCAGCCGGCACTGGGTCATCAGCGACAGCGAACAAGTCGCTCAAGAGGTGCGAGGTTTGGGTGTGGTGGGTCAGCAGCCATTGCTGGGCCCCGGCGAAACCTTTGAATACACCAGTGGCTGCCCTCTTAAAACGCCTGTCGGTACGATGCGCGGCAGTTATCATTGCGTAGGCGAAAACGGGGTGCCCTTTGAGGTTGATATCCCAGAATTTGTGTTATCTATGCCCCGCACGCTGCATTAAAGGGCAGGTTGCGTTAGCAGCAAACTCTCTTAAAACGCTAAAGACAAGGTCACTCGCGATGCCACGTATTTTTCTTCGAGGTCTGCTGTTGGGTGTGGTGGCGCTGTTAGCCGCCTGTTCAAGCCCGCCGCTCGTGCCAGATGCTGGTCCGGCAGCAGGTGCCCAAGCGCCTGTTGTGGTGCCTACGGCTCCGATGGCAGACAGTGCCGCGCGTGCGTTAGGCAGCAAATTTGTGGCGACTGGTTGGGGCGAGCTACCCGGCTGGACCAATGACGATTTGCGTGGGGTCTGGACAACCTTTTTACGTAACTGTGCTGGGTTGATGCGCCCAACCGCCTTGAACTTAGCAGGGCCTACGCGTGCAACGCCGCGCGCCTGGCAAGCGGTCTGTGCGGCGGCGACTGACCCAGCGCGTGCGCCCGCAGCCAATAATCCCGAGGCCGTTCGCAAGTTTTTGCAAACGTGGCTGGCCCCTTGGCGACTCGATGGTACAGATGGCAAACCCGCCAGCAATATCGTGACGGGCTATTACGAGCCGTTGGTGGTGGGGTCGCGTCAGCAGGGCGGCGTCTATCAGTGGCCTCTCTACACCGTTCCCGCTGATTTGCTGACCATCGATTTGGGCAAAGTGTATCCAGAACTTGCCGGTAAGCGAGTGCGCGGCAAGCTAGAGGGCAATCGAGTGGTGCCTTACGATAGCCGTGCAAGCCTTGAGGCCTCGGCACGCAAACCACCGGTCGTGGTGTGGGTCAATGACCCGGTTGATAATTTCTTTTTACAAGTACAAGGCTCGGGCCGTGTCCAGCTAAACGATGGCCCTGGTAAGGGTCAAACGATACGAGTCGCGTATGCCGACCATAACGGGCACCCGTATGTGTCGATTGGCAAGTGGCTCGCCGACAAAGGCGAGATGCAGTTGTCACAAACCTCGATGCAAAGTATTCGCGAATGGGCTAAACGTAATCCTGCGCGCGTGCCCGAGATGCTCAATGCCAATCCAGCCTTGGTATTTTTTAAAGAAGAGCCCATCACCGATCCAGAAATCGGGCCTAAAGGCGCCTACGGGATCCCCTTGATGGCACAGCGTTCGATTGCAGTCGATACCAATTTTGTACCCTTAGGGACACCGGTATTTTTAGCCACGACAATGCCTGCGTCGACTCAAACGTTGAATCGTCTGGTGTTTGCACAAGATACGGGCACTGCTATTAAGGGCGCTGCGCGTGCCGACTTTTATTGGGGGTTTGGTGAGGCCGCAGGGGCGCAGGCAGGCCGCATGAAACAGGCCGGGCAAATGTGGGTGCTTTGGCCTAAGCAGGCTGGCGTACCTAGTGCGCGCTGAGCCACTTTTGAAGACCTCAATAGTTGTCTGCGGCACAGGCATCGTGGGGCTGGCCACGGCGCTGGCGTTGGCGCGACGCGGCCAACAGGTCACCTTGCTGGGCCCTCGCCAGACGTTTGCACCCGCCACGCCTGAGGTCTTTCATCCTCGGGTGTACGCCATTTCACCCGCAAGCCAACGATTTTTAGCGTCGCTTGGGGTTTGGAATATGCTCGACGCGCAGCGTTTAACCGCTGTGCAGGCCATGGAGATCCATGGTGATGGTGCAGGGCTGGTCAACTTAAACGCCTGGCAGGCGGCGATCCCAGAGTTAGCTTGGATTAGCGAGTCAGGTGAGATCGAGCGCGTGTTGACCCAGGCGGTGCAGATTTTTGGTTTGAACTGGATCGAAGAAAAATTTGCGACGTATAGCAAGGCGGGTGATGCCGATTATTTCTGCGTCACGACCGACCGAGGCACCGTCTTGCAAGCCGAGCTGTTCATCGCAGCTGATGGCGCCCAGTCGCCTTTGCGCGCGGCAGCGGGTTTGCCTGTCGATATCAAACCCTACGGCGTCACGGCAATCGTTGCGCATCTGAATTGCGCGCGGCCACACCAAGGCACGGCCTTTCAATGGTTTAACGAGCAAGGCGTACTCGCCTTATTGCCGATGCCTTCTACTCAGGCGGGCTCACAAGTGTCTTTGGTTTGGTCGCTCAGAGAGTCGCTGGCGCAAGAGTTGTTGGGGTTGCCGTTGTCAGAGCAAGCTACCCAACTGAGTCTTCGCCTCGCAACGCTTACCGCGGGGCGGATGGGCGAGCTCACGCTTCGTGGTGCGCTACAGACTTTTCCTTTATCTTTAAATCAGTCGCCAATGATTGGTGAGCGCATCGCCTTAGTCGGTGACGCAGCCCATCGCTTGCATCCACTTGCTGGGCAGGGATTAAACTTGGGATTGGGTGACGTCGAGGCCTTAGTCAAGGTGCTCGCCGAGCGCGAAGCATTTCGTAGCGCTGGCGATGCGATGGTGTTAAGACGTTATCGCCGCGCGCGCGCTGAGCCCGTGTTGGCGATGCGAGTGGTGACAGATGGATTACATCGGTTATTCGAGGCGCAAAGTGCACCGGTGGTGTGGTTGCGTAACATTGGGATGTCGGCGGTTGAAAAAACGCCGCTGTTTAAGCGATACTTAATCGCTGGGGCCTCACGCTAAGAGTGGTGCCTAAGCAAGACATACATATCGATCAGGAGCAGTACCGTTGAAAAAATTTATGAACTTCCAATGGCTTGTCGCGCTGTGTTTGTTGGGTAGTCTGTCGGCGACCTGGGCTCAAAAAGCCCCTGCGGTCGATACGAACCTCGAGGCCAAAACGCAGGCCGTGCAAAAACTTTTTGCAGAGCGTTTCGGTAATCCGCCTATCAGCGCCGTGCGCTTGACTCCTTATGGCTTGTACGAAGTGCAGCTTGGGATGGATTTGGTGTACACCGACGAGAAAGTGAATTTTGTTTTAGACGGCACCTTAATCGATGCAAAGACTCGTCGCGACATCACCCGCGAACGTCAAGACTCTTTGGCACAAATGCCCTTTGATCAATTACCTTTTGAGTTATCTTTCAAGCAGGTGCGTGGTGACGGTTCGCGCAAACTGGCAATCTTTGAAGATCCAAATTGCGGCTACTGTAAGCAGTTGCGAAAAGCAATTGATAGTATTAACAACGTCACGATCTTTACTTTCCCGTATCCGATCTTGTCACCAGATTCCACGCAAAAAGTGCGTAATGTGTGGTGTGCTTCAGATCGCGTAGCGGTGTGGGATGCGTGGATGCTTCAGAACAAAGTACCCGCCACGCTCAATTGCGACGTACCGATTGATCAGATGGTGGCGCTGGGCCAAAAGCTGATGGTGCGAGGCACGCCCGCTTTATTTTTTGCCGACGGCTCGCGGGTGGGCGGTGCAATCCCGAAAGAAGATATTGAAAAACGCCTACAACAGGCGAAGTAGTGATTCATTCTGCAGCGGGCGATGTCACCCAATG